>Ga0302314_10002483_pt1 | contig 34105 bp, 28 predicted proteins | sample III_Palsa_N2_3_FD_200533 | JGI IMG/M metagenome (GOLD analysis project Ga0302314, IMG submission 200533) | Peat permafrost microbial communities from Stordalen Mire near Abisko, Sweden - III_Palsa_N2_3 | ecosystem: Environmental > Terrestrial > Soil > Palsa > Peat permafrost | place: Sweden...
TCCAACTCCAAGGTCCCGCATCTGACCGTGGTGATGGGAGCCTCCTACGGCGCCGGGAACTACGGCATGTGCGGGCGTGCCTACGGTCCGCGCTTCCTGTTCAGCTGGCCGGGCGCGAAGTCCGCGGTGATGGGCCCGGCGCAGCTGTCCGGCGTCGTCTCGATCGTCGCCCGGCAGGCCGCCCAGGCGCGCGGCGAGGTCTATGACGAGGCAGGGGACGCGCTGATGCGGGCTCAGATCGAGGAGCAGATCGAGAGCGAGTCGCTGGCGCTGGCCATGTCCGGGCGGCTCTACGACGACGGTGTCATCGACCCGCGCGACACCCGCACGGTGCTCGGCCTGGCCTTGTCCGCCGTCCACTCCGCGCCCGTGCAGGGCGCCACCGGATTCGGGGTGTTCCGCACATGAGCGACGCCACTCACACCAGGACGACGATCACGTCGGTGCTGGTGGCCAACCGGGGCGAGATCGCCCGAAGGGTCTTCCGCACTGCCCGCGAGCTGGGGCTGTCGACGGTGGCGGTGTACTCCGACGCCGATGCGGGCGCGCCCTTCGTGGCGGAGGCCGACGCCGCCGTGCGCCTGCCGGGCAGCGCTCCGGCCGACACCTATCTGCGGGCCGACCTGGTGATCGGGGCCGCGCGCCGCGCGGGCGCCGACGCGGTGCATCCGGGCTACGGGTTCCTGTCCGAGAACGCGGACTTCGCCCGCGCGGTGACCGAGGCCGGGCTGACCTGGATCGGTCCGCCGCCGCAAGCGGTCGAGTCCATGGGCAGCAAGATCGAGTCCAAGCGGCTGATGGCGGCGGCCGGTGTCCCGGTGCTGGCCGAGGCGGATCCGGCGACGCTCACCGAGGCGGACCTGCCGGTCCTGGTCAAGGCCTCGGCCGGTGGCGGCGGACGCGGGATGCGGGTGGTGCGCACCCTGGCCGAGCTGCCGGGCGAGCTGGCCGCGGCACGCGCGGAGGCGGCGTCCGCGTTCGGCGACCCGACCGTCTTCTGCGAGCCCTATCTGGCGACCGGCCGGCATGTCGAGGTGCAGGTCCTGGCCGACACCCACGGGACGGTGTGGGCGGTGGGGGAGCGCGAGTGCTCCATCCAGCGGCGGCACCAGAAGGTGGTGGAGGAGGCCCCGTCGCCGCTGGTCGAGCGGCTGCCGCAGATGCGCGAGGCGCTGTTCGAGGCGTCGCGCAAGGCCGCCGCCGCCATCGGCTATGTCGGCGCGGGCACCGTGGAGTTCCTGGCCGACGAGTCGGGCCGCTTCTACTTCCTGGAGATGAACACCCGGCTGCAGGTCGAGCACCCGGTCACCGAGTGCACCACCGGCCTGGACCTGGTGCGATGGCAGCTGCGCATCGCTGAGGGCGCGCGGCTGCCGGAGGCCCCGCCCGCCCGTGACGGGCACGCCATCGAGGTCCGCCTCTACGCGGAGGACCCGGCGGCCGGCTGGCAGCCGCAGAGCGGGGTGGTGGAGCGGTTCCAGGTCCCGGGCGTGGCCGCCGAGTTCGCCAATCCGCCCGGCTACGGGCTGCGGCTGGACTCCGGTGTGGTGGACGGGTCGGCCGTCGGCATCCACTACGACCCGATGCTCGCCAAGCTCATCGCCTGGGGCCCGACCCGCGCCGACGCGGCCGGGATGCTCGCCGGTGCGCTCGCCCGCACCCGGCTGCACGGTCTGCGCACCAACCGCGACCTGCTGGTGCGGGTGCTGCGGCACCCGGCGTTCGCGGCGGGGGACACCGACACCGCGTTCTTCGAGCGGCACGGACTGCCCGCCCTCGCCGAGCCGCTCGCCGACCCGGAGGCGCGGCGGCTGTCGGCCCTCGCGGCGGCCCTGGCCGATGCCGCGCACCGGCGCAGCGGCGCGGCGGTGCAGCGCGGGCTGCCCTCGGGCTGGCGCAACGTCCCCTCGCAGCCGCAGCGCGCCCGGTACGCCGGTGCCGATGGGGCGGTCGTCGAGGTGGAGTACCGGCTGGCCAGGACTGGTCTGCTGGCCGAGGGCCTCGACGCCGTCGGGCTGGTGGACGCGGCGGCCGAGCGGGTCGTGCTGGACGTCGCCGGGGTCCGCCGCAGCTTCGCCGTGGCCCGCTACGGACCGGGCGGCGCGGCGGTGTGCGTGGACTCGGCGCTCGGGTCGGTGGCCCTGGCCGCCGTCGACCGGTTCCCCGACCCGGTGGCCAGGACGGCGCCCGGGTCGCTGCTCGCGCCGATGCCCGGCACGGTCGTGCGGCTCGACGTCAAGGAGGGCGACACGGTGACGGCCGGTCAGCCGCTGCTCTGGCTGGAGGCCATGAAGATGCAGCACCGGATCGACGCCCCCGCGGACGGAGTGCTCACCGCACTGCACGTGGGCGTCGGCCGGCAGGTCGACGTGGGCGCGGTGCTCGGCGTCGTCAGCAGTGAACCGGTCGAGTCGAACGAGGAGCAGCAGAAGTGAACTTCACCGAGACCCAGGAGCAGCAGGACCTGCGCGCGGCGGTGGCCGCGCTCGGCGCCCGCTACGGCTTCTCCTACGCCAACGCCAGGGCCCGGCGCCATGAGCCGCTGCGCGAGCTGTGGCAGGAGGCGGGCAAGCTCGGCTACATCGGCGTCAACCTGCCGGAGGAGTACGGCGGCGGTGGCGGTGGCATGACCGAGCTCGCCATCGTCCAGGAGGAGCTCACCGCAGCCGGGTGCGGACTGCTGATGCTGGTCGTCTCCCCGGCGATCTGCGGCACCGTCATCGCCAGGTTCGGCACCGAGGAGCAGAAGCGGCGCTGGCTGCCGGGGATAGCCGACGGCTCGCGGATCATGGCGTTCGGGATCACCGAGCCCGAGGCAGGTTCCAATTCGCACCGGATCACCACCACCGCCCGGCGTGACGGCGACGACTGGCTGCTCTCCGGCGGCAAGGTCTTCATCTCGGGTGTCGACGAGGCCGACCAGGTGCTGATCGTCGCCAGGACCGAGGACACCCGCACCGGCAAGCTGAAGCCGGTGCTCTTCGCCGTGCCGACCGACGCGCCGGGCTTCGAGTACCGGCCGATCGAGATGGACATCGTGATGCCGGAGCGGCAGTTCACGCTCTTCTTCAACGATGTCCGGCTGCCCTCCGACGCGCTCATCGGCGAGGAGGACGCCGCGCTCGGCCAGCTGTTCGCCGGGCTGAACCCCGAGCGGATCATGGCGTCCGCGACCGCCGTCGGCATGGGCCGCTACGCCCTGGACAAGGCCGTGGCCTACGCCACCACCCGCAGCGTGTTCCGCGGCGCGCCGATCGCCACCCACCAGGGCGTCTCGCATCCGCTCGCCCAGGTCAAGATCGAGCTGGAGCTGGCCCGGCTGATGATGCAGAAGGCGGCGGGACTCTACGACGCCGGCGACGACATGGGCGCCGCCGAGGCCGCCAACATGGCGAAGTACGCGGCCGCCGAGGCGAGCATCCGCTCCCTGGACCAGGCGATCCAGACCCATGGCGGCAACGGCCTGGCGGCCGAGTACGGACTGGCGTCGCTGCTCGCCGCCGCGCGGGTGGTGCGGATCGCTCCGGTGAGCCGGGAGATGGTGCTCAACTTCGTCGCGCAGTTCTCCCTCGGCATGCCGAAGTCGTACTGACATGGCCCGCCCCCACCTGACGGCGGATGCTGCTCCCCAGGTGGGGGCGGTGGGACGGCCCATAATGAGGCCATGCCCAGCCCCCGGAACGCCGAGCCCCTGATGACGACCGTCCGCCGCGCGCCGCAGCAGGACCGCAGCCGGGCGACACGTCAGCGGCTCCTGGACGCCGCGGTCGAGTGCCTGGTCCAGCTGGGCTGGACCGGCAGCACGGTCACGGTGGTCGCCGAGCGGGCGGGGGTCTCGCGCGGTGCGGCGCAGCACCACTTCCCCACCCGCGAGGCACTGATCACCGCGGCGGTGGAGCATGTCACCGAGGTGCGGGTGGCGGACATCCAGCGCGAGCTCGACGCGCTGCCGAAGGGCCCGATGCGGACCGAAGCGGTGGTGGAGCTGATCGTCAGCTGGTTCACCGGCCTGCCCTTCCGGGCGGCGCTGGAGCTGTGGGTGGCGGCCTCGGCCGACCCGAACCTGCGCGAGCTGGTGGTGCCGCTGGAGACGCGCACCGGCCGGAAGGTGCACCAGGCGGCGGTGGAGCTGCTCGGCGTGGACGAGTCCGCGCCCGGGGTCCGCGAGACCATCCAGGCGACCCTGGACATGGCACGCGGCCTGGGCCTGGCGAACCTGCTCACCGACGACAGCCGCCGACGGCGGCGGATCGTCCGGCAGTGGGCGCAGGTCCTGGACGCGGTGCTCGCCCCGGCGGCGGGTACCGGTGTCGGCGGCGGCGAGGTGGATGGCTAGGGTCTGCCCGGCCGTTCCCGTTGGGCCCGCGGTACCGGGCCTGCGGTGCCCAGGGCCTGCGCGCCGGTCCCGCGCGGCTCGGCGCGCAGGCCCGCGCACCGCAGGCTGATGCGGCCGGAACGGCCGACAGCCCTAGCTGCTGCGGGGGCCGGCTGCGGCCGGGTGGAGGGCGGTGTCGAGGAGTTCCTCGTCGGCGGCGCTGAGCCGTGAGGTGCCGGGCGGGTCGCAGGGCTCGTCGTCGATGTCCTCGGCGTCCTCGCTGTAGCGGACGGCCCAGCGGCGGCCGTCCAGCAGGCGCAGCAGCGGGATGTGGCGGATCTCCAGGGTCAGCAGCGCCAGCGCGGTGCCGGTGACGGCGAGCAGCAGCAGTCCCTCCCCGGCAGCGGCTCCGATCGCGGCGGCCGCGAAGATCGTGGCGGCCGTGGTGATACCGCGCACGATGTCGCCCTCCCCGCCGTCCCGGCTCTGGCGGAAGGTCAGCCCGCCGCCGATGAAGCCGACGCCGGTGATCACGCCGGTCAGGATGGTGGGGGCGCCGTTCTGCGACAGCGCCGCCACGACGGCCGCGCCGACCCCGATCAGCGAGAAGGTCCGGTCCCCGGCCGCTGCTCCCCGGATGGCGCGCTCGAAGCCGAGGGCGTAGGTGAGGGCGAACGCGGCGAGCAGGTGTTCGGCCATGGGTATCTCGTGGATCATGCCGCTATTGAACCGCTGGCCGCCCCGGAGGCCGACCCCGGGGTTCGGGTCGGCCCGATCGGGCCCGTACCGGTGGCGCGGGGTGGCGTGCGAGACTGGGCAGCGGTGGGCAGGGATGACGCCCGCTCCCGGACGAGGCGCGCCGTACCCGGTCCGACAAGACGGCGCTTCGATGGAGGCGTGTCGTCATGGGCGAGCAACTCGTGCAGATCTTCGGGTCGGTCCTGATACTGATCCCCTTCGCCCTGGCGCAGGCGGGCCGGATGAGCGCCAAGTCGCTCGGGTACCTGGCGCTCAACCTCGGCGGTTCGGGCATCCTGGCCGTGGATGCCGCACTGACCTCGCAGTGGGGGTTCCTGCTGCTGGAGGGCAGTTGGGCGGCGGTGTCGCTGTTCGCCCTGGTCAGCGATGCGGTGAAGCGGCGCACGCCCGCAGAACCGAGTTGACGCGGGACTGCATTCCCGGGCATCATATGAATGCTTAATCATGAGACACCTCGTTCGGTGAGGCGTCTTCACGGACACAGGCCACTGATCCCACCCGTCGAGAGACGCTCCGGATCAGGACACCTCTTCCCGACCTAAGGGTTGAGGCCAAGTGGCTGCGCAGGCGGATCCTCCGGGGTCCCGCGCTACGCCGTGGAGTGCCAAAGCTCTGACGAGTTGGGGTGTGCCGGGGTCAAGGCCCGGCGTTACCCCCTGCCGCACGGGCGCACGCTTGCGCCCTCAACGGAGGGAGGCGAGATATGGACTGCCACAGTCCGGGCCACAAACGGCCCCGTACCCGCATCGCCTCGCCTTCTGCATCTTCCGGCACGCGGTAACCACCTGCTTCTGACACGCCCCTCCCAAGGGGGCGTCTCCTTCCTGCGCCCACGCGTCGCAGGGCGGATGGGTGCTGCCTGCCCTCGTACCAAGCCCCCCTAGGTGGGGGCCGGGAGGGAATCACCATGACCACCACCATCGAGACCCGCGACACCCGCACCGCAGTCCTCGACGACGCCCACGTCGGCGACATCAAGGGCGCCCTCGGCACCATCAGGCTGGACGACCACGGCGAGCGCCGCGGGATGTCCGCGAAGCTCAAGACGCTGCTGGCGATCGTCGGCCCCGGCCTGATCGTGATGGTCGGCGACAACGACGCCGGAGCGTTCGCCACCTACGGGCAGGCCGGGCAGAACTACGGCACCCACCTGATGTGGACGCTGCTGCTGCTGGTGCCCGTGCTCTACGTCAACCAGGAGATGGTGCTGCGCCTGGGCGCGGTCACCGGCGTCGGGCACGCCCGGCTGATCCTGGAGCGCTTCGGGAAGTTCTGGGGCGCGTTCTCGGTCATCGACCTGTTCATCCTCAACGCCCTGACCCTGGTGACCGAGTTCATCGGGATCACCCTGGCCTCCGGCTACCTGGGGCTGCCCAAGGCCGCCTCCGTGGTGCTGGCCGCGGCGATCATCATCGCCTCGGCGTTCACCGGCTCGTTCCGCCGCTTCGAGCGGATCGCGGTCGCCCTGTGCGCCGGGTCGCTGCTGCTCATCCCGATCTACTTCCTGGTCCACCCGAGGACCTCGCAGATGGCGCACGACTTCGTGGTGCCCAACATGCCCGGCGGGTCGGGCCAGCTGTCCACCGTCATGCTGCTGATCATCGGGATCGTCGGCACCACCGTCGCCCCCTGGCAGCTGTTCTTCCAGCAGTCCTACGTCATCGACAAGCGGATCACCCCGCGCTTCATGAAGTACGAGAAGGCCGACCTGGCCATCGGCATCGTGGTCGTGGTCGTGGGCGGTGCCGCGCTGATGGGCGCCAGCGCCGCGGCCTTCGCCGGCACCGGTGCCTTCGGCAACTTCACCGACGCGGCCGGACTGGCCCACGGCATCCAGGCCCACGCGGGCAAGGTCGCCGGGGTGCTGTTCGCCATCGCCCTGCTGGACGCCTCCATCATCGGCGCCTTCGCGGTCTCGCTGTCCACCGCCTACGCCATCGGCGACGTCTTCGGCATCAAGCACTCGCTGCACCGCGGGGTCGAGGGAGCCAAGGGCTTCTACGCCGTCTACGCCGCGCTGGTGCTGGTGGCCGCCGTGATCGTGCTGATCCCCGGCTCGCCGCTGGGACTGCTCACCATGGGCGTGCAGGCGCTCGCCGGGGTGCTGCTGCCCTCCGCCTCCGTGTACCTGCTGATGCTGTGCAACGACCGCGAGGTGCTCGGCCCGTGGGTCAACGGCCGCCGCACCAACGCGTTCACCTCCCTGGTCGTGGGGGTGCTGGTGGCGCTGTCGCTGATCCTGACGGCGTCAGTGGTCTACCCGGACATCAGCGCCGGTCAGATCTTCGACATCCTGGGCGCCTCCGGTGTCATCGGCATCCTCATGGCCGGGTTCAAACTGTGGCGCCACCGCGGACAGGTGGCCGCACCCATCGACCGCACCGGCAGGGACGACTGGCGGATGCCGCACCTGGACACCCTCACCCGGCCGGTGTTCACCCGTGGGCACCGGATCGGCATGGCCGTCCTGCGGTCGTACCTGCTGGTCGCGACCGTGCTGGTGGTGTTCCGGCTGGTGCAGCTCGCCGTCTCGGGCTCGGCCGGCTGAACGGCCCCGGTTCCCGCCGACCGCACGGGAACCGGGGCCCTCGGGCCCGGTCAGAGCACGGAGATCAGAGCACGGAGAGCTGTGCCGTCAGGTCGTCCAGCCCGGACGCGCCCTGCGACAGCGCGCTCATGTGCCAGGCCTTGAGGTCGAACACCTGGCCCCGCGCCTCGTGCGCGGCACGGGCGGCCTCGCGGCCGCGCAGCCAGGCGCGCTCGCCCAGCTTGTAGCCGATGGCCTGGCCCGGCCAGCCCAGGTAGCGGATGATCTCGCTCTCGCGCATCGCGGCGGGGGTGCCGTTGTACGCGGCGAAGAACTCCCGGGCGAGGTCGGGCGTCCAGCGCTCGCCGGGCCGGAACGGCGAGTCCGCCGGGATCTCCAGCTCCAGGTGCATGCCGATGTCGATGATGACCCGGATGGTGCGCAGCATCTGCTCGTCCAGGAACCCCATGCGGCGGCCCGGGTCGCTGAAGAAGCCGAGCTCGTCCATGAAGCGCTCGGAGTACAGCGCCCAGCCCTCGATCTCGGCGCTGACGCCGCCGATGGTGGTCTGGTAGCGCGACAGCTGGGCGGCGCAGCGCATCCGCTGGGTGAGGTGCAGGTGGTGGCCGGGAACGCCCTCGTGGTACCAGGTGCTGACGAGCTGCCAGGTCGGGAACTCGTCGCGGCCGAGAGTGGGCAGCCAGGTCCGGCCGCTGCGGCTGAAGTCCACGCTGGGCTCGGTGTAGTACGGCGCCGCCGCGCTGCCGGCGGGGGCGATCATCGCCTCGACCTCGCGGAGCGGCCCTTCGAGGTCGAAGTGGGTGCCGTCGAGCGCCTCGATGGCCTCGTCCATGATGTGCTGCAGCCAGCTGCGGATGCCGTCGGGGCCCTCGACGCCCTTGACCCGGTGGCCGTGCAGCTCCAGGTGCTCCAGCGCCTCCATCGGGGTCGCGCCGGGAAGCACCCGCTCGGCCTCGGTGCGCATCTCGGCGTACAGGCGGGCGAACTCGGTCCAGGCCCAGCTGTAGGCCTCGTCCAGGTCCAGGTCGGCCCCGGAGTGCAGGCGGGCGGACCGCAGGTAGAGCTCGCGCCCGGCGGTGTCGGGGGCTCCGACGTTGGCGGGGGCGTAGTCGCTGACCAGCCAGTCGCGGAACTCCACGACGGCGGCGGTGGCCCGGGCCGCGGCGTCGTCGAGCTCGGCGCGCAGCGCCTCGGGGCCGTCGGCGGTGAAGACGGCGAACCAGCTGGTCCCGCTGCCCTCGCTGTCGATCCAGTCGCCGAGCTGCTCGATGACGGTCCTGGTCTGGAGCGGCCCGGAGAGCAGCCCCCGCTTGACGCCCTCGCCCAGCGTCTCGCGGTAGCCCGCGAGTGCCCCGCCGACATTGCGCAGCCGTCCGGCGACGACCGACCAGTCCTCGGCGGTGGCGGTCGGCATGATGGTGAAGACGGCGCGGACCTCGTGCAGGGGGGAGGCCAGGTTGTTGAGCGAACGGAAGTGGTCCCCCGCATCGTGCACGGCCGTCTGGGCGGTGAGGCGCTCCTTGAGCAGCCGGGCGCAGGCGGCCTCGGCGAGGTCGTCCGTGTTCACCGCCTCGGCGAGGTCGGCGAGGGCCCGGCGGCGGAGGGCGTCCTCGGCGTCGAAGCCCCTCGGGGAGAGGTCGGGCTGTCGGTGGTCGTCGAGGTTCAGACCCATGCTCGCGGCCACGCCCGGGTTGTGGGCGACCAGAGCGTCGAGGTAGTCGTCGGCGATCTGCCGGGGCGACCGGGGGGCGGGGGTGGTAGTCGTGTCAGCCATGAGGATCATCCTGACGTACGCCGGGACCCGGACGACAGGCCCCCATCAGCCTTGCTCCGCCATCGCTCGAGATTCCAGCCACCGCCGGGAACACCCCGGGTGAGGGGGTAGCAGGCCACTCCGATCAGGAACGCCGTGAGATGGCCGAGATTGGTGAAGTCCTGGTAGGAGCCGACCAGCAGCAGGTAGAAGGTGCTGGTCACGCCCAGGTAGTACCAGCGCAGCGGACGGGCGAAGAACCAGGTGAGCACGCCGACGGAGCCGGAGAGCGCGTAGCTGACACCGATGTCGATGGTGTGCGCGGTCCGGTGGGACATCTCGCCGCTGCGGATCAGCAGCTCGACCGTTCCCTCGCTGACCAGGGTGGCGAGGACGTGCGCGATGACGATGACGGCGAACCAGCGCAATGTGCCCAGCCAGCGCTCGACCGGCACATGGAACAGGTTGAAGATGACGAACCAGAACAGGAAGCTCGGGGTCTCGGTCCAGACCGCGCTGGCGATGAGGACCTTGACCGGATGGGTGGTCAGCTCGTCGATGTTGGTGCTGTGGGTGATCAGGAAGTACTTCCTGAACCTCGGCGACATGTGCACCAGGGCGAAGGTGTTCACGCCCAGGATGAAGAGGTAGAGGAAGGTTCCCGGTGCTGCCGCCACATAGGCGACGACATGTGCCGCCCAGCGGCGCGGGCGCGACATCGGGGCCCTGTCCTGCTCGCCGTCCGAATCTGCCGTCGTCATAGGGACATTGTGGCGGTTTGCGGTGCGCCCCCGCCCCAGGCTCGCCCCGCCGTCCCCCCGCAGGGGATTGACGTCCTTGCTGACATGGAGTCTCATAAGAGCGAGTGAGTCCGGACCGAGGAGGGGGCACGATGGAACGCACAGGCGGAGCGGCGCTGTTGAAGGACCGCGAGCAGGTGGCCGACCGCCTCCTGGAGGCCTCGGCGAAGCACTCCCACGACCCCGACACCGAGTTGGACTGGGACGCACCGCTGGAGCCCGGCAAGTGGTTCCTGCCGGAACGGCTGGTCTCTCTCTACGGCACGCCCATCTGGAACCGGATGTCCGAGGAGCGGCGGATCGAGCTCTCCCGGCACGAGTCGGCCAGCCTGGCGTCCGCCGGGGTGTGGTTCGAGGTCATCCTGATGCAGCTGCTGACCCGGCACATCTACGACCTGGACCCGCGCAGCAGCCATGTGACCTATGCGCTCACCGAGATGGCCGACGAGTGCCGGCACTCCCGGATGTTCGCGCGCCTGGTGACCAAGCTGGAGACCCCCTACTACCGCCCGGGCGGCACGACCCGCTTCCTGGGACGGGTACTGAAGACCACCGCGACCACCCCGGGGGCGTTCACGGCGACGCTGCTGGTCGAGGAGATACTCGACCGCTTCCAGCGGATCACCTTCCCCGACGAGAGCGTGCAGCCGCTGGTCCAGGGCGTCACCAGGATCCATGTGGTCGAGGAGGCCCGCCATGTCCGCTACGCCCGGGAGGAGTTGCGGCGGCAGATGGCGACCTGCCCGGCCTGGGAGCGGCAGTTGACCCGGACGATCTCCGGCGAGGCCTCGGTCGTGGTCGCCCGCGCGCTGGTCAACCCGCGTGTGTACGCGTCGGTCGGCCTGGATGTGGATGAGGCACGGCGCCAGGCCGCAGCGAGCGAGCACCGGCGGGAGACGATGCGCTGGTCGGCGGAGAAGCTGACCGCCTTCCTCCAGGAGATCGGCGTCATCCGCAGCACACTGGACCGCGCGGCCTGGCGGAGGTCCGGACTGCTCTAGCCGCCCACGTAGGGTGGCGGCATGGACGCCGCCGCCCCGACCCCCTCCGCCGAACCCGCCCGCGCCCCGCGCGCCCGGCGCGCACCGTACCGGCGGCTGCCGGTCGAGCAGCGCCGGGAGCAGCTGATCGCGGTCGCCCTCGAACTCTTCAGCAGGCACGCGCCCGAGGATGTCTCGCTGGACGACGTGGCGGTGGCGGCCGAGGCGTCGCGTCCGCTGGTCTACCGCTACTTCCCGGGCGGGAAGCAGCAGTTGTACGAGGCCGCGCTGCGCACCGCCGCCGGGGAGCTGGCCTCCCGCTTCGTCGAACCGACGCGGGGCACCCCCACGGAGCGCCTCGGGCATGTGCTCGACCGCTACTTCGCCTTCGTCGGCGAGCATGCGGCCGGGTACGGGGCGCTGTTGCGCGGCGGATCGGTCGCCGAGAACGAGCGGACCACGGCCATCGTGGACGAGGTGCGCCGGGCGGCCCACCTCAGTGTCATCGAGCAGTTGGGCGTGGAGCGGCCCGGGCCGCGACTGACGCTGCTGGTGCGCTCCTGGATATCGGTGGTCGAGGTGGCCGCGCTGACCTGGCTGGACGACAGCCGCCGGGTGGCCCCGTCCGGGTCGGAGGCCGCCGCACTCACCGTCGGCTCGGCCGCCGAACTCCGCGACTGGCTGGTGGACGAGTTCGTGGTGATGTTCGCCGCGACGGCGCTGCACGACCGGCAGACCGAGAAAGTACTGCGGGGGATGTTCGCGCACTTCGCCGGCGAGGGCCCGGGGGCGCAGCTGGTGGCCCGGCTCGGCGGGCTGCTGCTCGAGCAGTAGGGCTACTGACGAGTCACCGCCCTGACGGGCCAATACATCCGATGTATAGCTGATATTGGCGAATCATCCAATGGACAGGGACAGGGCGGTGGCCCGGGTCGCCATGACCCGCGCCACCGCCCTGTCCGTTCGAGCCTGTCCGTCCGAGAGCCGGCGCTCAGGCCTTGCCGAGCACCTGGCGCTGCCGTCCGAGGCCGTCGATCTCCAGCTCCATGACGTCGCCGGGCTTCAGGTAGGGCTTGTCCGGACGCCCCATCGCCACCCCGGCAGGGGTGCCGGTGTTGATGATGTCACCGGGCTCCAGCACCATGAACTGGCTGACGTACCAGACGACATGGTTGACCGAGAAGATCATGTCGGCGGTGCTGCCGTGCTGCCGCGACTCCCCGTTCACGGTGACCCGCAGACCCAGCTGCTGGGGGTCGGCGACCTCGTCCGCAGTGACCAGCCAGGGGCCGAGCGGGTTGAAGGTCTCGCAGGACTTGCCCTTGTCCCAGGTGCCGCCGCGCTCCAGCTGGAACTCGCGCTCGGAGACGTCGTTGCTGAGCGCGTACCCGGCGATGACGGCGGGCGCCGCCTCCGGGGACTCCAGGTAGCGGGCGGTGCGGCCGATGACGACGGCCAGCTCGACCTCGTAGTCGGTCCTGGCGCTGTTCCTCGGGATGAGCACTTCGTCGTCGGGGCCGACGACGGTGTTGCTCGCCTTCATGAAGATCACCGGCTCGGCCGGGATGTCCGCGCCCGTCTCGGCCGCGTGGTCACGGTAGTTGAGCCCGATGCAGACGACCTTGCCGGGCCGGGCCAGGGGTGCGCCGATGCGCTGCCCGGCCAGCTCCACGCGGGGCAGTCCGCCCCGCCCGGCCAGGGCGGAGAGCTGTGCGGGGAGGCCGTCGTCGGCGCCGTCGAGCAGGCGGCCGAGGAAGGCGCCGTCGATCTCCGGGGTGACCTCCGAGAGGTCGTAGCCCGTTGTCCGGTCATCCGCCAGCAGCACCGGACGTTCCGCCCCGGAGGGCCCTACACGCAGGAATCGCACCTGCCATCACCACCTTTGGGATCGAGGCCGGCCGGTCGCGCCCACCGCCGCCAAGAGATCCGATGTATATCAACCCTTGGGTGGATCGTCCAGTGCTGCCCGCCATCCGGACGTCCGCCGCGGGACCCGCCCGGACTACTCCGCCGCCCTGACGGACTCGCGCAGCCACTCCTCCACGCCCGCGATGTGCACCAGCGAGCAGGCGTGCGCCAGGTCAGCGCGCCCGGCGCGCAGGGCGGCGACGATGCCCCGGTGCTCGGCCAGCGTCCGGTCCAGCGCGCCGTCCTGGGTCAGCCCTCGCCACACCCGCGCCCGCACCGTCGGCGAGTTCAGCTGCACCAGCAGCGCCGTCAGCACCTGGTTCCCGGCCGCCGTCACGATCATGCGATGGAAGTCCAGGTCGTGCGCGACCAGCTCCTCCACGCTCTTGGCCGCCTCGGCCCTGGCCAACTCCAGCTCCAATTCGGCCAGTTGCTCCTCGTTGATCAGCTCGGCGGCGCGTGCGGCGGCGGCCGGCTCCAACATCCGCCGCACCTCGAACACCTCCAGCAGCGAGGTGTCGTGCCGCAGCTCGACCATGAAGCCGACGGCCTCCAGCAGCCGCTCCGGCTCCAGACTGGTGACGTAGGTGCCGTCCCCCTGCCGCACATCCAGCACATGGATCAGCGACAGCGCCCGCACCGCCTCCCGCAGCGAATTGCGGGACAGGCCCAGCAGGGCGGCCAGGTCCGCCTCCTTGGGCAGGCGGTCCCCAGGCTTCAGCCGCCCCTCGGCGATCATCTCCCTGATCCGCGCGATCGCCTCGTCTGTGACCGACACGCGGTCCGCCTTCCTGCCCGGCAGCTGAACTGTCCGGGCCAATTATGCGCGCCTACCCGCGCTCCGCGGCCTCCGGACGCCCGCGGTGCCGCTCCCACTCGCCCGCGAGGATCGACATCACCGTGGCGTCCACCCACGCGCCGTCCCACCGCAGCGCGTCCCGCAGCACGCCCTCGGCGACGAACCCGGCCTTCTCGTAGGCGCGCCTGGCCCGCGGATTGAAGGCGTAGACCTCCAGCGAGATCCGGTGCAGTCCGAGCTTCTCGAAGCCGTAGCCGCAGATGAGCCGGATCGCCTCGGTCCCCAGGCCCCGGCCGTAGGTGCCGGGCACCAGCGAGATCCGGAAGCTGCAGCTCTCGTCGGCCGGGCTCCACCCATTGAGCACGGCCTCCCCCACCACGGCCCCGCTCGCACGGTCGAGGATCGCCAGGTCGAGCCGGTCGTCCTGGCCGACCCGGGTCGCGTACCAGGCGTGCAGCCGCTCCTCGTCCACCGTCCGGTCGCGGCTGCCGGTCAGCCTGCTGCTCTCCGCGTCCTCCCACATCGGACGGAGCGCGGGCAGGTCGTCGGCGCCGATGCCGCGCAGGGTCACCAGTTCCCCCTCCAGCACCGGCTTGGTCAGGAAGTCGGGGCGGGGCGCACTCTGCGACGAATCATCCATCCCCGCAGTCTTCCCCACCACTGCCGCCTCGACGACTGCATTCTTTACCGGTGCCGCAGCACCCGTGTCTCGCCCGCGAGGACGGCGACGGCAAGCCGGTTGCCCGGCGGCGGGAACGGACAGAGGAAGTGGTCGGCGAAGGCGCAGGGCGGCAGGTGGGCGCGGTTGAAGTCGAGGACGGTCATGCCGTCGCCCTCCCCCGGGGCCGGGAGCGAGACGAAGCGGAACGGGAACGACTGCGGGCCGCTGGACTCGTCCGCGAACACCGCGCTCAGTGAACCGTCCTCGGACCGGCTGACATTGAGGGTGCGGTCGACGCCCGACGGGTCCGTGAAGGCGACCGTTCCGGCGAGGGCCAGACCGCGCTCACGGCCGTCCGCGTTGGGGACGGTGACCGTGCGGGTGGACTCGTAGGGGGTGAAGTGCGCCGGCCGCACCCAGGCGGCGTCGTAGGGATCCGCGTCGATGCCGGCGAAGGAGGTGCGCGCGGGCGAGGCCGGATCGTAGATGCGGACGGCATACTCGCCGCCGCGCAGGATCAGCACCAGTCGGCGGCCGCCATGGGTGATCGTCGAGGGCGTGGGCGCCGTGTCGGGGCACAGCCGCACCGGGCCGTCCAGCGCGGTCGCGTTCACCTCGAGTCCGTCGTGGCGGGCCGCGGTGAGGACCACGCAGCCGTCCACCTGCTCCCAGCGGCCCGGGACCCCCGGGACGCCGCCCCGCAGCTCGGACAGCCAGTGCGTCCCCGTGAGCGAGAGGGGTCCGTGCGGGGCGCGGGCCGCCACGACCCGGGCGTCCCGCCAGTGCTTCCAGTCATCCAGGCTGCTGCTCACTGCGGGACCTCCGAGGGGGGCGGGTCAGATGTGAGACCGGGTTCTCACGCTTCACGTCGCCGAGCAGCGCTCAGCTGCTCCTGGGTATTCCTTCTCCAACTACGCCCCTGGTGAACCCACCCAACGGCGGCACCTCTCGGCTTACCCTGGTGCCATGGCGTCGAGTCCCGGGCCGCAGCCCGCTCAGGTCACCGTCCCCGATCTTGTCGGCCTGCCCGCGGACACCGCGCGGGACTTCGCGCACCGGGCGCAACTGGTCGCCGTCGGGCCCGACCCCGATGCCGTGCTCCCCTTCCCCACCGCCGGATCCGTCGTCCGCCAGGACCCGCTGCCGGGCGTGGGCGTGCCCCGGTGGTCGACCGTCGTCATCTGGACCGGGCGGGACGGCCCCGGCGGGGCCGGGGTACGGGAGCCACGGCGCCCCAACCCGCCGCCGCTGTCCGTGCAGGCCCACGCGGACGAACCGGTCCCCGAGCCGCAGACGGCCGAGGAGGACAACGCCGCGCTGCCGTAGCCGGACCGGCGGTCTATGCTCGCCCGCATGATCAGAGGCGTGATGTTCGACTTCTCCGGGACGCTCTTCCGCATCGAATCGGTGGAGGAGTGGCTGGACACCCTCGGGCTGGACCTGCCGGAGGCCGAACGGACGGCCTGCGTCGAGCGGTTGACCGCCGCCGGAGCACTCCCCGGCGGCCCGCAGCCGCTGCGCGCCCCCGACGGCTGGGGCGAGCGCGACGTCAGCGCACGGCACCACCGCACCGCCTACACCGCCCAGACCCGGGCCGCCCTGCTGCCGGCCGTCGGCCCCGAGCGGGTGGACGCCCTGGCCGCCGAGCTCTACGAGCGCCACCGCAGCCCCGACGCCTGGCGGGCCTACCCCGACGCCGAAGCCGTGCTGAAGGAGCTGCGGCAGCGCGGAGCAGGCGTCGCCGTCGTCAGCAACATCGGCTGGGACCTGCGCCCGGTCTTCGGCCGGCACGGCCTGGACGAGTACGTCGACGCCTATGTCCTCTCCTACGAGCTGGAGATCCAGAAGCCGCCCGACCCGCGGATCTTCCGGACCGCCTGCGACCTGATCGGCCTGCCCCCGGAGCAGGTGCTGATGGTCGGCGACGACGTCCCCTGCGACGGCGGGGCCACCGCGCTCGGCTGCGCCTTCCTCCAGGTCGAGCCGCTGCCGGTGGACCAAAGGCCCGACGCGCTGCTCCCCTGCCTCGCGTCCGTGACCGGGAGCTGACCTCCTCCGGCCTCCTCCTCACGCCGCCGAAGTGCGAGGATGCACATAGGCGAGCCGCGCAAAGGTGCCGGCGAACGCCCGCTACCGGAGGTGGACCAGATGGCCAGGCAGGCTCCCGCGACGGACCCGACGCAGGACGCGCCCGAGGTGACCGCCCCCAAGCACGCGGCGGCCGGTATCCCGGCCCTGCTGCACACCACGAAGATCGCCGCGGCGCAGATGGGCGCGGTCCGCTCGGTCCGCACGCTGCTCAAGCTCAACCAGCCGGACGGCTTCGACTGCCCCGGCTGCGCCTGGCCCGAGCCCGAGCACACCCACACCGCCGAGTTCTGCGAGAACGGCGCGAAGGCCGTCGCCGAGGAGGCAACGCTGCGCCGCGTCGGGCCCGAGTTCTTCGCCGAGCACCCCGTCTCCGACCTGGCCGAGCGCTCCGGCTACTGGCTCGGGCAGCAGGGTCGGCTCACCACCCCGATGCTGCTGGACGAGGGTGCGACGCACTACACGCCGATCGGCTGGGACGAGGCCCTCACGCTCGTCGCCGACGAGTTGAAGGCGCTGCCCACCGCCGACGCCGCCGCCTTCTACACCTCCGGGCGCACCAGCAACGAGGCGGCGTTCGCCTTCCAGCTGTTCGCCCGCCAGTTCGGCACCAACAATCTGCCGGACTGCTCCAACATGTGCCACGAGTCCTCGGGCTCGGCGCTCACCGAGACCATCGGGATCGGCAAGGGCAGCGTCCACCTCAAGGACCTCTACCAGGCCGACCTGATCATCGTCGCGGGCCAGAACCCGGGCACCAACCACCCCCGGATGCTGTCGGCGCTGGAGCGCGCCAAGCGGGCCGGGGCCACAGTGGTCAGCGTCAACCCGCTGCCCGAGGCCGGGCTCGAACGCTTCAAGAACCCGCAGAACGCGCGCGGCCTGGTCGCCAACGGCACCAAGCTGACCGACCTCTTCCTGCAGATCCGCCTCGGCGGCGACCTCGCACTGTTCCGCGCACTGAACCTGCTGCTGCTGGAGGCGGAGGACAGGAACCCCGGCAGCGTGCTGGACCACGCGTTCATCGAGGAGCACTGCCACGGCTTCGAGGAGTGGGCCAAGGACGCCAGGACCACCGACTGGGAGGCCGTCCGCGCCGCGACCGGCCTGCCGGAGGAGCAGATCCGCGAGCTGGCCGAGCTGGCGCTGGGCTCGCAGAAGATCATCGTCTGCTGGGCCATGGGCCTCACCCAGCACAAGCACTCCGTGCCGACCATCCGCGAGGTCGTCAACTTCCTGCTGCTGCGCGGCAATGTGGGCAAGCCGGGAGCGGGCGTCTGCCCGGTGCGCGGGCACAGCAACGTCCAGGGCGACCGGACGATGGGGATCTTCGAGCGGCCCAGCGCGGCCTTCCTGGACGCCCTGGCGGCGGAGTTCCACTTCGAGCCGCCGCGCCACCACGGCCTGGACGTCGTGGACACCATCCGCGCCATGCGCGACGGCGCGGTGAAGGTCTTCTTCGCCATGGGCGGCAACTTCGTCGCGGCTTCGCCCGACACCGCCGTCACCGAGGACGCGATGCGGCGCTGCCGGCTGACCGTCCATGTCTCGACCAAGCTCAACCGCTCCCATGTGGTCACCGGGGCGCGGGCACTGATCCTTCCGACGCTCGGCCGCACCGACCTCGACCTGAGGGCGGGCGGGCCGCAGCAGGTCACGGTCGAGGACTCGATGGGCATGGTGCACGCCTCGCGCGGAGCGCTGAAGCCGCCGGCGTCCGACCTGCTCTCGGAGACCGCGATCATCTGCGGCCTGGCCCGACGCACCCTGGGTGCGGACAACCAGGTGCCGTGGGAGGACTTCGCCGCCGACTACTCCACCGTCCGCGACCGGATCGCCCGGGTGGTCCCCGGCTTCGCCGACTTCAACGAGAAGATCACAAAGCCCGGAGGCTTCGCCCTGCCGCACGGCCCGCGCGACAACCGGGCCTTCTCCACCGCCACCGGCAAGGCCAACTTCACCGTCAACGCGCTCACCGCGCCCGAGGTCCCGGCGGGCAGGCTGCTGCTGCAGACCCTTCGTTCGCACGACCAGTACAACACCACGATCTACGGCCTGGACGACCGCTACCGGGGGATCAAGGACGGCCGCCGCGTCGTCCTGCTGCACCCGGACGACGCGGCCGAGCACGGCCTCGCCGAGGGCGCCTACACCGACCTGGTGAGCGAGTGGGCCGACGGCGTGGAGCGGCGCGCCCCGCACTTCCGGGTGGTGCACTACCCGACCACGCGCGGGTGCGCCGCCGCCTATTACCCGGAGACCAACGTGCTGGTGCCGCTGGACAGTACGGCGGACACCAGCAACACACCCACCTCGAAGTCCGTGGTCATCCGCTTCGAGCCGGACTCGGGCCCGGAAGCCGTCAGGGCGTAGCGGTCGTCGTCCCCGTCCCCGACGGGGGCTCCGACGGCGATTCGGGCTCGGACGCCGAGACCGAGACCGATGCCGACGGCGTTGTGGACGGCGACGGTGTGGGTGTCGGCGTCGGGCCCGAGGGCGAGGGCGACGGGGTGGACGAGGGCGAGGTGCTCGGCTTGGGCTTCGGCGAACCCGTCGGAGTCGGGCTCGGCTTGGGCTTCGGCTTCGGCTTCGGGACCGGCTTGGGGCTGGGCCTGGGTGTCGGTACGACGATGGGCGCGATCGGCGCGGGCTTCTTCGCCGACGGGGGAACCGTCGGCGAGGTGTAGCTGCCCAGCGAGGCGTCCCCGGCGTCCGGTCGCACCGCCCCGAGGATGGGGTCCTCCGCTATGGGCTCCACGTCCACGAACGCACCCGGGTGCGGCGACTCGATCACCTGGCCGTCGCCGATGTACATCGCCACATGGCTCGCGTCCGCGAAGTAGATGACCAGGTCGCCGGGGCGCAGCTGGTCCAGCTGCACATGCGGCAGGTCCGCCCACTGCTCCTCGCTGGTGCGGGGGATGGGCACCCCGGCGCTCAGCCACGCCTGCGAGGTGAGCCCGGAGCAGTCGAACCCCTGCGCATAGGGGCCGATCCCGCCCCACACATAGGGCGCCCCCAGCTGTGCGAAGGCGAAGGCGATGGCCTTGGCTCCGGCTGCCGAGGGGGTGCTGTCGTCCTTCCCCAGGATGCCGGAGGCCAGGAAGGCGAGCTGGGCGGCGTCGGCCTCCTTCTGCTCCAGCAGCGCCAGCTCCTGCCGCTGGGCGCCGGTGAGCGTGGAGACCTGCTGTTCGACGGCGGTGAGCTGCTTGTCGATCACGGTCCGCTGGGCGGCCACGGCCTGGACGAGCAGGGTGGCGTGCTGCTCGGCGGCGGCGGCCTCGCTCTTGTCGGCGACGAGGTCCTGCTGGTCGCGGGTGAGCTGCTTGAGGAAGGCCGCCTGCGACCGGCCCGCCATCTGCAGCAGCTGCTCGGTGTAGACGGCCTGCTGCGGATCGCCGGAGAGCAGCAGCTCGCCCAGCTGCGTCAGACTGCCGCCGTCGCGGTACTCGGCGTCGGCGATCGCCCCGGCGACGGACAGGCCGTCGTCGACCTGGTTCTGGGAGAGCTCGACCTGGGCCAGCAGCGACTGGTCCTCGGTCCGGGCCGCGGTGAGCTTCTCGTTGAGGGCGTCGTACGCCTGGGTCTCGACCTCGGCCTGCTGGTAGCTGGCGTGCAGCTGGTCGAGGATCGGCTGCAGCAGCGCCTCGGCCTGGGTCAGGCTCCGGTCGACCGCGTCAGTGCCCACGGGGGGCTGCGGGCGCGTCACCGCGGCGGCGGGGGATGCGGCGGCGAGCGGGAGCGCGACCAGTGCGGCCGCGGCCAGCAGCGCTCCGCAGCGCAGCACTCTGCTCTGCACCCGGCCCCATGCCGTTGCGGCTAACGACGCCCGGCCGAGCGCCCCGCGCCTGGCCCGGCCGGCACCACGAAAGACCCGCACCCCTGCCCCCAAAATATGTCGATTCGTCCCCTGTTGTCCCTTGCCGCTCACCCCTCAGCGATCCTGCCACGCGGGGCCCGGAAGAGGCAGGGCGCGTCTCCGATTTTCATGCGCATTACAGGAAGTTCCGAACCTCAAGGACGCTCGGTCACCCCTGGATCCCCCGAATGCCCAACTCCTCACTGCCGCCCGGGGTAACGCCGGTGTGACTCATGTCTCGTTTCCCTTTCTGTCCCTGGAGCCACTCCCCAGTGCCAGAGCCCATTTCGTCCCGATTGCGTGCTCCCATCAACTCCGAACATCCCGTCAGTTCACTTTCCGTTCATCAAGCATGCCTACGGTCGGCACGACTCTTCCGCTGAGACGATTGTTTGGTAATGGAACATATGACGTTCCTGGTGACCGTCGTGATCATCACGGCCCTCGCCTTCGACTTCACCAACGGCTTCCACGACACCGCCAACTCGATGGCCACCTCCATCGCCACCGGTGCCCTGCCCCCCAAGGTCGCCGTGGCGATCTCCGGAGCCCTGAACCTGGTGGGCGCGTTCCTGTCCGTGCAGGTCGCCAAGACGATCTCCGGCGGAATCATCGACGAGAAGTCGGGCATCCATCCGCAGGTGGTGTTCGCGGCACTGATCGGGGCGATCCTCTGGAACCTGGTCACCTGGCTGCGCGGCATCCCCTCCAGCTCCTCGCACGCGCTGTACGGGGGCCTGATCGGCGCGACGCTGGTCGCGGTCGGCATGCACGGAGTGGACTTCGACGTCGTCGTCACCAAGATCATCATCCCGGCGCTCGCCTCCCCGGTCGTCGCCGGTGTCGCCGCCTGGGGAGCCACCAAGCTCGCCTACCGGATCACCAGGAAGGGCAGCGCCAAGGCCACCGGCAAGGGCTTCAAGGCCGGCCAGATCGCCTCCGCCTCGCTGGTCTCCCTGGCGCACGGCACCAATGACGCGCAGAAGACCATGGGCGTCATCACCCTGACCCTGGTGACCGCAGGGGTGCTCGCACCCCACTCAGGCCCCCCGGTCTGGGTCATCTGCGCCTCGGGCCTGGCCATCGCGGCCGGCACCTACATCGGCGGCTGGCGCATCATCCGCACCCTGGGCAAGGGCATCACCGACATCGAGGCCCCCCAGGGTTTCACGGCGCAGACCGCGTCCGCGGCCGTCATCCTGACCTCGTCCCACATGGGCTACGGCCTGTCCACCACCCATGTCTGCTCCGGCGGCATCATGGGCGCGGGCAAGGGCGGCCGCACCGGCGTGGTCAACTGGTCCACCGCGCGGCGCATGGCCTACGCCTGGGGCCTGACGTTGCCCGCGGCCGCCCTGCTCAGCGGCCTCGGCGCACTCCTCGCCGACCAGGGGACCTGGGGCATCGTGCTGCTGGCCGTCATCGGCGCCGGCTGCTCCGCCTGGATCTACCTGATCAACCGCCGTCGACCGATCGACGCCACCCATGTGGTCGACGTCCCCGGCAGCGCCTCCCTCTCGGCCGCCGACCCGGCGCGGACCGCGACCGCCACCATCGCGGCCTGAGCGCCGACCCGGACCTGGAGTTGTAGAGCATGCAGATCAACTGGGCTGCCCTGGGCAGCACGTTCGGCGTCAGCGTCCTGGTGACGCTGGCCGTGGTCGGCGCCTTCTGCCTCGGCATCTCGGCGCTGTCGCGCCACGAGACGGCCGTCACCGACGGCGGCGCCACCGGCGGCGGAGGCGCGCGCGGAGCGGTCGCCCTGGGCACCGCGGTCCTCTGCTTCGCCCTCTGCGCCGGGGTCGTCGGCTACGGGCTGTACATCATCGCCCTGTCCTGAGCGGCCCGCCGCTCAGGACTCCACCGGGAAGTCCTCCCTCCCCCCTCGGGGCTTGATGCCGGCGGCGATCAGCGTGACCGCCGCACCCGCCACGGCCCAGGCGGACAGCACCAGCAGCGGACCGGTGATCGCCGCACCGTCGAAGTAGGTGACCGACCGGGTCACCGTGGTCGCCGCGCCGTTCGGCAGCCAGGGCCCGATCGCACGCCAGAAGGGCGGCATCATCGGGGGCGGGTAGACGCCGCCCGCGCTGGGGTTGCCGAGGACGACGAACAGCAGCACCGCGACACCGATGCCGACGATGTCGAAGAGGCATTGCAGTGCCATGGTGAACACCCCCACGGCGAACACCAGCAGGGTGCCCACCCCCCACAGCGGCCAGACCCCGCCGAGCAGCGCATCGAGCACCGTGCTGCCGACGATCACGATACCGCCGATCCCGGCCGCCACCGCGTACAGGGCCAGCACCCCCAGCCGGATCACCGCGCGCTTTCCGTTGGCGGGGCGGGACCCCGCGCTGATGCCGAGGATCGAGGCGACCAGGTAGCCGCCGACGCACCAGCCCACGACCAGGTAGAAGGACGTGAGGCCGCCGCCGTCGCCCGGTGCCAGCGGCACGACGTCCACGGTGGCGACGGTGCGGTGCTGCGCGGCGTCGGCCGCGGTCACGACCTTGCCGATCGCCGTCGCCAGCGCCGGTCCGGCCGCATTGGCCACCAGCAGGGTGTCCTGGGTGCCGGTCGCGTTGAACAGCAGCGCGGAGTAGACCGTGCGGTCCTTGATCTGCTGACGCGCCGTCGCCTCGTCCGGCACCGCCGTGGCCTTCAGGACCTGCCGGGGCAGGCCGTTCAGCTGCCGCACCAGCGTGTCCTGGGCCGGGGCGGGGGCGACCACGGCGATCGACGCCCGGTGCGGATACGGATGATGCAGCGCGCCCACGTAGGAGACGATGAAGCCGAACTGCAGCAGCAGCACTCCGACGACCAGCAGGGCCGCCCGCCCGGTCACCGCGTCCCTCAGCTCCCCGCCGAACCCGCGCTCACGGCTCGCGCCGCTCAGTCCACTCGACATACTGACGATCCGTCCGCTCGCTACAGGTGTACAAATCAGACAATTCGTAACACCGTCGCGTCGCGCTACCCGTGTCCCACGCCGACCGAGGCCGGATCGTCCATGATCCGACGGATCGTCACCAGGGCCGCGCCCAGCAGCGGACCGCGGCGCCCCAGTACCGAGACCGACAGCGCGCCGTCCTGCCAGGGCCTGACCACCACCCGTTCCGACAGCTCCCGCCGCATCCCCGGCAGCAGCCACTCCCCCAGTTCGGCGTAGGCGCCGCCGAGTACCACCGCCGACGGGTCCACCAGGTTGACCGCCCCCGCCAGCGCCGTCCCCAGCGCCGTGCCCGCCCGCTCCAGTGCCGCCAGCACCCGCGGGTCACCGGCCGCGGCCCGCTCGGCGAGCACCCCGATCCGGTCCTCCCTCGGCGACACCTCGACCCCGGCCGCCGCCAGCACCGCCTCCTCGCCCGCGTACTGCTCCAGGCAGCCGCGCGCCCCGCAGGTGCAGGGGTGCCCCTCCGGGTGCACCGGGACGTGCCCCAGCTCTCCGGCGAAACCGCGCGCACCCCGGAACAGCCGGCCGCCGACCACCAGCGCGGCCCCGATACCGGCCCCCGCCGAGACATGGACGACGTCCTGCGCGCCGCCCTGCCACAGCTCGGCCAGCGCGCCCAGGTTGGCCTCGTTCTCCACCGTCAGCGGCAGCCCCAGCAGCGTCGACGGCAGCGCGACATCCCGCCAGCCCAGATTGGGGGCGTGCACCACGGCGCCGGACGCCGCGTCCACCAGGCCGGGGACGGCCAGAGCCGCCCCGACCACGCGCAGCCCGTGGCCCCGCGCCGCCCGGACGACCGTGTCCGCCAGCGCGTCCAGCTCGGCGAGGACGGGACCGGGCGCCCGCCCCCGGTTGTCGGCGGCGACCCGTGCCTGCGCCCTGACCTCCCCGCTGAGGTCGGTGACGCAGACCGCCAGGTGTTCGACCCCGACCTCCAGGCCGAGACCGGCCGGGCCCTCGCTGCTCAGGGTGAGCGCATTGCCCGGTCGGCCGACGCGCCCGCTCGGCGCCGGACCGAGCTCGACGACCACCCCGTCCCTGATCAACTCCACGACCAGGCTGGAGACCGCGGCGCGGGTCAGCCCGGTGCGGGCCGCGGCGTCGGCGCGCGACAGCGGGCCGTGCGCGGCGACCGCGCCCAGCACCCGCGCCAGGTTCTGGCGGCGCATGCCCTGCTGGGAGGCAGGGCCGCGGTCGTCACTGCCGATCATGGAACCCCTCGGTACTCGGACGGTCTTCCGGACCGCTGCAGGGTATCGGCGATCCGTATTCGAGCACCCGGTGTGAGCCCGCTGTGAGCTTGCCGATAGCATCCCAGCGAACTTGCAGCAAAGTCACATTGTCATTTCGTATGCCTTCTGCCGAGAGGCCGACCAGCACCCATGCCGCCCCGCCTCTCCGTGGTCGTGCCCTTCTACAATGTCGAGCTCTACCTGCGGGAATGCCTCGCCTCCCTGGCAGAGCAGAGCTTCACCGACCTCGACGTGGTGATGGTCGACGACGGTTCATCGGACACCAGTGCGTCGATAGCCGCCGAATTCGAGGCGGCGGATCCCCGGTTCCGCCTGATCCGGCAGGTGAACAAGGGCCTCGGGGCCGCTCGCAACACCGGGGCCGGGAACATCTCCCCCGACAGCGAGTACCTCGCCTTCGTCGACGGCGACGACCTGCTCCCCGCCGACGCCTACGCCTCCCTGGTCGACAGCCTGGACAGCACCGGCTCGGACCTGGCCAGCGGCAATGTGCAGATGTTCCGCTCCACCGGGGCCCACCCCTCGCCGATGCACAAGAAGGCGTTCGCCACCACCAGGCTGAAGACCCACATCAGCCGGGACCGGGTGCTGATCAGCGACCGCACCGCCTGGAACAAGGTCTTCCGGCGCTCCTTCTGGGACACCCACGCCTTCGCCTTCCCCGAGGGCGTGCTCTACGAGGACGCCCCGGTCACCGTCCCCGCACACTTCATGGCGTCCTCGGCCGACGTGCTGAACCGCCCCGTGTACTACTGGCGCCAGCGCGAGGCCGGTGCGCCCTCGATCACCCAGGACCGCACCAACCCGGTCGGCCTGCGCGACCGGATGGCCGCCATCGACGGCGTCAGCCGGTTCCTGGCCGAGCGCCCCGAGTTCGCCCAGCAGCGGGACTGGTACGACGAGACCGCGCTGACCACCGAGATCCCGCTGTACTTCGATGTGCTGCCGGAGGCCGGGGAGGAGTTCCGGGAGATCTTCCTGGACTCGGTCGCCGACTACACCAGCCGGGTCTCACCGCAGGTCATCGCCCAACTCCCGGTCCCCATGCGGCTGATGCTCCACCTCACCGGCGAGCGCCGGCTCACCGGACTGCTCGCGCTGAAGGAGTTCCAGCGCGAGAACCACGACTCCCTGCCCACCAGGCGCCGTCGTCTGAACCACTACGCCGACTACCCCTTCCTGCGGCGGAGCGGGATCCCGGACAGTGTGCTGCTGCTGGGCCCCGAACTCCCGCTGCGGACCCGGGTCGACGAGGTCGGCTGGAAGGGCGGCACCCTGCGGGTGGCCGGCCACGCCTACATCCGCAACCTGCCCCCGTCCAGGCGCCGCCGAGATCTCAAGGTGGCGATGCTGCGCGGCAAGGGCAGGCGGCCGCTGGTGGTTCCCGCCAGGACCGTCTTCCGCCCCGAAGCGACCGCGGCGACCGGTCAGACCCTGCACGACTACGACTGGTCCGGATTCGAATTCACCCTGGACACCGACCGCCTGAAGACCGGCGGCCGGTGGGTCGACGGCGTCTGGAAGCTGACCATCGGCGTCCTCGGCTCCGGCGGCACGCTGCGCCGCAGCCGGATCAAGGTCGGCGGCAGCAGCCTCCATCTGCCGGCGCTCCATGTGGACGAGGGCATCCGGATCGTCCCCGTCGTCTCGGACGACCACCTCGACCTGCGGGTGGAGACCATGGCCGCATGGCTGACCGGGCACCGGCAGCTGGACGGCGCCGTGGAACTGAGCGGCGAACTGCGCAGCGAGGCCCCTGCCGAGGGCGCCACCGGGACGCTGCGGCTGCTGGCCGGACCGTCGGGCAGGGCCGGAAAGGCCGACACGGGAACGGTCGGCTTCAGCGCCGGAGCCGAGGGCCGCACCCGGTTCACCGCGCTGCTCGACCAGGACACCTGGGCCGCCGACCGGGACGCCGAGCCCCGGTCGGTGCAGCTGGTGCTGCCCGGCGGCAGGGCGCTGGACCTCGCCGTGGACAGTCGGCTCCCCGCCGTCAGCGTCCAGTACCCGTGGGCGGACGCCGCCCTGTGCCTCAGCACCGGTGCCGACGGACAGTTGACGGTCTGCCGGCGCGCGACGCAGGCCGTCGCCGACCGGGTCGAATGGACCGGCCCCGACCTGCTGACCATTGAGGGGACCTACCCGGTGCCCGGCACGCCGCCGATGGAGCTGGTGCTGCGGAACACCAAGCAGGCCGAGGAGTACGCCTTCCCGGTGGAGGCGGACGGGCAGCGGTTCCGGGCCGAGTTCCCGCCCGCCCCGCGCCCGGTGTCCCACGGATCGCTCCCCCTGCGCCAGGGCCAGTGGCAGGTGCTGCTGCGCCCGGTCGGCGCGGCCGGCACCGAGGGGTTCCCGCTGGTCCGGGTCGCCCCGCAGCTCCACGGCGCGTTCCCGGCCGAGGCCACGGTGCGCGGCAAGCGCTGCACCGTCAGCCGGCGGCTCCACGACCAGCTGCTGATCGAGACCCACTCCGACCAGCTGCCCTCCGAGCAGGGCGCCTACCGCCAGCGCGAGTGGCGCACCCGCCGCTACCCCGCCGCCCGGCGGGAGCCGCTGCGCGAGGCGGTGCTCTACGACGCCTTCTCCGGGCGGCAGTTCTCCGACTCCCCGCGCGCGATACACCGGGAGCTGCTCCGCCGCGACAGCACGCTGGAGCACCTGGTGGTGGTCCGCGACCACCAGGTCGAGCTGCCCGAGGGCGTCACCCCGGTCCGCTTGGCCGGGCCCGAGTGGTACGACGCGCTCGCCCGCTGCCGCTACATCGTGACCAACACCCATCAGCCCTCCTGGCTGGAGCGGCGTCCCGGCCAGGTCATCGTGCAGACCTGGCACGGCACTCCGCTGAAGAGGATCGGCCACGACCTCGGCGGCACCCAGCCCGCCGACCGGCAGTACCTGGCCAGGCTGGCGGCGGAGACCCCGCAGTGGTCGTTCCTGCTCTCCCCCAACCGCGCCTCCACGCCGATCCTCCAGCAGGCCCTGGACTACCGGGGGGAGATCCTGGAGTCCGGCTGCCCGCGCAACGACCTCCTCTTCGCGCCCCCGGCCGAGCGGCAGCAGCGGGCAGCCGAGGTGCGCGAGCGGCTCGGCCTCCCCGAGGGCAAGAAGGTCGTGCTCTACGCGCCCACCTGGCGCGACGACCGGTCCTACGGTGCCGGGCGCTGTGCGTTCGACTTCCATATCGACGCGGCGAAGGCGGCGGCCGAGCTGGGCGACGACCATGTGCTGCTGGTCAGGAAACACCCCCATGTCGTGGACACCCTCGCCGACCACGGCGACGGCTTCGTCATGGACGTCAGCTCCTACCCGGAGCTGTCCGAGCTGTTCTTGGTCACCGACGTCCTGGTCAGCGACTACTCCTCGCTGATCGTCGACTTCGCCCACACCGGTCGGCCGATGGTCTTCCTGACCTACGACCTGGCGCACTACCGGGACACCCTGCGCGGCTTCTCCTTCGACTTCGAGAAGTACGCGCCGGGGCCACTGGTCGCGACCTCGGCCGACCTGGTCGCCGCGATCCGCGACCTGGACCGGGTGTCGGCGGAGTACGCCGAGGCGTACGAGGAGTTCCGCGGGAAGTTCTGCGACCTGGACGACGGCGGCGCGGCCGGCAGGGTCGTCGACCGGATGCTCGCCCCCTGACGGCGCCGCCCCCGGGTCAGAACCTGGGGGCCCGGCGCTCCAGGAACGCGGCCAGCCCCTCGGCGACGTCCGGCGCGGTGCGCGACGCCCGCTCCCACACCGCCACCGCCGCCTGCGGGTCGCGGCCCTCGCCGACCGCCGCGACCACGTCCTTCACCGCGCCCTGCGTCTGCGCGGACCGCGACGCCAGCGTCCGCGCGAACTCCAGGGCCCGCGCCTCCACGTCCTCGGCCACCTCCTCCACCAGGCCGAACACCAGCGCCTGCGCGGCCGTCACCAGCTCGCCGGAGAACAGCAGGTACTTCGCCCGCGCCGGTCCGAGCAGCCGCGCCAGCCGCGCCGTGGGCACCGCCGGGTAGACGATGCCGAGCTTCGCCGGGGTGATCCCCAACCGGGCGTCCGGCGCGGCGAAGCGCAGGTCGCAGGCCACGGCGAGCTGGCAGCCGCCGCCCACGCACGCACCCCTGACCACCGCGACCGTCGGATGCGGGAACTCCGCCAGCGCCTCCTCCGCCACCACATTGACGGCGTGGTAGGCGTCGGCGGTGCCCGGGTCCGCGTAGACGTCGCGCAGCTCGGAGATGTCCGCGCCCGCGCTGAAGGCCCCGCCCGCCCCGGTCACCAGCAGTACCCTCAGGCCCGGCTCCTGCGCCAGCTGCCGCAGCAGTTCCGGCAGTGCCGCCCACATCGCCGCGGTGAGCGCATTGCGCTTCTCCGGACGGTCGAGCGTCAACACGGCGACACCGTCGTCACCCAACCCGACCCTCAGTCCGGGCACCCCGTACGCCAACTCCTTGCGGCCCTCGTGCACCGTCTCCCACCCTCTCGTCACACATGTCGACCGCAACTGTACGGGTCCCCCGAATGCGTGCTCACCGTGCGTCGTTCTCTGATCACTCTAGAGTTCATACGGTGACCCCTTTCGACCGCCGCGGACTGTTGCGGCTGGCGGCCCTCGGCGCAGCCGGAACCCTCACCTCGGCCTGCGCGGCCGCCGGCGCGCCCACTCCCGCCACGGCCACGCCCTCCGCCGCAGGGTCTGCCGCGGGCGGCTCCGCCCCCGCGCCCGCGGCGGACGCACTCCCCCGGCTCGCGTCCGGACTGCCGTTCGAGATCGCCGGCGGACCGCGCACCCGTGCCGCCGTCGCCCTCACCTTCCACGGCCAGGGCGACCCGAGGATCGCCGAGGCGCTGCTCGCCGAGGCGGCCCGCGCCGACGCCCGCCTCACGGTGATGGCCGTCGGCAGCTGGCTGGACGAGCAGCCCGCGATGGCCTCCCGCATCCTCGACGGCGGCCATGAACTGGGCAACCACACCCAGAACCACCGCGCCATCTCCACCATGAGCGCGGACCGGGCCTACCAGGAGATCGCCCGCTGCGCCCAGCGCCTCAAGCAGCTGACCGGCAGCCAGGGGCGCTGGTTCCGCCCCTCCCAGGCTGCCGACTGCACTCCCACCGTTGCCGCGCAGGCCCGCCGGGCGGGGTACGCCCACTGCCTCGGCTACGACCTGGACTCGCTCGACTACACCGACCCCGGCGCCGAGGCCGTGACCCGCACCGTGCTGGCAGCGGTCCGACCGGGGTCGGTGGTCAGCATGCACTTCGGGCACACCGGCACCGTCGCCGCGCTGCCCGCCATCCTCGACGGCCTGCACCGGCGCGGACTCCGCGCGGTCACAACCTCGGAGCTGCTCAGCTGATGCCCTCCTCCCGCGTCTCCGCCTCCGCCTCCGCTTCCGCTTCCTCCTCGGCCTCCACGGTCACGGTCCTGTCCCGCCGCCGGCTGCTCCCGCTGTCGGCGCTCGCCGCGCTCGCGGGCGGCAGCCTGCTGCTGGCGTCGGCCTGCGGAGCCCCGTCCAGGAGTCAGACGGGGCAGGAGCTGGACGCGCGGGCGTCCTCCCCCGCCGGGCGCACCACCGCGGCACTCGGCCTGGGCGCCCTGCTCCCGGGGATGCCGCCGCCACTCTCCGCCACCGACCTCTACGCCGCCGACCGCCCGGATGCACTCTCACCGGTCGTGCGCGGCTTCCCGGCCCGGATCTACGTCCCCAACACCCTCTCCGACACCGTCTCGGTGATCGACCCGGCCACCTACAAGGTCATCGAGACCTTCCCGGTCGGCCACGAGCCCCAGCACGTGGTGCCCTCCTGGGACCTGAAGACCCTCTGGGTCAACGACGACCTCGGCAACGACCTCACCCCGCTCGACCCGGCCACCGGCCTGCCGGGCAGGCCCGTCGACGTCCACGACCCCTACAACCTCTACTTCACCCCGGACGGCAGGTACGCCGTGGTGATGGCGTCCAACGACCACGCCCTGGTCTTCCGGGACGCGCACACGATGAAGGTCGTGAAATCCGTCCCCTCCCAGTGCGAGGGCGTCAACCACGCCGACTTCTCGCCGAACGGCCGGTACTTCATCGTCTCCTGCGAGTTCTCCGGCGACCTGCTCAAGGTGGACACCGAGACCATGCGGATCGTCGCCAAGCAGCGGCTCCCCTACCCGGGATCGATGCCGCAGGACGTCAAGATCTCCCCGGACGGCAAGGTCTGGTACGTCGCCGACATGGTGGCCAACGGGGTGTGGGAGCTGAACGGCGACACCTTCGCCACCCCCACCCTGCTGAAGACCGGCGCGGGCGCGCACGGGCTCTATGTCAGCAGGGACTCCAAGGACCTCTACATCTCCAACCGGGGCGAGGGCTCCGTCTCCGTGCTGGACTTCGCCACCGGGCAGCTCGTCCACAAGTGGCGGATCCCCGGCGGCGGAAGCCCGGACATGGGCGGGGTCTCCGCCGACGGCAAGGTGCTCTGGCTCTCCGGCCGCTACAACTCCGAGGTCTACGCCATGTCCACGGAGGACGGCCACCTGATCGCCCGCATCCCCGTCGGCAACGGCCCCCACGGCCTCTGCGTCTACCCCCAGCCGGGCCGCTACTCCCTCGGCCACACGGGAGTCTTCCGCTAGTGCTCCATCTCGGCGCGCGCGGCCGCGATCTCCTCGGCCGAGATGGTGAGCGTCTCGGCCGGGTCGGGGCGGGGTTCCAGGTCGGTGCGGCCGGCCGCGTCGCTCAGCTTGATCATCAACGCCACCATGATCCAGTTCGCCACCATCGACGAACCACCCTGCGCCAGGAAGGGCAGCGCCTTCCCGGTCTCCGGGATCAACCCGATGACACCGCCGACCACCACGAACACCTGCAGGATCAGCGCCGCGCCGAGGCCACCGGCCATCAGCTTGCCGAAGGGGTCGGTCAGCCGGACCGAGGACCGGAAGCTCCGCTCCGCCAGCAGCACGTACAGCATGATGATCACCATCACGCCGGAGGTGCCCAGCTCCTCGCCGAACGTCGCCAGAATCCAGTCGCTGCGGTCCGCGAACCCGATCAGCCACGGCTGCCCCTGCCCCAGCCCGGTCCCGAAGAACCCCCCGTGCCCCAGCGCGAACAGCGCCTGGGCCTGCTGGTCCGAGGTTCCGTTCTTGAACGCGTCCATGGGGTGCAGCCAGCCGGTGATCCGGCCCTGGACGTTCGCCGACGTGGACCCGACGACATAGGCGCCTGCGGCCGCCATCCCCGTACCGAGGACCACCCATCCGGTGCGCTCGGTCGCCATGTACAGCATGATGATGAAGATGCCGAAAACGATCAGCGAGGTCCCCAGGTCGACCTCGAAGATCAGCACCAGCAGACTGACCACCCAGACCGCGATGATCGGGCCCAGGTTCCGGCCCCGCGGGAAGCTGATGCCCCAGACCTTTCGCCCGACCAGCGCCAGCGCGTCACGGTTGGCCATCAGATAACCGGCAAAGAAGATCACCAATGAGATCTTGGTGAACTCGTCCGGCTCGATGGTCTGGCTGCCGATGTAGATCCAGCGCTTGGCGCCGTTCTGGGCGGGGAAGAAGGCCGGCGCCATCAGCAGCACCAACGACCCGGCCATAAGGATGTAGGTGTAACCCTGGAGCACCCGGTGGTGCTTGATCACGATGATGACACCGGCGAACACCACCACGCCGATGACCAGCCACTGGATCTGCCCCCCGATCAGCGGCGCCCGGTAACCGGGCGGAGCGTCCACCGCGTCCGAGATGTCCAGCCGGTGGATCATCATCAGCCCGAGGCCGCTGAGCAGCACCGTGATCGGCAGGATCAGCGGGTCGGCGTAGGCCGCCCACCGCCGCACGATCAGGTGCGCCACCAGCGCCAGCGCCGACAGCGCGCCGATCTGCAGGGCGAAGCCGCTGGGCATCTTGTCCGTGAGAGCCAGCACCGCCTCGGCGTCACCGAACGCGGGGATCGCGATGGCGAACACCAACAGCAGCAGCTCAAGGTTGCGCTTTCGGCTGCTGCCGGGTCCCGGACCCCGCGTCGCTGCTCCTCGTGCGCCCATTGCCCGATTCCACCCGCCCACGTCGCCATCAGAACCGTCGCATTCTCGCAGGTCCCGTCCCCTCCCAGGACAGCCCCCTCACCGCAACGGTTCCCAGCGGAGAAGCGCGGCGCTTCTGCCCCAATGAAACAGGGCAACTGTCGACGGAGGCATCGAGGCTGTGTCCCACAGGGTGACCTGGCCTCCCCAGTCCATGCGTTTCACCAGAGCAAGGCTCCTGAAGCACGGTTCGCCGAGCGGCACACTGCTGTCCTCGCCACCCCCTATCCACGCCCGGCCCGACGCATGGACCTACGCCCAACCGCACCAACACAGGGACGGCGCGACGCCACTCCGCCTAACACCACACACCCAATCATCACTGCGGGCAACCGCCTTGTAGAGAAAGCTACCCGTCACAGCAGCCGCACCCCCGACCCCGTGGGACGGTGCAACTAGCCTCGCGCTTTCACGAGTGGGTCTGTCCGGGTCTTGATCAAATAAACGGAGAGTGCTTCTGCCGAGTAGCCGGGAGGGATCTCACCTCCCGGCTCTCACAGAACCGTGCGTAAAAGTCGCCCCTTACACGGCTCTTGTCGCTCTGATCATCAGACCAGTACGGCGCTCGTAGTCAGCCGCCAGTGCGCGAACATGCGGGGGTATCGCTTCGCGATCTCCTGCATCTTCGCGATGGCCTTCCGCTTGGCCGCGAGCCGCTTGTACTTCTGGCGGATCCAACGCACCAGGTAGGCGTTGATGCGCATCAGGAATCCATCCAACTCCCACGGCCGGTACCGGCCGTAGTAGTTGATCCAGCCCGCCACCACAGGATTGATCCTGCGGGCGAGCTCATGGAAGGACAGGTCGGAGCGGGTGTGCAGGCGCCAGGACCGCAGCTCCCGCCCCATTCTCTTCAAGGCATCCTTGCTGACTGCTGGATCGAACGCCCAGAACAGATGTCCGTGCCGGCTGCGGTTCTTCCTGGCGCGGAAGGTGTACCCCAGGAACGTGAACGCCGTGTGCTCAGAGGAGCCACGGCGCTGCCCGTCCCTGCAGTAGATAATCCGGGTCTTGTCCGGGTGCAGCTGCAACCCGACCTCGACCATCCTGTCCCCGAGTGCGGCCAGGACCTCGCGGGCCTGTCGTTCGGAGACGCAGTGCAGCACCGCGTCATCCGCATAGCGTTCGAACCAGACGGTCGGGAACTCCCGGTCCATCCAGGTGTCGAAGGCGTAGTGCAGGAACAGGTTCGCCAGTACAGGAGATACCGGGGCGCCCTGTACTACAGCAGCAGATCTTCCTTTGTTGATGGATTTTGAGCGTGTGCGCGGAGGTGGGGTGGGAGGGGGTCGCCTCGGCGTTGGTAGTGGCTGATGGTGGCTGCGGTCTGGTGTTCGGCTCGCCAGCGGTGG
>Ga0302314_10002485_pt1 | contig 34100 bp, 34 predicted proteins | sample III_Palsa_N2_3_FD_200533 | JGI IMG/M metagenome (GOLD analysis project Ga0302314, IMG submission 200533) | Peat permafrost microbial communities from Stordalen Mire near Abisko, Sweden - III_Palsa_N2_3 | ecosystem: Environmental > Terrestrial > Soil > Palsa > Peat permafrost | place: Sweden...
GCATGGTGGTGGACTGGGATCCTGAATTCTGACGTTGCATCGCATCGCGACAAAGGGTTGAGGATTCATGCGCATTGACGTAGTCACCTTGTTTCCGGACTTCGTGCGCCAGTGTGCTGCCGTCGGGGTGGTGGGACGCGCACAGCAACGCGAGTTGCTGCAGGTGGAAACCTGGAATCCGCGTGACTACGCCACTGACAAGCACCGCACCGTGGATGCCAGTTCGTATGGCGGCGGCCCCGGCATGGTGATGATGATTGAACCGTTGCGCACGACCCTGGTGGCCATGCGTGACGCCGCACCGGAACCGGTGCATGTGATTTATCTCAGTCCGCAAGGAGCGCGGCTGACGCAGGGACGGGTGGAAGCGCTGGCGAAACGGCCGCGCATCGCCTTGCTTTGTGGACGTTACGAAGGTGTGGACGAGCGTCTGCTGGCGCACGAGGTCGACGAGGAGCTTTCCATCGGCGATTATGTGCTGTCCGGCGGCGAGTTGGCTGCCGCGGTGATCATCGACGCGGTGGGTCGATTGCAGGACGGCGCGTTGAACGACGCGCAGTCGGCCGAGCAGGATTCATTCTCGGATGGCCTGCTGGATTGTCCGCACTATGCAAAACCGGTGCATGATGCGCTGGGTTCCGTGCCGGAGGTGTTGCTGTCCGGTGACCATGCGGCAATTGCCCGCTGGCGCCTGAAGCAATCGCTGGGACGAACCTGGTTGCGCCGCCCGGAGCTGTTGTCACAGCGTGCGCTGGATGTCACATCCCGTGCATTGCTGGATGAATTCCGCCGTGAACATGCTTCAAAAGAGCTGATGCGGCAAAACGATGCGACCGAGTGACGGTCGCAGCTCTTGATAGACATCGCTAAAGTGAACCGAACAGGTGCGCCATGAACAAGATCATTGAACAGTTCGAATCCGAGCAGATCACCCGCCAGTTGCCGGACTTCAGCCCCGGCGACACCGTGGTGGTCAACGTGAAGGTGAAGGAAGGTAACCGCGAGCGCGTGCAGGCGTTCGAGGGCATCGTCATCGCCAAGCGCAGCCGCGGCCTGCATTCGGCCTTCACGGTGCGCAAGATTTCGCACGGCACCGGTGTGGAGCGCGTGTTCCAGGCGCACAGCCAGGCGATCGATTCGCTGACGGTGAAGCGCAAGGGCAAGGTGCGCGGCGCCAAGCTGTACTATCTGCGTGGTCTGGAAGGCAAGGCAGCGCGCATCAAGGAAGACGTTGCCGCCGCTGCCGCAGCCAAGGCCAATGCGAAGGCCGCTGCTGCCGCAGCTTCAGCCGCCGAGTAATCTGCGCCGCTGGTTGTTGCAACATAAAAAAACCCGCGGAGCGATCCGCGGGTTTTTTGCTGCTGGTCAGTCGAGGATGCGGTTCGGCCGATGCCTCGGCACTTAGTCCAGCCGCTGCGGCACCTGCAGGAAATTGCCCTGCACGAAGTCCACACCGCAGGCGAACAGCAGTGATGTACTGGTCGCGTCCTCGACCCATTCGGCGATGGTCTGGCGTTTCAGCTCGCGTGCCTGCTGGCAGATCTCGGCGATCTTCTTCTGGCTGTCCGCGTGCTGCGGCAATTCGGCCATGTAGCTGCGATCGATCTTCAGGTAGTCCGCATCGATGTGGTTGAGCAGCTGGAACGAGTTCAGGCCTGAGCCGAACTGCTCCAGTGCAAAACGGCCACCCAGTTTCTTCCAGCCATTGACGAATTCCTGTGCCGGGCGCAGCAGGGTCATCACCTTGCTCTCGGTCATTTCCAGTACGAGCTGGCCGCGCTTGAGGGCCGCGTGGCCGAGCCGCTCAGCCAGCCACGGCAGCAGCGTGTTGTCCTGCAGCGAGGCCGCGGTGAGCTTGATGAAGAACGTGGTTTGCTGGCCCTGGCTTTCGCGTGCCTGCAGCGCACTGATGGCCTTGCCGAGTACCCAGCGATCGATTGCGCAGGTGAGGTTGTGCTGCTCGGCGATCGGCATGAAGAAGCCGGGCAATACCTCGCCTTGCGGACCGTTCATGCGCAGCAGGATTTCCGAGTAGTCGCCTTCGGCATCCTGCAGGCTGATGGTCTGCTGGTGATAGAGCACCAGGTCGTCCTGCGCCAACGCCTTATGCAGCAGTTCCAGCCAGTAGCGATCGCGCTCCTCGTCCGCCTTTTCGCGTGCGGCGGGATCATGCAGCTCCACCTTGCTGCCGCCGAGGCTTTGCGCGGTACGCAAGGCCTGGCTGGCCTGATTGAGCAGTAGTTCGGTATTGGCGTTCTTTTCGCCCAGCAGGCTGCCGCCGATACTGGCGGTGACGGTGATCGAACGTGCGCCGGCATCAAAGATCTCGTTGCTGATGCTGTGCTGGAGCTTGGCAATCCATTCCTTGATCGCCTCGTCCTGGCGCGAGTCCAGCACGATACCCAGCGTATGGTCGGCGAGCATGCCGGCGACATCGTCGGCACCCAGCAGCATGCGGATACGGCCGGCGAAACCGGCCAGCAACTCATCGGCCTTGCCGATACCGACGCCGGCGACGATCGATGTCCAGTTGTCGGGTTCGACCAGCAACAAGGACTGTCCCTTGGTGCCCTTTGCCGCCGCAGCCACGGCATGGTCGACGCACTCAAGCATGCGCGCCCGGTTGAACAGGCCGGTGACCGGGTCGCGTTGCAGATGTTCCAGTACGGCCGGGTCGACCAGTTGGCGGCGAAACACGATTTGAAGGCAGGGCTCGCCCTCGAAGGTGGCCGGTGCAAATTCCACGGTGGCATCGAAAAGGCTGCCATCGGCGCGACGGGCGCGCAGGGCGAGCTGCGACGGCATTTTTTCCTGGCGCGCATGACCCCTGAGCAGGGTCTTGAATTCGTCCGCACTGGCCGAGTCGATCATATCCAGCACCGGCAGCCCGAGCAGGTCATCGAAATTGTCGTAGCCGAAGGTTTCCAGATAGGCGTTGTTGGCGCGCACATACATGCCTTCATGCACGTAGGCAATCGCATCGGTGGAAGAGTCAAGCAACGCGTCGCAGCGGCGCTCCGATTCGCGCAGCGAGGTTTCCAGCCGGCGTACCTGGCGACGTGTCTGCAGCGAATCGAACTCGCGCTGCAACACCGCAATCAGCTGCTTCGGCTGGCTGCGCGAGGCGACACCGCGGGCGCCTTGGACGAACAGATCCGCCACGCTCTGATTGTCCATCGTGTGAACCAGGCCGAGCAGTGAGTAATCACGGCCGTAGGCATCGAGCACCTTCACTGTTTCGGCAAGGGTGATGGTGGTGACTGCCGGATCGAACATCACGATGTCCGGCTCCAGTTCGTTCACCGCAGCCTGCAACTGTTCAACCTGGGTGGCACGGGCTGGCCGTATGGCAATGCCGGTATTGCGCAACAGGCTGATTATCTGTTCCGCCTCCTCGAGCGAGCTTTCGACGAAGAGGATCTTGATGACGTAATCTTTTTTCATGGGGCGTTGAGCTGTCCGTTGATCACCGCGGGCTATGTGGGGCGGTCGGCATGGTCGATCGTCGTCAGTGTTTGTAACGGATTCCGGCAGTGGCCGCTAGCGGAAAACCGAGTAACAGTGACCATTGGCCTAGTTCATAGTGGCCGCTTGGAGGCATCGCCACCTACTTCGCGCACGAGTCGGGGTACCAGATAGCCCGGCAGGCGTGTACGAAGCGTATCCATCAAGGCCTGCGCGCGAAGGTCGTCTACTTCGAAATGGGCGGTGCCTTGCACCCGGTCGAGCTGATGCAGGTAGTAGGGCAACACGCCAGCGGCGAACAGTCGCTCGGACAGCTGGGCAAGGACGTCGGCATCGTCATTGATGCCCCGCAGCAGTACCGACTGGTTGAGCAGGCTGGCGCCGGCGTCGCGCAGGCGGGCGCAGGCGGCATCGACGCTGGCATCCAGTTCGTTGGCGTGATTGGCATGCAGCACCACGACTTTCTGCTGTGGCAACGCGGCCAGCCACGCGATGAAGGCATCGTCGATTCGCTCGGGCAGCACTACTGGCAGGCGGGTATGGATGCGCAGGCGAATCACATGGGGCAGATCGGCCAGGCCGTGGGTCAATTCTTCGAGTTTGTGCGTGGCCAGTGCCAGTGGATCGCCACCGGAAAGGATCAGCTCGCGGATCGACGGGTCGGCCTTCAGGTGGGCCAAGGCATCGCGCCACTGCGACGCAGCGGCGATCTCCTCGCCATAGGGGAAGTGCCGACGGAAGCAATAGCGGCAGTTCACCGCACAGCTGCCGCTGGCGATCAGCAGCGCACGACCGTCGTACTTGTGCAGGATGCCGTGCCCGGCTTTGGACGCCAGGTCACCCACCGCATCCATCGTGAAACGCTCGACCTGGTCGTGCTCGGCCCGTTGCGGCAGCACCTGCAGCAGCAGCGGGTCGGTCGGGTCGTTGCGGCGCATCCGCGCGACGAATCCACGCGGAACGCGCAAGGCGAAGCCGGCGTCATCGGTTGGTAGCAGATCGGTGCGGTCACCCAAGCCCACGGCCTGCAGCAGCGCCCCGGCGTCGGTGATGGCATCCCGCCACAGCTCGCGCCACCCGGGAGCAGGCGACGATAGGCGGGAATGGGGGCTTGCGGTTATCATGATGGGCCTTGGAGCGGGCGCTGAAGCCCGTGACAGATATCCATTTTAGCCGCCCATTGGGCGAAATTGACTCCGGAGCAGATAGCGCATGGCGACCCTTGGCCTCAATGACGTCAAAACGGGCAGGAAGATCATCCACAACGGCGATCCGTGGCTCATCACCGAAGCGGATTTCGTCAAGCCGGGCAAGGGGCAGGCGTTCACCCGCATCCGCATCCGCAACCTGAAAGACGGCCGCACCACCGAACAGACGCTGAAGTCCAGCGACTCCTTCGAGGAAGCCGATGCCACCGATACCGACATGCAGCTTTCGTTTATCGACGGCATCGGCAAGGATCGCGTGTGGAACTTCATGAACATGGAAACCTTCGAGATGACTCCCGCCTCGCTTGCCGCGATGGGCGATGCGTGGAAGTGGCTCAAGGGTGAGGAAGAGTGCGTCGTCACCGTGTTCAACGGCGGCATCATCGCCGTGCAGGCGCCGAAGTTCGTCGAGCTGAAGATCACCGAGACCGATCCGGGCGTGCGTGGCGATACCTCAGGCGGCGGTGGCAAGCCGGCCACGCTGGAGACCGGTGCCGTGGTGCGCGTGCCGCTGTTCGTCAATCAGGACGAAATCATCAAGGTCGATACCCGCACTGGCGATTACGACAGCCGCGTCAAGTGACGAACTGGCGCGCGAGCTTCGCTCGCGCCTTTGCCAGTTCGTCATCCCTGCGCAGGCAGGACAAGTGCGCAGCACGCAGAACGTCCGGAGGACGGCCCCGAAGGGGCGAGCGGAGCGAGTCATCCAGTGAAGTACCCGTGCGAAGCACACAAAGTTTCTTTGCATGCCAGTCACTGGATGACCAGCTTCGCTGTTGAGAAGCACTTCCGGCCCTCGCCGGAATGACGATCAAAGGCATGACGAGCCGACGCTGACGATCCAAAGCATGGGGCGGCCGCCGCAAGGTACCGCCCCATGTTGTATACAAACTGGTCGTATCCAAACTGACAGAGCGAGTTGATGATGAGCCCGACGACACCGCAGCCAGTTGACCTGATGATCGAGGCACGCTGGGTAGTGCCGGTCGAACCACATGCGGTGGTGCTGGAAGACTACGCCGTGGTGGTGCAGGGCGACCACATCATTGCCCTGTTGCCGATCACCGAAGCCCGTGCTGCCTATGCGCCGCGCGAGCGCGTCGAGCTCGGTGAGCACGCGCTGATTCCGGGCCTGGTCAATGCGCATACGCACAACCCGATGACTCTGTTGCGCGGTCTTGCCGACGACTTGCCGCTGATGGTGTGGCTGCAGCAGCACATCTGGCCGGCCGAGGCGAAGGTGATCGGGCCGGAGTTCGTGCGTGACGGCGTCGAGCTGGCAGTGGCCGAGATGTTACGCGGCGGTACCACCTGCGCCAACGAAAACTACTTCTTCCCCGACGTGATTGGCGCGACCTACCGCAAGCTTGGCTTCCGTGCGGTGGTGGGGCTGCCGGTGATCGAATTCCCGACCGCGTGGGCCAAGAGTCAGGACGAATACTTCGAGCGTGCCGGCGAGGTGCATGACAGCTTTCGGGGCGATGCGCTGATCAGCACCGCATTCGCGCCGCATGCCCCATACACGGTGTCGGACGAGAGCTTCGAGCGCATCCGTGTGCTGGCCGACCAGCTTGAGATCCCGGTGCACCTGCATACGCACGAGACGGCGCATGAGGTCGAGGAAGAAAAGAAAAAGAGCGGCCTGCGCCCTTTCCAGCGCCTGCAGAAACTCGGCCTGGTCAACGATCGCCTGATCGCAGTGCACATGACCCAGCTTACCGATGGCGAGATCGCTGCCTGCGCTGAGGCTGGCGTGTCGGTGGTGCATTGCCCCGAATCCAACCTCAAGCTGGCCTCCGGCTTCTGTCCAGCGGAAAAGCTGCGCCAGGCTGGCGTCAACGTGGCGCTGGGTACCGACGGCTGTGCGTCGAACAACGATCTGGACATGTTCGGTGAGATGCGCACCGCGGCACTGCTGGCCAAGGCAGTGGCCGCGGATGCGTCCGCGTTTGACGCGGCCTACACGTTGCGTGCCGCCACCCTCAACAGCGCCAAGGCGATGGGGTTGGAGGCGAAGATTGGCTCGATCGAAGTCGGCAAGCAGGCCGACCTTACCGCCGTGCGATTGAGCGACCTGGAAACGCAGCCGCTATTCCACGTGATCTCCCAGCTGATCTACGCCTGTGGGCGGCACCAGGTCAGCGATGTGTGGATCGCCGGTCGGCGCAAGCTGGCCGAACGCGTGCTGGTCGGCATGGATACCGACGTCATCCTCGCGCGTACCCGCGCCTGGCGCGAACGCATCATCGCTGGTTGAAGCGGAGTGATCCCATGAACCGTTATCTCGTCATCCTGATGCGCAAGCCGCATGTCGACCCCACCGTGGTATCGGCGCACCGTGACTTTCTCGCTGAGCTGCGCGTCCAGGGCCGCAATGAAATGAATGGGCCGTTTGGTGACGGATCCGGCGGTGCGTATCTGCTGCGCGCGAACGATCTGGCCGAGGCAATCGCCATCGTGCAGCGCGATCCAGCGTCCATCAGTGGCGGTTGGAAGATCACCGTCCATGAATGGCAGGCCAGCTAGGCTTGCCGGTACCTTTTTGAGCACACGACCATGTCACAGACCGCCAATGTCAGCCCCGAGGAAATCGCCCGTTTCGACCAGCTGGCTGCACGCTGGTGGGATCCGGATGGTGAATCGCGTCCGCTGCACGACCTCAACCCGGTGCGCGCGGCTTACATCGCCGCCCGTGTCGAGCTGCGTGGTGCCCGGGTGGCTGATGTCGGTTGCGGCGGCGGCCTGTTGAGCGAGGCGCTGGCGCGCGCCGGCGCGAAGGTCACCGGCATCGACCTGGGGCAGAAGGTGATCGACGTCGCCCGCTTGCATCTGCACGAGTCGAACCTCGACGTCGATTACCGCGTGCAATCCTCGGCCGAGCTGGCCGCGACGGAGCCGGCCAGTTTTGATGCGGTGTGTTGCATGGAGCTGATCGAACACGTGCCTGATCCGGCGGCGCTGGTACATGATCTGGCGACGATGCTGAAGCCTGGCGGTCGACTGTTCATGTCCACTCTGAATCGCACGCCAGCCGCGTTCGGTGCAGCCATCCTCGGTGCCGAATACGTCATGCGCATGCTGCCGCGTGGCACCCATCACTACGCGCAATTCCTGAAGCCGTCTGAACTCGCCCGGCTGCTGCGGCAGGCTGGACTGGAGCTGGAGGATGTGTCCGGCTTGGGCTACAACCCGTTGCAGCGCAAGGCGTGGCTCAGCCGTTTCACGGCGGTCAACTACCTGCTCAGCGCGCATCCCACAGGGAATCCCTACGATCGTAAACCAGCATGAAGTCGCTACCAAAGAATATCCATGGCGTGCTGTTCGATCTGGACGGCACCTTGCTCGACAGCGCTCCCGATCTTTATGCGGCGCTGGTCGCACAGTGCGCGGAAGAGGGCGTGCCGCCACCGCCATATGCGCCGGTGCGCGAGGTGGTTTCGCGCGGCGCGCGGGCGGTTCTGCGCTGCGCGTTCGCTGAACGTGGCGAGCTCGCGCTGGAATTGCTGATGCCGCGTTATCTGGAGTTGTACCAGCAGGTGATGGCACAGCAGACCAGCGCATTCGATGGCATCGACGACCTGCTCGCACGCATAGAAGCGCAGGGTCTGCGCTGGGGCATCGTCACCAACAAGGCGGCGTTCCTCACCGACGAACTGGTCAGCCGCATCGGCTGGGCCAGTCGCGCCAGCGCGGTGATATCCGGCGACACGCTGCCGGTGAAGAAGCCTGATCCCGCGCCGGTGTTGCTGGCGTGCGAACGCGCCGGCGTGGAACCTGCGCGCTGCCTGTTCGTCGGTGACGACCGCCGCGACATCCAGGCCGGCGCGGCCGCCGGCCTTTACACAGTCGCGGTGAGCTGGGGCTATCTGGACGGTGGTGACCCGCATGTTTGGGGCGCCGACGCGGTGCTGGATCATCCGGCCGAGCTGGCCGATCTGCTGCAACTGCAACCGGTCGTAGCATGATCGAGCTGGTCGAACAAAATGCCGTGCTGCAGGGCTTTATCGACAAGTGGCTGGCGGTGCAGCCGCAGCAGCGCGTGGCGCTGGCGTTTGTCGATGGCCGGCGCTATCCCGGACACGTCGCGCTGGCCGCGCTGGAGCAGGAACTGCTCGGCGCCGCCTACGGCATCCGCGAACCACAGGTGGCGGTGGCCAAGCTCAACTGGTGGGCTGAGGAGCTGAGCGGTGCCGCCGCCAGTGGCGGACGGCATCCGCTGACCCAGGTGCTGTTCGATGACGAACGGGCGCATGCCATCGCCAGCGATCTCTGGCTGGCGCCGGTGCTGGCTGCGATGGCCCAGCTGGAGCAGGGCACTGCCGCGGACTTTTCGGCCCAGTTGGCTGCTGCCATGCCGTTGCACGGAGCACTGGCCAGGTTGGAAACCATCTGGTGGTACGGCGTCGGTGCGTCGCCTGCACGGGCGGCAAAGGTCGCCACGCTCAATCATCTGCTGTACGCGCTGCTGCGGCTGGAACAGGATGCCGAGCGCGACCGCTTGCCGCTGCCGATGGCGCGACTGGCGCGACATGGCCTGAGTCGTTCCCAATTGCGAACACCCGGCGAGACACGACAACAGGCGGTCAGGGCGCAGCTGGAGGATCTTCTGTTCGGCTGGTGTGAGGCTGCGGCGCTGGCTGGGCCGCTCAGCGTGTTTCGTGCCGTGGAGTCACGTCACGGCAGCAAGCTGGCGCAGCATGCTGCCCGCGCTGGCGATGCAGTGGCTGCCTTGCAGGCCGGGCGGCCTCGGGCAGGGTTGGCCACCACGCTGCAGGCGTGGCAGGCAGCCCGTGCATGGCGCCGGCAAGTGGCGTAAACCGATTCAAAACGCAGCGTTTCCGTCACGCCACTATTGCGCGACGGCGTGCTTGCCCCAAGATTGATCGCTTCGCGGCAACCTGTTTGCCGATGTCAGGATCCAACGATGCCGAACCAGGAAAATACCGCCCGTCTGCTGCCCGATGTTGCCGTCCACGCCCAGCCGCATCTTGCCGGTGCGCTGGACTGGGTCGGCATGGCCGATATCCAGGTGCCAGTGCAGTTCGATGCTGGTGACGGCGATGTGCAACGGGCCAGCGCCAAGGTCGGTGCCTTCGTCAACCTGAAGCGGCCGGACAAGCGTGGCATCCACATGTCGCGCCTGTACCTGCAGGTCGAGCAGGCGCTGAGCACGCAGACGCTCACCGCCGATTCACTGCACGCGCTGCTGCGCGGCTTCCTCGATTCGCACAAGGATCTTTCCGATCGCGCCTGCCTGAGTATCCATTTCGAGCACCTGGTGCGCCGCCCCGCCTTGCGCAGTGACAACAGCGGCTGGCGCGCGTATCCGGTCTGTATCGAAGCCAGCCTGACCGGCGACGATTTTCTGCTCGAATTCGGCACCGAAGTGGTTTATTCCTCTACCTGTCCAGCCTCGGCGGCGTTGTCGCGCCAGCTGATCCAGGACCAGTTCGCCAGCGATTTCATCGCCGGCCAGCCGCTCAATCACGCTGCCGTGCTGGCGTGGCTCGGCAGCGAACGCGGCATCGTCGCTACCCCGCATGCCCAGCGCAGCGTGGCGCGCCTGCGCACGCGCCCCGTCGCCGGTGCCGTTTTTCACCTGATCAACCTGATCGATCGCGTCGAGCACGCACTCGGCACGCCGGTGCAGACTGCAGTGAAGCGCGAAGACGAACAGGCTTTCGCGCTGGCCAACGGCGGCAACCTGATGTTCTGCGAGGACGCCGCCCGGCGTATCCAGAAGGCGCTCGATGCCGATGCTGCGTTGAGCGACTTCCATATTCGTGTCGAACACCAGGAAAGCCTGCATCCGCATGACGCAGTGGCGTATGCGAGCAAGGGTGTAGACGGGGGTTACGGCTCGACGCCGTGAGCCGCTGCACAGGGCGGTCATTGCCCGGCGGCTTTTGATTCCGTAAGAGTGCGACATGAGCTGCTGGTAGTGGCCGTCTGCCGCTCAGTGGCCGAGAGTCGACCGCTGGCTGCACGCACTGTTGTCGGTCATCTGCTCCCCGGGCGGCCACCGAGATCGCTGGCGATGGTCTCGATGCGGCCAGTTTTCAGGCGCAGGTCGGTGTGGAAGCGACGGCCTTCGTTGATGAGCTCGGCGTTCTTGATCAGCCAATCAGTGGAGATCGGGGGCATCTCCTTGGCAGCGACAGCGGGGGTAATGAAAGTGTTCGGGCACCGGGTCCTCGCCACCGGTGCACAATGGCTGGCAGCGCAGCAGCCGCCAGCCGCTCAGCAGGCTGCCGCGCCACGGGCCAAAACGCGTGACCGCAATCCGTGCATAATCAGAGCAATTGGGGTGGAATCGGCAACGCTGCCCCAGCAATGGACTTAGCCAGCGCTTGTACAAACGTAACAACCACAGTATCAATCGGGTCAGGACATTCACGTTGCCGGAACGGCTTGCAGGATGTAGTTAGTACAAGTATTCCAGAAGCAAGCTTGCTGGTGTTGGACACATGGGCTATAACACCCGGCCGTCACGGCCAAAAACGGTGAAGGGATATGGCGAAAACGACACGTAGTTCGACCGCCGCGACGGCGCAGAAGAAGGCTTCGGCCAAGGCACAGGGTGCCAAGGCCGGCAAATCGAAAGCAGCTGCCGCAAAAGGACAGGCCGTGAAGAGCACCAGCAAGACACCCGCAAAGGCAACCCGTTCCGTGGCCAAGCCAGTGAGCACAGTCAAGACGAAGAAGGTGGCGGCGAAGAAACCGGTCGCCAAGCCGGCAGCCAAGAAAGCCGCTGCCAAGCCGCAACCGAAAAAGGCCAGTCCGGCCAAAAAGCCGGTTGCCAAGAAGGCCGCAGTGAAAAAAGTCGCCGTCAAGAAGCCGGCGCCAAAGAAAGTTGCTGTCAAGAATACCAAGGTCAAGAGCAGCACGGTCAGCAAGACGGCCGTAAAGCCCGCCACCAAGCCGGTTGCCAAGAAGGCAACTGCACCGGTCAAGTCCACGGTGAAGCATGCTGCGAAAGCAGCAGCCAAACCGGTCAGTAAGCCGGTTGCACCAGCCAAGACCGCGGCCAAGCCGATTGCCAAGCCGGCACCGGTACCCGTTCATGTGGTCAAAAGCGTATCCCCGTCACCCGCCAGCACCCTCTTCAAGGGCAAGGTGGCGAGTGCCACCGCCATGGTGACGCCGCGTGCAGCCCCGGCTGCCGAACGTCATGCCTCTCCTCAGAAAAATCAGAAAAACTCGTCGTCCTCAATGAATAGACTTGCTACAAAAAAACTCGATAACGGTGTCACCCGGGAAGACGGGCGCTACGCGCTGCCGTCCACCAGCACCATCACGTTGCCCAAGGGTTATCACCCCTCCAGCAAAGAGGAGTACATGAACCCGCAGCACCTGGCCTACTTCCGCAACAAGCTGCGCGACTGGCGCGACCAGCTGGTGGAAGAGTCACGGCAGACCATGGACAACCTGCGTGATGAGGTGCGTGACGTTGGCGACGAAGCCGAACGCGCCACCCGCGAAACCGAGAACTCGCTGGAGCTGCGTACCCGTGACCGTTACCGCAAGCTGATCTCCAAGATCGACAAGGCGCTGCGCCGGATCGAGGAAGGCAGCTACGGTTTCTGCGAAGAGACCGACGAGGAGATCGGCGTCGATCGTCTCGATGCGCGTCCGATTGCCACGCTGTCACTGGATGCGCAAGAGCGCCGTGAACATCTGCAGAAGCAGATGGGCGACTGAGCCTTCCTGGATTCACTGGTAATGTCGAAGCCCCGCCGTGTGTGGGGCTTCGCTTTTTCAGGTGGTTGATGGCTGGCTAGAGGCGGAGATCAGGCCAGCGTCTGCGCCGCATAGCCCTTCAGTTTCGCCAGCATCGCGGCCAGACCATTGGAGCGTGTGGGCGAGAGATGCTTGGCCAGGCCGATTGTGGCGATGAACTCCGGCTCGGTGGCGACGATCTCCTGCGCGGAGCGGCCCGAATAAACCCGCAGCACCAAGGCGATCAGGCCGGACACGATCGCCGAGTCGCTGATCGCCTCGAAATGCATCTTCGCCGCATCACCGCTGGGCACCAGCCATACCATCGACTGGCAGCCATGCACGCGGTGTTCCTCGGTCTTGCAGGCTTCGGGAAACATCGGCAATTGCTTGCCGAGATCGATCAGGTACTGGTAGCGCTCCGTCCAGTCGCCAAAGAACGCGAATTCTTCGGCGATGTCGAGCTGCGCCTGGGCGGCGCTCGGTGTGGTAACGACATTCATGCGGGCATTATCGCGCAGCGCGGGGAAAGGCGCGAAAAAAAGCTGGCGCCGTCCTGGCTCAGCTTTTCAGCACGCTCCAGCGTGTCCCCTGTGCGCCATCCTCGATCTCGATGTTCATGGCCGCCAGCTCATCACGGATGGCATCGGCACGCTTGAAGTCGCGGGCAGCACGGGCAGCGCGGCGTTCTTCCAGCAGTGCATCGATGTGTGCGGCATCGATGATCTGTTCTCCACCGCGCTTGAACCATGCTTCCACACCCTGTTGCAGCAGGCCCAGCAGGGCGCCGCCACCGAGCAGGGCCGCTTTCGCCTCGGCCGTGCCGGACTGGCGGGCGGCATTGGCCAGCACGGACAGTTCGGCCAGCGCCTGCGGCGTGTTGAGGTCGTCGCACAAGGCTGCCTCTATCTGTGCCGGCACCGGCAACGCACCGGCGGGCAGCTCGACATCGCCCATGTCGCGCAGCACGCGGTACCAGCCGTCCAGCGTGTTCACGGCTTGCCCGATAGCGCCCTCGGACCAGTCCAGCGGCTGTCGGTAGTGACCGCGCAGCAGCAGCAGGCGCAACGCTTCCGGTGGGTGCAGTTTCAGCAGCTCGTGCACCAGCAGCACGTTGCCCAGCGACTTGCTCATCTTGGCGCCGCCAAAGGTGAGCATGCCGTTGTGCATCCACCAGCGCGCGAACACCTTGCCGCCGTGCGCGCAGGTGGACTGGGCGACCTCGTTCTCGTGATGCGGGAACAGCAGGTCGATGCCGCCGGCATGGATGTCGATGGTCTCGCCCAGATGGGCGGCGCTCATCGCCGAGCATTCGATATGCCAGCCGGGGCGGCCGCGCCCCCACGGGCTGTCCCAACCGGGCAGTTCGGGGGTGGAGGGTTTCCACAGCACGAAGTCTGCCGGGTTCTTCTTGTAGGGGGCCACTTCGACGCGGGCACCGGCGATCATGTCCTCGGTATCGCGTCCGGACAGCTTGCCGTAGTCGGCGTAGGCAGCTACGTCAAACAGCGCATGACCCTCGGCGACATAGGCATGCCCGTTGGCGATCAGCGTCTCGATCATCGTGATGATCTGGCCGATGTGGGCCGTGGCGTGCGGTTCGATGTCAGGCGGGGCGATGCTCAGCGCAGCCATATCCTCGCGGTAGGCGGTGGTGAAACGTTCGGTGATCGTGCCGATCGCCACGCCCTGTCCAAGCGCGGCGGCGTTGATCTTGTCGTCCACGTCGGTGATGTTGCGTGCGTAGACCACGTGCGGGTAATGCCGGCGCAACAGCCGCGCCAGCACGTCGAACACTACCGGGCCGCGCGCGTTGCCGATGTGCACGTAGTTGTAAACCGTGGGGCCGCACAGATACATCGTCACTCGCGCGGGATCGAGCGGTGCGAACGCTTCGGTACGACGGGTCAGGCTGTTGTAAAGCGAAATCGGCATGAAGGGGAAATCCACGGCGTGGGCCGCGCGCCAGCACGGCGCGGTCGGCCCGGCATCTTAACAAGGTGTAAGCAGCATGGTTACGAAAGGTTAATTCTAAGCCTGTATTCAGCGTGAATTTGTTGGAATGCAATCAGTACGTGCGCAAGCGCGCCCCATGTTCTCCCATCGGAGGTCGCAATGACCAAGAGCAAGATAATTCTTTCCGCACTGGCGCTGGTTCTGACAGCCTCAAGCGCTTTTGCACAGGGTGTGCCGGGCCCGAATGGCGGCAATGCTCATTACGGTTGGGCCGATGTGTTGCGCGTGGATCCTGTTTATGGCGCAGGCGCACCTCAGCAGCAATGCCAGGATCAGACCGTGGTCCAGCAAAATCCAGCCAACACAACCGGCGGCACCATTCTGGGTGCGGTGATCGGTGGCGTGCTCGGCAACACGATTGGTCATGGTCGTGGTCGCGTGGCTACAACAGCTGTGGGTGCAGTCGCCGGCGGTGCCGTCGGTGGCCAGGTTGCCGCCAATAGCGCGGGCCAGTCCGTACAGACCGTGACGACTTGCCAACCGCTGCCACAACAACGCCAGGTCATGGGTTACGACGTGGAGTACCGCTATCGCGGTGAGGTGTACCAATCGCGCTTGAATTACGATCCGGGCGAGCGCCTGCGGGTCCTGGTCAACGTGGCCCCGGCCGAATGAAAACCACCGCCGCCTCCGGGCGGCGGTTTGCTGTGGGCGTCCCGCTTCTGAACCAGGCGTTCGCCAAATTTTTGTTGCACAGCAGCGAAATTGTCGCCATCATGCACGCCAACCATCTGGAATCTGCATGTCCGCAGCCGTCTATACCGCCACCGTACTTACCAGCGCCCGCGCGGCTGCTGGCATGACATCGCGTGCGCGCCGACCGTTGTATCGACATTCGGCCGGGTAGGCTGTCGCGCGCGTTTCATGTGTATCGACGATAAAACCCGGCCATGTGCCGGGTTTTTTTGTTTGATCAAAGGCTGCCGGCCCTGTGCCAGGTTTTTGTTTTGGGATTTTGACTTCACGCGGCGGGAGCCGCAGGGAAAAGATCGATGACCATTCGCCACTTCATCACCACCCAGGATTACAGCCGCACCGAGATCGATGCGCTGCTGGAGCAGGCCGCCGCATTCAAGCGCTCGCCGCGCGGCCAGCAGTTGGCCGGGAAATCCATCGCGCTGCTGTTCTTCAACCCCTCGATGCGCACGCGCACCAGCTTCGAGCTGGGCGCGTTCCATCTGGGGGCGCACGCCATCGTGCTGTCGCCGGGCAAGGACGCATGGCCGATCGAGTTCGAGGTCGGCAGCGTGATGGACGGCGATACCGAGGAGCACATCGCCGAAGTGGCGCGGGTGTTGTCGCGTTACGTCGACCTGATCGCGGTGCGTGCGTTTCCGAAGTTCCAGGACTGGGCGGTGGACCGCGAGGACAAGGTGATCAAGGCGTTCGCGCAATACGCCACGGTGCCGGTGATCAACATGGAGACGATCACCCATCCTTGCCAGGAGCTGGCCCACGCGCTGGCGATGAAGGAACACCTGGGCAGCCTGCAGAACAAGAAGTACGTGCTGACCTGGACCTATCACCCGAAGCCGCTGAACACCGCGGTGGCGAACTCGGCGCTGTTGATCGCGACCAAGATGGGCATGGACGTGACCCTGCTGTGCCCGACGCCCGACTATGTGCTGGACGAGCGCTACATGGCGTTCGGTGAACAGAACGCGAAAGAGAACGGCGGCTCGCTCAAGGTCAGCCACAACATCGAAGAGGCCTATGCCGGCGCCGATGTGGTCTACGCCAAGAGCTGGGGCGCGTTGCCGTTCTTCGGTCGCTGGGAGCAGGAGAAGCCGATCCGCGAGGCGCACAAGCACTTCATCGTTGACGAGGCGAAGATGGCCTTGACCAACCATGGCCTGTTCAGTCATTGCCTGCCGTTGCGCCGGAACATCAAGGCCACCGACGCGGTGATGGATTCGCCCGCCTGCATCGCGATCGACGAGGCCGAGAACCGCCTGCATGTGCAGAAGGCGGTGATGGCTTCGCTGATGGCTGGTCGCTGAGATCCTTTAGGGAAGCTCCATGTACACACCCAGTTACTTCAAGGAATCGCGGATCGAAGCCCTGCACGGGCTGATCCATGACTTTCCGTTCGCCACCGTGGTGACCCACAGCGGTGCCGGATTGGTGGCCAATCATCTGCCGTTCGAGCTGGTCGGCGACAACCTGTTGCACGGGCATGTCGCACGCGGCAATGAGTTGCGCCAGGCCGATGGCGCCGAGGTGCTGCTGATCTTTCGCGGGCCGGACGGCTATATCAGCCCGAACTGGTATCCGAGCAAGCACGAGACCGGCCGTGAAGTACCGACCTGGAACTACGCGGTAGTGCATGTGCACGGCCGCCTGCGCGTGGTCGAGGATGCGGTCTGGCTGCGCAAGCTGCTGGAGACGTTGACCGATCGGCATGAGGCGGGATTGCCGGCGCCGTGGAAGGTCACGGATGCACCAGAGGATCACATCGAGAAATCGTTGCACGGCATCGTCGGCCTGGAGATCGCGATCGATCGCATCGAAGGCAAGTTCAAGCTGAGCCAGAACCACCCTGAAGCCAATCGCCTCGGTGTGATTCACGGTTTGCGGCAGCGTGATGGCGACGGCGACGCGGAACTGGCCGACCTTATGGCCCAACAAGAGGAATCTAAATCGTGAGCAGCGGACATCAGCACCACTATCGCGTCGACGTGGAGTGGACCGGCAACCTCGGCAGCGGTACGGATGGTTATCGCAATTACAGCCGTGACCACGCAATCCGTATTGCGGGCAAGCCGACCCTGGCCGGCTCGTCTGATCCCACGTTCCGCGGTGAAGCCGCCAGGCACAATCCCGAAGACATGCTGGTAACCGCGCTGTCCACCTGCCACATGCTGTCGTACCTGCATATGGCCACGGTGGCGGGTGTGGTGGTGACCGCCTATAGCGATGCCGCCGAAGGCACGATGGCGACCGAAGGCGATGGCGGTCGCTTCGTCGAGGTCGTGCTGCATCCCAGAGTGACCATCAGTGCCGGCAGCGATCCGGTCAAGGCTGCGGCTGCACACGAGGCTGCCCACCACGCATGCTTCATTGCCAATTCCGTGAATTTTCCGGTGCGCTGCGAGCCGCGCATCGTCGTTGAATTCGTCTGATTACTATATTTCCAGGATCTGCAAGCCATGAGCAAAGACATCGTTCTCGCGTTTTCCGGTGGCCTCGACACCAGTTTCTGCGTGCCTTACCTGCAGGAGCACGGCTGGGCCGTGCATACCGTGTTTGCCGACACCGGCGGTGTCGATGCGGAGGAGCGCGCGTTCATCGAACAGCGCGCGACTGAACTGGGCGTCGCCTCGCACGTCACCGTCGATGGCGGCCCGGCGATCTGGGAGGGTTTCGTGAAACCGTTCGTGCAGGCGGGCGAGGGCTATCAGGGTCAGTACCCATTGCTGGTCTCCGATCGTTACCTGATCGTCGAGGCCGCGCTGAAGCGCGCCGCCGAGTTGGGTACCAAGGCCATCGCGCATGGCTGCACCGGCATGGGCAACGACCAGGTGCGCTTCGACCTCACGGTGAAGGCGCTGGGCGACTACGAGATCGTGGCGCCGATCCGCGAGATCCAGAAGGAGCACACCCAGACGCGCGCCTATGAGCAGGCCTATCTGGAACAGCGTGGCTTCGGCGTGCGCGCCAAGCAGCAGGCGTACACGATCAACGAGAACCTGCTTGGCCTGACCATGTCCGGCGGCGAGATCGATCGCTGGCAAGCGCCAGGCGAGGGTGCGGCGGGCTGGTGCAAGCCGCGTGCTGAATGGCCGTCCAAACCGCTGCGCGTGAAGATCGGTTTTGTGAAAGGCGAGGCAGTGACGCTGAATGGCGAGAAGATCGCCGGTCATACCATGCTGGCCAAATTGAATGGTCTGTTTGCTCAGTACGGCGTCGGCCGAGGCATCTACACCGGCGACACCACAATCGGGCTGAAGGGTCGCATCATCTTCGAGGCACCGGGCCTGACTGTGCTGCTCGCCGCGCATCGCGCGCTGGAAGAGGCGGTGCTGTCCAAGCAGCAGAACCGCTTCAAGCCCGAGGTGGCGCGCAAGTGGGTGGAGCTGGTCTACGAGGGCTTCTTCCACGATCCGCTGAAAAGCGATCTGGAAGCCTTCCTTACCTCCAGCCAGTCCACCGTCAACGGCGAAGTGACGCTGGAAACCAACGGCGGCATCGTCAACGCCGTCGCGGTCGAGTCGAAGCACATCCTCAATGCCAGGGGTGCCACTTACGCGCAGTCGGCTGACTGGGGTGTGGAGGAGGCTGAGGGATTCATCAAGCTGTTCGGCATGAGCAGCACGCTGTGGGCCGAGGTCAACCGGCCGGCGAGCAAGGGCTGAGGCCGCATGGGCGCTTTGCAGATAAGCACGGACAAGGGTCAGCTCGACATCGAGCTGATCCATCGTTTCCTTTCCACCGAGGCCTACTGGAGCCGCGGCATCCCGCGCGCGACCGTGGAACGGGCGATCGCCGGATCGCTGTGCTTCGGTGGCTACATCAACGGGCGCATGGTGTCGTTCGCGCGGGTGGTTACCGATGGCGCCACCTTCGGCTATCTGGCGGATGTGCTAGTGCTGCCGGAACATCGCGGACAAGGCTATGCCAAGGCGCTGATGGCTGCTGTCATGGCGCATCCGCAGCTGCAGGGGCTGCGCCGTTTCAGCTTGGCCACCAGCGACGCGCACGGGCTGTATGCCGGTTTCGGTTTCGCCGCGCCCGAGCGGCCGCAGACCTTGATGGAAAAACTCGATCCGGACGTCTACACAAGAGAACCATTCAGGCCATGAACCCGCTACTCCAAGCCACACTGGAACACCTGAAGACTTTAGTCGGTTTCGACACGCGCAATCCGCCGCGTGCGATCGGCGCCGACGGCATCTTCGATTATCTGCGCGCGCAGTTGCCCGGTTTCGAAGTGAAGGTGACCGATTACGGTGCTGGTGCAGTGACGTTGCATGCGGTGCGCGGCCAACCGAAATACCTGTTTAACGTGCATATGGATACGGTGCCCGATTCGCCGCACTGGAGTGCGAACCCGCACGAACTGCGGGTCACCGCGGATCGTGCGATCGGCCTAGGTGCCTGCGACATCAAGGGTGCCGCAGCCGCGTTGCTGGCGGTGGCGAATGCCACCGACGGCCCGCTGGCGCTGCTGCTGTCCACCGATGAGGAGGCGAACGATCCCCGTTGCATCGCTGGCTTCCTCAGCGAATCGCACGCTTACGAAGCTGTGATCGTGGCCGAGCCGACCAAGGCTGAGGCGGTACTGGCGCATCGTGGCATCCAGTCGGTGCTGATGCGTTTCACCGGTCACGCCGGCCACGCTTCGGGCGAGCAGAAGCCTAGCGACAGCGCCTTGCATCAAACAGTGCGCTGGGGTGACGCGGCGCTGGATTTCGTCACCGCGCAATCCCATGAGCGCTTCGGTGGACTCACGGGTTTGCGCTTCAATATCGGTCGTATCGAAGGTGGCATCAAGGCGAACATGATCGCGCCGACGGCGGAAGTGCGTTTCGGCTTCCGTCCGTTGCCGACGATGAGTCCGGACCAGTTGCTGCAGCGTTTCTCCACGCTGGTGGAGCCGGCGCCGGTCGAATTCACCGAGACCTTCCGCGGCGCCTCGCTGCCAGCCGGCGATACCGCGCGAGCCGAGGAGCGCCGACTGGCTGCCCGCGACATCGCCGATGAACTGGAGCTGCCGATCGGCAATGCGGTGGACTTCTGGACCGAGGCTGCGCTGTTTTCGGCCGCCGGCTATACCGCCTTCGTTTACGGCCCCGGCGATATCGCCCAGGCGCACAGCGCCGACGAGTGGGTCGCGCTCGACCAATTGCAGCAATACGCAGAAACCATCTACCGGATCGTCGACAGTGGAAACGCATAAGCACACCCGCAAGACCATCGTGCGCCTGCTCTCGAGCATGGGCAGCGCGAAGGAAATCCAGCAGTACCTCAAGCGCTTCTCCGAAGTCGACGCCAAGCGCTTCGCGGTGGTGAAGGTGGGCGGCGCCGTGCTGCGCGACGAGCTGGCTGATCTCGCCTCGTCGCTGACCTTCCTGCAGCAGGTCGGGCTCACCCCGATCGTGCTGCACGGCGCCGGCCCGCAGTTGGACGAGGAGCTGTCAGCGGCTGGTATTGAAAAACACACCGTGGGTGGCCTGCGCGTCACCTCGCCGAAGGCACTCGGTATCGTGCGGCGCGTGTTCCAGCAGCAGAATCTGAAGCTGGTCGAGGCACTGCAGTCGATGGACACGCGCGCCACCTCGGTGGCGACCGGCGTGTTCATGGCCAGCTATCTGGATCACGATACCTACGGCATGGTCGGCAAGGTCGACAGCATCAACCTGGCGCCGATCGAAGCCAGCCTGCGCGCCAACTCGATCCCGGTGATCGCCAGCCTCGGCGAGACCGACGAAGGGCAGATCCTCAACATCAATGCGGACTTCGCCGCCAACGAGCTGGTGCGCGTGCTGCAGCCGTACAAGATCGTGTTCCTCACCGGCACCGGCGGCCTGCTCGACGAGCAGGGCAAGCTGATCGACTCGATCAACCTGTCCACCGAGTACGAGCACCTGATGGCGCAGCCGTGGATCAACGGCGGCATGCGCCTGAAGCTGGAGCAGATCGCCGACCTGCTGGCCGACCTGCCACTGACCTCGTCGGTGTCGATCACCCGACCGGCGGAACTGGCCAAGGAACTGTTCACCCACAAGGGTTCGGGCACGCTGGTGCGGCGCGGCGAGAGGGTGCTGACCTTTGACTCTTGGAACGGTATCGACCTTGAGCGGATGCGCACGCTGATCGAATCAAGTTTCGGCCGCACCCTGGTGCCGGACTATTTTGAAAGTACCCGGCCACTGCGCATCTACGTGAGCGAGAACTATCGCACCGCGATGATCCTCACCGAAGAACATGTCGACAACGAGCAGGGTTTGCCGTATCTGGACAAGTTCGCCGTGCTCGATGACGCACAGGGCGAGGGTTTGGGGCGTGCGGTATGGCACGTGATGCGCGAGGAAAATCCGCGGTTGTTCTGGCGCTCGCGCCACGGCAACCCGGTCAACCCTTTCTACTATGCCGAGTCGGATGGTTGCCTCAAGCAGCCGCACTGGAAGGTGTTCTGGTACGGCATCCACGACTTCGACACCATCGCCCGCTGCGTGACGCATTGCGCACAGCGGCAACCGACCTTGACGGACTGAAGCATGAGCACCAACAGGAAACGCATCGGCATCGTCGGCGCGCGCGGACATACCGGCGCGGAGCTGATCCGCTTGATCGCAGCGCATCCGGCGCTGGAGCTGGCCTTTGTCTCCTCGCGCGAGCTGGACGGCCAGCGCGTCGACGCGCATGTGTCCGAGTACCGCGGTGAGCTGCGCTACAGCGCAACGGCGCACGAGGATCTGCCGAAGCTGGACGCTGACGTGGTGGTTCTGGCGTTGCCCAACGGCAAGGCCGAGGTCTGTGTCGCGGCGTTCGATGCGGCGGGTATTGATCCGCTGATCGTCGATCTTTCCGCCGATTACCGCTTCGACGCGCGCTGGTATTACGGCCTACCTGAGCTGACCCGCGACAAGTGGCACGGCCAGAAGCGCATCAGCAATCCCGGTTGCTATGCCACCGCGATGCAACTGTCGATCGCACCGCTGAAGGATCTGCTCGCCGCGCCGCCGGTGTGCTTCGGCGTGTCCGGTTATTCCGGTGCCGGCACCACGCCGTCGGACAAGAACGATCCAGACAAGCTGCGTGACAACCTGATGCCATACGCGCTCACAGGCCACATGCATGAGAAGGAGGCGTCGTTCCGACTCGGCGTGCCGGTAGAGTTCATGCCGCACGTGGCACCGCATTTCCGCGGACTCACGGTCACCACCAATCTGTATCTGTCGCGCAAGATGACGCGCGAGGAAGTACTTCAGCGTTTCCGCAGTGCTTACGAGGCCGAGCCATTGGTGGTGGTGGTCGACGATGCACCGTGGGTCAGCCGCATCGCGCGTCAACATCATGCCGAGATCGGCGGCTTCGCGTTATCCGCCGATGGCAAGCGCGTGGTGATCGTCGCAACGCTGGACAATCTGTTGAAGGGCGCTGCCACGCAGGCGATGCAGAACATCAATCGTGCCATCGGCTGCGCAGAGCTGGCCGGCATCGATCCGGAAACGACGGGCCGACCGTGAAAGGGCATCGCACCCCCTCACTGTCGTCCAGGTCAACTACCGGAGTTCAATATGCGCTTGTCCCGCTATCTATTGCCCGCCCTGAAAAACGATCCCGCCGAAGCGCAGATCGTCTCGCATCGTCTGATGCTGCGCGCCGGCATGATCCGTCAGGAAGCCGCCGGCATCTATGCCTGGCTGCCGCTGGGTTTGCGCGTACTGCGCAACGTCGAGCGCATCGTGCGCGAGGAAATGGACCTCGCCGGCGCGGTCGAGCTGCTCATGCCGACCCTGCAACTGGCCGATTTGTGGCGTGAGAGTGGCCGTTACGATGCCTATGGTCCGGAAATGCTGCGCATTACCGATCGCCTCGAACGCGAGCTGCTCTACGGGCCGACCAACGAGGAAATGGTCACCGAGATTTTCCGCAGCTATGTCAGTTCCTGGCGAAGCCTGCCGCTGAATCTCTATCAGGTGCAATGGAAGTTCCGCGACGAGCAGCGTCCGCGTTTCGGCCTGATGCGCGGACGCGAGTTTCTGATGAAGGATGCCTATTCGTTTGATCTTGACGAAGCCGGTGCGCAGCGCTCGTATCGCCGCATGTTCGTCGCCTACCTGCGGATGTTCGCGCGAATGGGCCTGAAAGCCATACCGATGCGCGCGGAAACCGGCCCGATCGGCGGCGACTTGTCGCACGAGTTCATCGTGCTGGCACAAACCGGCGAGTCTGCCGTTTACTGTGATCGTGACGTATTGGACCTACCTGTTCCCGCATCTGACATCGACTATGCCGGCGATCTTCAGCCAGTGATTGATGCATGGACCAGGCTCTACGCAGCTACCGAAGATGTGCATGACGCCGCGCGCTTCGAGCGCGAGGTGGTGCCGGCAAATCGGGTGCAGACGCGCGGCATCGAAGTGGGGCAGATTTTCTACTACGGCACCAAGTATTCGCTACCGATGAAGGCGACCGTGACCGGTACGGACGGGGTGGCTCGACCGATTCACGGCGGCTGTTATGGCGTGGGCATATCGCGTCTGATCGGTGCCATCATCGAGGCCAGTCACGACGAGCACGGCATCGTGTGGCCCGCATCGGTATCGCCATTCGACGTCGGTCTGGTCAACCTGAAGTCCGGCGATGCGCGCACCTACGCAGCCTGCGAAACGCTGTACGCGCAACTCCAGGCGGCCGGCGTGAGCGTGCTGTACGACGACACCGACGACCGTGCCGGCGCGAAATTTTCCAGGATGGATCTGATCGGCCTGCCCAGGCAGCTCATCGTTGGTCCGCGTGGCCTCGACACTGGCATGGTGGAGCTGAAGCAGCGCGCCAGCGGTGAACGGCAGGAGCTTTCCATCGAGGCGGCATTGCAATTACTGACAGCATCGCATTCAAATCAAGCCAGTAACTATTCAGGCGAAACAATCTCATGACTGATCTTCTATGGCAGAAAGCGGGTGTAGCCACGAACGCACGAATCATGGCGTTTCTCGCCGGTGACGACGTGCTGCTCGATCGCGAATTCTTCCTGCATGACATCACCGCCAGCAAGGCGCATGTGGAAGGGCTGGCGAATATTGGCGTGGTCGGTGCAGACGAGTCTGCTGCGCTGAAGCGTGAGCTGGATGCGCTGGCTGAGGATTTTCGCAGTGGTTCATTCGTGCTGGACGATCGCTACGAAGATGGCCACTCGGCGATCGAGGCACGGCTTACTGAACGGCTCGGCGATGCCGGCCGTCGGGTGCACACCGGGCGCAGCCGCAACGATCAGATCCTGGTGGCCACGCGCCTATGGCTGAAGGACCAGCTTGCCACCTTGCAGACGCATTGCCGCGCGATTGCGCAGGTCTGTCTTGAGCGTGCGGCGCAGCCAGCGCTGCCGTTGCCCGGCTACACGCACTTGCAACGCGCTGTAGTGTCGTCCACCGCGATGTGGTTTGCCGGTTTCGCCGAAGGCTTTATCGACAACGCGCTGCGCGCGCAGCAGACATCAACGTGGATCGATGCGAATCCGCTCGGCACGGCTGCCGGCTACGGCGTCAACCTCAAGCTGGATCGCGAGCACACCACGCAGGCACTCGGCTTCGCGCGCATGCAGATCTCGCCGATCTACGCGCAGCTATCACGCGGCAAATTCGAGATGGCGGTGCTGGAGGCAATCGCCAGTGCACTACTCGACCTGCGCCGGCTGGCGTGGGATCTGTCGCTGTTCACCACGGCCGAATTCAACTTCGTGAAGCTGCCCGCCGAATACACCACTGGCAGCTCGATCATGCCGAACAAGCGCAATCCCGACGTGGTGGAATTGCTGCGTGCCAGCTACGCCAGTGTCGCCGCGGCGCGCACCGAGATCGAGCAACTGCTGTCGTTGCCGTCCGGTTATCAGCGCGACCTGCAGTTTTCCAAGGGCTCGCTGTTCCATGGTTGCCGCCACGGCCTTGGTGCGCTGGAACTGGTGCCGGATCTGCTGGCACGACTGCAGTGGAACGAGGATGCCATGCGCGCCGCGATCGAGCCGGCGATGTACGCCACCGATGTGGCGATCGAACAGGCCGCCGCCGGGGTGCCGTTCCGCGATGCCTACCGTGCGGCGGCGGAAACCGCAGCTTCGGCCGGGCAGGGCCGCACACCCGAAAGCAGCCTCGCTGCGCGCGTATCGCCTGGTGCGGGCCATGACCTACGACTGGACGAACTGCATCAACGCTTGAGCACACTCGACGACTGAACGGAGTATCCGGCATGGGAGCGATCAGCACGGGGAATGCCGAACACTATCGTTGGGGTGAAACCTGCGACGGCTGGCATTTTCTCGCCAGTGACGACCTCAGTGTGATCGAGGAACGCATGCCGCCGGGTAGCGCCGAGCAGCGGCATCGACACGTGAAAGCACGGCAATTCTTCTATGTGCTGGAAGGCGAAGCCATGCTGGAGCTGGAAGGCTCGCAGCATCGACTGCTGCGCGGTGAAGGCCTGCATGTGCCGCCCGGCGTGGCGCACCAGATGCACAACGCGAGCAACACAGATGTCCGTTTTCTGGTGATCTCGGCGCCGAAGAGCCACGGTGATCGTATGCCGGCACCCTTGGCGGAGGATGCCACATGAGCGTCCACTCTACGTTGCCCGCACAGGTGTTGCCGCACTGGCGTCGTGCCGTACTTAAGGTAGGCAGCAATCTGCTTGCTGCCGATGGTGGCGGCCTGACTCCGCGTTACGCAGAAGCCTTGGCTGGTTTCATTACGACCAGTCATGCAGCTGGTCGTCAGGTGGTGCTGGTGTCTTCCGGCGCGGTGGCGGCGGGACGTGCGCTACTGCGAAAACATGCAGCTGATGGCGATGGCCTCGCGGCACGCCAGGCGCTGGCCGCCTTGGGCCAGGCGCCGATGATCGGGCTGTGGCAATCGTTGTCTGCGCGACCGGTGGCGCAGGTGCTGCTCACCCATGATGATCTGCGCAATCGTCGCCGTTATCTCAACGCGCGCGCCACGCTGCGCGAGCTGATGGCGCTCGACGTGCTGCCGGTGGTGAACGAGAACGATACCGTGGCGGTGGATGAACTGAAGCTCGGTGACAACGACAATCTCGCGGCGATCGTCGCAGCGCTGGTGGATGCCGATCTGCTGCTGATCGCCTCCGATGTCGACGCGCTGTACAGCGCCGATCCGCGTCGCGATCCGGCGGCTACGCCGATCACGCACGTGCCTGTGCTGACGCCATCGATCCTGGCGATGGCTGGCGGCAGCGGCAGCGCGGCCGGTACCGGTGGCATGCGCACCAAGCTGGAGGCGGCGGCCAAGGCGGCTGCGGCAGGGATTCCCACTGCGTTGTTCAATGGTCGCGATGCTATAACCGTGCAGGCGCTGCAACACGACCGTTTGCACGGCACGTTGATCGCCGCCGCAAGCAGCCGCATGCAGGCGCGCAAGTATTGGTTGCGTCATGCACCGGCCGCACCGGGGCTTATCCGCATCGACGCTGGTGCTGTGCAGGCGCTGGCCGGCGGTCGTGTCTCGCTGCTGCCGGGTGGCGTGCTGGGTGCCGATGGCGAGTTTCATCGCGGTGATCTGGTGGAGATCGTCGATGCGACCGGGCGATCGGTCGCCCGTGGCCTCTGCCAGTACGGTGCTGTCGAGCTGCGACGGCTGGCCGGGCGGCACAGCCGCGAGATCGAGGGTGTGCTCGGTTACAGCTACGGCGCCGAGGTAGTGCATCGCGATGATCTCGCCATCGTGAGCGACATGGAGGCAACCGCATGAGCAGTATTCGTCAGCAGGCACTGGCTTGCCGCGATGCCGCGCAAGTCATCGCCACGCTCGGCAGCGACGCCAAGCGCGCGTTGCTGCGTGACATGGCCGCGGCGCTGGAAGCGCAATGCGCTGCAATACTGGCCGCGAACGCGCGCGACATGCAGCAGGCCGCGGCGAATGGCGTGCAGGGCGCCATGCTCGATCGCCTGCGGCTGGACGAGACGCGTGTGACCGGCATTGCCAATGCGTTGCGCGAAGTGGGCCGGTTGCCTGATCCGGTTGGTGTAGTGACACGCCGCGAGACACGGCCAAACGGATTGTCGATCGAACGCGTGCGCATCCCACTCGGCGTCATCGTGATGATCTACGAGGCACGCCCCAACGTCACTGCCGACGCCGCGGCGTTGTGCCTGATGGCGGGCAACGGCGTGATCCTGCGCGGCGGCTCGGAGGCGATCCACTCCAACACGGCGATTGCAGCGGCGTTGAGATCGGCACTGGAAGCACACGGCATACCGGCTGCCGCGTTGACCTTGGTCGAGGATCTGCGCCGCGAGACAATGATCGAGCTGCTGCAGCTAAGCGACATTGTCGACCTGGCCATTCCGCGTGGCGGCGAAGGCCTGATCCGTTTCGTCGCCGAACATGCGCGGGTGCCGGTGATCAAGCATTACAAGGGCGTCTGCCACCTCTATGTGGACCGCGCCGCCGACCCCGCACTGGCGCTGAATCTGTTGATCGACGGCAAGACCACGCGCCCCGGCGTATGCAACGCGTTGGAGACGCTGCTGGTGCATCGGGACATCGCGGCTGCGTTTCTACCCGCAGTTACGGCGTCATTGCAGCAACATGGCGTGCAGCTGCGCGGTTGCGAGCGCAGTCGCGCCTTGGTGCCATCGATGAGCGCTGCGAGCGAGGATGACTACGCCGCGGAGTTTCTCGACCTGATCCTTGCCGTGCGCGTGATCGACGACCTCGACACAGCGATCGAGCATATCCGTCGCTATGGCTCTGACCATACCGAAGTGATCGCCACTCGTGACGAAGGCGCGGCGCAGCGCTTCGTGCAGGCACTGCGCTGCGCAGTAGTGATGGTCAACGCGTCCTCGCGTTTCAACGATGGTGGCGAACTGGGTCTCGGTGCGGAGATTGGCATCTCCACCACACGCCTGCATGCCTACGGGCCGATGGGTGCCGAGTCGTTGACGGTGGAGCGATTCGTGGTGAGAGGGGAAGGGCAGGTACGGCACCCGCAGAGTCGGGCGTAATGCTTTCGAATGTCTGCTCTCGACAAACACTGACACTTTTCGATGCCTTGAGTTTTTGCAGATGCGCGATACCGGGGCCTCACGGAAAGCGCAATGCTTCCAGCAGCAGTGAAAACGCCGGCGAGTGCTGGCGCCTGCTCGGGTAGTAAAGGTGATAGCCGGGAAACGGCGGACACCAGTCGCCTAGCAGGCGCTGCAGCCTGCCTGCCGCGATATCCGCCAGGACCATGTCTTCGGGCAGACAGGCGAGGCCGAAGCCATCGAGCGTCGCCGTCCGGATATGCCGGCTGTTGTTGAAGGCCAGCCGCCCCTCCACGCGGACGTTCAGTACATGGCTGTCCTTCTCGAACTCCCACGCGTAAAGTCCGCCGTGGGTAAGGAAGCGGATATTGATGCAGTCGTGCCCGGTGAGATCGCGTGGGGTGTTCACGGGCGGACGTGATGCGAGGTAGTCGGGCGCACCGACAACGGCCATCCGCATCGGCGGACCAATGGGTGTGGCGATCATGTCCTTGGCCACCTGCTCTCCCAACCGGATGCCGGCATCGAAGCGCTCGGCGACGATGTCGGTCAAGGTGGAGTCGCTGATGACCTCGACGTGGATGTCCGGGTACTCCGGCAGCAGCTTGCGCAGTGCCGGCCACAGGATCGTAGCGGCGGCGTGTTCGCCGGCGGTGATACGCAGCGTGCCGCTGGGCTTGTCGCGCAGCTCGCTCAGGTTCGCCACGGCCGCATCGATGTCCCCGAAGTTGGGTGCCAGCTCCCGGAACAGGCGCTCGCCCGCCTCGGTGGGGGCGACATTGCGCGTGGTGCGGGTGAGCAGGCGCAGACCGAGCCGCGTTTCCAGCCCGCGGATGGTATGGCTGAGCGCCGATTGGGACACGCCCAGTTGGGCGGCGGCGCGAGTGAAGCTGCGTTCGCGCGCCACCGTCAGGAAGGCCAGCAGGTCGTTGTAGTTCTCGCGGGGCATGGACGGACCCAGCTGATTAATGAGCACAGATCATAAAAGCATTCGTATTGCCCCGTCTAATCAAGGCAAACATCCGCGCGCAAACTACCTGCATCCCGATCCCAGGCAGGAGTTACCCCATGCAAACGCGCACCCTTGGCCATAGCGGCCTCAACGTTTCTGCCCTCGGCTTCGGTTGCATGGGCCTCAACTTCGGCTACGGCCCGGGCCCGGGCAAGCAGGAGGCCATTCAACTCATACGTGAGGCGTTCGACGCAGGCGTGACCTTCTTCGACACCGCCGAGACCTATGGTCCGTTCACCAACGAGGAACTGGTTGGCGAGGCGCTCGCCCCGATCCGCGACATGGTGGTCATTGCAACCAAGTTCGGATTCAAAGATGGTGATTCGAAGACCGGCATGGACAGTCGGCCGGATCGCATCCGGACCGTCGCTGATGCCTCGCTCAAGCGACTGCGGACCGATCGCATCGATTTGTTCTACCAGCACCGTGTCGATCCGAACGTACCGATGGAAGACGTGGCCGGTACGGTCAAGGAGCTGATCGCGGAAGGCAAAGTGAAACACTTCGGCCTGTCCGAAGCGGGCGCGCAGTCGATCCGCCGTGCGCATGCAGTGCAACCGGTCGCCGCGCTGCAAAGCGAGTATTCGCCGTGGTGGCGCGAGCCCGAGCAGGAAGTGCTGCCGATATGCGAGGAACTGGGCATCGGCTTCGTTCCGTTCAGCCCGCTCGGCAAGGGCTTCCTCACCGGCAAGATCGATGCGACCACGTCGTTCGCCAAGGACGACTTCCGCAATATCGTGCCGCGCTTCTCGCCGGAGGCGCGGCAGGCCAACCAGACGTTGGTCGAACTGCTCGGCAAGATCGCAGCCGGCAAGCAGGCGACACCTGCGCAAATTGCGCTGGCGTGGCTGCTCGCCCAGAAGTCATGGATCGTGCCGATTCCGGGCACGACCAAGCGGCATCGCCTGCTGGAAAACAGCGGTGGCGCCGCGATCGATTTGAACAAGGGCGAACTGCGCCTGATCGAGGATGCTCTTGCCCAGATCCAGGTGCAGGGCGATCGCTATCCGGCCCATCTCGCCGCACGTGCAGGCAAGTGAACAAACAGGATTCATGAGGCAATCCGATGGCAATCACTGAAGTAGCGCAGCGCAATCACGACCAACTGTTTCCCAACCACGTCTCGACACTGAAGGTCACCGACCCCGAGCTGATCGAGATTTTCGACAACTGGGCATTCGATGAAGTTATCGAGGCCACCAACATGGATGTCCGTCTGCGCATGATGGTTCAGTTGGCGGCCCTGATCGCCTGCCAGGCCGTGAACGAGTACCGCGTCATGCTGGGCGGCGCGCTCAACGTCGGCGTGACGCCGGTGGAGGCCAGGGAAATCCTTTATCAGGCCGTGCCCTATGTGGGCATGGCCAAGGCATTCGATTTTCTGCATGCCACCAACGAGGTGTTCAAAAGTCGTGGCATCGCGTTGCCGCTGCCGGAGCAATCGACCACGACGGCGGACACGCGGTTCGAAAAAGGGCTGGCGGCGCAGAAGCAGATGTTCGGTGATCGCATCGATGCGATGGTTGCACAGTCGCCGAAGGATCAGATGCACATCCAGCGCTTCCTCTCGGCTAACTGCTTTGGCGACTACTACACACGCAACGGCCTGGACTTGCGGACACGTGAACTGCTGACGTTTGCGATCCTCGCTGCACTCGGTGGTTGCGAACCACAACTGGCGGGGCACGTCGTGGGGAATCTGGCTGTCGGCAACGACCACCAAATACTTATCTCCACCATCACGCAGCTTTTGCCCTTCATCGGTTATCCACGCACATTGAATGCCATAAGGGTGATCAACGAGGGCACCCCGGCCTGAGCAAGCCGGACCGATCAAGCATGAGTGGGCACCTCGAAGCTTCGAGGGGCGCCGCGCTCGCATTCTGAACATCAAGCATCATCCACAAGAGCACTGACCATGGAAATCATCCGCAACGGCTCGCAGCCCTCCGTCGCCGGGCCGGCCGAGTACTTCACCGGCAAGGTGCGCATCGATTCGCCATTCAAGGGCATCGGTGGCGCGAACGTGTCCGGCGGCATCGTGACCTTCGAGCCGGGCGCGCGCAGCGCCTGGCATACCCATCCGCTGGGGCAGATCCTGATCGTCACCGCGGGCAAGGGCTGGACGCAGTGCGAAGGCGGCCCGATCGTGGAGATCAACGCCGGCGACATCATCTGCTGCCCGTCGAACCACCGGCACTGGCACGGCGCCACACCGGCCACCGCGATGACCCACATCGCCGTCCAGGAGGCGAAGGATGGCAAAGTGGTCGAGTGGATGGAGAAGGTGACCGATGAGGAATATCTTGTAGGGCCGGCATCCTGACCCCATTCCATCAATCCCCAGCAAGGAAAACGTCATGACCACCAAAGCCTACGGCGCACACGCCGCCGACAAGCCGCTGCAATCCATCGACATCGAGCGCCGCGCACCCGGTCCGCAGGATGTGCAGATCGATATCGCCTATTGCGGCGTCTGCCATTCCGACCTGCATACCGTGCGCTCCGAGTGGGGTGGTACGCAGTATCCCTGCGTGCCGGGTCACGAGATCGTCGGCCATGTCAGCGCCGTCGGCAGCGCTGTGACCGGCTTCAAGGTCGGCGACACCGTGGGCGTGGGCTGCCTGGTCGGCAGCTGCCAGCATTGCGCGGCCTGCGACGAGGGGCTGGAGCAGTATTGCGAGAACGGCTTCGTCGGTACCTACAACGGCCCGACTCCGGATGCGCCTGGGCACACGCTGGGCGGTTATTCTCAGCGCATCGTGGTGGATCGAAAATTCGTGTTGAAGATCCGCCACCCCGAATCGCAGCTCGCCGCGGTCGCGCCGCTTTTGTGCGCAGGCATCACCACCTACTCGCCGCTACGGCACTGGAAGGTCGGCCCCGGCAGCAAGGTCGGCGTGGTTGGCATCGGCGGACTGGGCCATATGGGCGTGAAGCTCGCGCATGCCATGGGCGCGCACGTGGTTGCGTTCACCACCTCGGACAACAAGCGCCAGGCAGCCCTGGACTTGGGCGCGGACGAGGTGGTGGTTTCGCGCAACGCTGACGAGATGAAGGCGCACACCAACAGCTTCGACTTTATTCTCAATACGGTGGCCGCGAGCCACTCGCTGGACGCTTTCACGGGACTGCTCAAGCGCGACGGCACGCTGGTGCTGGTCGGCGTGCCGGAGCATCCGCATCCGTCGCCAAGCGTGGCCAACCTGATCTTCAAGCGCCGGGCGATCGCCGGCTCGCTGATCGGCGGCATCGCCGAAACGCAGGAGATGCTGGATTTCTGCGCCGAGAAGGGCATCGTCTCCGACATCGAGATGATCCCGGTGCAGAAGATCGACGAGGCCTATGACCGCATGGTGAAGGGTGACGTCAAGTACCGCTTCGTCATCGACAATGCGTCGCTGGCCAAGTGAGGGCTCACTAAGCAAAAAGAGGGCTGCTGGATGCGACCCTCTTTTTGTCTCTTCACGGATCGAGCCGATCACAAAGCGCTTTCCATAGGGCAGCAAACCTCGGTCCACAGCTGCGCCGAAAAACGACTCAGGCGCGCAAGTCGGCTATTTCCTGGATGAGCTTTTCTTTGCCGGATGCCGGGCCGCTTTGGCCGCGCTCTTTTTTGCCGCGATGGGCTTGGTGCTCTTTGCCGCTGGCGTCTTCTTGACGCTGCTTTTCTTGGCCGCGGGCTTCTTCGCGGTTGCCGCGGCCTTTGGCTTCTTCGATGCCGGTGCGGCCTTCGCGACAGGTTTTTTTGCGGATTTGGCTGATCGAGTCGCCTTCTTCGCAATCACCGTCTTCGCAGCCGCATCAGTATGGATGACCTCGTCACCCTTGTGCGCAAACAGCTTCGGCGTCCAGGCATTCTGGAAATGCGCCACCATGTCCCTGAAGACTTCACTCTGCTCCTGCATCAACGAAAACAGGTCGTGCTTTTTCGACTTGTCCTTCTTATGCGATTTATCTTTGCTCATGATCGGGCCTCAGCAGTGGTGTGCGCCCACTGTAACCGAGGTTGGGCTGAATCAGGACAATCGTTATCGCCGTTCACTCTGTGCGAATCGCGACCACGGGTGGCACCTTGGCGGCATAGCGTGCCGGTCCCCATACGGCCAGTTGACCGAGCAGCCACAACAGCAACGCACCCAGTAGAGGCACGTAAAGCGGCATGCGTGGCAATTCATAGACGTGCATCAGGGCGAGATTCGCGAGGAATGCCAGCATCGCACCGAGTACGATGCCGCCGCTGACGATCAGGAAATTCTCGACATGGAAGTAGCGCAGGATGTCGCCCGTCGTTGCACCGAGCGAACGACGGATGCCGATCTGTCTGCGCCGCTGGCTGACCCAGAAACTGCTCAAACCCACGATGCCGCCTGCGGTAGCCAGCAACAGCAATCCGCTGAGGATGCTCATCAGCAACGCCACGCTACGATCCTCTGCATAAGCGCTCTCACGTACCTGGGCCATGCTGACGATGCCTTTTCTCGGATCGAGGATACGTACGCCGCCACGCTCTTGCAGCGCTTTCAACGTGGCAGCGATCACCGGTTTCATGGCGGTGGAGTCGGTACGCACCAGATACACGACACCCGCTGGATCGAGATAATGCGTCGGGACCAGCACGGTATAGCGGTCGAGACGGTCCGATTGTTTGAGTGGCCCCTGCAGGCTGGCGAGGATACCGATGATGGCGGCAGGCCCATCCGGTAGGTAAACCGTCTTGCCCAGGGCCGAACCATCGGGAAACAGCTTGTCGGCAAGACTGCGGGTGACGATGATGCCTGGAGGAGACATCTTGTCGTTGGGGTCGATGGCGGTGATTTCATCGGGGCGAAAATTGCGCCCCGCGACCAGCGATATGCCAAGCGTATCGATCGTGTGCTCGTCGGAAGCAAAGAACGTGGCCAATTGCGCGCGCGTCTTCTGGTCCGGTTCGAGCTTCAGTCTTGTGATGATATTGGCGTTATATCCAGCC
>Ga0302314_10002487_pt1 | contig 34085 bp, 31 predicted proteins | sample III_Palsa_N2_3_FD_200533 | JGI IMG/M metagenome (GOLD analysis project Ga0302314, IMG submission 200533) | Peat permafrost microbial communities from Stordalen Mire near Abisko, Sweden - III_Palsa_N2_3 | ecosystem: Environmental > Terrestrial > Soil > Palsa > Peat permafrost | place: Sweden...
TGGGCTGCTGCGGCACCTGCAAAGCGGCTATCTGTACACCTACGCGTTCTGGACCATGATCGGACTTGCCCTGCTGCTGGGCTGGTTCCTGGTCCGCTAAGCCCAAGGGCGGTCTCTACATGCAAGGTTTTGGTCTCCTCTCGATTCTGATCTGGCTGCCCATCATCACCGGGCTCTTGGTGCTGGTGCTGGGCGAGCGCGCCATCGTCGCCGGACGCTGGGTGGCGCTCGGGGGCGCGATCGGCACCTTCCTGATCTCGATTCCCGCCTACACCGGCTTCAACACCGGTACGGCGAGCATGCAGTTCGTGGAGAAGTTGTCCTGGATCCCGTCGCTGAATGCGTATTACGCGCTCGGACTGGATGGCATCTCGCTCCCCCTGGTGCTGCTGACGACGTTCATGACGATCTTCGTGATCATCGCCGGCTGGGTGGTGATCGAGCAGCGGCCGGCGCAGTACTACGCCGCCTTCCTGATCATGGAAGGCCTGATGATCGGCGTATTTTCCGCCACCGACTCGCTGCTGTTCTACTTTTTCTGGGAAGCGATGCTGATTCCGATGTTCCTGATCATCGGCATCTGGGGCGGACCGCGGCGCGTGTACGCGACCATCAAGTTCTTCCTGTACACCTTCTTAGGCTCGGTGCTGATGCTGGCGGCGCTGATCTACATGTACGTGCACGGCCACGACTATGCGATCGCGGCCATGCAGGCGCAGCCGCTGTCACTGATCGAGCAGCGCTGGATCTTCCTGGCCTTCCTGCTCGCCTTCGCCGTGAAGGTGCCGATGTGGCCGGTGCACACCTGGCTGCCGGATGCGCACGTCGAGGCGCCCACGGGCGGTTCGGTGATCCTGGCGGCCATCATGCTCAAGATGGGCGGCTATGGCTTCCTGCGCTTCAGCCTGCCCATCGCCCCGGATGCCAGCCGCGAACTGGTGATGCTGGTCATCGCGATGTCGCTGATCGCGGTGGTCTACATCGGCTTCGTGGCGATGGTCCAGCAGGACATGAAGAAGCTCATCGCGTATTCCTCGATCGCGCACATGGGCTTCGTGACCCTCGGCACCTTTGGCATCTATGCGGTGGTTGCGAGCACCGGCAGTCTGAGCGGCGCCGTACTGGGCGTGGACGGGGCCATCGTGCAGATGGTGTCGCACGGCCTGGTCTCCGGTGCGCTGTTCCTGTGCGTCGGAGTGCTTTATGACCGCATGCACAGTCGCGAGATCTCGAGCTACGGGGGGGTCGTCAACGTCATGCCGCACTTCGCGGCATTCATGGTGTTCTTCGGCATGGCGAACTCCGGTCTGCCGGGCACCTCGGGCTTCGTCGGCGAGTTCATGGTGATCCTGGCGAGCTTCAAGGCGAGCTTCTGGTTCTCGTTCCTGGCAGCGACGACGCTGATCCTGGGGGCCACCTACACTCTGTGGATGATCAAGCGGGTGGTGTATGGTCCGGTGGCCAACAGCCACGTGGCCGAACTGACCGACATCAACAACCGCGAATTCCTGGTGCTGGGCGTGCTCGCGGTGGCGGTGCTGCTGCTGGGCCTGTATCCGGCGCCCCTTCTCAACATCATGGAAGTTTCGGTGCATCACCTGGTAGCGCAGGCCGTGCATTCCAAGCTGCCGCTTTGAGCTGATATGCCAGAAACGACAATGACCTGGGCTTCGGTTGCTCCCGCCATCGGGGAGATCTTCCTGACGTTCGCGATCTGCGCGGTGCTGCTCATCGATGTGTTCAGCAGTGAGCGTCGTCGCGCAATGACCCCGACGATCACTCTGGGCGCGCTCGTGATCACGGCCGCATTGCTGGTCACGGTGGGCCCGGTGGGCGGCCGCGTGGTGCTGTTCGATGGCCTGTACCTGGCCGATCCGCTTGCCTTCGTGCTGAAGCTCGCGGCGCTGCTGTTCGTCGCGGTCACACTGCTGTATTCGCGCAGCTACATGAGCCAGCGCGGCACCGCCCGCGGCGAATACTTCGTGCTGACGCTGACGGCGTTGCTGGGCATCTTCGTGCTGGCCTCGGCCAACAACATGCTGCTGGTGTACATCGGGGTCGAGCTGCTGGCGCTGTCGGTATACGCAATGGTGGCCTTCGACCGCGACAACGGCATTGCCGCTGAGGCGGCCATGAAGTACTTCGTTCTGGGCGCGATCGCCTCGGGCATGCTGGTCTATGGCATGTCCATCATCTACGGCGTCACCGGGACCCTGAGCCTGGATGAGCTCGCCGTGCGCCTCGGCACGACCCACAGCCTGGGCGCGGTCCTCGGGCTGACCTTCATCGTGGTGGCGATCGCCTTCAAGCTGGGCGCGGTGCCCTTCCACATGTGGCTGCCGGATGTGTACGAGGGTGCCCCCACCAATGTCACGCTGTTCATCGCCACGGCGCCGAAGATCGCCTACTTCGCGCTGGCGCTGCGGCTGCTGACGCATGGCCTGGGCGGCACCGTGCACGAATGGTCGCAGATGCTGGGCGTGCTGGCGGTGCTGACCGTGATCCTGGGCAATGTGGTCGCCATCGCTCAGACCAATCTCAAGCGCATGCTCGCGTACTCGGCGATCAACAACGTCGGTTTCATCCTGCTGGGATTCGTCGCGGGCACGCCGGAAGGGTATGCCGCAGCGCTGTTCTATACCCTGGTGTACGTGCTGGTGACGCTCGGCACCTTCGGCGTCATCCTGCTGCTTACGCAGAAGGGCTTCGAGGCCGACCGGCTGGATGACTACAAGGGTCTGTACAGCCGCGATCCGCTGCTGGCGCTGGTGATGCTGGCGCTGATGTTTTCCACCGCCGGCGTGCCGCCGTTCGTCGGGTTCTGGGGGAAGCTGTCGATCCTGCAGCAGCTGTGGGCCACCGGGCATACCTCGCTCGTGATCATCGGCGCGGTGGTCTCGGTGATCGGTGCGTTCTACTACCTGCGCATCGTGAAGCTCATGTATTTCGACCCGCCGGGAGCAGGGCGGCCGTTGCCGGAGTGGCAGCCGGGCGTGCGCCTGACGGTGGCGGTCAACGGGCTCGCGGCGTTCGTGCTGGGCTTGCTGCCTGGGGCATTACTCGGGCTGTGCAGCCGGCTGCTGCACTAGAACTGGTAGCCCGCCGCGAGCACGAGCGCGCGGGGATTGAACTCCACGTGCGAGGTCCGCAGCAGTCCCGCGGTATCCGTCGTCAGGCGCGTGTTCACCCAGGACGCCGACCAGGACAGGATGACCGTCATGCGCGGTACCGGCGGCTGCCAGGCGACTCCCACGTTGCCCACCGGACCCACCGATGAGGGCAGCGACAGCGAGGTCGGTCCGCCGCTGATGGCCTCACCGGCGCCCGTGACCTGGCGCGATTCGAACTTGGTGTAGTTGACGCCCACGCCCACGTAAGGCCGGAACATCGTGTCGGGCGTGAACAGGTAGTACTTGGCCAGCAGGCTGGGTGCGAGCCAGCGCGCCGTCGCAATGGTCTCGCCGTTGTAGGGCACCGAGCCCACGGTCGCCGGTCCCCTCCCCACCGTCTTGGTCAGCGGCGGTACTCCCAGGGCGAGCTCGACGTCGAAATGCGGGCTCAGCCGGCGCATGTACGACACGTACAGGGTGTTGATCGTCGGGTTGTGGATGTTCAGCCCGGACGGGGTGTACTCCGGCCCCGAGATGTCATCGGCATGGGTGTGGAAGCTGACATCGTAGACCCCGAGGGCAACGGTGTTCGGGTTATCGCCCGCGCCGGAACTTGAATCCGCCCGCGCGACGCCGGCGCCGAGTGCGGCCGTGAGGCCAAGACCTATGGCCAGTCGGGCGGTGGTGCTGGTGAAGAGGGATCTCATGGTGAATCCTCAGAACTTTGCGAAGAATCCGCGCGCCACTGCCGTACAGAAGGGTGCCTCGGTGGCGTGAGTGGCTTCGACGGCCGCGGTCTCCCCCTCGGCCGCGGCGATGCCCGCGATCGTCGTCTGATAGCCGGTCTTGACCGCCAGATATGGGTCGGTGGGACCCGTTACGGCGGCATTGATGTCGACGACGGTAATGAGGCCGGCCGGCAGCGCGGCCCAGTACTGCTGCATGACCAGGGTGTCGACGCTGAAGAACACCGTCGGGTCGGCGTCACCGCCGCACATCAGCACCGGGCTGGTCGGCGTCCAGTTGCGCAGATCATTGGCCTTGGCGGCGATGCGTAGCGTGTTCTGCGGATTGGCGGCCGGCAGTCCGGTGGTAAAGGCCGGTGAGGCGCCGTCGGGGTTGGCCACCGCATCCAGCACGTAGGCCAGCCGGTAATCGTTCGTCACCAGGTTGTTTGCGCCGAAGCCGGCGGCGAACACCGGATTGGCGGGCACCGCGAGCGCGGCGTTCAAGGTGGCGTCGGTGGTGACCGGGGTGGTACTGCTGAAGAGCGCCGATTCGGGCAACGTGCCGTTCGCAAAGAGCGTATCGATGGGGGTGTTGCTGGGCAGGACGTCCGCCATGTTCGGCGCATAGTTCGGTTCGTAGATATCGGTGAGGGACTGGTAGATGTTCCCATAGGCCTCCTGGTAGCTCGTGACGACCAGCGGCGTGAAGGCCGTGGAGCCGATGTTCACGTTTCCGTAGAACACCGTGTCGAAGAGGGCTTCGAGCGCATACGGACCCGACATGGGCGCCGAGGCGGTGACCGCCATGCCGGCCGCCTGCATGGCGCTGTGCGTCGCCATGGCGACATAGCCGCCCTCGGAGTAGCCGGTGAGGAAGAGCTTGCCCCCGTCGGTCGACTGGGTCGTCAACGTATGGGGCAGGGCTGTCCGCGCCGCGGTCAGCGCATCGATCATGTCCTTCGACTCCTGGCTCGCATTCAGGTAGGGGTGGTATGGGAGCGTCGAGGTGTCGTACCCGGCGTAGTTCGGGGCCACCACGATGTAGCCCTGAGCGGCGAACATGGCGGCGATGAGGGCGCCCTCGGTATTGCTGGCATTGGTGATGTCAGCGATATTGGTGTTGCGGGCGGTATCCGTGCCGTGCGCGTAGAGCACGATCGGTCGACCGCCGGTGCACGCGGCGCTGCCGGTGGGCACCATCAGGGCCCCCGAAGCGGTGGTCGCCTCGCCCTTGCCGCCGACCGTGTTGTATTGGATGTAGTAGAAGTCGACGCCGCAGGCCGGGGTACCCGTGAGCGCGAGCAGTTGCGCGCCGCTGGTGGTGGCGCCCAGTTCGGCCGCGAAGGTCGCCGCATCCAGGGAGGCGATCCGCAGCGGCGGGTCATAAAGCAGGGTGCCACGGGTGGTGGTGCTGCCGACGGTCGCCGTCGGTGTGTCGGTTCCGCAGCCGCTCAGGGCCATCGCCATGAGGCTTGCGGCGCAGACGGCCCCGATACGGGTCCGATGTTGTAAGGTCCGGAACATGGCGCTCTCCCCCAAGGCTGAGGCCACCGAGTTGTGATTTGCGTGCGATGCTGCGCCAAACCATAGCTGCCTTGCAAGCCGTTGCATTATCGGTTTTGTTGTGTAATCAACCTCGACCACGGGGAGCTTTCGGTGAGGGAATATGTTTGACGCCTTGAAGGGGTGGAGCGTCGTCCAACGCAAGGTGGTGGTGGCCAGCTACCTGGGCTGGACGCTGGATGCCTTCGATTACTTCCTGCTGGTCTTCGTCATCCCCGATGTCGCGCGCGAGTTCGGCACGACCCGTGCAACGGTGGCCTGGGCGCTGACCCTGACATTGGCGCTGCGGCCCCTGGGCGCATTCATTTTCGGCCGGCTCGCGGATCATTTCGGGCGTCGGCCCATCCTGATGCTGGACGTCGCGCTGTATTCGTTGCTCGGTCTCGCCAGCGCCCTGGCCCCCAACCTCACGGTCTTCCTGACCATCCGCGCGCTGTTCGGGGTGGCGATGGGCGGGGAGTGGGGTATCGGGGCCTCGCTCACCATGGAAAGCGTCGAGCCCAAGGCGCGGGGCCTGGTATCCGGACTGCTGCAGTCGGGTTATCCGAGCGGGTACCTGCTGGCATCCCTGGTTTACGCACTGCTCTATGACCTGGTGGGCTGGCGTGGCATGTTCGCCATCGGCTTCGCGCCTGCGGTGCTGGTGTTCTACATCCGCCGCCACGTGCCGGAATCCCCGGTCTGGCAGGCGACGCGAGCCAAGGCGGACTCCATCCTGCAAACGCTTGGGCAGCACTGGTTACTCGCGCTCTATGCCATCGTGCTGATGACGGCGTTCAATTTCTTCAGCCACGGGACCCAGGATCTGTATCCGACGTTCCTGCGCGACACGCATCACTTCGATGCCCACACGACCGGCGCCATCGCCATCATCTACAACATCGGGGCAATACTCGGCGGCTGGACCTTCGGCATGTGGAGCCAGCGGCTGGGCCGGCGGCGCACGATGATCATCGCCTCGCTGCTCGCGATTCCGGTGACCTACCTGTGGGCCTACTCCTCCGGCGCGGTGCTGCTGGCGGCCGGCGCCTTCCTGATGCAGTTCTGTGTCCAGGGCGCCTGGGGCGTCGTGCCCGCGTATCTCATCGAACTCTCCCCGCCGGAGGCGCGCGCGACGTTTCCCGGCACGGTGTACCAGTTCGGCAATTTCATCGCCTCCTCGAACGCGCTGATCCAGACCTGGATCGCGACGGAGCATGGTGATAACTACCGGCTGGCAATGTCCGTGGTCGCAGTCGCCGCCGCCGTGGCGATCGCGCTGCTGGGGCGTTTCGGACCGCACACGCGCGGCGTGGACGCATCATTGACGGCATGAGCCACCCTATGTAGACTTGCGATCATGGTAAGGGACCTCGCCAGCAGGCTGATTCAGCGCGCCGCGTACAAGGCTCCCTTCGCGCTTGCGGAAAGACTGGAGGAGGAGTGGCTGGCGGACCTGGAAGGTCGACGCGGCCGACTGGCGCGGTTGCGCCTCGCGCTCGGATGTTTCTGGGCAACCGCCGTCATCGCCCGCGAGTTCAGCGCCTCACTGGCAACCCCAGGCGCATCTGCCGCGCACCGGACACTGCTGGCGGGTCTTGCACATGCACTGCCGCAGTTCTCACATCGGACGGTCGTATTTGCCTTGCTTGCCGGCTTCCTCGTTGCTCTGCTCGGGCTGGGCCTGCTCGCAGCGGATTCGAGTTGAATCACCCGCAGTAGCGTTCTTTGCCGGCCGCGTTCGGCAACGCGATTCCAGATGGCATTTTTTCAGTGCTGCGCTCACGACGCAGCGCGTCGGGGAAGTCATGCGTGCAGTAATGCTTGTTGCAGCGTTTCTGATGGCAAGCGCCGCTGCGTTGACGGCACAAGGAGCCGAAGTCACTCCTGCGCCGCTGACCCGCCAAGACTTCTCCGGGTGGCTGGACAGCTATATGCACCGCACGCTGCAGCAGGCCGACATTCCGGGCGCCGCGGTGGTCGTCGTCAAGGACGGGAAAGTTCTGCTGGAGCGCGGCTACGGATTTGCCGATGTTGCCAGGCGCACGCCAGTGGACCCGCGCCTCACTTTGTTCAGAGCCGCGTCGGTCTCCAAGCTCTTCACCTGGACGGCCGTGATGCAGCTGGTCGAGCAAGGCAGGCTCGACCTTGACGCTGACGTCAATCAATACCTGGATTTCAGGATTCCGGCGCGCGACGGCGGCCCGATCACGATGCGCAATCTCATGCAGCACTCGGCGGGGTTCGAGGAGAAATGGGGGCCGCGGATCGATCTGTCCGGGACGCCCAACACTGAGAATTACGTGAAGAGCTGGGTGCCCCAGCGGGTGTTCCCGGCCGGCACGACTCCCGCCTATTCGAACTATGGCGCATCACTGGCGGGCTACATCGTGCAGCGCCTCTCCGGTGAGCCTATCGAGGCTTACATTGAAAGGCATATCTTTGCGCCACTTGACATGACGCGCTCAACCTTTCGTCAGCCGTTGCCCGCCGCGCTCGCGCCGTTCGTATCGCAGGGGTACCTCCTGGCATCCCGGCCCGCGATCGGTTTCGCCCTGGTCCCTGATGTGCCGGCTGGCGCTCTGACCAGCTCGGCCGATGACATGGCGCATTTCATGATCGCCCATCTTCAGAATGGCGAGTACCTGGGCCAGCGTATTCTGCTCGCCAAGACCGCGGCATCGATGCACGACAGCCCGCACACCGTAGTGCCGTCCCTGAACCGCGTGGAACTGGGATTTCTCGAAAGCAACATCAACGGGCATGAGGTGATCGGGCACACCGGGGAGGGTGCCTGGTTTCATACCGGGTTGTATCTGTTCATGAAGGAAGGCGTGGGCCTTTACGTGTCTTTCAATGGTCTGGGAAGGACTGACGCAAGGGAGCAGTCGCGCGGGGGGCTGTTTGAAGCGTTCGCGGATCGATACTTCCCGGAGCCTGCTGCAGTTCCGGGAGTCGATACCAGGACTGCGGTGGCGGATGCCCGACTCGTAACCGGCAATTGGATCCCGGCACGGCGCTCGCAATCGAACTTTGCCGCGGGTCTGTATGGATTGGGGGTTTCCTCACAAATCAGAATTGCTCCCGACAGCCATGGCGGGTTGCTGGTTACGGGGCTCGGGCCCGGCGCCAGGCCGGGACCTTGGATCGAAACTTCGCCCTTCGTCTGGCGCGATGCCGGGAGCCATCGACGCATTGCGGCAAAAGTCGCGGCGGGCCGCGCGGTGATGCTGGGTATGGATGAGTCACCGGCCAACATGTTGCTGCGGCCACTCTGGTACCAGAACGGCGGCTGGGTGTTGCCTGCCGGGGTGATGAGTGAGTGTGCGTTGATCCTCACCGCGCTGGGCTGGCCGGTCATGGCGCTGGTGCGCCGGCTCCGGCGCACTGCGCTGATCCTCGATGCAAAGTCGTATCGGGCGTATCGATGGAGCAGGATCGCGGCCATTGCAATCTACGTCGCAGCAACTTTTTGGGTGCTCACTCTGAGCGCAATCGTCAACAGTGTGGGTCCATCGGTCTTGCAGGTGCGCGCCGCGCAGTGCTTCGGCCTGATCGCCTTCGTCGGCGGCATGGTTGCCATGCTGTGGAACCTGAAGGTGGTGTGGAGCGGCGGGCGCCGCTGGCCGGCCAAGGTGTGGAGCATCGCTCTGACGGTCTCGGCGGCCATCATGCTGTGCATCGCGGTGGCATTCAAAATGATCGGCTTCGGTTTGAATTACTGAAGGGCAACTATGCTCATAGTTGACAACGCAGGAGCGGCCGTCTACAGTCAACTATAGATATAGTAGTGAGACGCCATGGATATTGCGTTGACCGACCGTGAAGCGGACGTGATGCAGGTCCTTTGGGACCGGGGGCCCTCGGTGGTCACCGAGGTCCGCGATCACCTCGGGGATCCGCTGGCCTATACGACAGTCCTGACGGTGCTGCGAACCCTGGAACTCAAGGGCTATGTCAGCCACAAGGCCGAAGGGCGGGTGCATCGCTATTATGCCGCCGTGCAACAGCAGGCCGCGCAGCGCAGCGCTCTGCGGCACCTGGCCGGCAAGCTTTTTTCGGGATCGGCCGAGCTGCTGTTCACTCACCTGGTATCCGACAGCAAGCTGACCCCGGAGCAGATCAGCCGCATGCGGCGGATGCTTGCGGCAAAGAAAGCCAAGGACCCCTCGAACAAGGATGAGGGCTGATGGTGATCTGGGCGCTGTACGTGATCGCGGTCTCGGCGCTGGTGGGGGCCGCGGCATTCTGCGCGGAACGGGCCGCGCGTCTGCGGCATGCGCCGACGCGCTGGTACTGGATGGTGGCGATCCTGGCCTCGATATTCGTGCCGGCCGTCATCGCCTCGATATCGGTTCAGACACCAAGCATCATCGGCACCGCCAGCAGCAGGATCCTGGTGCTGCGCGACACCACCTCGATTCCGGTATCCCCGCAGCAGTGGATCAGGGCCAGCAACGCACAGGTCAGTCACTGGCGATCCTTCGACAGGCTGCTGAAATCCGCGTGGCTGTTGTCCTCGTCCGGGATGCTGCTGATCCTGCTCGCACACGCCGTGGTGCTGCGCGCAAAAGTGCGCCGCTGGCGGGCGGCCAGCATCCTCGACAGAAGTGTGCTCCTGTCCGCTGATGTCGGGCCGGCCGTCGTCGGCTTCCTGCAGCCGCGGATCGTGGTCCCGGCATGGGTGGAGGGCGCGCCCCCGCCGACCCAGGCCGCGATCATCGCGCACGAGTACGGTCATCTCGAGGCGAAAGATCCGCAACTGTTTACCGCAGCGCTGTTCCTGCTGGTGGCATTACCCTGGAATCTGCCGCTGTGGTGGCATCTGCGCCGCCTGCGGCAGGCCATCGAAGTGGACTGCGATGCACGCGTGATCCGCGGCGGCCAGGACGTGCTCGCCTACAGCGAATCGCTGCTGACCGTTGGCGAGCGCCGCTCCGCCTACATCGGTGCGGTGGCCGCAATGTCTGAGTCTCCCTCACAGCTCGAACAAAGGATCAAAATCATGCTCGGCAAACCCGCCAGGTGGTGGAGGATATCGGCAGCTGCACTGGTGTGCATGTCGATGGTGTTCGTGGGCGCCGCCGCCCAGGTCAGCCCGCCCAATGCCCAGTCGTCCGCACCGACGACTCCGGAAATAACGCTCGATGCCGCGACGCTGCAACGCTACGTCGGTCACTACAAGATCGCGGATGCGGACGTCATCATGAGCGTGACGCGCAACGGCACACAGCTGGTAACCCAACTGACCGGTCAGACCACCGTGGATGTCTATCCGCAGACGGCCACGCACTTCATCGTGAAGGTGGCCGGTATCGATGCCAATCTGGACTTCATCGCCGAAGGCGACGGACCGGCGAGTGCGGTAGTGCTGCACCAGAATGGGCGTGACATCACCTGGAACCGCATCGATGATGCGACTGCCACCCAGGCCGGTGCGGAACTGGCGGCGCGCATCCAGTCGAACACGCCGCAACCCGGCTCCGAAGCGGCAGTGCGTGATTGGATCGATCACCTGGTGAAGAGCCAGCCCGCGGACTACAGCAGGATGTCGCCCGCGCTCGCTGCGGTCGCCAAACAGCAGGAGTCAAGGACGCCCGAAATAGCCGCAAGCCTCGGTGCCTTTCAGTCACTCGTCTTCCAGGGGGTCGGCGCGCAGGGCTTCGATACTTACCTGGCTAAATTCGACAAAGGCTCGCTGTTGGTTCGTATACAGCTGGATTCAAAGGGCATCATCACCATGCTGGGCGCGCAGCCCTATCCCTAAAGTCGGCTAAGATCCCCTCCATTCCACTTGGGATTGGCGGGGATCTTCCTTTGAACTCAAGCGCCGACACTGCGGCAGCCCGCGAGCTGCTCGACCTCATCAACAGCAGCTGGATCGCCCAGGCCTGCTACGTCTTCGCCCGACTCGACCTGGCGGAACTGCTGGCCGCGGGGCCGCGCAGTGCGGAGGACCTGGCCGCTGCGGCCGGCGCCAACGCGCCGGCGTTACGCCGCCTGCTGGGCGCACTTGGCAGCGTCGCCCTGTGTCGACAGCGCGAGGATGGCCGATTCGAAATGACGCGCATGGGTGCGCTGCTGCGCGCGGATGTGCCGTGCTCGATGCGCTCCTGGGCGCTGCAGTGGGGCGGCGAGGCGTGGCAGGTGTGGGCCAATCTGCTGCACAGCGTGAAGACCGGTGAGAGCGCCCGTTCGCTGATCACCGGGAACACAGGCTTCGGCCATCTCGAGCATGACCCGCAGGCAGCCAGAACCTTCAATCAGGCGATGGTCGATCTGACGCGGCTTGCCGCATTGGACATCGCGGAAGGCTACGACTTCTCCGCCAAGCGCATCGTGGATGTCGGGGGCGGCTACGGTGAACTGCTGGCCCGCATCCTGGTTACTTATCCGGATGCGCAGGGTGTGGTGTTCGACATGCCGCACGCCATCTCCCGCGCGCGCGAGCACCTGGCGGCGCGCGATCTTGGGGATCGCTGCGAGTTCGTGGCCGGAGACTTCTTTCAAAGCGTGCCCTCCGGCGCGGACCTGTATGTTCTGAAGACCGTCATTCACGATTGGCCGGACAACAAGGCACGCGAGATTCTGCGCACCTGTCTGCGCGCGATGAGCCCGGGCTCGCGTCTGCTGCTCATCGAGCGCCTCATGCCCGAACGGCTCGGGCCTTCGGCCGAGAACCGGGCGCTGGCGCGGGCTGACCTGCACATGCTGGTCGCGCTGGGGGCCCAGGAGCGAACGTACCCGCAGATGCAGGCGCTGCTCAGTTCCGCAGGCCTTGAGGCGATCCGACGGATCGAGACGCGCTGCGAGTTCCAGATCCTCGAGGCCTCAGGTCCAGGTTGAGCCGTGCAGCTGCCGGCTCAGAAATGCCCGGCACGCGTGCGCATAGGCGTCCGGGTTGTCGAGGTTGGGCAGGTGCCCGGCAGCACCGATCGCGCAGCGCTGCGCGTGCGGCAGCTGCCGACACAGATAATCAGCCGCAGCAAAGCGTGTCGCAAGGTCGAACTCGCCGTTCAGCACCAGGGTCGGGGCCGTGATCGCGCCCAGGATGCGGCCGGCATCGGCGCCGGCTCCGGCGCTGCCGGGTTCCAGCAGATCCCGCCCGTCGTAACGTCCCAGCATGGCAGCCAGCAGGTCGTGCGCCGCCGGCTCCGCGGTGCGCAGCTGCATCGGGGCGTGCAGGCGCCATTCACGGCGAAAGGCCTCGATGCCCTGGGTTTCGAGCAGTGTCTGCAGCTCATCCAGCGCAATGTCGGTCTGCGCGGCACCCGGTTCGAGCGCCGGTGCGCCATCGAGCACCAGCGCCCGCACGGTCGCGGGCGCGGCGGCCGCGAAGGACAATGCGCTGCGCGCACCTTGTGACATGCCGATCAGGGCGATGCTGGTGAGCCCGAGGGTGGCGCACAAGGCTGCGAGGTCGCCCGCGTCCTGCCGCACGCCGGGGATGCCGGAGGAGCCACCATGGCCGCGGCGGTCGAGACGAATGAGGCGGAAGCGGTCGGCCAGTCGTACGACCTGCGGCTCCCACATTTCCAGATCGAGCGTCCAACCGTGAATCAGCACCACCGCGGGTCCTGAGCCGCTGTCGCGATAGCGCAGGCGCGCGCCATCGCGCTTCAGATATTGGTCGCCGCTGCGCACCGGGCCGCGCGCCTAGTTCTGCGCGCTCAGGGAGAGCCACGGGACCGCGGCCAGATCGGCCGATATCCGCCGGCTGACCTGTTGCAGCATCGTGAGACGTCCGCGCACGAGGCGCGTGCGCGTGGTGCGACCCGAATGGCTCGATGAATTCAGCGCCGCGACGACCTGGCTACGATGATCGAAGACCGGCACCGCCAGCGCGATCACCCCGTAGGCCAGTTCATCCTCCACGGCGGAGTAGCCGCTGCGTCGCGCCTCCTCGATCAGCGCCCGCAGCTTCAGCGGGTCGATCACGGTGTTCGCCGTCAGGGGCTCGAAGCGCGCCGTGTCGAAATAGTGCTGCAGGCGCTCCGGTCCCAGGCCCGCGAGCAGGACGCGGCCCGTGGAAGTCGCGTGTGCGGGGAAACGGCTGCCGACATGCGCCTCGAGCCGCAGCAGCGTGCGCACCGAGGTGCGCGCGACATAGGCGATCTCCGCGCCATCGAGCACGCACAGGGCCGCGGAATCGGAAGTCTCGCGTGCCAGCTCCTCGAGATGCGTGCGCGTGAGCTGCTCGATGTCGATCGACTCGAGGTAGGCGGCCCCGAGTTCGAGTACCTTGGGCCGCAGCAGGAAGTTGCGGCCGTTGCGGGTGACGTAGCCGAGTTCCTCGAGGGTGAGCAGGCAGCGGCGGGCGGTGGCGGCGGGCATGCCGGCGCTGCGCGCGATGTCGCTGAGGCTGAGCGCGGCGTGATCGCGGCCGAAGGCGCGGATGACGGCGAGACCCTTGGCGAGGCCGCCCATGATTTCCCGGCGAATGACGGCGGTGCGGGCGGTGGCCACTGACCTTGACACTCCCGATGAAGCGGGTCCAGTATCGTTTCGTATAACGACAGGTATTTCGCTATCCGAAAATAGCACATCCGAGGGAATAAAGTGAAAATCGGCCGCCAGGAGCAGCGCAGTTCCGGAATCTCGACCTCGAACGCCGAAACCATCGTTGTCCGTGGCCGCGACCTGGCCGGCGAACTCGTCGGCAGGATCGGCTTCACCGAGCACTTCTGGCTGCTGCTCACCGGTTCGCTGCCCTCGCCGGCGCAGCTGCGGGTGCTGGATGCGACCCTGGTAGCGATCGCGGAGCACGGCCTGGTACCGAGCGTCCAGGCCGCCCGTATGACGCTCGCGGCGGCGCCCGAGGCGCTGCAGGGAGCCGTGGCGGCGGGGATCCTCGGCTGTGGCTCGGTCGTGCTGGGCTCATCGGAGGCCGCCGGACGGCTCTTTGCCGAGATCCAGGCGCGCGCCGCGAGCACCCCTTCATTGCGCGAGGCGGCGCTCGCGGTGGTGCGGGAATACCGCAGCACCAAGCGGGCCATTCCCGGCTATGGGCATCCACTGCACAAGGGCCGTGATCCGCGGGCCCTGCGGCTGTTTGCGGTGGCCAGTGAGGTCGGGAGCTCCGGCCCCCATGGCGAAATTGCCGGGATCGTCGAGCAGCTGCTGCCGGAAGTGGTCGGCCGGCCGCTCGCGCTGAATGTCTCCGGCGCCATCCCGGCGGTGCTCCTGGATGCCGGATATCCGCTCCAGGCCCTGAAGGGGGTGCCGCTGCTGGCGCGCACCGCGGGTCTCGTTGCGCATCTGCTCGAGGAACAGCTGCGCCCGATCGGCTTCGTTATGTCGCATGCAGCGGGGCAGGCCATCGACTATGACGGCGACCTGCCCGCAGGTTTCGTGCCGGACACGGACGGTTGATGCCATGGAACCAGCACTGAGCGGAATACACGTCGTCGAGCAGGGAACCTTTATCACCGGGCCGTGTTGCGGGATGTTGCTGGCGGATCTCGGCGCGGATGTCCTCAAGATCGAGAGTCCGGACGGTGATCCGTACCGCTCCTACCAGGGCGGCCAGTACTCGCCGCACTTCCAGGCCTACAACCGCAACAAGCGCAGTCTGGCGCTGAACATGAAGCAGCCGGGCGACCGCGGCCTGTTCGAGACCCTGATCCGCGAAGCGGACGTGTACATCCAGAATTTCCGTCCCGGTGCCGCCGAGCGGATCGGCGCCGGCGCCGAGCAGCTGCTCAGGATCAATCCGCGACTGGTCTACTGTTCCATCAGCGGCTTCGGCGCGACCGGGCCGTATGCCGAACGGCCCAGCTATGACTCGGTGGCCCAGGCGCTCAGTGGTTTCCTCAGCGTCGTGGTCGATTACCGACGGCCGCAGTTCCTGGGTCCGGCACTTGCCGATGCGATCACCGGCATGTACGCGGCGCAGGGGATACTTGCGGCGCTCGTGCGCCGTGCCCGCACCAACCAGGGCGGTCATGTCGAGGTCTCGATGATCGAGGCCATGGCGCATTTTGCCGTCGAACCTTTTGCCGCCTTCTTTGCCCTCGGGGAGACGCCGACCTCGGCAGACCGCCCGCGCCTGGCCCAGGCCTACATCCTGCGCACCGGCGACGATCGCCTGATCGCCATCCATCTGTCCTCGCTGGAGAAGTTCTGGACCGGCCTGGTGGCGGCGCTGGACTCTCCCGAACTGGGCACGGACCCGCGCTTCAATCCCCGCGAGCGACGGATCGCCGAATACGACACCTTGCGGGTCGAGCTCGATGCCCGCTTCTCGCGCCAGCCATTGGCCTACTGGGTGGAGCGGTTGCGCGCGGCCGATGTGCCGCACGCTCCGGTCAACCGCATCAACGAGGTGGTGAACGACCCGCAGGTGCAGCACCTGGGCGTTGTCGTGCCCATTGAGTCGCCGCATACTGCCACCGAAGCGGTGCGGCCGGCAGTCAGATTCGATGGCCATCGCGCAACCTCGGTGCGCCCGGCCCCGCTCCTCGACGAACATGGCAAGACCATCCGCGCGGCGCTGACAGGCGCGAAGGCCTGGCCGACCCGCGCAACCGTTTCAGCCGGAGGTACCGCATGACCCAGCTTCCCGCACGTCTGCATCACACCGCCTACGTCACCACCGATCAGGAAAAGACGCGGCACTTCTATGAGGACATCATCGGCCTGCCGCTGACCGCCACCTGGTGCGAGTCCGACATGCTGTTTGGCAAGGAGCGCACCTACGTGCACACCTTCTACGGCATCGGCGATGGCGGGGCGCTGGCGTTCTTCCAGTTCGCCGATCCTGCCGACCAGGCCGAGTTCGGGCCGAAGATGCCGCAGTCACCCTTTCACCACATTGCGCTCTCGGTGGACGCCCAGACCCAGGCCGGCATCGAGGCGCGGATCAGGGACGCGGGCATCACGCCGCCGCAGACCTATGTACTCGAGCACGGCTATTGCCGCTCGGTGTACGTCACGGACCCCAACGGTCTGATCCTCGAGTTCACGCTGGATTCGCCGCGTGTGCAGGAGATCAATGAGACCCGGCGCGCCGACGCGCACCAGTCACTGAAGCGCTGGCTGGCCGGCGACCATCACTCCAACAACACCTACCGTTAGCCCAACGAGGCATGTCGACAGGGGGATGACAATGCGCGAATTCAACGAGCAGAGCATCACGCAGGCGGTGATCGAGCGCCTTGCGCAAAGTGATGATCCGCGGTTCAAGAAGGTGATGACCTCCCTGGTCACCCACCTGCACGACTTCGTCCGCGATGTGCAGCTGACGGAAGGGGAGTGGCTGGCGGCCATCGAGTTCCTGACGGATGTGGGTAAGACCTGCACCGAGAAGCGCCAGGAATACATCCTGTTGTCCGACACGCTGGGCGTTTCGGTGTTGGTCATCACGCTCAATCACCCGGCCGATGTGGGCACCGCCGAATCGACGGTACTCGGGCCGTTTTACTGGGAAGGCGCGCCCGATCTGCCGTGCGGCAGCGACCTTGCCGTTGGCGTCAAGGGTGAACCCACCTTTTATTCAGGAAGGGTGTTGAGCGCCGACGGCAAACCTTTGCCGAACGCCCTGCTCGACATCTGGTCCGGCGATGGCGACGGCAACTACGACATGCAGATTCCCGGCGAAACGGGCATGAAGGCCCGCGGCAGGATCCGCACCGATGCCACGGGACGCTACTGGTTCCGTTCGATCCGCCCGACCTTCTACCCCGTTCCGACCGATGGGCCGGTGGGGCGGATGCTGCGCAAGATGGGGCGCCACCCGTTTCGGCCGGGGCACATCCACATGATCGTTTCCGCCGATGGCTATCGGCCGGTGACCACGCACCTGTTCGTGGCCGGCAGTGAGTACCTCGACTCCGATGCGGTGTTCGGCATGAAGGAATCGCTGGTGGCCAGGTTCGACCGCCACGCGCCGGGCGTGGGTCCGGGCGGGGTGCGCATGGATTCGCCGTATTACACCGTCGATTACGACTTCCGGCTGCGGCCTGCTTAGGACGGCTTGAGCTGGTCTTTGTGCGACAAAGTTAATCCCGAAAGCGGGGCTGTTTCATCGCTATTTTCCCTGGCGGTCTGCTAGACTCCGCCCCCGTGGCGCGTTCAAAGCAATAAGAAAGACGAGCGCGACCTCAGGTTCCACTCCTTTCATCTCGCCCCGGGGTACGCTTCATCTCAGCCCTGATCGAGTGCATCAAGCAGCAAAAGCAGGGAATGATCGGACGCTACGGCAAGTCCGATAACGCACAGGGAGCCATCCAGGTGCTGCTGACCCTGGTGCCGTATGCGTGTCTGTGGTGGCTGTCGGTTACATTCGCACGCACTGCCTGGTACGTGCTGACCGTTGCGCTGCCGCTGCTCATCCTTTTTACCTTGCGCATATTCGCGCTGATGCACGAGTGCGGGCATCGCAGTCTGTTTCGCAGCGTTGCGCTCAATCGCTGGACCGGCTTCCTGCTCGGGGTACTGTCGGGTATGCCGCAATATGTCTGGGCGCAGCACCACAACTATCACCACGCGCACAACGGCAACTGGGATCGCTATCGCGGCCCGTATGCGACCTTGTCGGTCGATGAATACGCGGCCCTGAGCAGCGGCCAGCAGCGTTTTTACCGGCACAAATGCAGCATCGGCGCCGCACCGCTCGCCGGCTTCATCTATCTGCTGCTGAACCCGCGGCTGACCTGGCTGCGCGGCACGCTGGGTCTGCTGACGCACATCCTCAAGGCCAGGCGCGAGGGCTCCCGGCAGTCAGTGGGCGAGCTTGCGGCGGGCTACCGGACCCGTTACTGGAAGACTGCCCGTGAGTACCGGCACATGCTCAGCAACAACCTCGCGCTGTTCGGCATCTGGGGGCTGATGTGCTGGTGGTGCGGTCCGGCGGTGTTCTTTCTCGTCTACGTGTTGAGTGTCTCGATTGCCGGCGGTCTGGGAATCGTGCTCTTTACCGTGCAGCACAATTTCGAGCATTCCTATGCCACGGGGGGCGCGCTGTGGGATTTCGATACCGGCGCCATCAAGGGCACGAGCTTTCTGGTGCTGCCGGCCTGGTTGAACTGGTTTACGGCCAACATTGCCTTTCACCACATTCACCACCTGTCCTCGAGCATTCCCGGTTATCGCCTGATGGCCTGCCACCGCGAATACCAGCATCTGTTCCCGGACGTCGTGCGCGTAAAGCTGTCCGAGGTCAGCGGCGCCATGCAGTGCATCCTGTGGGACATCCGGGCCCACCGGATCATCACGCTGGCTGAATACCAGCAGCAGCGGATCTGACCTCCTCGGCGTGATTCGCTGACAGGCGTTTCATCAGCGGCAGCATGCCGATGGCGATCAGCGTGCAGAACACCCCGGCGTATCCCAGTTCGCTGAAAAGTCGGGTGTAGATCCCCAAGGATGCAACCGGGTTGGTGATGTTCTCGGGGATGTGCGCGAAGTTTGCGACCACGCTGCCCAGATATTGGGATAGCCCGGAAGCGACGTAGAGTCCGCCCATCATGAAGCCGCCCATTCGGGCCGGGCAGTAACGGGCAATCATTGCGAGCGCCAGGCCGCTGACCAGCAGTTCTCCCAGCGAATACAGCCCGTAGCCCCAGACCATGACCCAGGCGGAGACCTGGCCGTTGACGGCCCAATGCGCGCCCACGCCGTAGATGAAAAAGCCGGAGGCGACCGCCCCGAAACCGAGCGCGAACTTTCCGGCGATCGGCAGATCCTTGTGAAAGCGGCCGAGGGTGTTGTAGATGATCACCAGCACCGGGCTTAGCACCACGATCCAGATCGAATTGAGATTCTGGAACTGTTCGGGAATCCAGGTGAACAGGTGCCAGCCGAACAGCCGGAAGTCCAGATTCACGTTGCGTTGCGCGAAGAGGTTCAGCGAAGTGGACATCTGCTGGTAGAAGATGAAGAAGAAGACGACCTGGATGATGAGCAGCAGTGCCGCGATCAGGCCGTCGCGCTCACTGCGCTTGCTGGTCGCAATCAGCCTGATGAAAATCGCCAGGATCACCGCGCCCGCCAGGTAAACGCAGACGCGGGCAACGGTTTCGCTCTGCAGGATCGCAACCGACGCCAGTACCACGAGCACCGCGCCGCCCAGTACCAGTCCCAGGGACCGCAGTCCCACGGGCCGCTCGTCGGCCGGGGAACCGATGTGGGCGAGCGTACGCAGCCGCAGCTGCCAGTTGAGCAGGCCGAAGATCAGACCGATCGAGCAGACCCCGAATGCGGTGTGCCAGCCCGCCGAATCCCCGTAGCGGGCGCCGACGTAGTTACGCAGCCACGGCGTCAGGGTCATCGAGATCATCGAGCCGATATTGACGGCCATGTAGTAGACGGTGAAGGCACTGTCGATCTTGGAGTCGTTGCCGTCGTAGATCTTGCGGACCAGGTTGCCCGAATTGGCCTTGAACAGACCGTTGCCGACGATGATCACGCCCAGGGCGAAGTACAGAAAATACTCACTGTCGGTGGGCAGCCACAGCAGCGCATATCCCAGCACCAGCACCGCCGCGCCCATGCGCATCGTGCGACGCGTACCGAGCAGGCGATCGCCGATCCAGCCGCCGATGGCCGGCGTCGCATAGATCATCGCGGCCGCCGCGCCATAGACGAGGTTCGCCCGGGTATCGACAAAACCGAGCTTCTTGATCATGTAGGTGACCATCAGCACCTGCATGCCGTAGAAGCCGAAGCGCTCCCACATTTCGATCAGGAAGACGGTGGTGAACGCCCGCCTCTGGGAGGCCGGGCCGTGGGCGAGAGATTCCATTGGCAACTACCGCAAAAACCGTAATGGGCCGAACTCTACAGCCAGTTCAGCCCGGGACGCCAATGGTGATGGTCCCGGTGAAGCCGGTCGCGACGCTGCCTTCGAATGCGGGAGTCTGGGCGGCAAGTTGCGTGGGACTGCTGGCGGCAAACACCCGATCAGTCGCGGCCGACACCTGGGCGAAATTGGCGATGCTCGCGCGGTAGAGGTCGCAGTGGTCGTAGACGGCCGCGCAGATCGCACCCGGCAGGGCCAGCTGCGTGGTGAGGAGGGCCCGGGTATAGACGACCGCTGCCGCCAGGCTCGGGTAGACCTCGATGTGGATGTGGGGGTAGCGGCCGGAATAACAGGCCGGAAAGATGGTCTCGAAGGTCACCTGGCCGCGCTCGTCGCTGACCTGGACGCCGCGCAGGTAGTTCTGATTTTCGAGGCGCGACCCGTAGAGGGAGTATTGGCCGTCGCTGTCGCACTGCCAGACGTAGACGGCATGGTCGGCAAGCGCCGCACAGCCGCTCCCGACGCCGACGAGCCGCAGGGTGAGCACGACCGGCACGCCCGGGGCGATCGCAGCAGCCGTACCGAAACTGCTGCGGATGTTGCGGCGGACGATGCCGCTGCTCCTGAGAATGTCCGACGGCGCGCCCTGGGCGGTATTGGAGCCATCGGACGGGAAGGGGCCGTTGGTCTCCTGCGGAGCTGCCGCGCAGGCGCTCGAGCTCGACGTGGCGTCGTCCGGGACGCTTGCGGCCAGACCGATCGCGGCTCCCCCCGCGGCCAGCCACAGCAGCGCCTGCCGCCGCTCCTGGATCCGCCGTTCGTGCAGCTTGCGGCTCAGGGTCGCAAGATCGTGTTCCAGGCCATGCGGGTGGGTCATCCGGCCACCCTACGCGCCTGGTTTGACGCCGATTTCGCCGAATTTGTCAGCCTCGTGACAGTGCTGACAACGGCCGAATACACTGCTGGGTTATTCATGGTGGATGAATGCACCCTTAAGCGATATGGACCTGCAATCCCTGATTCTGGTGGTCGACGACGATCCGGACCTGCGCCGTCTGATCACTGAATTTCTCTATGGCCATGGCTACCGGGTGGCCGCGGCGGCGAGCGTCGAGGAGATGTGGCGCCTGGTTGCCGAGCAGCCCCCCGACCTGGTGATCCTGGATGTGATGATGCCCGGCGAGGATGGCCTGAGCGCGGCGCGCAAAATCGCCAGCGAGCGCGGTCCGCCGGTGATCATGCTCAGCGCGCTCGGCAGTGATACCGACCGCATCATCGGGCTCGAGGTCGGTGCCGATGACTACCTCGCCAAACCCTGCAATCCGCGCGAACTGCTGGCGCGGGTACGCGCCCGCCTGCGCCGCCGCGTTGGTACCGATGCGATCGAGACTCATGGCGGCCGGCTGTTCGAATTCGCGGGCTGGCGGCTCGATGTCCTGCGCCGCGACCTGCGCGATCCCACCGGCATTCTGATCGACCTGTCCGATGGTGAGTTTTCGTTGCTGCGCAGTTTCGTCGAACATCCGCAGCGGGTCCTCAGCCGCGACCAGCTGCTGGACTTCGCGGATGGCCGCGGCCGTGAAGTATACGAACGGGCCATCGACAGCCAGATCAGCCGACTGCGCCGCAAGCTCAATGACCGGACCAATGTGGAACTCATCCGCACCGTGCGCAACGGTGGCTACATGCTGGTGCCGAAGGTGAGCCGTCTGTGACCTTCCCGTGGCATTGGCAGCGACTGTCGATATTCGGTCGAACCTTCCTGCTGATGCTCGCCGCCTTGCTGGTTGCCGAGGCCGTGGGTCTGGCACTCGTGTTCAATGAGCCGGCCGGCCGCGATGCGGCAGTGCGACTGACGTTCATCTCCCGCTTGCTGCAGCAGCCCGGCGTCCCGGGACCCGGTCGCCAGGACCGACCCGACCGACCCGACGGACCCGAAGGGCCCGAAGGGCCCGGCGGTCCCGGCGGTCCCGGCGGTCCCGGCGGGCCGGAGGGACCCATGGCCGGTGGCCCCATTTTCGACTCATTCGGCCCGCGCGCGGACCTGGGTCTGACCCTGATGACCGTCAATGCGGCGCCCACCGCGCCGGGACTGATGCCGTCACCGGGTTTGCGGACGGGCCTCGCCTTGCTGCTGGGCATTGATGCCAACGACCTGGTCTTCCTGGCCACGGCCGCCGATCAGCAGGAACTGTCGCAGGGCCCCGCGATCGCAAGCGCGACATTACGCAGGAGTTTCATCGCGGCGCGACACCTGCGGGACGGACGCTGGCTGACGGTCGAGCACGATGTCGCGGGGTTCCCGACGCCACTGCAGAAACGCGCGATGCTGTTGTTCGCCCTGGGCGTCGCGGCGCTGCTGCCGTTGGCGTGGCTTTTTGCACATGCGCTCTCGGCTCCCATCAGGCGTTTTGCGGAGGCCGCATTGCGCCTGGGGCGGGACAACAACGGGCCCATGCTGCCGCGCGAGGGGCCGGCGGAGATGCTGCTGGCGGTGGACTCCTTCAACGCCATGCAGGCGCGGCTCAACCGGATGCTGCAGGAACGCACCCACATGGTGGGCGCGATCGCGCACGACCTGCGCACGCCGCTGACACGCCTGGCGTTCCGCCTCGATGACCTGCCCAGTCCGCTGGCCGAGAAGGTCAATGCCGATATCCAGGAAATGAAATCGATGATCGCGGCGGCGCTGGATTTCATTCGCGACCGCTCCCTCAACACCAGTCGCGAACAACTGGACTTCCGCCTGCTCGTCGAGAGCATCGTCGATGACCAGAGCGATCTCGAACAGGATGTGACACTGGCTCCCGGTGATCCGATCACTCTGAACGGCAATCGGATCGCGCTGCGCCGGCTGGTCAGCAATCTGGTCGACAACGCGCTCAAGTACGGCGAACGGGCCCGGCTGCGGCTGCACGTGGAGCACGGATTGTGTGTGCTCGAAATCGATGACGACGGTCCGGGAATCCCCGAGCAGATGCAGCAGCGTGTGTTCGATCCTTTCTTCCGCATCGAGGCTTCGCGCAACCGTGATACGGGAGGCATCGGCCTCGGGCTCGCCTCGGTGTACGCCATCGTGCTCGACCACGGCGGAGAAATTACGCTCACCAACCGCAAGCCGGCCGGACTGCGCGTCACCGTGTGGTTGCCGGAAGCCCGGGACTGAGAACATCAGGCCCGGGCGCCGGTTCATGCGGCCGCGTGGGATCAGGTCGTGGGCGTCGTGCCGGTGTAGTAGCTGATGACGTAGGCCTTGACCGAGCCATCGGCCTGCGGAACTCCCGACACCTTGACCTTGGTGCCCACCGCCATACCGGTGTTGAAGCTGGTCTGACCCGCCCCCGTGGCGATGTCGATGGGGCTCACCGTGACCACCCCGCCGGTCATGTCGACCTGGTACACAAGCGTGCCCGAGCCGCTCACGGTGCTCGCATCCACCATCACCGCGGTCGCGCCGTTCGCCGCGGTGATCGTGAAGGTCTCCTCATTGGTCGCGCTGACCGGTGCCGTCGCCACCGTGCCTACGGGCACCGGGGTCGGCTCGAGTATGGAGGCGGCGGCGCTCCAGCCGGTCGCGTTCGCCGAGTTTGCCCACGCGAGGTAGCTCACGCCCCAGGGGACGATTGCACCGGCGGTACCACCGAAGGAGGCAGTGCCGCTGGTGGCGGACACGAAGTCGCCGATCGCGGTGGTTCCGGAATCGACGATCGTCGGATAGGCGAAGTTCCACCACTTGTAGGTCGTGATCGCAGCGCCCGTCACGGGATCACTGCCGTTGGCGGTTCCGGTGGCGATGTAGGTCAGCGCGACCGTGTAATTGTCGGCGGCGCGCACGTAGTCGCGCGTGTAGGTGAAGCCGCTGGCGCTGGAGGCCGAGATCGTGCCTGAGTAATCGGCAGTCTCGATGTCGATTTCCTGTGCGACCAGTGGTACCGCAAGCGGGTCCACCACACTCGCATGCACCTTGAAGCCGCGTACGATGTCCTGATTGGCCAGGAATGTGGTACCCGTTGCAATAGGGGTCGAATCCAGCGGCGGATTCCACGGCTGGCGCAGGAAGAACTGAGTGCTGGCATCGACGCTCAGGGGCACGCCGACGCCGTCCTCGTTGGTGATGGTGATCACGTTGCTGGTCGTGTTGACGTTCAGCACATGACCTTCCGGGCTCACCCAGACATTGTTGAAAGTGTTGCTGGCCCAGATCCGCGTCGCCACCAGCGTGCCGTCGTCCTGGTAGCGGGCCGCAACGCGCACATAGCGACCCGTGAGACTGGTTTCGCTCGCGAAGTTCATGATGGTGGTGGTGGTGCCGGCATCCAGGTCGTAGAACAGGGTGCCGTTGGTCCCGTCCGCATCGATCGTGAGCGACTGCGTGCCGGTGGTTTCGGTTTCCGGCGAGACCGCCGGCAGCGTCGGAAAATCCTTGTCGATCGTGATCGAGCCATTGCCGGTAACGATTCCCGTCACCGTGCCGTAGGTGTGGCGCAGGATCAGGCGCTTAAGGTCATGAATCGTCCGATGACGTACCGGGCCTGTGAAATTGACCGCCCACTGGGTCGCGCTGGCGCCCGGCGGATTATGTCCGATGATGAAAGCCGGATGAGAAAGGTCAAACTCCAGGTCCAATGCGGACGTGGAGGTCGTGCTCACGACCAGCGGTGAGGCGAAGTTGACGGTGATCGGCGCCGTCAGGCTCGAGCCGCTTCCCTGGGTGTTGACGACATGAATGTTGGCGGTCGAAACGACGGTGCCTGCGTTGAGTGCAAAGCCGGCTTCCGGGTCGGCCGCAGCGGTCAACAGCACGTCTCCGGCATTGCCGCTCACCGTTATGACGGCTCCGGAGTAGGTGCCGGCGGGTACCGACGCATTCGCAAACAATTCAGCCAGTTGATCCAGCTGCACCAGATTTACGAAAGGCGCGGGCGAGGGCGCGGTATACACCGTGACGTCGGCGCCGCCGCCTTGCGGAATGAGCGTAATGCCCAGAACTTTGACGCCGATCGTGGCCCAGTCTTCCGAGGAGGCATCGCTGATCATCACCGGCACGCTCGCGGACTGCGCAGTTCCGGTCGATGTGGAGGTTGATGTTGACGATGTCGTCAGCGATGAATCCGATGATCCCGAAGAGCCGCCGCAGGCCGTCAGCGTTGCGACAATTGCGCCGCATACGGCGTAGTTGAGTTTCCTGGTATCCATGAGCTCCCTCGCGTGTCGGTTCCGGCAATGGGAGTCAGTAGCGGGCGAGGCTGGATAAGGTTGACGCGATTCTTGCAGTTTGATGGTATTTGAATCGATTTGTCATCGATCGGCGACAGCTCACTTTGGGCCGTCAGGACAGAGGAACGCTCAATAACCCAAGTGTTGAATGGTGCTAATCCTCCCAGCGAAAACGCCAGATCGCGATCGCGAGGCACACCGCGGCGCTGAGCGCGAGCACGATGATGGGTGTGAGCGCCGCCTCAAATCCCAGGCCGCGCCAGGTCACTGCATCGAGGCCATCGACCGCCCAGCGCGTCGGCGCCGCAAGCGACGCCTGCTGCAGCCACTTGGGAAATACGAAGGAGGGCACCCACGCACCGCCAATCATCACCAGCAGCAGGGTCACCATCATCGCGATGCCGCGGGTCGCGCCGGCGCTGCGCCCGACGGAAGCCAGCATCAGGCCGAACGTGGCATTGAGCACACAGAACATCACGGCGAGCGCGACGAGTCCCGCCAGACTGCCGCTGATGCGGACGTTGAAAACGGTGAGTGCAACGGCATAGATCACCGTGAATTGAAACAGGCTGATCAGGGTCGTCGCGAAAGTCCTGGCGAGCAGGAACTGCCATTTCTGCAGCGGCGCCGCGCGCAGGCGCTGCCAGATGCCGCGGTCACGCGTCAGCAGCAACAGCACACCCGCGTCGATGCCAGCAAAAAGAATGAACTGCACCGTCATGCCGGCGAATGAATGCGCGTAGCCGTTGTAGGGGACGTCCTGCGCCGAGGTGACCTTGGTGGTGGCAAGCACGTAGGGAATGCTGAGGCCGCGCTGCAGCGAAGGCGCGGCAGAACTGCCCGCCGCGGTCTGTCGCAAAGACAGATTCCGGGCGGCCTCGAGCAACGCCTTCAGTTCGGCGCGGTCGGGCTGATCTACGCTGCTCACGCGATTCACCCAATCGAGGCCCTGTGCGAGTGCGGCCCTGCCGGTGGCACCACCGAAGGCCTCCTTGGTGATCTCCTGCATGCCGTATTGTGTGAACAGGCCCTCGACGATGCGGCCGGTGCCGGTCTGGCTCGGGTCCACCAGCAGTTCGACCCGTGGCTTGTCCACACTGCGGAACAGTGCCCTGACAGCGGCGTCACCAAAGCCTTTCGGCACCACGGCGGCTGCCTGCACCTTGCCTGATCGTACCAGTTGCGTTGCCGGTGCCCGCTCGAGGGCCTGCACCTCGAGCATCGGGTCCTTGACGAGGTCCGCGACAATGGCACGCGATACGTTGCTCTGGTCTTCGTCGTCGACGGCGATTGGAATCCGGCCCAGCTCCGCGGCGCTGCCGTTGCCGCCGAACACGTAGCCGAAGAAGGCGGCGATGAGGATCGGGATCACGATGCCGACGATCAGCGCCCGGCGATCCGTCAGATACAGGCGGATATCGGTGCGTACCAGGGCGCGGATCGCGGTGTAACTCACGGCGGCACCGGCGCCGGGTCATCGCGCAGCGCGCGACCGGTGAGCGCGATGAAGACTTCCTCGAGGCTCGTAGTGCCGCTGCTGACCGCGGTGATGCGCAGTCCCGCGGCGCCCAGGAGTTCACAGACCCGTCCCAGCGGGGCGCCGAAATCATCCGTGTCGATGCGGATGCCGCCCTCGGTCACCACCGCCGCCGAGATGCCCGCCACCGCGGCCACCCGGGCCAGCTGGGCCGGTGTGAGCGGTGGACCGGCGAGTGTGAGCAGCGCGGCGCGTGAGGCCGGCAGTCGGTTGTAGAGTCCCGTGACGGTATCATCGGCGATGACCCTGCCATGGTCCATGATGACGATGCGATCGCAGAGCCGCTCGGCTTCCTCCATGTAATGGGTCGTGTACAGCAGCGTCTTGCCGCGGCGTTTGAGTTCCTCGAGGTTCTCGAAGATCGCGTTGCGGGACTGGGGGTCGACGCCGACGGTGGGCTCGTCCAGCAACACCAGGTCAGGATCGTGCAGCAACGCGCCGGCAATATTCAGGCGCCGCTTCATGCCGCCACTGAAGCTTCTGACGCGATCGCGACGCCGGTCGGCGAGACCGACGAGCTGCAGCGCATCGTTGATGCGCCCGTTGAGGGTCTGTCCGGTAAGGCCGTAGAGCCCGCCGAACAGCTCGAGGTTCGCGGCCGCGGAGAGTTCATCGTAGAGGGCGAGGTCCTGGGGCACCAGCCCGACCCGCAGGCGCAGCGCCCGACCATCCTGCTGGATGCTCTGACCCTGGAATGACACCGTGCCGGAATCGGGGGCGGTCAGCCCGCTGATCATGGCCAGGGTGGTGGTCTTGCCGGCGCCGTTCGGGCCCAGCAGACCCACCGTGCGACCACCGGGTATCTCAAACGATGCGTCGGCGACCGCGACCCGGTCGCCATAGCGCTTCTGCAGGTGACTGACCGAAAGCATGGGTGGGCAGGTTATCACGGCCCCGCTGCGTGGACGGCTTCACCCCAGGGGCAGACCATGGGGCCGGACCAGCAGATTCCAGTCCTGATGCTCATCCAGAATCACGCGGATTGCGGCCTCCACGCCGGCGCGCACGGCGGGGTTGACCTCGTCCTCCGGCGCGGCCAGTGCGGCCCTGATGCGTTCAATGCGGGTCGCGAGTTCCGTGACCAGGCGCCGTGAGGTGGCATGCAGGCGATGCGCTTCGGACTGGGCGAGGGCGCCATGCAGGGAAGCGCCGAGGGCCGGGAGGAAGGTCGTCACCAGCGACAGCCACAGGCTGTGGACGGCCAGATGCAGCACCGCGCCGAAAGCGGTGAGCAGGAACAGGACGATGTTGATCCGGTGCACCCGGTGCTCCAGCGCGTGCTGGGTGATCGCGACACACTGATGATAGTGCCGCTGTTGCTCGAGCACCTGGATGGTCCACTGCGCGTAGGCCGCGACGAAGCGGCGGTCGGACCACGCCGCTGACAGCAGCTGCTGCGCCAAGGGCTCGATGCGGGCGCAGATCGCCCCAAGCTCATCCGCCGCGCGCACATGCTGTCCGGGGTCGAATACCCGCAGGTACCAGTTGGGCTCGGCCGTTGAGTCATCGTGAGCGAGCAACGGCGCCAGCATCGGCAGATACCAGACCAGTTCGGCATTCGTCCGCGCCTGCAGCCACTGACTTTGCCAATGCTGGTGGCTGCCCAGCCAGTAGATCGCACTCACGGTGCCGATCATCACCACCTCGGCCGCCGCCCACAGCCCCGAGAACGGGTGCAGGTGATGGCTCGGGCTGTCCCATCCCAGTGCCAGCGGCAGGACGGCGCTCAGTACGGCCAAGGCGCTCAACAGGTAGATGGCCCAGTAGCCGCTGCGATACCGGTGACCGTAGAAAATCGCGCGTCGATCGAAGCGCTGGTGCTCGCGCGAGACGGCCGTGACCAGCGGCCGCAATTCCACGGGCGGTTCAGCCACCAGCGGTGGCGGCGGCAATCCGAGGTTCGAACCCGCGAGCAGCAGCCGTTGTATGGAGCGGTACAGGACCATCGGCGGGTCAGTCTCCGATCCGGTAGGTCGCGGCGAAGATCTCGGGTGCGATGATCCCGAGGCTGCCGTCGCCGTAGTCGACGAGCCAGTCGCCGGGAGCGCCGGTCAGCACCGATATTCCGTCCGCGAGAATCACCTCGAAGGCTTCCTTCATGTGCACGGCTGCCACGCGCACCGGCAGCGTGGCGTAGCGACCGTCCTGGCCGGCGCGGGTGGGGTCGATGGGGCGGTATTTCTCCGCGAACTTCCCCCGCGATACCCGCCAGTGTTCGCCTTTCATGCCGGTGAGAACCGCATCCCCGGGATGGGCATGCACTTTGCCTTCGCGGGTCTGCACGATGCATTCGGCGGTGGCAAATGCCACCAGCACTTCGCCGGGAATCTTGCGCGCGAAAAGCAGCCCGGGCAGTGTCTGCACCTGTGGGGAGAAGCCCCGCCGGTCTGAGGAATGGTACGAGCGGGACGCTGGCTTCATGTGCACTGGAAGTGTGCCGCATCGAAGGGGGCCCCGCAATGAAACCCCGGCGACATTGCGGTAGCATCCAACTCATGACTGATGCCGCCTATACCGAGATGCTGAACGTCGCCCTCGCCGAAGCACGCCTGGGCCTCTCCGAAGGCGGCATACCGATCGGCGCCGCGTTGTTTGATCGGGACGGGAAACTGCTCGGGCGCGGACACAATCGCCGCGTCCAGCACGGTGACCCCTCCGTGCACGGTGAGACGGATGCCTTTCGCAATGCCGGGCGCCGGCGCAGTTACCGCGACACCGTGATGGTCACGACGTTGGCGCCATGCTGGTACTGCAGCGGACTCATCCTGCAGTTTCGGATCGGTGCGGTGGTCGTCGGTGAGTCCCGCACGTTTCGCGGCGGCATCGACTGGCTGCGGGAGCGCGGGGTCGAGGTGATCGAGATGGATTCGACCGAATGCGAGCAGCTGCTGGGGGGGTTCATCCAGCAGCATCCCGAGGTCTGGAATGAGGACATTGGGGAAGATTAGTGCCGATTGACGGCTTTCGGCATGTAATTCAATGAGTTGCAGTTCGAGACGCAGGTCCCGGACAATATGCCCGTGGCTGGGCTAGGCTCGGTGGCGTGATCAAGAAAGAATCGCCACGACATATCCGGCTGACCTCGCACCCCGGCAGCGGCAAGGCACACCACTTTCCGATCGCCTGGGGTGCCGCGAATTCCCGCGAGCGGGGGCCGGTGATCGGCTCCGTCACCGCGTCCGCCGATCGCAATGTGATCGGCGCCCACGGCGGCTCCTACTCGATCTACCGTGCGCTCGCCGTCTCGGCCGGCGAGCTCGATCCGGTGGCGCGCCCGGATCTGCGCGACACGGGGCCGGTGATCCAGATCGGTCCGCACCCGCAGTGGGCGGAAGGCAAAAGTATCGTCTCGCTGGATCCCTGGGGACACCGGGCAGCGGAGGACTTTCGCGCCGAAATCGAGGCGGGACTCGACATCAGGCCGACGATCGCCGTGACGCGGGCGCGCCTGACCCTGCATGAACTTCGCGACGCCATCCGCCTTGGACGAATCGAGGAGGATGGAGTCATCGTGCATCCGGGCGGCGAAGTCAGCGTCATCAAGGCCGCCGTCGAACCGGTCTGGTATCTACCGGGTGTCGCCGAGCGCTTCGGCGTCACCGAGAGCGCCTTGCGCCGGATATTGTTCGAACAGACGGGCGGCATGTACCCCGAGCTGGTCACGCGCGGCGATCTGCATGTGTTCCTGCCGCCGATCGGCGGCCTGACGTTGTACATCTTCGGTGACCCCACGGCGCTGCATGACCCGGCCCGCCGACTGACCTGCCGCATTCATGACGAATGCAATGGCTCGGATGTGTTCGGGTCCGACATCTGCACCTGTCGACCGTATCTGACGCATGGCATCGAGGAATGCGTGCGCGGAGCCCAGGCCGGCGGCGGCGGACTCATCGTCTACAACCGCAAGGAAGGCCGGGCACTGGGCGAAGTGACCAAGTTCCTGGTCTACAACGCCCGTAAACGCCAGCCCGGCGGTGATCAGGCCTCGACCTATTTCGCCCGCACCGAGTGCGTGGCCGGCGTCCAGGACGCGCGCTTCCAGCAGCTCATGCCGGACGTCCTGCACTGGCTGGGCGTGAGGCGGATCGATCGGCTGGTCTCCATGTCCAACCTCAAACACGATGCGCTGACCGGCGCCGGGATCGAGATCGGGGAGCGGGTACCGATCCCGGCAGATCTCGTACCGCCCGATGCGCAGGTGGAAATCGAGGCGAAGAAGGCCGCGGGTTACTTCAGCCCAGAAGCCGCTGCGGACCCTGCATGCGTGGTCGGGCGTGACCTCAAAGACTACTGAGGACGCCGCACGCTCGTTGCTGAGCGCCGCCGCCGTACGCAACGCCGCACAGCGCATGCTGAGCCTCGCGCTCGCTGACTCGCTGCCCGAGTGGCGCGTGCAGCCCGAGCTCCTGCCCGCCGCCGCCGATTTCGTGGCGCAGGTGGTCCGGGATCGCTACCCGGGTCTGCATCCGCCCTTTCACGCCCGCTGGCGGCATTTCGTATTCGACGGTGTGGACCTGTGGGCACGCACGGGCGCCGCGCGCGCCTGGAAGACCCCGGCCGCGCAGGCGCGGGCCGCCTTCGACCTTGCGATCACATCGGTGCTGCTGGATGCCGGGGCCGGTGCCGACTGGCGCTACACCGATGCCAGCAGCGGGCTTACGGCGGCGCGCTCGGAGGGGCTGGCGCTTGCAAGCCTGCGCTGGTTCGAGCGCGGCGGTCTGTCGGCGGATCCCCGGGAGCCGCTGCGCGCCGATGCGACGGTCCTGCGCGCCATCGATGCGGCTGCCGTGGACGGGGCATTCCAGGCGGGGCCGCAGAATCCCCTGCAGGGCTCGCCGGGTCGGGCCGCGCTGCTGAATGCCCTGGGTGCCGCCGTCATGGCCCGGGAGGACCTGTTCGCGCTGGCCGATGTCCCGCGGCCGGGCGGCTTGTTCGATGCCCTGGCCGCCCGGGCGGTAGCCGGCCAGATCGCCGCGCCGCTCATCCTTGAAGTGCTGCTGGATGGCCTGGGGCCGATCTGGCCAAACCGCCCCACGCTCGAGGGCATCGCCCTCGGTGACTGCTGGCCGCATCCGGCATTTGACGGGGCCGGGCCGGCGCAGCGCTTCGTGCCGCTGCACAAACTCTCCCAATGGCTCGCCTATTCGCTGATCGAGCCGCTCGAGGCGGCTGGAATTGCGGTGACCAACGTGGCGGGCCTGACCGGACTTGCTGAATACCGCAACGGGGGACTGTTCGTCGATACCGCGGTGCTGGTGCCACGGGAGGCCGCCGCGCTTTCCAGGATGCACGATGTGGCGGACCCGTTTATTGTGGGGTGGCGCGCATTGACGGTAGGGCTGCTCGATGAAATCGCGCCGCTGGTCGCGGCGCGACTCGGGCTCGAGGCCGGGAATTTTCCGCTGGCGCGGGTCCTGGAAGGGGGAACCTGGGCCGCCGGGCGCCTCATCGCCCGCCAGAAGCGGGCCGACGGCGGTCCTCCGATTCGGATCTCAAGTGACGGGACGGTGTTCTGATGAACAATGTGACGGTGGTCGATCATCCGCTGGTGCAGCACAAGCTGACGATCCTGCGGGACAAGAGCACTTCAACCAAGACCTTCCGCCAGCTGTTGCGCGAGATCTCGACCCTGCTGTGCTACGAGGTGACCCGCAACCTGCCGCTGGACCCGGTGCAGATCGAGACGCCCCTGATGCCGATGAGCTCGCGCAAGCTCTCGGGCAAGAAACTGGTGTTTGCCCCGGTGCTGCGCGCCGGGATGGGCCTGCTGGATGGCATGCTCGACCTGGTGCCCTCGGCCCGTGTCGCGCACGTCGGCCTGTATCGCGATCCCGAATCCCTGGTCGCCGTGGAGTATTACTTCAAGGCCCCGACGATGCTGTCGGAGCGCCTGGTAATCGCCGTAGATCCGATGCTGGCCACGGGCAATACCGCGGTCGCCGCGATCGATCGCCTCAAAGAGCACGGCGCCAGCGAACTGCGGTTCGTGTGCATCCTCGCCAGCGTCGTGGGCCTGGAGCGACTGCACGCCCAGCACCCGGAAGTCCCGGTGTGGACCGCCGCGATCGACCCGCACCTCAATGACCACGGCTACATTCTCCCGGGCCTGGGCGATGCCGGCGACCGCCTCTACGGGACGCGCTGAGTTCCGGCCCCGGTCACGGTAAACTGACGGCCATGGACATGCACCTGGCCTCGATCGATCACATCCGCGCGCAGGTCATCGACCTGCTCATCCAGTTTGGCCCGAAGCTGCTGACGGCCATCGTCATCATCATCGTCGGCGGATTCGTCGGCGGCTGGGTGGAGCGCTGGCTGCAGCGGGCGCTGCGCCGGTTCGAGCTGGAGCCGCCGCTCAATCAGCTGATTGCGCGGATCGTGCGCCTGCTGGTGCTGCTGCTGTTCATCGTGATGGCCCTGCAGAACCTGGGAGTGCAGCTGCTGCCGCTGATCGCCGGTCTGGGCGTCGCGGGCGCCGGTATCGCACTGGCCATGCAGGGCGTGCTCAGCAATCTGGTCGCCGGGTTGTCAATCATCCTCACCAAGCCCTTTCGGGTCGGCCAGTACATCCAGGTGGCCGGTGTCGAGGGACAGGTCGAGCGCATCACGCTCTTCAGCACCATCCTGCTGCACCCCGACCGCTCCAATGTGGTCATCCCGAACCGCAAGATCGTAGGTGAAATCCTGCACAACTACGGTCACGTCCGTCAGATCAGTATCCAGGTCGGTGTTGCCTATGACACCGACATCGCCGCGGCCCTGGAAGTGATCGGGAACGTGGTGGCCGCCAACCCGCTGGTGCTGAAGGATGTGCCCCCACGCATCGGGGTCGCGCGGCTGGCGGATTCTGCCGTGCAGATCAACATCCAACCCTGGGTCGCCGTCAGCGATTACAGCACGGTCTGCGCCGAACTCAACCGCGCCACCCTGGAGGCGCTGCGGGCGCACCAGATCAGCGTGCCCTTCCCGCAGCGCGAAGTGCGCCTGATCACCACGCCGGGTTGAACCTGCGCTCATTGCAGGGTCACGCAGGCGCCGTACACCTTGAAGTTCGAACCCACCTCGGCCAGGGAACTGACGATCAATGCCGCCGAATTGAAGGGCAGGGTCGTCTTGAAAGCGACGTAGCCTGCATCCGGGTCGTACCGGGTCCCGAGCGCCTGCAGTGTCAGCAGCGATGAGAGCGTCGCGACTTGCTGCACCGTCTGGGT
>Ga0302314_10002488_pt1 | contig 34082 bp, 32 predicted proteins | sample III_Palsa_N2_3_FD_200533 | JGI IMG/M metagenome (GOLD analysis project Ga0302314, IMG submission 200533) | Peat permafrost microbial communities from Stordalen Mire near Abisko, Sweden - III_Palsa_N2_3 | ecosystem: Environmental > Terrestrial > Soil > Palsa > Peat permafrost | place: Sweden...
GCGCATAACGTGTGTGGGCGTGCTTTGTGTAAGGGTTCTTGAGCGATGGGCAAGCGCCGTCTAGACACCCTGCTGGCGGAGCGTGGATTGTTTGCGTCCCGCAGCCGCGCGGCCGCTTCGGTGATGGCGGGAGAGGTGCGCATCGGAGCCGGCGAGCGCCGCGCAGCCAAGCCGGGCGAGCTGGTGGACGTAGAGGAGCGCGTGCGTGTGATGGCGGGACCGGCGTTCGTCTCACGCGGCGGGATCAAGCTCACCAACGCGCTCACAGCCTGCGGCCTGGATGTTCGCGACAGACGTGCGCTTGACGTGGGCGCCTCGACGGGTGGCTTCACTGACTGCCTACTGCAGCGCGGGGCTCGCGAAGTGATCGCTGTGGACGTCGGCTATGGGATCCTCGATTACCGCTTGCGCACCGACCCTCGGGTATTGGTGATGGAGCGCACCAATGCCCGTGCGCTGACGCGTGAGATGTTGCCCGCGTCCACACACGGATCGGATGTTGCTACTGACCTGGCGTGTATCGACGTGTCGTTCATCTCGCTGGGCAAGGTGCTGGGGGCGGTTCTCGGCTGTTTGACTGCGCCATATGACGTTCTGGCACTGGTCAAGCCCCAATTCGAGCTCGGACGTGGCCGAGTCGGCAAAGGCGGCGTGGTGCGCGATCCGCTCGAGCGTCGGGAGGCGCTGACCGGCGCTGGCCAGGCGGCGCTCGAGCTGGGCGCGGCGGTTCTTGGCTACTACTCCTCGGGGCTGCCTGGGCCGAAGGGCAATCGCGAGACGTTCCTGTGGTTGGCCGATTCTGCCGGGCACCGTGGCTCACGCGATCCCGCAGAGCTCGAGCAGATGGCACGCGAGGTAGAGCCGTGAGAGAGATCACAGTGTTCACTCATCGCCGCCCCGATGACACCGTGACGGCGCTAGAGCTGCTGGCTGCGCGAGCGGCGCAGGCGGGAGTGATCCTGCGCTTGGACGAGGAGGAGACGAGCAAGCACGGGCTGAGTGCTGGCCCGAGCATGGTGGTCAACGCGCCCGCCAAGGACGATGTCGAGCTGTGCATCGTGCTCGGCGGCGATGGAACCATCCTGCGCGCGCTGCAGTGCTATGCCGGCACTGGGGTGCCCGTGTTCGCGATCAACTTCGGAGAGATCGGCTTCCTGGCGACGGTCGAGCCGCAGGACATTGAGGATGGCATACGCCGCGCGCTCAGTGGCGACTTCGAGCTGCTACGCCTGCCAGCGATAGAGCTCAGCTCGCCCGATGGCGGCTCCGTCATGGGCCGCCAGACGGCGATCAACGATGTGGCCATCCATCGCAAGGTGGGTGAGCGAGTTGCCGAGCTGGCCTACGCGCTCGACGGCGAGGAGGCTGGCAGCGTTCGCTGCGATGGCCTGGTTGTCGCTACGCCGGCGGGATCGACCGGGTACAACCTCGCCAACGGCGGCCCTGTGATGGCCTGGGGTGTGGAGGGCTTCGTTGTGTCATTCATCGCGCCTCACTCGATGAGCGCGCGTGCGCTTGTGGTTGCGCCTGATGACCGAATGACGATCTACAACCGTTCGCGTGAGCCACTCGACGTCGCGGTCGACGGACGACCCGCGGCAGAGATCCCGGCGGGCGGGCGGATCGAGGCCCGCTTCGTCAACGACATCGGCACGATCGCCCAGCTTCCAGGCTCGTCGTTCTACCGGCGGCTGCGGGAGAAGTTCGGGCGCCTGGCCAGCTGAGGCGCCGCTCGCTCAGGCGACCTGTGCGTCGCGATGCTCGACCACGGCTGTCGTTCCAGCCGGGCCGGTGCGTTGCATCGAGGCGATGAAGTCATCGAGCTGGGCCCTGGAGAAGCGTCTCTGACCGCCTGGCGTCCGGTAGCAGCCGATGTGGCCCGCATCGGTCCAGCGACGGACCGTCGCCAGCGATACACCCAAATAGCGGGCCGCCTGTGAGCTCGTGAACACGAGCTGTCGTTCGTTGCGGGGTTGAGAAGGCGGTACGGACAGGGGCATTTTGGGCTGGCCTCGATCGGTTGGGGTCGCTGCATGTCTCGTCCGCGGCCGCGCAGAACTTGAGCACAGGGCAGGTTTGTGGACGTTTGGTGGGGCTGGCTGAGCGAGCTCATCCGGTCAAGCTCGCCATTGCAACGAATGCTGCATAAATCTTCGCAATATGGACAACTCGACACATGCCGTTAGAATCCTTCATGTAGCGATGCAAACCTACTCAACGGTTTCCAGGATGGAGACAAGGTGCCGTGCCGTATTGCGGCCCCTCACTGGAGAAGGAGACCACTATGGCTGAATATCACAGGCCGTAAGACCCAAGAATCAGCTGTATAGAGGCATTGAGGGCGCCTGTAGGGCGTCCTCAGCCTCTATTCAGAGTGCGTTGCCCCAGCTCCCGTACGGTGGAGCGCCAGTCGCCGCGTTGTGGCTGTGGGCGCTTGGCGTGTGAGGAGCGTTCGTCGGGGTCGCTCGATCGTGGCTCGGCCATCGTGCGCACACGCCGCTCGAATTCGAGCTCGATCTCGAAGTCGGCGTCCTGGGCGAACGTCGGGCCTTCGCGCTCCAGCAGCGCTACGAAGCTCTCCACGAGCTCCGGATCGAGTTGCCCATTCTCCGCTCCGTGGCGCAACTCGGCCATTGCTTCCTCAGGTGTCATCTGCGCGCGATAGCTCTCGCGAGCGATCACAGTGTCGTAGATCGAGCAGATCGCGAGGATGCGTGAGGCGAGCGGGATCTCGCTCCCGATCAGACCCGCGGGATAGCCGCGGCCGTCGACCCGCTCATGGTGGTAGAGGATCGCGTCGGCCACGTCCCCGTAGCCGTCCAGCGCTCCTACCAGGATCGAGCCCTCCTGCGGGTGGTTCTTGACGATTGCCATGTCCTCCTCTGCGATCGTCTCGGCATGTAGGACGCGGTCTGGCCAAGTGAACTTGCCGATCTCGTGCAGCAGCCCGGCAGCGTGCACGACGTCGCACTCCTCCTCATCGCAGCCGAGCTCACTCGCCAGTGCCTTGGCGTAACGGGCGACGGATGCCGCGTGGCGCCCGCTTGTCTTGTCGCGCATGCCGAGCGCTCGCACGAGCGTCCTGAGCACGCCGAGCTGGAGCCCCACGAGCTGCCTCGAGCGGGCCTGTAGCTCCTCAGCTCGATCCTCGGAGCGCAGTAGCGCCACGGTGAGCTGGCGCAGGATCAGCAGTACGGCGATAGAGCCGATGAGCATCGGCAGGCCGACGCTCGCATAGGCGACCGCGAGGAGCGTCGCGAGCATCCCCGCGGCGAGCTGGCCGGGGAGCAGGGGGAAGAACAGCTCGCGGATCTGACGCAGGAGCGGACGATCCTCATCGACACGCTTGTGCAGCGCGAAGAGGATGAAGTTGAGTCCTACCGTCAAGACGAACACGCCGAGGACGATCAGGCCAAAGATGACGCTTTGCGACTCGTGCTGGTTGTGCAGGACGTGGGCATCCATTGCCAGCGAGCGCACCATCAGCCCGCCGGCGAATGGGACGCTTGCAAACGTTGCGAGCCCACTCAGCCATTGCGTCGGCGTCAGGCGCCTGCTCGCCGATGTCAGGATCGTCCCGGCGATGCTGAAGGCCATGGCAGGCACCGGCCCCAGCAGGGCCATCGCCAGCACAATCGCAACCAGGGCGCAGCTCAGCTCGCCCGCGGGCGTCTCGATGCTGAGCCAATCGCCGAGCAGCGTCAGTACGAGCAGCAGGACCACGAGCACGAATGGCTGCCATTCCGCGGTGCTTGAAACCCAGGCAGCGCCGGTGAGCGTGCCCACCAGCAGCAGCAGCTCGGCCGTCCAGAAAAGACGTCTCGTGAGGTTCGGCACTGGCATCGTCGGTCTGTAGTACTTAACGGCCGACACGGCTCGGTGCTTAAGGTACTTATGCGCTACGGGACACTTGACGTCTGGTGTCCGACCACTGGGGGGCTCTGTGCCGCGTCCGCAGGCGGTGAGGGGGACCCACCACGCGACCTCGGTGCGAGGCGCACCAGGGCGGCTGTTGTAGCGAGTGCGCCCACTCCCACCACTGCGAATGCGGCGCGAGGTGAGCTGAGCGCGACGAGCACGCCGCCCAAGGGCAAGCCGATTCCACGACATAGCGCACCAAGCGATTCCACCGCGCCCATCATCCGCCCCTGGAGGTTGGGCGGGGTTAGCCGCTGCACGATGCTGATCAGCGAGGGCATCTGCAGGCCATTGCCAATTCCGCCTACGACCGCCGCCACGCAAGCCAGCGCTAGCGACGGCGCTGCGGCGAGGCCCACATATGCCAACCCGATCGCGACCGTTCCTGCGCCCAACATCCCGCCCAGAGGGCGTTTGACAAAGCGTGCGAACACCACGCTTCCGAGCACCGCGCCCGCTCCCCAGGCGGTGAGCAGCAGTCCGAGTCCGCGTTCTCCGGCGTGCAGTGTCCCCTCCACATATGTGACCTCGATTGGCGCGGCCGTTTCGAAGAAGACCAGCGCCACCGTCTCTGCCAGCAGCAGGCCGCGCAACGCAGGGGCCTCGTTGATGTGCCGCCAGGCTGAGCGCAAGCGAGTGCTCACAGAGTCCCCTGCCGCCTCTTCGACGTGCGGGTGCAGATCGAGCAGCAGCGCCCCGCAGATCAGGAACGAGCCGACGTCGATGAACAGCGCCGTTGAGATACCCGCCGCGGCCACCACGATCCCGCCGAGCACCGGTCCCAGGATGAACGTGGACGAATAGGCGACGTTGCGCGCGGCATGGGCCTCGCGCTCGGCCTCCTGTACGCGCTCCTCGATCAGTGCCGCCTCCGAGCGGCCGCTGTCGAGCTGATCGCGGGGTCTCGCGACGCCACCCATGTCGGCTTCCACCTGATCCCGCGCTGTCCGCGCGAGCTCGGCGCGCAAAAGAGCGCTGCTTGCCAGCGCTGCCGTCCCGTCCAGTGCTGCCAGCACGAGCACCGCTGGGAGCCAGAAGTGCCACATCAAGACAGCGAGCGACGCCGTTGCGATCGCCTCGAACAGGTAGAGCGCGGTCAGCTCGCGGTGGCGCTTAGACGCCTCCACCCAGGCGACCACCGCGGGAACGACGAACGCGGGGAGTGCCTCTGCTGCGAAAACAAGCGCAGCGACCGCCAGCGCGCTGTGCGTGTGACGGTAGACGGCCACCAGCAGAGCGACCAGTCCGAACCACGTGCCGAGGCTGTTGATCGTGTAGGCCGCGAGGATCCTGCGCAGCCGCGGTGATCGGAGCGGCGATTGCACGCCGCCACGCTAGCGGTTGACCGTGGCGCCGTCGAGCGTTGCACGCTCAGAATCGCAAGCCCTTTGGGATCGGTCGGGTGATGCCGATACGTTCCAGGTATGGACACCGGTACGCCAGCTATGACCAAGCCGATCGACGTGATCATCGCCGACGACCACACGGTCGTCCGTGACGGCATTCGCGCGGTCCTGCAGCGCGAGGGCGGTGAGTTCCGCGTGGTCGCTGAGGCCGCGGACGTCCCGTCGATGATTCGCGCCGTGCGCGAGCATCAGCCCGATCTGCTGACGCTCGACCTGACCATGCCAGGCGGCTCCAGCCTGGGAGCGCTGCCCTCCTGCTTCATCTCTCATCCAACGCTTGCTGTCGCGATCTTGACGATGCGCGAGGATCCTGAGTACGCGCGTCAGGCGCTCAGGGCCGGCGCTCGCAGCTACGTGCTCAAGGAGGCTGAGCCGGCGGAGTTGCTGCAGGCGTTCCGCCTGGCAGTGGCCGGCGGCAACTACCTTCACCCCAGGCTCGGCGCGCTGATGGCCACCGGCGATGACGCCTTCGCTGACGGTGTCGTGTTGAGCGAGCGCGAGCGCGAGGTCGTGAGGCTGATCGCCAACGGCTACACCAACCCGGAGATCGCCGAGCAGCTCAACGTGGCGGAGCGCACGGTCAAGACCTATCGCGCCCGCGCGATCGAGAAGCTTGGCTTCTCCTCGCGCGCTGAGATCACCGCGTACGTGCGTCGCACTGGGCTTGCTGATTAGTTGATTTATGGCCGGCCTTGCGGCCGGGTGGGGGAGCAGTGTGACGTGAGGGGCACTGCTTGTCACTCTCGCGACTGCCCGACGAGGCGCGCCCGCCGCGGGGGCCAGGGCGGGATCGCGGTCGAGCGGCGGTCAGGATGGTTCCAACCTTCGAACCGAGTGTGTAGGATCGCGTCCGCCGATGACCGCCGATTTTGACGAGAAAAGCGGCTACACGCCATACCGCGACCGGCATCCTGTGCCTGATCGCGAGGTTGTTGCGATGCACGCCGGGATGCCACCCGACAAGTCGGTGGGCGCAGCGTTGCTGCTCACCTTCCTATTCGGTCCGTTCGGACTGTTCTATGCCTCGGTTCTGGGAGGCTTTGCAATGCTTGGCTTTGCGGTCGTCATCGGCGTTGCGACTCTCGGACTGGGCCTTCCCATCGCGTGGTTCGGGTCGATGATCTGGGGCGCAGTCACGGCGTCGAGCAAGCACAGCCGACACCAGCTGTGGCTCGTGCAGCAGATCGGGCAGCATCGGCACGAGGAATAGCTACGCCGTGTGGATGACCTATGTCGACCGACGTCTCTCCTCTGCAACGGCTAGGCGTCAGGTCGCCCACTAGACCGGTGCGCACGTGTACGCTGGGCCGATGGATGTATCGGGATCGAGCGTGCCCGCTGAGGGTTACCGGCTGAGCGACATCTCGCCGCGCGCCTTCCAGCATCCGGCCGACCGTGCCGCCACCGCCGCGCTTCGCTCGATTCCCTACCTCGACACGGTCGTACGTAAGCTCATCGAGCTTGGCTATGAGCGTGCCCTGCGCCAAAGCTACCTCGGGTCCTCCGTGCGCCTCTCCGAAGATCAGCTCGGCGATGTCTGGCGCGAGCACGCGATCGCCTACACCACACTTGACATGGCCGAGGTCCCCGACCTCTACCTGACGCAGTTCCCCGCACCCAACGCTATGGCAATCGGCGCGCGGCGACCGATCGTCGTCGTCCAGTCTGAGCTCATACGTCTGCTCGACGCCCAGCAGCGGCGGGCCGTGTTCGCCCATGAGGCCGCCCATATCCTCGCTGACCACCAGCTCTACCGCACAGCGCTTGCGATCCTCGTGCAGCTCACCAGCAGCGCGCGGCTACCGCTGCCGCTGACCCCAGTCCGCACCGTGCTGATGGAGTGGGGGCGCGCTACCGAGCTGAGCGCCGACCGCGCCGCTGCGATCGTTACCAGGGACCCGCTGGTCGTGTGCCGCACGCTCATGTCGCTTGCCGGTGGCGCAATGGTCGACGAGCTCGACCTCGACGTGTTCATGCGCCAGGGGCTGGATTACGTTGAGGATGGCCATGGGCTCGAGCGCCTCACGCGGCTGATGCTTGACCTTGGCGTCACCCATCCGCTGCCCGTCAAGCGCACGCACGAGTTGATGGCTTGGGTTCGCTCCGGCGAGTTCGACCGCATCGTTGGCGCCGGTGAGTATCCGCGTCGCGACGAGCCTATCGATGCCCGCGCCGACGGCGGCGACGCGGTCTCCTTCTACTCCGAGCGCATCCGCGACGCCTTCCGTGACGCAGGCGAGTCCGTCAGCTCAGTCGGAGCGCAGCTCGCGGGTTGGCTGCGCAGAGACAGCGCTGATGAGGACGCCGATCCCGGCGCGGAGGTGCAGACGGGGCTGTAGGTCGTCTTACGGGGAAGCCGGTCGGCCCGCCAGAGGAACAGACAGGCGCACCATCGTCCCGCGCCCGGGGGCAGGAGTGAACTCGAGCTCTCCACCCACGAGCTCCGCGCGCTCGCGCATCCCCGACATCCCAAAGCCGCCCTCCAGCCCGTCGCCACGGGGGCCGAGCCGATCGGCGCCCGGAAGTCCCTGCCCGTCGTCGGTGATCGATGCGCGGATCACACCGCCATGCTCTCTGACGCTGACCACCGCTCGCGTCGCCTGTGCATGGCGCCCGACATTCGTGAGCGCCTCTTGCACGATCCTGTAGATCGTGCTCTCGAGCTCCGCGTCCAGTCGCCGAGAGCTGTCGGCGTCTCCGACGCCATTCTCGATCGCGTGGGTGTCCTGGCCGAGGTCAATCTCGGTCTCGACATCCAGCCCGTCGATCGCCTGCGCCCGTCTGGCTAGCGCCTGCAGCGCGGCCGCCAGGCCCAGGTCGTCAAGCGCGGCGGGGCGTAGCTCGGTGATCAGATGGCGCAATCCGTCGATCTCATTGCCCAGGCCCTCGAGGACCGTGTCCACCGCCTCGCTCAACGCCTGCTTGTCGTCAATGTCTCGCGCGTTGGCCAGCTGCAGGCGCAGCGCGCCGATGCCCTGGATGCTCTCGTCGTGAATCTCGCGCGCCCAGCGTGCGCGCTCGTGCTCGCGCGCCTCCATGCCGTAGCGCAGCCGTTCGATCTCCACCGAGCGCTCTGCAGCAAGCCGCTGGGAGACGCTCGCCGCGAATGCGCTCAATGCCTGCGCGTCAGGGCCACGGAAGCTCCCGTCACGGCGTAGCGCGATTATCAGGCCGCCGCCCTGGCCCTCCATGCTCAACGGCTCCACCAGCGCTGAGCGCGCCTCCAGGCCAAGTTCGTGAAGCCAAGCCGCCTCTGAGCCGCGTGGTCGATCGAGTGACAGCGCCTTGCCGGTCGCAAACAGGGTTCCCAGCGCGCTGCCTTGAACGGGCACTATCCGCACGCGCACCGACGCGCCGGCGCATGCAGCCACTCGCAGCTCGCCCCGCTCCTCGATTACCACCGCCAGCGTGCTGGCGTCCAGCAACGCCAGACCACGGTCGGCCATGAGACGCAGCAGCCACAACTCTGATCCGGAAAGCACCGGATGGGGATTATGAACGTCCGGCGCTTGCGTTGACGCTGTGCATGCTGGCGCGGGTCTGCGCCATCAGCGTCTCCGCGCTCTCCTGCGCCCGCCACGCCGCTAGGCCAACCGAGACGCGCAGCGGCCAGCGCTTACCACGGGCTTCAACCTTGATCGTGCGCATCCGCTCGAGCGCCCGCCTGGCGACGATCTCCGCACGAGGGCCGTCAGCACCCGGCAGGATGATCATCAGCTCGCCTCCGGCGTCACGCTCGTCCGACCCAGCTGGGCCGATTCGATCGAAACGACGCAGCTCGCGCCGCAGTGCACCAGCCACGTACTCGAGTGTCTGCTCACGCAGCTCGCTGCCGTGCTCGCGGGTCATCTCCCCAAGGTTCTCGATCACCACCAGCAGACAGCTGAGCTCGGTGCCATGGCGCTCCGCACGGCCGATCTCCTCCTCCAGTCGCTCGAGCAGCACAGTTGGCGTGGCGGGCTCGCCCTCGTCCGGCGAGAGCCGATTGGAGCCCGGATAAAGGTCGCTGGCAGCCATGCCGGTAGCGGACGAGTGTACGTCGGACGAGGCATCCGTTCCTGTGTCGCCTGGACAGATTATGCCCGTCGCCGAACGCATGGGCAAGTCGCTGAGCTCTGCCAGCAGCGATCAGCGCACGGATACAGATCGTCTTCCAGGCGATCTGTCCCCGTTCGCTGGTAGACCACCTGACATGCTCCAAGAGCTTCGTGTCGAGAATCTGCTGCTGATCGAGCAGGCTCAGCTGCGCCTTGTGCCCGGACTGAACGTGCTCACAGGCGAGACCGGCGCGGGCAAGACGGTACTGGCCCACGCTCTCGACCTGTTGCTCGGTGGGCGTGCTCGCCCGGGGATCGTACGGCCGGGAGCCAGCGAGGCATATGTCGAGGGGATCTTCGATCTACCGGAGCGCCTGCGTGAGGAGCTCGGCGATCGCCTCAGTGCTGACGCTGAGGAGATCGTGCTCGCCCGCCGCGTTGGTGCAGACGGTCGCACCCGTGCCTATCTAGGCGGTCGCTCTGTTACCGTCGGCGAGCTGCGCGAGATCGCTGGAGCGCTACTCGCCTTCTATGGGCAGCACGAGCATCGCAAGCTAACGCTCTCCGCGGCCCAGCTCGAGATTCTCGACGGTCTGTGTTCCGGGGATCACGCTGCTCGCCTGCAGGCATGCGCGCGCACTTTCGCGCAAACCCGGCTGCTGGAAGAGCATATGCAGGAGCTGCGCGAGCTCTCCTCCCAGCGTGAGCGCGAGCTTGGCCTGCTGGAGCACGAGCTGGCTGAGATCGACGCGGTCGCGCCCGAGGCGCGGGAGCATCAGCAACTGCTCGGTGCGCGCGAGCGGCTGCGCAGCCTCGATGCGCTGTGCTCAGCCGCCGGTGCTGGCGCCGAAGCGCTTGCACCTGACTCCGGCGAGGTTCCCGGAGCGGTACAGCTGTTGGCTGGGGCTGTTGGGAGCCTCGATCAGCTCGCCGGCGTTGACCCCAAGCTCGATGTCCTGGCCGAGCGAATGCACACCGTGGTCATCGAGTCCCAGGATCTTGCGGCTGAGCTGCGCGACTACTGCGAGCGTGCTGTCGCTTACGACCCTGACGACGGCCTTGGTGAGCCCGGCGGGGGGATCTCGCTCGACGCGCTCGAAGAGCGGCTAGCCGCCATTGAGCGTCTTGCTCGCAAGCACGGCGGCAGTGTTGAGGCGGTGCTCGAGTACGCGGCGCGTGCGCGTGCACGTCACCAAGAACTCGCTGGCGCCGACGAGCTGCTGGAGCAAGCCAGCCAGCAGCTCAATGACGCGCGCGAGGCGCTCCATAAGCACGTCTCCTCCGTGCGCCGTGCGCGCCAAGCAGCAGCGCGCAGCTTCGCGCCCGCTGTGCGTGAGCAGCTCGCCACGCTGGCCATGGCCGACGCGAGCTTCGAGGTCGTCCTCGACGCGCGCGAGCCAGGCCCCGGCGGCGGGGACTCCGTGGAGTTCATGATCGCGCCCAATCCTGGCGTTCCTGCGGGGCCGCTGCGGGAGATCGCCTCGGGTGGAGAGCTCTCGCGGGTGATGCTGGCGATCATGAGCGTCGCCAACGCTTCCTCCGGTGACGCCACCCTCGTCTTCGATGAGGTGGACGCCGGTATCGGCGGGCACACCGCTCGCGTCGTTGGCGCCCGGTTGCGTGAGCTGGGAGAGCGTAGGCAGGTGCTGTGCATCACTCACTTGCCGCAGATCGCCTCGCTTGGCGCGCGCCACTTCTCGATCGTCAAGGACACCAGCGTCGAGCCGACTCGCACCAGCGTGCTGCAGCTAGGTGAGGGCGATGTTGTCAGCGAGCTCGTGCGCATGCTCGGTGCTGATACCGATGACATGGTGGCGCGCCGTCACGCGCGCGACCTACGCCGAGCTGCCTGAAACGCTGGCAGCAGCTGCGGCTTACGCCTACGGGCGTTACTCTCGCAACTGTGGCCGCCACGCGATCCAGCGCAACCAGCGATCCGTCATCAACGGACACGCCGGTCGCCGGGGCCGACATGCCGGCTGCGCTGAGCGTTGCCGGCCCGGTGCGGCCAGGCAAGCGCACGAAGTTGCTCGTGCGCCACCTCGTGCGCGGCGATGTTGCGCTGATCGATCATCTCGACATCGATCGCGTATCCGCGGAGGAGCTGATCACGGCTGGGGTGGTTGCCGTGCTCAACTGCAGCTCATCATCCAGCGGTTCCTACCCGAACCTTGGCCCGCAATTGCTCGTGGAGGCGGGCGTCGTGCTCGTCGACCTACACCAGGACTCGCTGTTCGACGCGCTTTCCGACGGCGACCCCGTCGTGATCCGCGTCCTGCCCGCCGTGGCCGTGTCCGGTGAGAAACCGGCCCGTGCGATCCGTGCGGAGGTATCGCGCAAGGGTGAGCTGCTTGCCGAGGGCGAGGTCCTCGATCGCGAGCGCGTGCTCGCCGAAACCGAGCTGCGCCGGCGCGAGATTGGGGAGGCGCTGGAGCGCTTCGCCCACAACACGATCGAGCACATGCGCGAGGAGCGCGAGCTGCTGGCTGGCAGGATTGCGCTGCCCCGCTTTGCCACTGACTTCCGCGACCGTTCGACATTGGTAGTCGTTCGCGGTGTCGGTCATCAGCATGACCTGCGTGCGCTGCGGCCGTTCATTCGCGACATGCGCCCCGTGCTCGTCGCTGTCGACGGCGCCGCTGATGCGCTGCTGGAGGAAGGACTGACGCCGACGATGATCGTCGGTGACATGGACTCCGCTAGCGAGGCCGCGCTGCGCTGCGGCGCCGAGCTTGTCGTGCACTCCTATCCCGATGGGCGCGCTCCTGGTCGCCACCGCCTGGAAGAGATGGGGCTGCTGTTCAAGCTCGTGCCTGCGCCTGGCACTAGCCAGGATGTGGCAATGCTGCTGGCTGCCGAGAAGGGTGCCAGCCTGATCGTCTCCGTCGGTTCGCAGTTCAACCTCGTCGAGTTCCTCGACCGCAACCGCAAAGGCATGTCCTCGACCTTCCTCACGCGCCTGCGCATCGGCGAGATCCTCGTCGATGCCAAGGGCGTCAGCCGTCTCTACCGCCCGCAGCCCGGCCTCACGCCGCTGCTGGTCGTGATCGCAGCTGGGCTCATCGCGCTGATCGCTGTCGTCTGGATGACCCCCGCACTTCGAGATGTGGCAGAACTTCTGTGGCTGAAGCTGCAGCTGCTGCATGTTTGACTTCCGCTACCACGCGCTCTCGCTGGCCGCCGTCCTGTTCGCGCTTGCGCTCGGCGTTGTGCTCGGTGTTGCCATCGGCGACTCAAACCTCGTCTCCTCGGCCAAGAACGGCATCGTCGCCAACCTCAACTCTGAAATCGGCCACGCACGCTCGCAGGCGGGTCGCCTCCAAGCTCAGCTCAGCGCCGAGGAAGCGTTCGCCAACGGCCTGTATCCGCTCGCGGTGCACGAGCTGCTGGCCGGGCGCAGCGTCGGGCTGGTGTTCCTTGGTGGGTCCTCCAACACGATCAACACGCTTGTGCGCACAGCGGTTGCGCAGGCCGGTGGCAACGTCCCTACGGTGGTGGCCGTACGTGAGCCGCTCGATCTGCCTGAAATCTCGCACGAAGTGGCGGGAACGCACTACGCGCCGCTGGCCAGCTCCACCGCGCTCGTGGAACGCTTCGGTGACCTGATCGGTCGCCAGCTCGTCAGCGGCGGGCCGCGCGTCGAGCGCGAGCTGATCAGCCGCGTGCGTACCAGCCTGTTGAGCGCCTTCGACGGGCAGCTAACCCATCTGGAAGGCGTGGTTGTGATGCGTGCTGAACCGGCCGGCATGAGCGCCGATCAGAGCGAAGCCAGCGCCGCGTTCGAGGCCGGACTGCTCGCTGGCGTCGCCGCCGTCGGGGTCCCAGTGGTGGGTGTGGAGTTGAGCAACACTGAGCCCTCGCAGATCCCCTGGTATCGCGGCAAGGGCATAGCCAGCGTCGATGATCTCGACAATCTGGCCGGTCAGGCAGCGCTTGATTATGCGCTTGCCGGCAGCCGCGGCACGTTCGGGGTGAAGGCAACCGCGGACTCGCTGCTGCCGAGCGTCGCCACCAGCACCACCCAGCCCTGAGGGCTGTCCGGACTAGAACCCAGCAGCCCGAGCGCGTCCGCGCGCGCCGCTAATTTTCGCGCATGCACGCCCTGCCTTTCCTGATCGCGTTTGCAAGCGCCGCGGTCCTCGCTCCGTTGCTGCTGCGGGCCCTTCGCGATGCGGGCCACACGCGCAGCAACTATCGCCATCGGGCGCTCCCGTTTCCCTTCGGCGTGCTGACGCTCGCCGCCGCGCTGCTTGCGCTGATCCCGTTGACGCTGCTACAGCAGCTCGCGTCCGCTTCAGTCTTTCATCCCGAGCTGCTCCCCATCGCTGTCTATGCCGTCGGCGTGCTTGCCCTTGGGCTGATCGACGACACGCTGGCCGTCGAGCGATCTGACGGGGACAGGCGTGCGCTACAGCGCGGCTGGCGCGGTCACGGAGCGGCAGCATTGCGAGGCGAACTGTCCACCGGTGTGCTCAAGGCAGGCGGCTCGCTTGGCCTGGCGCTGCTGACGATGAGCTACCTGGGGCTCTCAAACGCGCGCTGGCTGCTTGCGGCGGGCGTGCTCGTGCTAGCGACGAACGTATTCAACCTCCTCGATTTGCGTCCTGGGCGTGCAACGAAGGCATTCGTGCTGCTTGGCGTGGGCCTTGCGATTGGCTCCGCCGATCTGCGTCCCCTGTGGGCGCTCGGCCTATTCGCCGCGCCCGCGCTCGTTGCCGGCCTCTACGATCTACGCGAGCGAGCCATGCTCGGCGACACCGGCGCGAACCTGCTCGGAGCGCTCGCCGGCCTGTGGCTCGTGCTGAGCTTGTCCGGCGCTGGGCAGCTCGTGGCGCTCGCTGTGCTCGTCGTAATCACGGTATATGGGGAGTTGCGCTCGATTTCTGCGCTGATCGAGCGGACTCCCGGCCTGCGCCAACTAGACTCCCTGGGCAGGCCCACATGAGCATGCACTATCCCGATCGCCACGCCCAGGCGCCCAGCAAGACGCGGTTCATCTTCGTGACCGGTGGAGTCGTCTCCTCGCTTGGCAAGGGCATCGCCTCCGCCTCGCTTGGACGCCTGCTCGTCTCGCGCGGGCTCACCGTCGGCCTGCAGAAGTTCGACCCTTACATCAACGTCGATCCCGGCACGATGTCGCCCTATCAGCACGGCGAGGTGTTCGTCACCGAGGACGGTGCGGAGACCGACCTGGACCTCGGACACTACGAGCGCTTCACCGACTCCAACACCAGCCGCGCGTCCAACGTCACCGCCGGCGGCATCTACGACACGGTCATCCGTCGTGAGCGCCGCGGGGACTATCTCGGCGGCACCGTGCAGGTCGTGCCGCACATCACCGATGAGATCAAGCAGCGGATCGCGTTGATCGCCGAGTCCTCCGACGTGGACTTCGTCATCACCGAGATCGGCGGCACGGTCGGCGACATCGAGTCGTTGCCGTTCCTCGAGGCGATCCGCCAGTTTCCCGTTGACGTTGGACGGCGACGCTGCATGTTCATCCACCTCACGCTCGTGCCCTACATCGGCCATGCGGGCGAGCTGAAGACCAAGCCCACACAGCACTCCGTCAATGAGTTGCGGCGGATCGGGATCGCACCGGACATGCTGATGTGCCGCTCCGAGGGTTCGCTGTCGAGCGAGATCCGCAAGAAGATCGCGCTGTTCGCGAGCCTGCCGATGGAGGCGATCGTCTCGGCGTGCGACGTGGACAACATCTACAAGGTCCCGCTGACGTTCCGCGACCAGGGAGTCGATGACTTCATCCTCGAGCACTTCGGCCTGGACGCACCAGCCCCCGAGCTGTCGAAGTGGAAGGAGCCAATCGAGCGCGCCGCGCAGGCCACGCGCTCCGTGCGGATCGCGTTGGTCGGCAAGTACGTGCAGCTGGAGGACGCCTACCTTTCGGTGTGCGAAGCGCTCCGTCACTCCGCCTCGCTGCAGGACGGCAGTGTTGAGATTGACTGGATCGATTCAGAGAACCTCGAGGACAACGAGCACGGGGAGGCGTTCGAGCGCCTCGGGCGCGCCGACGGCATCCTGATCCCCGGTGGCTTCGGCGGACGCGGGATCGAGGGTAAGATCGCGGCCGCCCAGGTGGCTCGCGAGCGCCAGATTCCCTACCTGGGTGTGTGCCTGGGGATGCAGGTAGCGGTCGCCGAGTTCGCCCGCAATGTGGCCGGCATGGAAGGAGCCAACTCGACCGAGTTCGATATCGAGACGCCCTACCCCGTGATTGACCTGCTGCCCGAGCAGAAGGAGGTCGCCGACCTGGGCGGCACCATGCGCCTGGGCGCCGACCCGATCAAGCTCCACGCCGGAACGCGCGCGCTTGAGCTCTACGGCGAGGCTGTCATCTACGAGCGCCACCGTCATCGCTACGAGGTCAACAACCTGCTGCGCAAGCGTCTCCAGAGCGCCGGCCTGCGCGTGTCGGGCACCTCACCAGATGAGCGCCTGGTGGAGGTCATCGAGCTCGATGACCACCCGTTTTTCGTGGCTTCGCAGTTCCATCCAGAGTTCAAGTCGCGCCCGGAGCGTCCGGCGCCGCTGTTCCGTGACTTCGTTGCGGCTGCGCTCGAGCGTGCCACGGGGCGCGACGGCTTCCCCGATTCCTCTGATGTCGCAGATGTCTCGCAGGCGCAAGCATCAGCGCCGGCGCAGCGCGCTGGCATGTCGTGACAGCCTCCGCACCGGTGGCAAGAGTCGGCGAGCTCGAGCGGCGCTATCTCAGCGGCACGTTTGCGGAGCTCTGCCGGATCGAGAGCCCATCCGGGCATGAGCGCGGCTGCGCCGAGCGGGTGATCGCTGAGCTGCGTGCGCTGGGAGTCAAGGTTCAGGAGGATGGCGCCGGCCCGCTCGTAGGCTCAGACTGCGGCAACCTGCTCGCACGCATTCCCGGTTCCAGTCCCGGCGGTGAGACCCAGTCGGTGTTGCTGTGCGCGCACCTCGACACCGTCCCGCTGGATGCGCTGATCGAGCCGGTGCTGATCGACGGCGGCTGGGAGAACGCCAACGACGGCATCCTCGGTGCCGACAACAAGGCTGCGGTGGCAGTGCTACTGGCGCTTGCGCGTCACATCCGCCAGCAGGGCGCGCCGGTGGACGTTGAGCTGCTGTTCACAGTTGGTGAGGAGACGGCGCTTGCGGGGGTCCGTGCGTTCGACATCGCCAGCCTGCGCAGTGACTTCGGGTTCGTCTTCGACCACGCCTCGCCGATCGGAGAGGTCGTGATCGACTCGCCTACGCACTTCCGCGTGCGGGCGTCGTTTCGGGGCGCTGCGGCGCACGCGGGCATCCGCCCGGAGGAGGGGCGTAGCGCGATCCTGGCGGCCTCACGCGCGGTCACCTCGCTGCAGCTAGGCCGTCTGGACGCCTACAGCACCGTCAATGTGGGCACGATCTCCGGAGGCACCGCCATGAACGTTGTGCCCGAAAGCTGCTCGCTAGTGCTCGAGGCGCGGGCGCTCGGCGAGGAGCGGGCCGACGAGATCGTGGCGGAGATCGTCGACCGCATCCACCAGGCTGCCAACCTCGCAGACTGCGACTGCGATGTAGACATCGCCGTGCAGCGGACCTTCTCCGGCTACCACCTGCCCCCGAGCAGCCCCGCTGTGCGAGCGGCCGAGCGGGCGCTGCGCGCGTGCGGGCACGAGCCCCTGCGGATCGCTAGCGGCGGTGCTTCAGACGCCAACGCACTGATCGCACAGGGCATGCAAATAGTGAACATGGCGAACGGAACTGAGCGCAACCACGAGCCGACTGAGCGTGTCAGCGTCATCGCGCTCGAGCAGATGCTTGATGTTGCGCTCGCGCTACTTGACGAGGCGGCGGCTCTCGCGCCGGGCGCGGCACTGTAGCTTGCAGCGCCGATGCTGAAGCTCCGTCCCGCCATCGTGGTCGAGATCGACCGCGCCGACACCGGCTCCGAGCAGCGGCTGGCGGTCGAGCTCACCGCCGACACGAGCGCCGGCGCGCGGCGCACGGCGATCGCGGACACCAACCTCGTAGGGCACGCCAAGGTCGGCGACGAGGTGATCGTCAACGTGCAGGCGCTCGACCTCGGGCTCGGCTCTGGGGGCTTTGACGTTGTCCACGTCAACCTCACACGCGGCCTCGATGCCGACGGCGAGCAGGGTGCCAACGTGATGAAGCTCAACTACACGAGCCTCCAGCACGCGATTGTGCCAGTCGAGGACGCCGACTTGGAGCTACCCGTGGCACGCCCCGTGGCGGTGCTCGCCCTGCACGGCCAGCTGGCCGGCCTCGCCTGGGCGTTTGCACAGAGCACGCCTGGTGGCAAGCTCGGCTATGTGCAGACAGAGGGCGGCGCGCTGCCTGGCGGGCACTCCCACACCGTGCGCATGCTGCGCGAGCGCGGACTACTGGCCGGTCACCTGACCGCAGGCGCCACTTTCGGTGGAGAGCAGGAGGCGATCTCAACCGCCGGCGCGCTGCACCACGGCCTCGGTGCGCTCGGCTGGGATGCGGCGGTATGCGGACCCGGCCCTGGCATCGTCGGCTCCAGCTCGCCGCTCGGCCACGGAGGGATGGTCGCGCTCGACTCCGCCCACGTGGCACTCGCGCTCGGCTGCCCAACGCTACTCGTGGCGCGGCTCTCCTCCAGCGATCAGCGCACACGCCATCGCGGCTTCTCCCATCACACGCTGACCGTGCTCGACCTGCTGCTAGAGCCCGTCACCGTCGCGCTGCCCGCGGGGATGCGCTCTCCAGTTGGCTCGGACCTGCGCGCTGGCCTGGGCGCTGTATTCGGCGGGGCACGGTCCGGCCGAGCCGTTAAGGATCGCCATGCAGCGGCCGTCGAGGTGGAGCGTCCGATCACAGACAGACCCGCGCGCATCGCCCGTCACGACTGGCGCCGCGCGAGCATCGACCTTCCCGCCTACGCCGCCAGCGGGCTTCCCGCCGAGACCATGGGTCGCGGGCTGACAGCCGATCCGCTGTTCTTCGGCGCGGCGCTCGCCGGCGGCAGTGCGCTGGCGGAGCTCGCTGCGGAGGCGTACGAGGGAGCGGGGGACGGAAGATGAGCAGCTCCTTCGAGGCGCTCGGCGGCGACACCGTCTACAGCGGCAAGCTGGTCGACGTACGCATCGAGCGCTTCCGTCACGCCGACGGTGCGGTGGTCTCCCGCGAGATCGTCCGCCACCAGGGCGCAGTGGCGATCCTCGCCCACGACGACACACACGTGTGGCTCGTGCGCCAGCCGCGGGAGGCCGTGGGCGAGCCCGCCCTGCTGGAGATCCCAGCTGGGCGTCTGGACGTGGAGGGCGAGCAGCCCCTGCAGGCCGCTCAGCGCGAGCTCGCCGAGGAGATCGGCCGCGGCGCGCAGCACTGGGAGCCGATCGTCGTCTACTACACCGGCGCTGGCTTCACCGACGAGCGGGTGCATCTGTTCTGCGCCACCGAGCTATACACCTCGCACGCCGACAGCGGCGAGGACGAGCGCATCGAGATCGTTCCCTGGCCGCTGGCAGAGCTGGCGCAGGCGATCGAGCAGTGCAGCGACGCGAAGACGCTGATCGGCCTGTTCTGGCTGGCACGCAAGCTGAACGTCTGATTGCAGCGTCAAGGAGCGCCCTCGCTATCAGCGAAGGTGAAGGGATGAAGTCCACCGCGACGGCCGCGCCGTCAACCGAGGTGGGGATCGAGTCGCAGATCCTCGACTTCCTCGCCTATCTAGAGCTCGAGCGGGGACTGTCCCGCAACACGCTCGAGGCGTACCGTTCGGACCTGCTGCAGCTCGGTGAGTACCTCGATCGCCGCCAGCTCACCGCCACGCAGGCAAGTCATGGCGACCTCGCCGCATTCCTGGCCGAGCTGGCCGAGCCCTGCAGGCCCGAGGATGCCGGGGTGAGCGCCACCCGAGAGCTGGGACGTCGGCCTGTGGCACCCAGCACGCTCGCCCGCAAGATCGCCTGCCTGCGCTCCTTCTATCGCCACCTTCGCCGCGAAGGCACCATCGAGCATGACCCCACAGCCGACCTGCGTGGCCCACGCAAGCAACAGCGCCTACCGCGCGTGCTCACACGCGAGCAGGTCGCGCGACTGCTCGGACAGCCAGACGGGACCGAGCCGCTCGCCCTGCGTGATCGTGCGCTGCTCGAGCTGATGTATGCGTGCGGCCTGCGCGCCTCCGAGGCCGTCGGGCTCGAGCTCGCTGACGTCGACCTCGAGGATGCGCTGCTGTGCGCTCGCGGAAAGGGCTCCAAGGAGCGGATCGTGCCGATCGGCCGCCAGGCAGTGGCCGCGCTGCGCGCATACGGGCGCAGTGGCCGTCCCATCCTGCTAGCTCATCGTGCGGCACGCCCGCCCAGCCAGCTATTCCTGAACAGTCGTGGCGTCGGTCTGACGCGACAGGGCCTCTACAAGATCGTCCAGGGCCACGCGCGCAGCGCGGGCCTACACGAGCGCATGAGCCCCCACACCCTGCGCCATAGCTTCGCCACCCACCTACTCGCCGGCGGCTGCGACTTGCGCTCGCTGCAGGAGATGCTCGGCCACGCCGATCTCGCCACCACCCAGGTGTACACACACCTGTCCGCTGAGCGGCTCAAGCAGGCCTACTTCAGCGCGCACCCGCGAGCGACCGCCACAGGCTAGAGATCCGGCCATGGGACGGCGGGCGTTTGTGCTGGTGATCGACGCGTGCGGCGTAGGCGCGCTGCCCGACGCTGCCGCCTACGGCGACGCGGGGACCAACACGCTCGCGCACCTCGCCGACGCGCTTGGCGGCCTGCAGTTGCCAAGCATGCAGGCGCTAGGGCTCGGCTCGATCCTGCCGCTGCGCGGCGTGCCCGCCAGCGAGGACCCCGCTATCCATGGCCGTCTGTACCCGCTGGGACCCGGCAAGGACTCGATCAGTGGTCACTGGGAGCTGATGGGCGTGGTCGCCGAGCACGCGCTGCCCACCTACCCCGAAGGTTTCCCGCCGCATCTCGTCTCGATGCTCGAGCAGGCCAGTGGCCACGAGCTGATCTGTAACCGCCCTGACAGCGGCATCGCCGCGATCGAGGAGTTCGGTGCCGAGCATCTGCGCGGTGGCGCGCTGATCCTCTACACCTCTCAGGACTCCGTGCTGCAGCTCGCCGCGCACGTTGAGCGTGTAGCGGTCGATGAGCTCTACCGCGCTTGCGCCGCCGTGCGCGGCGCCATGAGCGGTGAGCACGCCGTCGGACGCGTTATCGCGCGCCCCTTTACCGGCACCGCAGGGCACTTCGTGCGCACCGACGGACGACGTGACTTCGCATTGCCGCCGCCCACGCCCAGCTACCTGCAGGAGCTCCAGAGCGCTGGCGTGGAGGTTCACGGGGTGGGCAAGATCCACGACCTGTTTGCCGGCGTCGGGGTCAGCGTGTCTCATCCGGGCGCCACCAACGCCAGCGCGCTCGATGCCGTCGATCAGCTGCTCGCGCAGCTGCCGTGCGGCCTGGTGTTTGCCAACCTGATCGAGACCGACCAGGTGTACGGTCATCGCAAGGATGCCAGTGGCTTCGCTGGCGCATTGCGCGAGATCGACTCGCGCCTTGGCGCGATGCTCAAACGGCTCTGCGAGGACGACCTGCTGATCGTGACCGCCGACCACGGCGTCGATCTTGCCCACCCCGGAACTGACCACACGCGTGAGTACGCGCCGCTGCTGGCCGTCACCGGGGAAATGCTCGCGCGTCGCGCCAGCGGTGGCCGTTTCGGCGGCGACCGCCACGACGGTCCGCTCGCCAACGTTGGCGCCACCGTCCTGCGCTGGCTCACTGGCCATGAGGGTGGTGGCCTTCCCGGAGCGGCCTTCATAAGCTAGGGCGTAATGCCCGAGCTGCCAGAGGTCGAGACGATCAGACGCCAGCTCGCGCCTCTGGTCGAGGGCCGGCGCGTCCAGCGCATCGAGATTCTCGACCCGCGGTGGTCGCGTCCGCTCGCCCCCAAGGAGCTCGAGGCCGCACTGCTTGGGCGGCGCATCGAGCAGCTTGGCCGCCGCGGCAAGTATCTCGTGTGGAGCTTCGACCACGACGTGCACTTGGCTCAGCATCTGCGCATGACTGGCGCCGTGCTCGCCGAGCCCGACCCCGAGCCCGCGCACACCCGTGTACGGCTTGAGCTGGGCCCGGCCCGTCGCGGCGCAGGCGCCGGCAGCGGCGCGAGCCAGCGGCTGGTGATTGTCGACCCGCGCCGCTTCGGCACTGGTGAGCTGCTGCTCGGCAGCGACGCGCTGGACGCGTTCTTCGCCGCGCGCCTTGGCCTGGAGCCCTTCGACGAGCGCTTCACCGTCGAGCACCTGCGTGCGCTAGCCAAGGGCAGGGCCGCGCCGATAAAGGCCTTTCTGCTCGACCAGCGCAAGATCGCTGGGGTGGGCAATATCTACGCCGACGAGGCGTTGTTCAGGGCCGGTGTGCACCCGCGGCGGCCCGCCGGGCGCCTTTCGCGCGAGCAGTACGCGCGCCTGCGCGAAAGTGTGATCGCCGCGTTGAGCGCCGGCATCGACGCGCGCGGCGCCAGCATCGATGACTTCCGTCACGTCGACGGGGTGCGCGGTTCTTTTCAGGACCAGTTCCTCGTGCACCTGCGCGCCGGCGAGCCATGCGCCACATGCGGCTCGACGATTGTGAAGATGGTCGTTGGGGGCCGCGGGACGTACGTGTGCGAGAGCTGCCAGCCCGCGTTCAGGCGGCGAGCAGCTCGTCCAGGCGCCCGCTCTCCGCGGCCGCCTGTACCTCGGTGAACCCGCCTAGCAGCTCGCCGTCCACGATCACCTGCGGGAAGCTCATCATTCCCGTGTTCCGGGCCAGCTGCGCGCGACCTTCCGGGTCCTTGGACAAGTTGATTTCAGCGAAATCAACCCCGCGTGAGTGCAGCAGACCCTTCACGCGAGCGCAGAAAGAACATGGCTCCGTTGTGTAAACCGTTACCTGGCTCATTACTTCACAAAGTATAGCAGCGGAGGGCTGGGTGATTTGGTCTCGGCGCCGGCGGGGTTGCACCCACTATGTGGTGGCGCGTGGCGAGTGTGTATCGCTATGGCACTACAGACTCTGTCTGCAGTACATTCCGTTGGGGACGCTGTATCGCGATGGTGATACAGCGTGGCGGCGAGGGAACCTAATAGGCCTGGCCTGCGAGCTAGGTTTGAGCCGCGGAGTCAAGCCGCGAGCCGCGAGCCGCGCGGATGTGCGAGAGCGCTAATCGGAGCGCACTAGGTAGCGCTCAGGCACGAGGCGCTCGGTGCGCTTGGGTGGGCGCTGGTACTTGCGTTTCTGGCGCGGCGGGAGCTTGGGCCGCTTGCCCTCGTGCACGTGCTCGTAGGGGACGATCGAGAGTAGGTGACTGATGAGGTTCAGGCGCGCGGTGCGCTTGTCGTCGGCCTCGACCACATACCAGGGGCTGTGCTCGGTGTCGGTGTAGGCGAACATCCGGTCCTTGGCTTCGGCGTAGTCGACCCAGCGGGCGCGGGCTTGCAGGTCGGTCGGGCTGAACTTCCAGCGCTTGCGCGGATCGGACAGCCGTTTCTCGAAGCGGCGCTCCTGCTCTTCGTCGCTGACCGACAGCCAGTACTTGACGAGCACGATGCTGTCGTTCTGCAAGGCCTGCTCGAACAGCGGGCAGAAGCGTAGGAACTCTTCGTACTCCTCCTTCGTGCAGTAGCCCATCACGTGCTCGACGCCGGCGCGGTTGTACCAGCTGCGGTTGAACAGGGCAATTTCCCCGGCGGCTGGCAGATGCTCTACGTAGCGCTGGAAATACCACTGCGTGCGTTCGCGCTCGCTGGGAGTGGGCACTGCCACGACGCGACAGGTGCGTGGGTTCAGGAACGTGGTGATGCGCTTGATCGCGCCGTCCTTGCCGGCTGTATCGCGGCCCTCGAACAGCACCACCAGGCGCCGATTTTCAGCCACGACCCACTCCTGCAGGTAGACGAGCTCCGTCTGCAGGCGCAGGAGCTCCTTCTCGTATTGCTTGGTGCTGAGCTCCTTCATCTTCTGCGCAAGTTAGAGGATTGGGGGAGGCGTCGGGCGGATCGATCACCATTGATGTCTATGTCCAGTCGAGCGGTTAAGACGGAAGCGGTGGTGCTGCGCTCGATGCGTTACGGCGAGGCTGACCGCATTCTGCACCTGTACACGCCGAATCGCGGACGGGTGAGCGCGATCGCCAAGGGTGTGCGCCGTGCGCGCAGCCGCTTCGGCGGGCGGCTGGAGCCGTTCTTTCGCCTGCACATTGAGCTGCACGAAGGTCGCGGCGAGCTGTTGACGGTCACGGGCGCACAGACGATCGAGGCCCATGCGCGTTTGCGTGGCGATGGGCGCGCGCTGGACTCGGCGGCGCGGGCATGCGACGCGGTGGGGCGGCTGTTTGAGACCTCGGAGCCGCACCCGGGCGTGTTCAACCTGCTGTGCCGCCAGCTGGCGCTGCTCGATCAGCGCGCCGGGGCTGGCACGCGCGCGGGGGCGCTGGCGTTTCGCCTGAAGCTCCTGCTGGCGGCGGGCCTTGCGCCGCAACTGGGTGCCTGCGCGAGCTGCGGCGAGCCAGAGCACCTGGTCGGCTTCTCGGGCGCGGCTGGCGGCGTGGTGTGCGCGGCGTGTGAGGCGGGGTCATTCCCGCTGGAGCAGGAGGCTCACGGCTTCATGACAGACGCGCTCGGCCGTTCGCTAACGGAGGTCCCTGAAGCGGGCGCGGTGGTGCTTGGCCAGGTCGAGCGGGCGATCGCGGCGACGCTTGAGCACCATGCGCACGTGCGCCTGATGCCGGCTGCTGGACGCGCGGGCTGATACCGGGCGGGTCGGCGCGCGAACCGATGTCGGTATCGTGGTGCGCTGTGGATGAGGGATTGCCGATCGCCTACCAGATGCTCGACGAGGGCGTGCCCGTGCTCGCCTCGGATGGCGAGCAGGTGGGGACCGTGGGGAGCGTGCTGAGCGCGCCCGAGGAGGATGTCTTTCACGGGCTGCTGATCAACACCCCGGGCCACGGCATCCGCTTCCTGGAGGCGGATGCGATTGCGGCGATTCACGAACACGGTGTCGAGCTACGGATTGACTCGGCAGCGGCCGTTAATCTTCCCGCGCCTGAGCACAAGGCGCCGGTGTTTGACGAGAATCCCGATCAGCAGCAGAAGTGGCGTCACTGGGTGCACATCATCACCGGGCGTAACGACTGGAATCACGAGCGCTGAGCGCGACGCGCGAACGAACGTTGCCGGGCCTGCCGCCGGCCGCAGCCGGTGGCACAATCGAGTGATGAGTATCGCTAGCGAGCAGGACACCGTTGCGGCTGGGTTCGCGGAGCGCTGCATGGAGCAGGAGGAGCGGCTGCTGTCGCCGCTTGCTGCGCGCTCCTACCCGGCGCTGCGTGAGCGCCCAGAGGAGGACTGTTCGCTGCGCACCCCTTTCCAGCGTGACCGCGACAGGATCGTCCACAGCAAGGCGTTCCGCCGGCTGACGCATAAGACCCAGGTGTTCGTGGCGCCGCGCGGTGACCATTACCGCACGCGGCTGACGCACACGCTGGAGGTGACCACGATCTCGCGCACGGTGGCGCGTGCGCTGCAGCTGAACGAGGACCTGGTGGAGGCGGTCGGTCTTGGCCATGACCTGGGGCACCCGCCTTTTGGTCACATCGGCGAGGAGGTGTTGGACGGCTGCCTGAAAGAGCGTTTTGGCAGTGATTTTCGCCATTACGAGCACTCGCTGAGGATCGTCGAGCACCTGGAGCGCGATGGGGCGGGACTCAACCTGACTGAGCAGGTGCGCGACGGTATTGCCCACCACTCCAGCCGCTCGGAGGCTCCGCTCACGCTGGAGGGGCGGATCGTGCGGGTGATTGACCGTGTGGCGTACATCAACCACGACATCGATGACGCGGTGCGCGCGGGGTTGCTGCGCGAGGAGGAACTGCCGAGCGAGCCGATCGCGGTTCTCGGCGGGAGCGGCTCGGCGCGCATCGATGCGCTGGTGCACGACATGGTTGAGCACTCCCAGCAAGCGGGGGACATCGTTCAAGGCCCGCTTGCGGGCCCGGCGATGAGCGAGCTGCGCGAGTTCATGTTCGAGCGCGTGTACCTGGGGCCGGCGGTGCGCGCTGAGCACGAGAAGATCGCTGCGGTGGTGCGCAGGCTGTTCGAGCACTATGTGGAGCACCCAGAGCTCTTGCCAGGAGGTGCGGAGGGGTGGCGTCCGCGCAGCGATGTGGAGCTGGCGCAGCGGGTGACGGACTATCTGGCGGGGATGACCGACCGCTACTGCACCAGGGAGTACACGGAGCTGCAGGTGCCGCAGGCGTTCGCCCGCTAGCGTTGCCGTCGTGGCGCTCTACACCAGCGACTCCAAGGATCGGGTACGCGACGCGGTCGACTTCGTGGAGCTGGTGGGCGCGCGCACGGAGCTTCGGCGTGCCGGTCCTGCGCGCTATGAGGGCTTGTGCCCGTTCCACGATGAGCGCAGCCCGTCGTTTGGGATTGACCCTAGCCAGAAGGTGTACTACTGCTTCGGCTGCCAGGCTTCGGGTGACGTGTTCACGTTCGTGCAGGAGACGGAAGGCGTGGACTTCAAAGGCGCGCTGGAGCTGTTGGCGGAACGCTATTCGGTTGAGCTGCAGCGTGAGGAGGAGGACCCGCGGGAGGCAGAGCGGCGCAAGCGCCGTGAGCACCTGCTCGAGCTGCTCGCTCGCACGGCCGCTTACTACGAGCGCTGCCTGTGGGAGTCCGAGGAGGCGGGCAAGGCACGCGAGTACCTGGAGGGCAGGGGGCTGGGGGAGGCGATCCTGCGCGAGTTTCGTGTTGGCTATGCGCCTAGCGCGTGGGACCGGGTGCTGCTGGCGTCGCGTCGCGGCGGCTTCTCAGAGCAGGATCTTTACGCGACGGGGCTGGCGCAGCGCTCGAAGGAGAACGGGCGCCCGTATGACCGCTTTCGCTCGCGCATCATGTTCCCGCTGGCCGACATCCGTGGGCGGGTGCTTGGCTTTGGTGCCCGCGCGATGCGTGACGATCAGCGCCCGAAGTATCTGAACACGTCTGACAACGACCTTTACCACAAGGGCCAGCATCTCTATGGCGCGGATCTGGCGCGTGCTCACGCCACGCGCGCTGGTCAGGTGATCCTGTGCGAGGGCTACACCGACGTGATCGCGCTGCACCAGGCAGGCATCCGCAACACGGTGGCCCAGATGGGCACGGCGCTCACTGGCGAGCAGGTGGGCGAGCTGTCACGGATGGCCCAGACCGTGCTGCTGGCGCTTGATTCCGACAGCGCTGGGCAGGAGGCGATGCTGCGCGCGTCGAGCATGGCGGCCAAGCGCAAGCTGGAGCTGCGCGTGGTGGCGCTGCCCGCGGGGGCTGACCCGGCGGAGCTGGTCCAGCGCGACGGCGCTGAGGCGATGTTGGCGGCTGTGGAGCGCTCGGTGGCGTTTGTGCGCTTTCGCGTGGAGCGCGTGTTGGCAGCAGGCGATGATTCGAGCCCTGAGGGCCGTGACAGGATGTTGGAGGAGCTGCGCCCTGTGTTCGCGACGCTGGCGCCGAGCGCGATGCGCATGGAGCTGACGCGGATGGTTTCAAGCAGGCTGGCGCTGCCGGAGAGCCTTGCCGAGCAGCTGCTGTCATCCGCTGGGGCCTCGCGTGTTTCCTCGGGCGGCGACAAGCGTGGCGGCGGAGCAGACGCGGCTGGCGGTGGTGCTGGCGCGCAGCGGCGGCCGAACGGGTCCGGCGCGCGCGCTGGTGGCCTGTCGGGGCGTGAGGAGACTGAGCGGGCGTTCCTGGCGCTGTGCATTGCCTCTCCTGAGGAGGGCGCGAGCGCGCTTGCGGGTTTGGATGTTGATGAGCACTTCTCCAGCGAGTTGCTGCGCAGGGTCGCCAGGCACCTACGCGAGGGTGACCTGAGCGCGCCGATGGCCGGGCGCTCAGGGCAGGAGCAGGACATGGACTCCGATCAGGAGCTGAGGCGCCTGCTGGCTGAGTTGATCGTGGAAGCTGGCCGCGATCAGGCCAACCCGGCGATGCTGGAGGTTCAGCGCCTGCAGCTGGAGCTTGCCAGCGTGGACCGCCAGATCCAACAGGCGCGTGGGCGGGATGGCTCTGATGTGAGCGCGATGGCGCAGCGGCGCGCGGAGATCAAACGCGAATTCGACAGGGCTTATGGTGGCGTGTTGGAGCAGACGGGGGACCGGGAGGGGTAGGTCGGTCGGGTGGTGGTGGGCTGTGTGGCCTCGCGGCTGCAGAAAAGCCACACATTAGACACAGAAGTCGCAGAATAGAACATATGTTCGTGTGATCATGCGCTGCATGGATCGTGCCTCTCTGCAACAGCTATTGGATCAGGGGTTGTCGCTCGCCGAGATCGGGCGGCGGTTCGAGCGCCACGAAGCGAGTGTCAGCTACTGGGTCAAGAAATATGGGCTTGAGGCGGTAAATCAGAGCAAGCACGCGGCTCGGGGCGGCATCGCGAAAGGGAGCTTGGAGACGCTGGTCGAGGCTGGCATGTCGATAGCGCAAATCGCGGAGACTGTCGGCTGTAGCAAGCCGACAGTTCGGCACTGGCTGCGCCGCTATGGACTGAAAACGCAGGGAAGCGTCGGACGGCGACCCGCGAGCGAGTCGAGGGCTGCCAAGCAGGCTGGGCTTGCCACGGCCACGATGTGTTGCAGGCATCACGGGGAGACCGACTTCCGGCTTGATGGGCGTGGCTACTATCGATGCAAGCGATGCCGATCAGCCGCTGTGGCGCGCAGGCGCAAGAAGGTGAAGACAATTCTTGTTGCTGAGGCAGGCGGCGCTTGCTGCATATGTGGATTTGATCGGAACATGCGCGCCCTGCACTTCCATCACGTCGAACCTTCGCTGAAGCGCCACGAGATCAATGCCAAGGGAGTGGCCATCGCTCTCGAGAAGTTGCGGGTCGAGGCGCAGAAGTGCGTGCTTCTGTGCTCTAATTGCCACGCTGAGGTCGAGGATGGGATGGTGTCCATCCCGGCTGACGCGCTGGAAAGAGCAATGCCCCCTCCGGGGTAGCACAGTGGATGATCCGGGGTAGCTCAATTGGCAGAGTATTCGGCTGTTAACCGAACGGTTGTGGGTTCGAGTCCCACCCCCGGAGCTTGTAGGCCCTCTAGCGCCTCTCTGGCTAATTGCCGATAGGTGGCCTGGGCGGCGCGCCAATGCAATCGCTGAGACCGAGCGCTTTCTCGTCATCACGGACCTTGACGCTCAGCCGGTAGGAATCTTCCAGGGAGGACACAGGGTTAGGCAGCTGGGGCTGGGCGTTGGGCACGTAGTAGTACCCGCCGGCCTTGAGACCTTTGCGCGGGACGCTCCGCACTCGTTTCTGTGCGGCGACATCCGCGAGATAGGTACTGACGAGGGGTAGGTGTCGCGCCGAGTGCAGAAGCGCGTGAACCCGTGCTAGCTCGATCTGCTTATGAGCCCAGCGGCGACAGTCCTGTGGTCTGTGCTCAACGCTGGGTACAGGCCGCCAACCCCTCCACGAGTTGCGCGGCAGCCTCCCCTGCATCGTGAGCACTATGCCACGCGGCGAGCTCCCGTGCCCGCGCTCGTATTGCGACCTCGCCGAGCGCTCGCTCGACTGCAAGCCCCAACACGCGAGGAGTGACGAACCGCCGCGGCACGCGAACGCCGGCGCCGGCCCAGTCGAGTCGGGCGGCGTTCTCGTTCATGTCACCGACTGCGGGGCAGGCGACGACGGCGCAGCCGGAGCTGAGCGCGCGCACGAGCGTGCCGTGGCCGGCGTGGCAGACGACGACATCGCAGTGGGGCATGGTGCGCGAGTAGGAGACCCAGTCGACGACGCGGGCGTTATCTGGCACGGGCAGTGGGCGGGGTGGCAGACGCCGGTTGTAGGTGGCGAGGACGCGCACTGGTGCGTCGGCGAGGCCGCGCAGGGCGGCGCGCAACATGGTGTGCTGGGAGTCCTGGGCGGTGGAGGGGGCGATGAGCACGAGCGGGTGCTCACCTGGCGGCAGCTCAACGTGTTCGGCGGCGGGCTCCCACATGAGCGGCCCGACGACATGCGTGTTGGGAGCCCACTGGTCTGCGCTGCGCGGGTACTCGAGCTGCGGGAAGGTGGCTACGAGCGCGAGCTGGCGGCTGATGCCCCCGTGTACATGGGCGAGCGGAGGCAGTCCCACCTGCGCGCGCGTTTGGTTGAGCTCGACGCGCCCGCGCTCCAGGCCCTTGTGAACGACCTTGTGGGCGCGACCCCAGAAGGCGCGTCCGGCAGCGGTGCGCGGCATGCGCGCGCCGAGCGAGTAGATGGGGAAACCGCGCGCGCTGTGGGGATGGACATGAGGGATGAGGGTGGCGCGCGCTCGCCCATCGAGCTCGGCGGCGAGGGCGGGGGCGAGCGTGAGGATGTCGTTGACGACGACATGGGGTTGCACGTCGCGCACGAGCGGGAGCGTGTCGCGGGTGGCGCGCGCGACGGCGGCGTAGAAGTCGAGCGATGGAGAGCCGGCATCGCCGGAGGGGAAGACGCGATACTCGGGGGCGGCGGAGAAGGCGAGCCCTTGGGCTTCGACCTCGTGCTGCCAGCGCTGCCAGGTTTGCAGCGTGACGTGGTGTCCGCGCGCGGCAAGGGCACGCCCGAGGGCGATCATGGGGAAGGCGTGGCCGGGGTCGCCGAAGGCGCCGAGCAGCACTCGCAGGGGCTGACCGGCGGCGGCGTTCACGGCGGGCTGGTCAGGCGGCGAGCTCGGCGAGCAGCCGTAGCTGCTGCAGGCGCTCGGGGGCGGTGAAGGCGGTGGGGGTGACGCCGAGCGTGCCGACGCCGGCGTCGCGGTAGATGGCGAGTCGCTCACGGATGACGTCGGGCGGGCCACACAGCGAGACGCTGTCGATGAGCTTGTCGGGGATGGCGGCCATGGCCTCCTCGCGCTTGCCTTCGAGATAGAGGTCCTGGATCACTTTGGCCTCGTCGTGGTAGCCGTAACGCTGGATCAGCTGGTTGTAGAAGTTCTGCTTGCGCGAGCCCATGCCGCCGACGTAGAGGGCGACGAACGGCCGCATGGTGTTGCGTCCGGCTTGGAGGTCGTCGGTGATGCACAGGCTGACGGTGGGCGCGATGTCGAAGTGATCGAGCGATTTGCCGGACCGGTCGGCGCCTTCTTGCAGCAAAGGGCGCAGCTCGGAGACGTGCTCGGGGCTGAACAGCGTGGGGATCCAGCCGTCGGCGATCTCGCCGGCGAGGGCGGTGTTCTTGGGACCGATGGCGGCGAGGTAGATGGGGATGCGCTCTTGCACGGGGGAGATGGTGAGCTTGAGCGCCTTGCCGGGCCCGTCGGGGAGCGGCAGCTCGAGTGTGTCTCCGTGGAACTCCACGCGCTCGCGTGCGAGCGCCATGCGCACGACGGCGACGTACTCGCGGGTTCGCTGCAGCTGCTGGGCGAAGCGCTGTCCGTGCCAGCCCTCAGCGACCTGGGGTCCGGAGGAGCCGATGCCGCAGATCATGCGTCCGCCGGAGAGCTGGTCGATGGTGGCGGCGGTCATGGCGGTCATGGCTGCGGAGCGCGCGGGCATCTGGAAGATGCCGGCGCCGAGGCGGATCTTTGAGGTCTGCCCGGCGAGCCAGCCGAGCACGGTGGCAGTGTCAGAGCCGTAGGCCTCGGCGGCCCAGACGGAGTCGTATCCGAGCTGCTCGGCCTCCTGAACGATGGTGAGCTGGTCCTCTGAGGTGAGGCCCATGCCCCAGTAGCCGATGTGCACGCCGAGCTTCATGTGCAAGTTTCCTTTCAGCGGGAGGGGATTCTTTGCGGGGCGGGAAGGCGTGCCATACGCTTGGCCGCGCAACCGCTTGGCATTGGCTGAACAGCCAACACCGCCGGTGCACAGCCTATGCGAAACCGCCGCCGCCAGAACAGCAGCCCTGTGGAGCGCTTGCGCATGGCGATCGACTGCCTGCCGGTGCGAACGCGCGAAGCGATGCTGGCGGGGGTGCGCGCGAACGAGCGAATCATCGCGGGGGCATATGTCGACGGGGACGGTGGCGTGTGCCCGATGCTGGCGGCGCACCGTGCGGGCGGTCGCACGGATCTGCTGTCGTTTGCTCGCTCGTGGGACCGCTTCACGCGCACGGGTGGCGCTGCACGAGTGGCGAGCGCACGCGAGGTGCGCATCCTGGTGGCGCAGTTGGAGGACAGCTTGATGAGCGCGAGCGGCGTGGAGCTGGACGTGGCGATCTCCGAGCACCGCGAGCTGATGAGCCGCCGTGTGCGCACTCGCCGCACGCTCCCGGATGCGGCGGACCCGGCGGGTGAGATCGTGGCTAGGCGCCTGCGCAGGCCATCGGTGCGGCGATTTTTGGGAGACAATCTGGCTGCGCGGACCGAGCGCGGCCCGTTGTTGCCGGTCTCAGCGCGGGGCTGATCGAGCCGACGCTGCTACGAGGCTGGGGCTTGGCTAGAGCGAGTCTCCGGGTCGCACGAACATCATCTCGGGCACGATGCAGGCGGGGGAGACCTTGAGCAGGTAGCGCACGGCCTCGGCGATGTCCTCGGGGCGAATCATGTCCTCGGCGGCGACCTGTGCCTTGGCGAAGTCGGTCATGGGTGTGTCTACGAAGGCGGGGCACAGGGCGGTGGACTTGATGCCGTCGCCGCCGAGCTCCTTGTTCATGGCTTCGGTCCAGCCGACGACACCATGCTTGGAGGCGGAGTAGACCGACAGCCAGGCCTCGCCGCGCTTGCCCGAGATGGAGGAGGTGTTGACGACGAGCGCGTTTTTGTGCTCGGCGCCGGCCTCCTTGAGCAGCGACACGCATTCGCGATAGAAGATGACGATGGAGCGCAGGTTGATGTCGAGCTGCATGTCCAGTCGCTTGGTCTCGATGTCAGCGACGGGCGCGCCGACGCCGACGCCGGCGTTGTTGACGAGCACGTCGAGGCGCCCGTACTTCTCGCGATGGGCGGCGACCACCTTCTGGATCTCTGCCTCGTCGGAGACGTTGGCGGCGACCGCGTGCACGTCGAACCCGTCAGCGGCGAGCCCAGCGACGGCGGCGTCGAGCTTGTCGGGGCGCCTGGCGGCCATGGTGACGCCGAAGTCTTCCTCGCCGAGCACCCGGGCGATGGCCAATCCGATGCCGCTGGATGCTCCGGTGACGATGGCTGCGCGCTCTGCTGACATGTGCGTTCCTCCCCGTTGATGGTCCGAATCGAAGCGACCGCCTCGAACAGCGCAGCGGCGCGCGGGAGCATCCCACATCTCGCTTGTAGCGTCTGCGCCAGCGCGCGCGGTCCAAGGTCCGAGCGTGCGGCGGGCCCGTAGCTCAGTTGGTTAGAGCTGCCGACTCATAATCGGTAGGTCCCTGGTTCGAGTCCAGGCGGGCCCATGGCTGGATGATGCGTTCTAGAGCCATTCTTGGAGAGCCCGGTATTCGCTCCGTGATGTGGTGTTTGATGAGGTGATGCGCCCGCTTAGAGGGGACACGCGGCCACGGGTGAGTAGCCGCGAACTGCGCTATCCGGTGAGTCAGGCGAGCAGCGCTCGGCGCTTTGCGTTGGTCCTCAGCGTTTGTTTGGTGGGGGTGGGCTGTCTTCTCGCCGGGCGGGCGTTCGCGTGGCTCCCTGCCGCGATGGGCCCTCCGCGTGCAGCGATCGCCGAGCCGGCTGGGGCCGCTCCCCTGATCCGCGGGTACCCACTCGTTCTGTCCTCAGGTGCGTCGGGCGCTGTGTGGTACGGCGGCGCAGCGAATGGGGGCAAGGAATATGTCGAACAGCTAGGCCTGATCTCGCCGGCGAATGCGTTCCTTGACCTCGAGCTCACTCCGGAGCTCAGCGGCTACTGGCCTCAGTACTTCGCTTCGGGCGCCGACGGGCAGGAGTGGTTTCTCGCCGATCGTGAAGGGACCTCAGTGCCGCTGCTCGTAGAGGCCTCGCCGCTGGGGGTCACCGCCATAGAGCACCTAGCGGTTGATCCGTCTAGCAGCGTGCGTGGGCTGGCTGTCGGGGCCGATGGAGATCTGTGGATGACCGACACGCGCCTCCAGGGCACCCATCGGGTGAGCGCGATCCTGCGGCTGACGTCGTCGGGCTCGCTCACTGCGTTCAGCCGCGGCCTGGACGCTGGAGCGATTCCCGCGAACATCACTGCTGGGCCCGACGGCTCGCTCTGGTTCACCGATGAAGCGGGGCGTATCGGCCGGATCACCACTGTCGGTGTGATCCACGAGTTCCGTCTCCCGCGTCAGATCAGTCATCCTGGGCGCCCATTCGCACCCAGCCAACCAATCATCGAGGGGCCCGACAGGGCGCTGTGGTTCATCCTTGGCTCGCACCGGCTGGGTCGTATGACCACGTCGGGTCGTTTGCGGATATTCACGCCGCACTCCTCATACCGGGGCTTTCAGGCGAGCGGCGAATATGGAGAACTCGTGGGACTGGCCGCGGCGCCGGATGGCGATGTGTGGTTCACGCGACAGTCGGGCGAAGTGGCGCGAATTGACAGGACGGGGAGAGTCACGACGGTGACTAACACGCTGCTGGCCGCGTACGGAATCGCGTTCATCGGCGGTACCGCATGGATCGGTGAGGGTCCGGCTTACAGCAAAGGCGAAGAAGGCGGCGGCGGGGAAGGACGGGCTGCCCGTGTTGCGCGGATCACGGCGTCTGGGAGCGTCCGGCAGTTTCCGCCGCGCCCGCCGTGCCGTGTCCCTTCTCTGGCCGGCGTGGGGCAGGAATTCGTCACCCCCATCTTTGGCATCTCCGCGACAACCAC
>Ga0302314_10002489_pt1 | contig 34074 bp, 28 predicted proteins | sample III_Palsa_N2_3_FD_200533 | JGI IMG/M metagenome (GOLD analysis project Ga0302314, IMG submission 200533) | Peat permafrost microbial communities from Stordalen Mire near Abisko, Sweden - III_Palsa_N2_3 | ecosystem: Environmental > Terrestrial > Soil > Palsa > Peat permafrost | place: Sweden...
AATCCGACCGCGATCTGCTGGGCCGGTTCCGCCGGCTGCACGGGGACCGCGGGGAAGTTCGGCTGGTACCTGAATCTTCTCAGCACCCTCGAGCAGATCGTGTACAACCCGCAGCTGGTGGACGGCGTGCTCCTGGTGAATTCGGTGGTGCCCGCCAATAATCTACCACTGGCCTGCATCACCAATACCGATACGGGCTACACGTACGCCATCTCGGTGCTGACCGGCACCGCGCCGCCGAACTTCTTCATCTCGTATCACGACACCGCGGCGGCGGGCGCTCAAACCAATGCGACAGGTACGTCGCTGATCGTGACTTCCGGGAGTTTGGGGACCGGGACAAGCGGGGGTGGGACCGGGACTACGCCGCCCGCACCGCCCCCGGGATGCACGAATGCCACTTTGATTTACCAGACCACCGGCGGCACGGCGCAGGCGACCAATGCATGTCTGCCCGCCAATACCAAGGCCCGCCGCCTCACCTGGGTACAGCTGCGATGAGGGCCATCACCATGAAGCGTAAGACCCCCGGCTTCTCGCTCATCGAGCTGATGATCGTGGTCACGATCGCGACGATTCTCGCAGCCATCGCGATCCCGTCCTATCAGAGTTCGATACGCAAGTCCCGGCGCGCCGAGGCGAAGACGGCTCTGCTGGATCTCGCTGCACGCGAGGAGCGGTACTTCGCCACGCAGCAGCTCTACTCGAGCAGCCCCGTGGCACTGGCGTACACGAGTTCGGGGGGCTGGCCGGTGGTGATCGGCAACTACTATTCGATCTCCAGTGTCGTGGCCGTGGCGCCGACCTCCTCGGCGCCGGGGACGTACGTATTGCAGGTCACCCCCACGGCCGGCAGCCCGCAGCTCTCAGACACGTCGTGTCAGCTGTTCCAGGTCGATCAGACGGGTACGCAGACCTCGCAGGATGGCAGCGGCAACAACACCAGCACGACCTGCTGGCCTTAGTTGAAGAGCTGGTCCTTGAGGCGGAAGCAGGTCGAGATGTCCTCATCGCCATGGCCCTGGGCGATCAGCTCGGCGTACTGCGCGAGCATGCGTTCGACGACGGGCAGCTCGACACCAAAGACGGCCGCCATGTCGTGGCAGATCCCCAGGTCCTTCGCGTGCAGCCGGACGCGGAACCCCGGCGGGTAGCTTTCGCGGATCATGTTCGGGGCGCGGTGCACGAAGTACCAGCTCGAGCCGGCACCCTTGCCGAGTGTCTCGACCAGCTTGTCGAGCGGCAGACCATTGGCTTTCGCGAAGGCCATCGCCTCGCTCACCGCCTCGATGATGCCCGCGCACATGATCTGATTGGTCGCCTTCGCCGCCTGACCGGCACCCACCGGGCCGAAATGCGTGAAGGTGCGGCCCATCGCGGTGAGGACCGGCTGTGCCTGCGTGAAACTCGCCGCCGCGCCGCCACACATAATGGCGAGCGTGCCGTCGCGCGCGCCCTCGGTGCCGCCGCTGACCGGACAATCCATGAAATCGGCGCCGACGGAGGCCAGGCGTTTCGCCACCATGCGGGCGGTGTTGGCGCTGACCGTGGAGCAGTCGAGGACGAGCTGCCTGCTGGCGAGGCCGCCGTGGAGGCCGTCGATGACAGCGAACACATCCTGGTCGGCAGAGACGCACACGACGATGACGTCACTGAGTCTGGCAAGTTCGGCGAGGGTTTCCGGCGCGGCGCAGTTGAGTTCGGCCGCCAGCGCCACCGCCTTGGCAGTCGTACGGTTCCACACCGCCGCGAGCAGCCCGGCCTTGTGCAGATTGCGAGCCATGCAGGCGCCCATGGCGCCCAGGCCCACGAAGGCGACGCGCATGGTGTTCAGCCGGTGCCGTCCGCGCAGGCCTCATCCATGGCCTGTCGGGTCTTGACGCGTTCGGCGTCAGCATCCGCATCGCTCATGTATTCGCGCGGCGCGCTGGCATCGGCATTGGGCTGATAGATGCGGCGGGCATGGATCAGCTTGTCGTATTGAACCTTCAGCTCCTTGCATTGTTCGGCACGGACGGCGTCCATGTCCGACTGTACCTGCTTGGTCGCCAGGGTTTTGCCCGGATCCGGCGCCGCAGTGTGATTGTTCGGCGCGGCCGTGGTGGTCGCGGGTGCGCTCGCGGGCTCGCGTGGGCGATCGCTCTTGATGAGCTGCGCGCCCGGCGTCCAATGGTCGCTGTAATGAACTTCGCCCTGCGCATCCACGGATTTGTAGACGTCAGCCGAAGCGGTGGTGACCGCGGCAAGCGCCGCCACGGCAAGAATAAAGCGGAGCATGAATGGCCCTCCAGACTCGCAGTGTAGCGCCGAACGAGGCGCTCCAAACCTTGAACTGCGTCACACAACGTGGGCGCTGGCTGCGCGCTGGCCGGAAAAAATAAACCCAAGGCCGCACCGCGAGGCGCGACCTTGTGGTTATGTTGCAGACCTTCAGTGCCCGTAGGCCTTCTCGCCGTGGCTGGAGATATCCAGGCCTTCGCGCTCTTCCTCCTCGGTCACCCGGATGCCCATGACGAACTTGAGGACGCCGAAGGCGATGAAGGCGACGACCGAGGTCCAGACGATGACGATGCAGACCGCCTTGAGCTGGATCAGGAACTGCGCCCCGATGCCCGGATAGCCCATCTTCATCGTCACCCAGTCCTGCACGCTGCCCGGGCCACCGAGGCTCGGCGAATTGAAGATGCCGGTGGTCAGCGCGCCGAACACGCCCCCGAGGGCATGGACGCCGAACACATCCAGCGCGTCGTCGGCGCGGATCAGCTTCTTGAGCCCCGTGACGCCCCAGAAGCACACCACGCCGACCCCCAGGCCAATGATGAAGGCACCCGGGATGCCGACGTTGCCGGCGGCCGGCGTGATCGCCACGAGTCCGGCGACGGCACCCGAGGCGGCGCCGAGCATCGACGGCTTGCCCTTGATCAGCCATTCGACGGTCATCCAGGACAGCACTGCGCAGGCCGTGGCGAGATAGGTGTTCATGAAAGCGAGTGCTGCGGTGCCGTTGGCCTCCAGTGCCGAGCCGGCATTGAAGCCGAACCAGCCGAACCACAGCATCGAGGCGCCGATCATGGTCATCGTCAGGCTGTGCGGGGCCATCGACTCCTTGCCGAGTCCCACCCGCTTGCCCAGCAGGATGGCGCCGACCAGACCCGCGACGCCGGAATTGATGTGCACGACGGTCCCGCCGGCGAAGTCCAGTGCGCCCAGCTGCCAGATGTAACCGGCATGAGCATTCATCGCATCAGCGACGCTCGTCGAGCTGTAGGCATCCGGGCCTTCCCAGAACCAGACCATGTGGGCGACCGGCAGATAGGCGAAGGTGAACCAGATCACCATGAATACCAGCGCCGCGGAGAACTTGATGCGCTCGACCAGCGCGCCGAGGATCAGGCAGCAGGTGATCGCCGCGAAGGTCGCCTGGAAGCCCACGTACACCAGCTCGTTCAGCGGCGTGCCCTTGCTGAAGGTGGATGCGTAGCTGAAGCTGCCATCGACCGGATTGAAGGTGCCGTTCAGGAACATCCGGCTGAGGCCCCCGATGAACGGGTTCGGACCTTCGGTGAATGCCAGCGAATAGCCGTAGACGCACCACAGGACCGTGATCAGGGAGAAGCCCACGAACACCTGCATCAGTACCGAGAGCATGTTCTTCTCGCGCACCAGGCCACCATAGAAGAGGGCGAGGGCCGGCACCGACATGAACAGCACCAGGGCGGTGGAGGTCATCATCCAGGCCATATCGCCCTTGTTCGGGGTCGGGGTCGCAGCCGCCGCCGGGGCCGAGCTTGCCGGCGCGGCAGTCGCCGCATCGGCGGAGGCGGCCGGCGCGGAACCGTCATCCGCGTGGCCGATCGCGGGGGTGAAGCTCAGCGCGGCAAACGTCACGGTCACCAGGGCCATCAGCAGCGCCGAGCGCCGGGTCATGGCACGGAGCAGTGATTTCACGAGGGTCGTTCGAGCGGTGAGCATGGTCTCTCCCGGTATTGTTTCGTTTTCGTATCGATCGGAAAGCGCCGCCGAATCGAGCGTTTCGCGCCAATTTTCCAGACAGACACCGTCCGTCTGGCAGGGGTATGCTCCGGCTGCGCGCTGGAAAGGTGCAGCTTCCGTGCCACGTGAAAATATTACAGGATTTCGAGGCCTTACGCGCGTTTGTAGCGTCATTTTTGCACCACTGCGGGGCCCGATTTGCGGCCACCGCCCCGTTCAGGGGCAGGGATTTTGGAGGTTATTTAACACATGGAACCCTCAACCATAAACGAGATCGCAAGACGGCTGCTGGAGAGCCTCCCGGCGACAGTGCGGGGTGCACAGGCCGATCTTGAGCACAACTTTCAGGCAGTCCTGCGCACGACCCTCGGCAAGCTCGACCTGGTCACTCGCGACGAGTTCGACGTGCAGACCAAGGTCCTCGAACGCACCCGCGCCCGACTCGCGCTGCTCGAGGCGCGGCTCGCGGAGCTGGAGCAGGCGACGAACCAGGGTGCCGGCGCGGCCTGATGGGCATCGCCGCGACCTACTGCCGTGGCCAGCTGGGACTCAACGCGCCCCTGGTCCAGGTCGAGGTCAACCTGGGGCCGGGGTTGCCGGTCTTCTCCATAGTCGGCCTGCCGGCGACGGTCGTGAAGGAGAGCAAGGAGCGGGTCCGGGCCGCGCTCACCAACTCCGGCTTCGAGTTCCCGGCCGGGCGCATCACGGTCAGCCTGGCGCCGGCCGATCTGCCGAAGGAGGGCGGCCGCTTCGATCTGCCGATTGCACTGGGGATTCTGATGGCCTCGCGGCAGCTGCGTTCCGTGCCGGGCCCGGCCGGCTCGCTGCCCCGGGAGTTCTACGGTGAGTTGAGTCTGAGCGGGGAGCTGCTGCCGGTGCGCGGTCTGACCCTCGCCGCCGCCCACGCCGCGCGCGAGGGCCACGAGATCATCGTGCCGCTGCCGAACGTGCGCGACACCCGCATCGTTAGGCATGGACGCACGACGGGCGCGCGCAGCCTGCTGGATGTCTGTGCCCATCTGCGGGGGGAGCGACGCGAGCGCCCGCTCATCCAAGGATCGGGCCTCGCCCGGCTCGCCGATGAGCGCGAAGGCGTCCTGCTCCTGCCGCCGCCGGATCTGGCCGATGTCCGCGGGCAGCAGCTGCCGAAGCGCGCCCTGATCATCGCGGCAGCAGGTTTTCACAGTCTGCTGATGAGCGGGCCACCCGGCTCGGGCAAGACCATGCTGGCGCAGCGACTGCCGGGGCTGTTGCCGGCACTCTCCGGCACCGAGGCGCTCGAGGTGGCGACGATCGCGTCCATCAGCGCCGTCGAGCCGGGCGCGAACTACGGCAGACGCCCGTTCCGCGCCCCGCATCATACGGCCTCGGCGAATGCCATCGTCGGCGGTGGCCCGTATGCCCGTCCCGGCGAAGTCAGCCTCGCGCATCGTGGCGTGCTGTTCCTGGACGAACTTCCCGAGTTCGATCGGCGGGTGCTCGAAACACTGCGTGAGCCGCTCGAGAATCGCGCGGTCGTGATCGCCCGCGCGCGGGTGCAGGCACAGTATCCGGCCGCCTTCCAGCTGATCGCGGCAATGAATCCCTGCCCCTGCGGCTACCTCGGGGACCCCGGCGGCAAGTGCCGCTGCAGCGTCGGACAGATCGAGGCCTATCGGGCGCGGATCTCCGGGCCGCTGCTGGATCGCATCGACCTGTTCGTCGAGGTGCCGCGGGTGCCGCTCGCAGATATCGCGGACCTCACGCCTGGCGCGCGCGCGCCACCGCGCCTCACGAGCGTCGCCGCGGCGCGCACGGTGGCCCGGGCGCGGGCCCGGCAGCTGCGGCGCAGTGGCTGTCTGAACGGTGAGCTGTCCCAGGCGCAGTTGCAGGCACAGGCGAAGCCGTCACCCGAGGCCAGCCGCCTGCTCGAGCAGGTGTTCGAACGCCTGGGCCTCACGGCCCGCGCGTATCACCGGGTGTTGCGCGTGGCGCTGACGATCGCCGATCTCGAAGACAGTGAAGTCCTGGGCCCGGCGCACATCGCCGAGGCGGTGCAGTTGCGGCGGCTCGCCACGTCGTTCAGGTCTGAGCCTGGGCCGTGAGCGGCTCGGCGACCTTGCCGAAGCGGCGCTGCCGGCGCGAGAAGTCCTCGAGCGCGAGACCCAGATCGTCGCCCGCGAAATCAGGCCACAGGCAATCCGTGAAATAGAGCTCGGCGTAAGCGCACTCCCACAGCAGAAAATCGCTCAGGCGCTGATCGCCACCGGTGCGGATCAGCAGGTCTACGTCCGGCGCGGGCGCGGAATGGTTCACCGCATTCAGCCGCGAACGGAAGCGGGCGAACTCGTCTTCGGCGGCGCATTCGGGACCGTCGGTCGCCGCGGCCTTGAGGATGCTGTGCCGCGCCGAGTAGTCCACGGCCATGCGCAGGTGCATGCCGGTGCAATGGGCCGTCTGACGCTCGCCATGTTCGACGGCCCGCAGCAGCTCGGAGCCGAGCCGGTCGCGGCGGCCGATGATGTTCAGGCGGACCTGCTGCCGGATGCAGCGCTCGGTCTCGGTCAAAAGGTAGCGGCGAAAGAGCTTGAGGAGGGCGCCGACTTCGCGCGGCGGCCGGCCCCAGTTGTCGGACGAGAAGGCGTACAGGGTGAGCGTGCCGAGTCCCGCGGTGGCGGCGGCCTCGACGATGCGCCGCACCGTGCGCGCGCCCTCGATGTGGCCCGCCGTGCGCATGAGTCCACGGCGACCGGCCCAGCGGCCGTTGCCGTCCATGATGATTGCGACGTGCATAGAGCTCAGAAGAGTACTCTACATTGCAAAGTTGATGGGCCAAAAAATGCCGTCTTGTGGACTATGCACGGCGGGTCGCCCGGATCACCGCCTCGATATGCTGAAGGTAGCGCTCCAGCGCCGTACGGCCGGTGCTGGTCAGCCGGTATTCGGTGCGCGGCCGGCGCTCCTCGAAGGTCTTGCGGCAGGAAATGAAGCCGGCGTCCTCGAGCTTGCGCGCATGCGCACCGAGATTGCCGTCGGTCACCGCGAACAGTGACTTCAGATCGTTGAACGTGAGCTGTTCGTTCACTGCCAGGGCCGAGAGGATACCGAGCCGGACCCGGCCGTAAATGAGCCGGTCGAAACGTTCGTCGTCGGGCGCGCCCGTGGGCTGCGCCTGGGCTTTCGGGGCCGGTATCGCGACCGGTTCGATCGGCTCGCTCCTGGCGATCGTGCTTGCGCTCATGGCGAATTCTCCCGGGGCCGTCCGCCGATCAGGATACCAAACAGCAGGTGCAGGCCGCCGAAGCCGATGCCCAGCACCGCATTCTGAAAATTCACCGGGACCTGCAGGGCGACGACGCCGAGTCCCGCCAGCAGCGCGCCCATCACTGCGAGCGCGCGCCGCGTCATGGTGCTGGCGGCCATCACGGCGCAGCCATACATGAGCAGCCACATGCCGGGAATCAAAGCGGCCTGCTGGTGCACCCACAGCTGCCAGGTCAGCACCGCACCCACCAGCAGCGGTGGGCACAGGCACATCAGGAACTTGCGCAGCGGACCGCGGTACAGCGCCGTGCCGCGACTGACCACCTGGTTGACCATGAGGGCCGTGCCGAAGGCGACCGCCACGAGTCCGGCGATCAACCAGACCTGCAGCCAATGGACGCTCGGGGGCTTGAGCCACACCAGCAGCGCCGCCATCGTACCGACGGCGCCCATCGCGATGCCCGCCGAGCCGGGGACGGCCAGCAGGCCCGCAGCGTCGATCGAGGCGCGGATGTACTGCAGCGTGCCGAGGGCGTGGGAATCCAACGCGACCGTGTTGCGGCCGCGGGATTCAGGATCGATTATCGCCTTAGGCATGCATGACTCCCGCAACCGCGATCAGTGCTTGGCCATGTCCATCATGTGGTCCACGCCCTGCTCGATGATGGCATCCGGGATATCCAGCCGGTTGCCTTTCGCCGGCATCGTGCCGGCCTGCCCCGTGAAGCCATGGAGGGCGTGGTCATACAGTACGGTCTTGCCCTTGGCGAGGCGAGGGCCCCAGGCCGCGACGTCGCCGGCCTTCGGCGCACCGGCTATGCCCAGACCGTGGCACGCCGAACAGACCTGCTCGTAGACCTGGGCGCCGTCCTTCGGAATCGGCAGCACCACCCCTGATCCCGCCGGCGAGTCCGGCTTGATGGCCATGGCAGTGTTGTCCTGGCCGACGATCGCTTCCTGCGACAGCGGCTCGATGCGCATCGCGACGCTCTTTTCGAAGTCGCGCTGCTCGACCACATCCGTTTCCTGGGTGTGCGCGGCAACGACCCGCGCGAAGACCCCGATGCCGATTGCGACCAGCACCAGGATGCCGATCACCATGCTGAACGTATTGACGAAGTGCGTGTCCTGCTTGCTCACAAATAGCGCCCGGCACCGTCCGCCCTAAGAGTGGGCGCCGAAGTATACCGAGTAACCGCCACGCTCTGGAACTCTGCGTCACTCAGATGAGAATAATTCTCACCGGTTCAGCTGGCTCAGCATCCGTTCGGCATCCTTGTTCCCCTGGGCCGCGGCCTTGCGGAACCACTCCGCGGCCTGCGCCAGGTCCACCGCCACCCCGTCGCCGTTCAGGTAGGCGACCCCGAGGTTGTACTGGGCGAACTGGTTTCCCTGGTCGGCCGCCTTGGCGAGCCAGGCGGCGGCCTGGGACAGATCCTGTGGCACGCCATCGCCTTTCTTGTACAGCAGGCCGAGATTGTATTGAGCCGCCGCGTAGCCCTCATCCGCGGCCTGCCGGAACCAGCGGGCGGCCTGCGCGGGGTCGCGCGCCACGCCCACCCCCTTGTTGTACATCACGCCGATGTCGTACTGGGCATCGGGGTAGCGCTGTGCTGCCGCTGCGTGCAGCAATGAAGTCGCCTCGGCCACGTCCTGCGGCACACCTGCGGCGGTGAGATACATCATGCCGAGGTTGGTCTGTGCAGACGCCCGACCCGCCGCGGCGGCCTTTCGATAGAGCAGAACCGCCTGCTGGGTATTCTGCGCGACTCCGCCATTGCCCAACTGGTACATGAGTCCCAGCTGGCCCTCGGCATCGGCATTGCCCGCATCCGCCGCCTTGGTGAACCACGCGACCGACTGCGGCAGATCCTGGGCCGCGCCTTCGCGGCCGAACAGCACGCCAAGATCGTACTCGGCATCCGTCACTCCCTGCGCGGCAGCCTTGCGAAACCAGGCGATCGCCTGCTGATCATCCCGGGCGATGCCATCACCCTTGGCGTAAAGGGTGCCGAGGTCATACTCCGCCTCCCCATATCCCTGGTCCGCCGATTTGCGCAGCCATATGACCGCCTGCCGCAGATCCTGCGGGACGCCGTCGCCGTTCATGTACTGCACGCCGCGTTGGTACTCGGTCACGGCGCTTGCGTCTTCAGGTCCTGCGAACGCAGCGCTGCATGCGGCGAGCATCAACAACGCCCGCAGACCCGCACACGAAAAACTGATCGCTGTCATTTGATGAACCTATCGGGTTGCCTGAGGCTGCAGGCGTTTCCAGCGTTGGGTGCCGACCTTCTGATTGGGATCGAGTCGACCGCATCGGTCACGATGAATTCACCGCCGCGATCACCGCTCCACGCGTAGCGAAACGCGATGCCGAGCTTCGTGTCGGCCGCCGTGTCCTCGAAGATGAATGAATTGGCAGCGAAATAGCTGGGCAGGAAATGAATGATCAGGTCGGTGTATTTCCCATGCCAGTATTCGACGGACGCCTGCCGATCCCAGCGGTAGTTCTCGTGCAACGTGCCGAGCACCGAGGCCAGGATGCGACTGGTCTGTTCGAGTGTGCCGGCGGGCGCCCACAGGCTGTCGCATTCCACGACCATAAAGGTATCGATCATCGGACCCTGCAGGTCTTCGCGCTCCTGCAGATGTTCAACGGCGACTTCCCGCCACTCCTCGACCGCTGCACCATTGCGCTGATACGTGATGCGCGCGCGTGCGGCATCCGCGGTATTGGTGGCGCTGAGTTGCGCGTTGAGATTGGCGGCAACCTTGGGTAAGCGTTCGATGGCGAGGACGCGGGCGCCGGGGTGCAACCTCGGCAACAGTACCGCTCGCAGGTAATCGGCGGCGCCGGTGGGGGGCAGCTTCCCCACCTTGACTCCCTTTGCCCGCAGATGGCTGCGCGTGCCCGGATTCTCGCTCTGGCCGCGCAGCTCCCAGCCCTTGGGGATCTTCAGGTCCACAGGGTGCGAGGACCCGTAGCTGTCGCCCCCGGTGGCGCCCGCTGCCGGCGCTTCGTCGATCTGCGCCGAGACCAGCTGCCACCAGCCGGTGCCGTCGGCGGCAGCCGCCGTCGTCGCCGCGAACAGTATCCCCAGGGCGAGCCCGCAACGAATCCGTGCCATGTCGAGAATTTCCCCGTTCCTTAGGTTCGAGAAGGCGATTTCCGCGGCCAAACCGCCTCATCGATTGCCGTGAGTCACTTTCCCCGCGGCCGACGCGTACTCGGATCAGAAATCAACATCACACGGGACGGATGACGTGAATCCCCAAGCCGAAGCACATCCGGTTCAGCTGCGTTTGCTGGCGCTGGTCGTGCGTTACTGGGCCTGCAACATCACGATGGTTCACGACCAGGGTCAGTCCTGGCCGGGCTTCGGCTATACCGAGCCGGAGAAGGACACGCTCACCGGCATCGCCAGGAAGGTCGACTCGGTGGAATTCTTCGTGTGGATGGCGCTGGTCGTGGTGTGCTTCCTGGCGTTCGCCGCACTGATCACGGCGGGCGGTTTTCTTTGGGTACAGCACGCGCAGCCGCAGTCGGCGCAAGTATCCGCCACAATTTTTTTCATTCAGATGGGATCGCTCATTCTTGTTTGCATGGCGGTGGCATTTCCGCTCGCCATGCTGATTGCCTCCTGGGCAAGCGGCCTGCTGTTCTCCCCGCCGGACACTGAGCTCACCGATCACGCCACGACGGTGCATTTCATCGTGAAACTGCTATGGCAGCTCACGCGCATGGCCTTGCTCGGCTCGGTCGCGGTGGTTGCGCTGCTGCTGTTCGTCCCTGGTCATTCGAATATCGAACAGCTGCTCAAAGTGGTCATGCCGATACTGGCCCCTGCCGTCAGCGTCCTGACTCTGGTCTACTACGGCTCGACCCGGCTGCGACGCAGCGCCCCTGAGGGAACTTGACGGCTCTTTCGCCTGTCGTAAGGCATCACCCGTGCGGGGCGGTCCGTTCATATTCATTTCATGTTCCGCCGGCTTGCCATCTGTCTGCAGGGGTTGTGGATTTTCCTGATCCCCTGCGTGCGTGCGGCTGAGCTCGATGGATTCGGCGGGCGACTGGACTCCGACGCCAACGGCAATGGCACCTACACCTGGGGCGGTGAGTATCGCGAGGCCATCAGCGACAACTGGAACGCCAGCTTCGTCTGGCTGAACGAAGGCCACCAGCCGCACAACCATCGCGACGGGCAGGCCGTCCAGCTGTGGTGGCACACCCAGGCCAATCCGCTCGGGCTGGTGTTCGAGGCAGGTCTGGGCCCGTACCGCTATTACGACACGCATCTGCTGGAGGTCGACCCCGGCTATGACAACCGGCATGGGTGGGGGGGCCTGGCGACTGTCGCGGCAGACTGGTATTTCTCGAACCGCTGGTTCGTCTTCCTGCGCTTGAATCAGGTCGAGGTCACGCACGGTTTCGATTCGACCGCGGTGGCAATGGGCGCCGGCTATCGCTTCGCATCCCCGTTCAATCCGGCGACGCACGCCGGCGACCCGTCCACCGCGCCGCTTTGGGAAGTCGATGGCCTCATCGGTGAGCGGATTCAGAACAGCGCCAATTCACCGGCCGGAATGGCCGAGTCGTTTGATCTGCGGCGGCAGCTCAGCGATCACTTCACGGTTTCGGCCTCAGTCATCGCCGGCCAGGAGACCAAACTCGACTGGGGTGCCGGCTTCGCCGCCGAACTGTGGCTCGAGCAACACCTGACATCCCGCTTCATGGTCGGCGCGGGGGTTGGCGCCTTCATCGTCAGCTCGGACGATAACCTCAGCGACTCCAAGATCCCTTCGAATCTCGAAGCGCTGGTGTCGGTGACGCTGGCCTATGAGATCACACCCAGGCTGAAGGTGCGCGCCATCTGGCATCGCATCGGGTCCGGCGATAACCATGATGCCGACATCGTGCTGCTGGGAATGGGTTATCGGTTCTGAGGCGAGCCTTCACAACGCTTGGCTCTGATCCTGAATGGGCTTCGCCCCGGGCCGGACCTTCTTCGTTGGCTCGTCGAGCTTGTCGCCCAGGACCCGTCGTACTGCGACGTAGAACACCGGGATCAGCCCCAGACCGAGGAATGTGGCGAACAGCATGCCGCCGATCACGCCGGTGCCGATCTCGTGACGCGAGGAGGCGCCCGCACCGGTTGAGATCGCCAATGGCAGTACGCCCAGGATGAATGCCATCGAGGTCATGAGGATCGGGCGCAGCCGCAACTTGCTCGCCTCCATGACCGCATCGTACAGAGTCTTGCCGTTTTTCTGGCCGTCCACTGCAAATTCGACGATCAGGATCGCATTCTTCGCCGCAAGACCGATCACCGTCACGAGACCGATCTTGAAGTAGATGTCGTTCGGTATGTTGCGCAACAGGCAGAACGCCACCATGCCGAGCAGGCCGAGCGGCACCACGAGCAGCACCGACACCGGGATCGACCAGCTTTCATACAGTGCGCCAAGGCACAGAAACACGACGACGATCGACAACGCCATCAGCGCCATCGAGGAGCTTCCGGAGAGTCGTTCCTGGTAGGACTGCCCGGTCCAGTCGGCATCGAAGCCGGCCGGCAGTTTCTGGTCGATGATGGTCTGCAGCGAGGACATCGCCTGGCCGGTCGAATAGCCGGACGCGGAATTGCCGACGATTTCGATCGCGGAGTAGCCGTTGTAGCGCGGCAGCACCAGTGGACCCAGATCCCAGTTGGTTTTGACGACGCTCGACAGCGGCACCATGTTGTACGGGCTGATCGAGTTGTTCCCGGCGGATGGATCGATCTGCGTCAGGTAACCGCTGGTGTTGGTAGCATCGGCCAGGGAGCTGGCGGCACCCGTTGCCGCACTCGAAATGCCAGTGGGTGTGTACAGATGATCGAGCGCATCGAGTCCCATCCGGAAGGGCGCGTCGGCCTGGACGTAGACTTTCTTCACCCGGCCGGCATAGGTGAACTGGTTGACGTAGAACGGTGCCAGCTCCGTCGCGACGGTGTTGTAGACGTCGGTCAGGGACAGGCCCATTGACTGAGCCTGGTTCCGGTCCACCCGCAGTTCCAATTGCGGTGCGCTCGGCAGCGAGTTCTGCCGGATACCGGTAAGCGTCTGATCCTTGGCGGCGTTGGCGAGGAGCGTTTGCGTCGCCTGGGCCAATTGCGCACGGGACTGTCCGGTGCGCGCCTGCAGGTACATGTCGACGCCGCCGAACTGACTCAGGCCCCGAATCGTCGGTGGATCGGTCGCGAACACCTGCGCATCCGGCAGATCGCTCATCAGCTTGTTGATCTGTGGGATCAGCTGCATCGCCGTCTGCGAGCGGTCACCCCAGCTCTTCAGCTTGATGAAGACGATGCCGACGTTCTCGCTGGTACCGATGAAGCTGAAACCCTCCGGCTGGAAGATGTGGGCGATGGAATTGCCGATCGGGCTCGCGAGGAGCCTGCTGCGTATCTGGGTCATGACCCGATCGGTGCGCTGGAGCGTCGCCCCGGGAGGCAGATTCACGAGAGTCAGGATGGCGCCTTGATCCTCATCAGGGACGAAGCTCGTGGGCAGCCGCGTGTACAGAAAGCCGGCGAGCACCACCACGACAACGAAGACCGCCATCCAGCGTGGCGCATGACGGACCGCGCTGCCGACATGCCCGATATAAGTGTGCCGCGTCTTTTCGAAGGTGCGGTCGAACCATTCGAAGAACCGGTTCTTCTTGTGCTCATGGACGGGTTTCAGAATCGCCGCGCATAGGGAAGGCGTGAACGACATCGCGAGCAGGGCGGAAATACCCATCGACACGGCGATCGTCAGCGCGAACTGCGAATAGATGATGCCGGTGGCCCCTGGCTGCAGCGCCGAGGGGATGAATACCGCCGAAAGCACCACCGTGATCGCGATGATCGCCCCGGTGATCTGTCCCATGGCCTTGCGCGTGGCCTCCTTGGGAGGCAGGTGCTCCTCGTCCATGATCCGCTCGACGTTCTCGATGACGACGATCGCATCGTCGACGACGATACCGATGGCGAGCACCATGCCGAACAGCGTCAGCTGGTTGAGCGTGAAATGCAGCAGCGTGAGGCCAACGAACGTGCCCAGCAGCGCGACCGGAATGACCAAGGTCGGAATGATCGTGGCCCGCAGGTTCTGCAGGAAGATCAGCATCACGATGAACACCAGGACGATGGCCTCGAGGAGGGTCTTGACGACGTCGCTGATGGATGCGGTGATGAACGGTGTCGTGTCGTACGGCACGTCCCAGGTCACGCCCGGCGGCATGTCCTTCACGAGCGCCGCCATCTGCGCTTTGACCGCGTTCCCCACCTGCAGCGCATTGGCGCCGGGGAGCAGGAATATCCCCAGGCCGGCCGCCGGCTTGCCGTCGTACACGGGCGCGAATCCATAGGTCTGGGAGCCGAAGCTGATGCGCGCGACATCGCTCAGCTTGACTGTCGTACCGTCGCTGTTCGCGAGCACGATGATGTCGCGGAACTGCTGCAGGGTCGAAAACAGCTGGTCGCCGGCCACGGTCGCGGTGAATTCCTGGCCGTTCGGGGCCGGGTCGGCGCCAATCGAGCCGGCCGCGAACTGCGCGTTCTGCGCGGTCACGGCGTTGATCACCTGGGTCGTCGATAACCCATAACCGTGCAGCTTGTCGGGATCCAGCCAGATGCGCGCCGCATATTCCGCGCCGAGCAGGTTCGTGTTGCCGACCCCGCTCACGCGACCGATCACCGGCTGGACCTGCGAGGCCATGATGTCGCTGAGTCGGCCGGCATCGATCGAGGGATTGCTGGATTGCAGCGCGAGGAACATCAGGATGTCCGGGCTCGCCTTCGCGACGATGACCCCCTGCTGGGTGACCTGGGACGGCAGCAGCGGTGATGCCAGGGTCACTTTGTTCTGCACCTGCACCTGCGCGATGTCGGGATTGGTCCCGGTCGCGAAGCTGAGCGTAATGGTCGTTTGACCGTTGGCGCTCGAGTTCGAACTGAAATACAGCAGGTTGTCGATGCCGGTGAGCTGCTGCTCGATCACCTGCGTCACGGTCGATTCCATGGTCGTCGCGCTCGCGCCCGGATAGGTCGCCGTGACCGTTATCTGCGGCGGCGCGATGTCCGGATACGAATCGATGCCCATGGTGCGCAGGGCGATGTAGCCGAAGAGGGAGATCAGGATCGCGACGACCCACGCAAATACCGGACGATCGATGAAAAAACTCGGCATGAGTGTCCTAGGGCGAGCTGCCGGCAGCAGGTGCGCTGCTGGCGGGGTCCCGCCACGGGCTGGCCTGCACCGCTGCGCCCTCGTGTGCGATCTGCAGACCCGAGACGATCACCCGATCGCCGTTGGTGAGGCCGTGGGTGACGATCCAGTCGTTCCCGAGGCTGTCATTCGCGGTGATGTCGCGGCGGGCGACCTTGCCGTCCGGTCCCACCAGCAGCAGGTATGCACCGACGGTGTCCCGCTGCAGCGTCTGCTGCGGAATCAGGAAAACGTTGTTCTGCTGGCCGAGATTGGCGGTCAGCGTGACGTACATGCCCGGCAGCAACTGGTGATCCGGATTCGGGAGCAGCGCGCGCAGGTTCACGGCTCCGGTGGTCGCGTTCACGACGATGCCGGAGAAGTCGAGCGTGCCGAGGCGACCGTACTGGCTGCCATCGGGCAGGTTGATCTGCACCGTGGTCGCCTTCTGCTCGGCAAGCGCCACCGATCCGGCGCTCTGCGCCTGCTTGAGCCTCATGAGGTCGGCCGCGCTGATGGTGAAATTGACGTAGACCTCGTCGATCTGCTGAACCGTGGTGAGCAGCGTGCCGCTCGCGCCGACATCGCTGGTGGCGCTGCCGACGACAGTCCCCGCGGTGACCTGCTGCTGCCCGGCGATGCCGTTGATCGGGGAGGTGACGCGTGTATAGGCCAGGTTGACGCGCGCGCTTTCGACGCTGGCCTGGTCGGACTTCACCTTCGCAACAGCGCTGAGTTCCGCGGCGTCGGCGTTGTCGACCGTCTGCTGTGACACCGAACCAACCGGCAGCAGCTTGTGGTAGCGCTCGGCCGTGACGCGGTCATTGGTTTCGGTGGCCTGGTCCTGCCCCAGAATGCCGATGTCGATATCCAGTTGTGTCTTGTAGTACGTCGGGTCGATCTGGAACAGCAGCTGTCCCTGGCTGACCTCGCTGCCTTCGGCATACGCGCGTTTGAGCAGTACGCCGGAAACCCGCGCCGTGACATTGGCGCTGTAGTACGCCGACAGTCGCCCCACCAATTGCTTCTGCAGGGGTACGGTCCGCGTTTGGGCGGTCACCACCGAGACCTGTGGTGGCGGCGGGGGTTGGGCCTTCTTGTGACAACCGACGAGGGCAATCAGGACGAGGCACGACCAGAGCCCGCGCGACGGGAGCGACTTCATGGAGACTCTATCCTTTCTCACTTAGAACGGAGGCGCCGGGACAGACGGAACATTCGTGTCGTCCCACTGCCAGCCACCTCCGAGGTTCCTTATCAGGGTGACGCTGCCCTGCACCAGCAACGCCTGCGAATCCCTCAGATTCTGTTCGGCCTGGAGCAGCGTGAGCTGCTGGGTCAGGAGATCCTGTTCGCTCGCCGTTCCGGCCACCCGCTGGGCACGCTCGCTGGCGAAGAGCTGCTGATTGCGCTGATAGATGTTCGAGTAAGCCTGGGTCTGCTGGCGCAGATGATTGACCGTCGACAGGCTGTCTTCCACGTTCTGGAACGCCGTCAGAACCGCGTTGCGGTAGTTTGCCACGTCCTCATCGTAAGTCGCCCTGGCTTCGCGCACGGCGGCGGTACGCGCGCCGCCGTCGAAAATCGTCTCGGCGAGATCCGGACCGAGCGTCCAGAAGCGATTCGGTAGCGAGAACAGATGCGCAAAGGTGTTGTGCTGAAAACCGCCTTCTGCGGAAAGCGTCAGGGTCGGGAAAAATGCTGCGTCTGCCACCCCGATCTTGGCATTGGCCGCCGCCGCCGTGCGCTCGGCGGTGACCACGTCGTAACGACGTTCGAGCAGCTGCGATGGAAGATTGAGCGGCACGGCCGGCAGCCCGAAGGCGTAGGACGGGTCAGGAGGCAACGTGAAATCCGCCGGTGGCACACCGACCAGCACCGCGATCGCGTGTTCATCCTGCTCGCGTGAGGTTTCGGTGGTCTGCAGTTCGGCCACCACCAGCTCGAGGGTATCCTGAGCGCTCAACAGATCATCGTTCGACGCTTCCCCCTGCAGCAGTTCGGCGCGCGTCATCTCGAGGATGCGCGCCTCGATATCCTGCTGCTGCTGCAGCGAGCGGATATCGAAATCGGCCTGCCGCAGTTCGAAGTAGTCGGTTGCCACGCTCGCCGCAATTGACAGCCGTTCACCGGCCAGCTGGGCGTCGGTTGCCTGCGCACTGGCCTTTGCCGATTCGATCTGGCGACGGATGCCGCCCCACAGATCAGGCTCCCAGCTGGCCGAAACGCTTGCCGTGACGGTGTTGTACACGCCCGGGACTGTGGTGGCCGTAAGGGTGCTTCCGCCGGCCGCCGCCGCACCCGCGCCCGAACCGGTGCGCGTGCCTGAGAGTGCTCCCGAGACCACGGGAAAGAGACTGGCGACGTTGGCCTGAACGGTGGCCAGTGCGACCCGGTAGGCCGCTTCGGCGGCAACGATCGACTGGTTGGCCTGCAGGGACTGCCCGATGAGCTGCGTGAGCTTGTCGTCCTGGTATACCTGCCACCAGCTGATCGAGAGCGCCTCGGGAGGATTCACCTGCGCGCGTTGCCAGTCGGCGCCTTCCTTGAAGCTATCGGGAATCCGGGCGGCGGGCTTGTGATAATCGGGACCCACTTCGCAACCGCCGACACACGCCATCAGCCCCAACAGCAAGCCGTGTTGCAACAGGCGTCGGTAAATCGAATACAAACTGCCCGGTGCCAAGCTTAGCTTCACGCCTTGATTTGAAGTGGTTTGCGCCCCGACTGGATTCGATATTTCAAGGGCTTAATGATCTTAGACTACTTTCCGACTCCGCCACAACCGGCCGTCCTTCATCTGTCATAGCCACGACATGGTCACGATCATCCGGGCGGCTGGCGCCTCGAAATCGATCCGTTCCAGCATGCCGAGTTTCGTCCTCAAATCCGCCGTCTGCTCCTCAAGTTCAGTTATAAATGTAACCTCCAGACACAAGTTCGGGCCGTAGGGAAGTCAGGTAAAGATGGAGGTGCGCAGGCGGCCGTGGGGGCTGGCGGTGGTCGCGTTCGCGGTCGCTGGCTTGTGTGTCTGGCTGGCGCTCAGACAGCGAGCTCAGACCGCATCGCCGGTGACGCCAGGCGTTGCGGTCGCGGCGGAAGCGGTGCGGCGCGGCGACGTGCCCGTGACGATCGAGGCGATCGGCGCCGCACAGGCCTGGCAGAGCGACACGATCCATGCCCAGGTGACAGGCCGGCTGCTGCGCGTTGCAGTACCGGAAGGCACGTTGGTCAAGACCGGTGAACTGATCGCGCAGATCGACCCCGCACCGTTCCGGGCCGCGCTGCTCCAGGCACAGGGGGCGCTCGAGCGGGACCAGGCGCAGCTCGATCTCGCTCGGCTGGAACTCAGGCGCGATCGGGTGCTCCTCTCCCAGGATTCCATTGCCTCTCAGCAGGTCGATGAGCAGCAAGCGATGGTCAAGGAGCTCGAGGGCACCGTGCGGACCGATCAGGGGGCGGTCGACTCCGCCCAGGTGAACCTCGCTTACTGCACGATCACCTCGCCGGTCTCCGGTTGGGTGGGAGTACGGCTGGTCGATCCCGGCAACCTGGTCTCACCGACCGACTCGACCGGCATCATCACGGTCAACCAGCTCGAGCCGATCGCGGTGACCTTCTCGGTGCCCCAGGGCGATTTCCAGCGCCTGCGCCAGGCGTCGAACATGTTCGATCAGCCGCTCGAGACGCAGGCGTACAGCCAGGACACCGGCGCGTTGTTGGGCACGGGCACGCTGCGCATCGTCGACAATCACGTCGACCCCGGGACGGGCAGCCTGCAACTCAAGGCGCGCTTTGCGAACAGCGAGCGGCTGCTCTGGCCTGGGGAGTTCGTCAACGTGCGCCTCACGCTTCACGTGCTTCACAATGTGCTGACGATGCCAAACGCTGCGGTCAATCAGGGCCCCGGGCAGCCCTATGCGTATGTGATCGGAGCCGATCATCACGTCTCGCTGCGGCCGATCAAGGTGACGCTGGTGCAGGACGCGACGGCGGTGATTGCTTCCGGTGTCCAACCCGGGGAAGCCGTGGTCACCGATGGTCAGATGGACCTCAAGCCGGGGAGTCTGGTCTCCGTCCGCATGCAATGAACATATCCGCGCCTTTCATCACCCGCCCGATCGCGACCTCGCTGCTCGCGGCCGCGGCGCTCATGATCGGCATCATCGCGTACCTGAAATTGCCGGTCTCGGCTCTGCCGCAGGTCGACTTTCCGACGTTGCAGGTCAGCGCCGGGCTGCCCGGCGCAAGTCCGGAGACCATGGCTTCGAACGTCGCGACGCCTCTGGAGCGGCAATTCTCGCTGATCCCGGGCGTCACCCAGATGACCTCCTCGAGCACGCTCGGGAGTACGACGGTCCTGCTGCAGTTCGAGCTCTCGCGCGATCTGGACGGCGCGGCCGAGGACGTGCAGGCCGCGATCAACGCCGCGGGCGGACAGCTCCCCACTGACCTGCCCGCGCCACCGACGGTGCGCAAGGTCAACCCGGCCGACGCACCGGTGCTGATCATCACGCTGAACTCCCAGACGCTGCCACTGCCGGTCATCAGCGACTACGTGGACAGCCTGCTCGCGCAGCAGATCTCGCGCATCGATGGTGTCGGGCAGGTATACGTCGGCGGCGAGGTGAAGCCCGCAATCCGTATCCAGCTCGACCCGCGAAGGGTCGCCCAGCTCGGGCTGCAAATCGACGACATCCGCGCCCAGATCGCCACCAACACCGTCAATGCGCCGAAGGGCGTGCTCACCGGCCCGTTGCGGAACTACACCATCTACGCGAATGATCAGGTGTTCACGGCGACTGTGTGGAACCAGATGATTGTCGGCTACAGCAACGGCGCGCCGGTGCGTATCCGCGACATCGGGCAGGCCGTGTCGGGCGTCGAGGACAATCAGTCTGGCGGCTGGACGTTTCCGGGCCGCGCCAATCCGGACAAGAACTACGTGGCGACCAAGACGGTCGAGGTCGTCGTCTCCAAGCAGCCCGGCGCGAACGTCATTCAGACGGTCGAGCGTGTGAAGGCTGCCCTGCCGCAGCTCATGCGCAGCATGCCGCCGGCGGCGTCGCTGCACGTCGTGGCCGACCGTACGCAGACGATCCGCGCCTCGGTCGCCGACGTGCAGCTGACGCTCGGGATCACCGTACTGTTGGTGGTCGCGGTCATCTTCGTGTTCCTGCGCAACGCGCGCGCGACGCTCATTCCGAGCGCGGTGCTGCCGCTGTCGCTGCTGGCGGCTGCGGCGCTGATGTATCCGCTCCGATTCAACCTGGACAATCTGTCGCTGATGGCGCTCGCGATAGCGGCGGGATTCGTCGTCGATGATGCGATCGTGATGCTCGATGTGATCTGGCGGCGTATCGAGCACGGCGAGGCACCGATGGCAGCCGCGCTTGCCGGCGCACGCGATGTGAGTTTCACGATTCTTTCCATCTCCATCTCGTTGATCGCGGTGTTCACGCCGGTGATGTTCATGGGCGGGGTGGTCGGAAGGCTGATGCGCGAGTTCGCGCTCACCCTCAGCGCCGCCGTCTTCATGTCGCTCGTGTTCTCGCTGACCCTCACGCCGATGCTGTGCGGCCGGTTTCTCACGGCGCCGCAGCCGGCGACGGGCCCGGGGATGCTCGCGCTCGAGCGCGGCTTTCTCGCAATCGAGCGCAGCTATGCGCGCGGGCTCGACTGGGTCATGGCGCGCAAGCGCCTCACGCTGGCGGTGTTCATCGGCACCATGCTCGCGACAGTCGTCGTCTACCGGTTCATCCCTACGGGCTTTTTCCCGCAGCAGGACACGGCATTCCTCGATGGCGTGCTGCAGACCTCGCAGGACGCCTCGTACGACAAGACCGCCGCGAAGATACAGGAAGTCGGCCACATCATCGCATCGGATCCCGATGTCACCGAGGTACACTTCAACATCGGCGGCGGGTCGATCAACCAGTCAGACTTCAATGCGGCGCTCACGATTCGCGGCGAGGGTCGCACCGCCACAGCCGATCAGGTGATCGCGCGGCTGCGGCCCAGGCTCGCGCAGGTGGTGGGCGCGCGCACCGTCCTGCAGGCCAAGCAGGACATCAACATCGGTGCACGCAGCTCGAAGGCTGAATATCAGTACACGCTGGCCGATCCGGATCTGCGGGAGCTCAACACCTGGGCACCGAAGATGCTGGATGCGATGCGCAGGATGCCCGAGCTCGAGGACGTGAGCACCGACCAGGAAGCCGATGGCGCGGCAGTCAATCTCACGATCGACCGTGATGCAGCCGGCCGGTTCGGCATCACGCCAGCGGCGCTGGATGCGGCGATCTACGATCAGGTCGGCCAGCACGAGGTGGCGCAGTACTTCACGCAGCTGAATTCCTATTACGTGGTCGTCGAGGCACCCCCATCGCTGCAGGCCACTCCGGAGCTGTTCAACGACATCTACGTCAAGTCGCCGCTCACCAACAAGCTCGTGCCGCTGTCGCTGTTCGTCAAAGTCGACCCGAATGCGCGCGGTCCCCTCGTCGTGGCGCACCAGGGCCAGCTGCCCGCCGTCACGCTGTCGTTCAATCTGAGTCCCGGGATCGCGCTCGGGGAGGTGACCACCGCGATCGAGACAATGCGCGAACAACTCGGCGCCCCCGCGGCGCTCGCGGGATCGTTTCAGGGCACCGCGCAGGCGTTCGAGCAGTCACTCGCCGACGAGCCGATCCTGATCCTCGCCGCGCTGCTGTCGGTGTACGTGATCCTGGGCGTGCTCTACGAGAGCTACATCCACCCGCTCACCATCCTCTCGACGCTGCCATCGGCCGGCCTCGGTGCGTTGCTCGCGATGATCATCGCCGGGGATAGTCTCAACGTGATCGGCATCATTGCGCTGATCCTGCTCATCGGTATCGTCAAGAAGAACGGCATCATGATCGTCGATGTCGCCTTGCAGCTGGAGCGCGACCAGGGACTGTCGCCCGAGCAGGCCGCCGTGCAAGCCTCGCACCAGCGGCTGCGGCCGATCCTCATGACGACCTGCTGCGCATTCTTCGGCGGCATGCCGCTGATCTTCAGTCAGGGCGCCGGCTCGGAGTTCCGCCAGCCGCTCGGTATCGCAATTGTTGGCGGACTTCTGGTCTCGCAGGCGCTAACGCTCTTCACGACGCCAGTGATCTATGTGTATCTCGACCGGATGCGGCGTGGCGTCGGCAAGCAGCCGGCGCCCGTCGCGGCGGGTCAGCCCACCGCACTCGACAAGGCGCCCACAAGCGCATGATTTTAATGAATTGGCGCGCCCGGCGGGATTCGAACCCACGACCTGCAGCTTCGGAGGCTGCCACTCTATCCAGCTGAGCTACGGGCGCACGTGGTCTCGCGGGCCGGGAAGTTTAGCGCAAACCTAGTGCTTGTGTTCGCCCGCGGCCAGGTCGTTGATCTCGGCGATCAGGTTCTCGTGGCTGCCGGCCTTGCCGACATCGGTCGTGTACTTGCCGTTGATGATGATCTCGGGCACGCCCTCGACGTGGTAGCGCTGGGTGATTTCATCCGCGCGCTGCAGGTCCGAATTAACGGCGAAGGAGTTGTACGCCTTGCGGAAGGCTTCGGCGTCGATGCCGTTCTGCCTGGCGAAATCCAGCTGCCGCTGGAAGGTCTCTTCGGGCGAATTGCCCATCAGCGGATTCTGTTCCTGGTGCAGGGTCTCGAACACCTTGTCATCCAGATCGTTGCGGCCCAGCTGCTTGAGCGTGTAATAGAGCTGCGCGTGAGCCCGGTGGATCGGTCCCCACATGATCGGTACCCGCACGAATTCAATGTAATCGGCCTTCGACTTGCGCCAGGCGGTCAGGTACGGCTCGAGGGCGTAGCAATGAGGGCAGGCGTACCAGAACACTTCGAGCACTTCGACTTTTCCAGGCGCCACCGCGGTCGGCTGCGCCGGGACCACCGCATCGTAGTTGATGCCGGCCTTCCACCGGCCATCCGGCAGCTGATGCTGGGCGGGGAGTTCTGCGATCTTTTCCAGGGACGTCGTGCCGACCGGGGCATCATCGCTGCCGTTGGCCGTGTCCGCTACGCCCGGCTGCGAGCCCGCCGGCGTGGCTGCGGCATTTTCCGAGACAGCGTTCGCGGCAGTGGCGTTGGCGGTAGTCGTTGCACTCGCCTGGATTTGCGACGCCGCGGCGGGGCCCTGGCTCGAGGCGGGCGCGGCCGCCTGGCGGCTACAGGCGCTGAAGCTCACCGGCAGCACCGCCAGCAGCACGAGGATCCATCGCTTCATTTAGCGCATGCCCTGGATATAGGCGGCGACCGACTTGATGTCATCGGCGTTCAGCCGCTTCGCGATGGTCTCCATCATGTTGCCATTGCGGCTGGTCGGCGCGCCGGCCTTGGCGCCGCTGTAACGGGCACCGCTGGCGAAGTCGCTCAGCTGCTTGGCCACGTAATCGGCGAACTGCGCGCGCAGCGCCGGGTAATCCGAGACCGCATTGCCGCGTCCCACCGGGCCGTGGCAGGCCGTGCAGGCCGGAATGTCGCGGGCCGGATCACCGAAGCGATAGAGGTTCTCGCCGGCCTGCCAGGCGGCCGGATCCGCCTCACCGCCCACCGGTGTCTGCGCCTGGAAGAACACGGCCACGTTGTCCATGTCCTTGTCGCTCAAGGTGCTGACGATCTTCAGCATGTCCGGATTGACGCGCACGCCCGCCTTGAACAGCTGCAGCTGTTCGGCGATGTACACTGCGTTCTGACCGGCGATCTTCGGCCACTGGGCAGTGGTGCTGTTGCCGTTCGGCCCGTGGCAGGCCGAGCAGGTGCCCGCCTTGGTCGCGCCGCCTTCGATCGTCCCGTCCGCAAACGGGGTACCCTGCCCAAGGACATCGACGGCTGCAGCGGATTGCACCGCGGCGCCGGAAATCAGGGCCAGGGTCGAGGCCAGACCGATCCAACCTGCTTTCGTGAACGGCGACATGCTCATCCTTGGCTCCGCCAGCGTGAGAGGTCGCGAATTGTACACTAGAGATCCGCACTGCTAAGAGGTCCGCTAAGCCTGTGTCTCGGTTTCCAGAAGTCGCATTCATGTTGAGCGCCGCGGCCGGCGCCCAGTTCCCCTCTGACCACGGTGTGGAGGTCGCCTTTGCCGGCCGTTCCAATTCGGGTAAATCCACCGCCATCAATGCGATCACCGCGCGTCACAAACTCGCGCGCACCAGCAAAACGCCCGGTCGCACGCGCTTGCTGAACTTCTTCTCCCTCGGCAAGGACCGGCGGATCGTCGATCTTCCCGGCTATGGCTTCGCCGAGGGACCGCGCGAAGAGCGTGCCGGTTGGGCGCCGCTGATCGATGCCCTGCGGCCGCGGGCCAGCCTCAAGGGCCTGTTCCTGGTCGTCGACTGCCGGCGGGGCTTGAGCGAGAGCGATCTCGATCTCATCGAGTGGGCCGATCCGTCCCGGCGGCGCGTCCACGTGCTGCTCTCGAAGGCGGACAAGCTGACCCGGGCCGAAGGCCTGAAGGCGCATGCGGCCGCGGTCAAGTCACTGGGCACACACGCCACGGTTCAGCTGTTTTCGGCCCTGCGGCGCATCGGTATAGAGGATGCCCAGGACCGGCTGCAGAGCTGGCTGGAAAGCGACGTGGAGGCGGAAAAAAAATAAAGGACCCCGGTGATCTCTTACGAAATCACCGGGGTTAGACTAACCCGGAACAGGTCTCGTGATCCGGGTTACCCGCCCAGGGAGGGAAGCGGGGAGTGCTTGGGACACTCATAGGATTTGATGCGGGCGGGGTCCTAAAGTTCAACGGGCCAAAGATTAAAAACCGTTGAACTTTCAAGTCGTTACATTGCCACATGTTGTCATGAAACAACACATGGTGTCAGCCCTGACAAAAGTCGCTGACGCCTACGATCAGTGTGCTTCGTCCCAGTTCGCGCCTGTCCCCGTATCGACCTTCAGCGGCACTCTCAGCCTGAGCGCGTCCACCATGTGCGCGCGCACCGCCGCGGTGACTTCTTCGACCGCATCGGCCCGGACCTCGAGCACCAGCTCGTCATGCACCTGCATGATCAGCCGCGCCGGCGGGCCTTTATGTTCGCACCAGTCATCGACGCTGATCATCGCCAGCTTGATGATGTCCGCGGCGGTCCCCTGCATCGGTGCATTGATGGCACTGCGTTCCGAGTACTGCTGCAGCTGGCGGTTGCTCGAACGGATGTCGGGCAGATACAGCCGCCGTCCGCACACCGTCTCCACATAGCCATCGCGGCGCGCCTGTTCGCGCGTGTCATCCATGAAGCGGCGCACGCCGGGGTAGCGCGCGAAGTAGCGGTTCACGTATTCCTGCGCCGAGCCCCGGTCGATGCCCAGCTGGCGTGCGAGCCCGAAGGGCGACATGCCGTAGATCAGTCCGAAGTTGATCGTCTTGGCGGTGCGGCGCTGGTCCGAGGTGACCGCATCGGTCGCGACGCCGAATACTTCAGCGGCGGTGGCCACGTGCACGTCCAGGTCCTGCTCGAAGGCCGCCAGCAACCCCGGATCTGCGGACAGGTGCGCCATGATCCGCAGTTCGATCTGCGAATAGTCCGCGGCGAGCAGCACGTGACCCGGCGGGGCGATGAAGGCCTGGCGGATGCGGCGGCCTTCGGGCCGGCGGATCGGAATGTTCTGCAGGTTCGGATCGGTCGAGGACAGTCGCCCGGTCTGTGCGACCGCCTGATGATAAGAGGTGTGCACACGGCCCGTGCGCGGGTCGATCTGCTGCGGCAGCTTGTCGGTGTAGGTCGATTTGAGTTTCGCGAGCGCCCGGTAATCGAGCACGATCCGCGGCAGCGGGTGCGACTCGGCCAGTTCCTCCAGCACATCCTCCGCCGTCGAGGGCTGCCCGGTCGGGGTCTTGCGCAGCACCGGGATCTGTAGCTTCTCGAACAGGATCTGCTGCAGCTGCTTCGGGGATTCGATGTTGAACTCCGTCGTCGCCTCGCGATGCGCCAGGATCACCAGTTCCTTCAGCTGCACGTCGATTTCGCGGCTCTGCGTCGCGAGCAGCGCGCCGTCGATGAGCACGCCGCGGTACTCCATGCGCGCCAGCACCGGCACCAGCGGCTGTTCGACCTCCAGGTAGAGTTTCTCGAGCGCCGGTACGCTGTGCAGCTTCGCCGCCAGCACCTGGTGCAGCTGCAGCGTCACATCGGCATCCTCGGCCGAGTATTCGGCTGCCGTCTCCACCGGCACCTGGTTGAACGTCAGCTGCTTCGCGCCCTTGCCGGCCACCTGCTCGAACCTGATGGTCTGGATCCCAAGATACCGCGCAGCCGTAGAATCCATATCATGGCGGGTCGCGACGCTGTTCCAGACATAGGACTCGAGCATGGTGTCGTAGCGCATGCCCCTGAGCTGAATGTCGTAATTCTTGAGCACGTGTGCGTCGTACTTGAGGTGCTGGCCGAGCTTCGGCAGGCCCGCATCCTCCAGCAGCGGCTTCAGCGCCGCGAGCACCCGTGCGCGCGGCAGCTGATCCGGCGCGCCGGCATAGTCATGGCCGACGGGCACGTAGGCGGCGCTGCCGGGCTCGATGCAGAACGAGACGCCGACGATCTCGGCGCTCATGTAGTCGAGGCTCGTGGTCTCCGTGTCGAAGGCGATCAGGGATGCGCTGCGCAGGCGCGCAAGCCAGCTCTCCATCTGCTCCCAGGTGAAGATCGTCTCGTAACGGCGTTCCGGCGGGGTCGGAAAATCGCCGGGTTCGGGGGCCGAGGCGCTGACGACCGGGCGTGAGTTCGGCGGCTTCGGGCCATCGGCCGGTGTCTTGATCGCCGGCGCCTCGCCCATCAGCTGGCGCAGCAGCGAACGCAGTTCGTAGCGCGTGTACAGCTCCGCAAGCTGCGCGGTGTCGGGCGGCTGTGGCTGCAGGTCCTCGAGATTCAGCGGCAGTTCGACATCGCAGTGCAGTGTCGCGAGCTTGCGTGCCAGGTGCAGGGTATCGATGCCGCTGCGCAGGTTCTCACCCACCTTGCCTTCGATCTCCTGCGCGTTCGCGATGATGCCGTCCGCGGTCTGATACTTCGCGAGCCATTTGGCCGCCGTCTTCGGCCCCACCTTCGGAACGCCCGGAATGTTGTCCGAGGAATCGCCCACGAGTGCCAGGTAATCCACGATCTGTTCCGGCCAGACGTCGAATTTTGCCTTCACACCGTCGCGATCCAGTCGCGAACCGGTCATGGTGTTGACGATGGTGATCGAGTCGTTCACCAGCTGCGACATGTCCTTGTCGCCGGTCGAGATGATCACCTTGCGGCCGGCGGCCTCGGCGCGTCGCGCGAGGGTGCCGATGACGTCATCGGCTTCGACGCCCTCGATCCGCAGCAGCGGCAGGCCCTGGGCCCGCAGAATCGCCAGCAGCGGCTCGGTCTGCGAATGCAGATCATCCGGCATCGGCGGACGGTGTGATTTGTAGGCTTCAAACAGATCGTCGCGAAAGGTGCGTCCCGGCGCATCGAAGACCACGGCCAGCTGGGCATCCGCAAAGTCGTTGGTCAGCTTCACCACCATGTTGAGCACGCCCAGGATCGCCCCGGTGGGTTCGCCCGCGGAATTCGTCAGGGGCGGCATGGCGTGGAAGGCCCGGTAGAGGTAGGAGGAGCCATCGACCAGGACGAGGGTGGGCTTTGTCATTTATTGATGTTTTCCGGACATTAAGTCATGGCGGGGCTGTGAATTATATAGACCGGTGTCAACGATCGGGTCGCGTGCCGCGCTGTACGGTCACACAGCTCCCAAGGAGGCCTGACGCGCATGCCTGATTCCACAGCTGCTGCCATTGCCACCAACCGTTTCGGGCTCGGCGCCCGGCCCGGCGAACTCGCCGCCTGTGCCGCTGATCCCCGGGGCTGGCTCGAGGCCCAGCTGAAGGGCGCCCCGCCGGTCATCGGCGACCCGGCCCTGCAGAACACCGCAACCATGGTCGCCACCATCGACAGGGTGCGGGCGCAGAACCGCGCCCTGCGGGCCGACAATGGTCAGGCGCTCATCCAGGCGGTCATGAAGCTGGGTGCGATCTATCGCCCCGCCTACGTCGGCGAGGTGACGGCGCGCCTGCGCCTGGCCTCGACCACCGACCGGTCCTTCCTCGAACGCATCACGCAGTTCTGGAGCAATCATTTCGCGGTCTCGGTGGACAAGGCGGTGGTGCTCGGGGTCGCTGGCAGCTACGAGCGCGAGGCCATCCGGCCGAACGTCCTGGGGTCGTTCCAGGAGCTGCTGCTGGCCGTCGAGCGGCATCCGGCGATGCTGCTGTACCTGGACAATTACCGTTCGGTGGGCCCGGAGTCGATGTTCGCCGAGCGCGCCCGGGAGCGCGCCGGCCGCGAGCTTGGGATCAACGAGAATCTCGCCCGCGAGATCATGGAGCTGCACACCCTCGGCGTGGAGGGCGGCTACACGCAGGCCGATGTCACCGCGTTCGCGAAGGTGATCACCGGCTGGTCGATCGGCGCGGCCGGCAAAGGCATACAGGCCGGCGGCGTGGCGGGTGAGTTCTACTTCCGCCCGAACATCCACGAGCCGGGCGCCCAGAAGGTCCTCGGGCGCAGCTACTCGCAGGATGGTCTGCGCCAGGGCGAGTCGGTGCTGCTGGATCTGGCGCGCAATCCGGCGACCGCCCGGCACATCGCGACCCAGCTGACGCGGCATTTCATCGCCGATGATCCGCCGCCTGCGACGGTCGCGCGGCTGGCCCAGGTTTTCAACCGCAGCGGCGGCGACCTGCCGTCGGTGTACCGCGCACTGATCGCCGAGGAGGCGGCCTGGTCGGCACCGCTGACCAAGTTCAAGACGCCGAACGACTATGTGATCTCGGCGTGGCGGGCGCTCGACATGCCCATTGATGATGCGCGCCAGGTACCGGCGGTGTTCGCGAACCTGGGGCAGCGCGTCTGGTCACCGAACTCGCCGGCGGGCTGGCCCGACCGCAGTGCCGACTGGGACGGCGCCGCGGCGCTGATGCAGCGCCTGCGCTGGGCGGATGAGATCGGTCAGCGTTTCGGCGCGGGCGTCAACGCCGTGCAACTCGCGCCGCAGATCCTCGGCGCCACCCTGTCCGACAACACCCGCGTGGCGCTGGGCCGTGCGGCGAGCGCCGCGCAGGCCGTGACCCTGCTGCTGGCGGCGCCGGAATTCATGCGGAGATGATCATGGACACAGCGATGATGAAGCGACGCCGGTTTCTGCAGGGCGCGGCGCTGGCCGCGGGCGGTGCGCTGCTGACGACGCGCCTGGCCTTCGCCGGCAGCGACGGTGATTCACGGCTGATCGTGATCATCATGCGCGGCGCCGTCGACGGCCTCGCGGCCGTGCCGCCGTACGGCGACCCGGATTACGCGCGCCTGCGCGGCGCACTTGCGATCGCGGCGCCCGGGGCCACCGATGGCGCGCTGCGCCTCGACAATCTCTTCGGCCTGCATCCGCAGCTGGGCTTCCTGCACGAGTCCTTCGCGGCCGGCGAGCTCACGGTGTTCCACGCGGTCGCTTCGCCCTACCGCGATCGCTCGCATTTCGACGGCCAGGACGTCCTCGAAAGCGGCGTGATCACCCCGCATGCCTCGCAGACCGGCTGGCTGAACCGCGCACTCGCGGCGCAGTCGCGCGGCGCGCGCCGCGGCACCGAACGCGGCGTCGCCCTGGGTTCGAACGTGCCGCTGATGATGCGCGGCCCGGCCGAAGTCGCCTCATGGTCGCCGACGAAGCTTGCCGAGCTCGACGAGGACACCCTGCAGCGCATCGCGGACCTGTATTCACATGACCCGCTGCTCGGAGCACGGCTCGGGGCCGCGCAGACGGCCAACAGCATGGCCGCGGATGATGCCCCGGGCATGATGGCCGCCGGCAACAACCGCTACGAGGAAGTCATCCAGGCCGCCGCGGGCTTCCTGGGCAATGACGCCGGCCCCCGCGTCGCGGTGTTCGACACCACCGGTTGGGATACCCACGCCAACGAGGGCGGTGCACGCGGAGCGCTGGGCAATCGCTTCGGCGCGCTCGATGGCGCACTGCGGACCCTGAAGACCAGGCTCGGACCGACCTGGCGCAACACCACGGTGCTCGCCGTGACCGAATTCGGGCGCACCGCGGCGATCAATGGTACGGGCGGCAGCGATCATGGCACCGGCACCGCGGCCTTCCTACTCGGCGGCGCGGTCAAAGGTGGACGGGTGATCAGCGACTGGCCCGGCTTGTCCGCGGCCCACCTGTATCAGCAGCGCGATGTGGCGCCGACACTGGATGTGCGCGCCGTGTTCAAGGGCACGCTGGTCGAACACATGGGGGTTCCTGCCGGCGCCCTCGACACGGTTTTCCCGGACAGCGAGAAGGTCAAGCCGCTGCGGGATCTGTTCCGCGCCTAGTTCGGTGAGGGTGGCGCTGCCGCGGGCGCCACCGGGGCCGAGGATGGCGCCGACGAATCCTCAGGCGCGGAGGAGGTTACCGCGGCCTGTGCCGACCCCGGTCGGGTCACCACCCGCGCGTTCTTATCCGGCATGTACAGCGGGCCGCGCTGGCCGCAGCCGCTGAGCATCGCCACCGCACACACACTCACGACCAGCAGCTTGGCAAGCATGGCTGCGCCTCAACCTTTGAGCTTCGCCGCGACGCGCCGATAGGCTTCGCGGAACGGAATGCCTTCTTCGACCACCATGGCATAGGCCTGTTCGGCGGCATGGATGGACGGATCAAGCCTGATCTTATCCGCTTTGAATGCCATTGCGGCGATGGCGGAGGGCAGGAGGTCGAGGCTCTGCGCCGCCAGGTCGATGCCACGGAACAGCGGCGCCTTCAGCAGCTGCAGGTCGCGCTGATACCCCGAGGGCAGCTTCGCAAAGATGCCGAGCGCCTCGTCGAGCGCGGCATGGGCCGTGGCCGTGCGGCCGCGCAGCAGCTCGAACACGTCCGGGTTGCGCTTCTGCGGCATGATCGAGGAGCCGGTCGTGAAGGCATCCGGAAGCGCCACGAAGCCGAACTCCTGGGTGTAGAAGAGCAGCACGTCGGCCGCGAAGCGGCCCAGGTCGAGCATCAGCAACGTGATCTCGAACAGCAGATGCGCCTCGGCCTTGCCGCGCGACAGCTGCACCGCCGTCACCGGTGTCTGGGTGGAGTCGAATGCGAGCGCCTTGCTCGTGGCCTCCCGGTCGAGCGGCAGTCCGGGCGTGCCGTAACCGGCGGCAGACCCCAGTGGATTGCGACCCAGGCGCCGCAGCACCCCTTCGAGATTATCGGCGTCATCGCGGATTTCGGCGGCGAATCCGCCGGCCCAGAGCGCGACCGAACTGGGCATGGCCTGCTGCATGTGGGTGTAGCCTGGCAACACCGTGTGCTGCTCGCGCACGCCCAGCTCATCGAGCGCGTCGGCCACGCGGCGTGCGGCGCCGGCAAGCTCGTGCGTGGCATCGCGCAGATACAGCCGCAGCGCCGTCAGCACCTGGTCGTTGCGCGAGCGGCCCAGGTGGATGCGCGCCCCGGCCGCACCGATCTTCTGCGTCAGCCGGGTCTCGAGCGCAGTCTGGCCATCCTCGTCGTTCAGTTCGATGCGCCACTCGCCGCCGGCATGCGACTGCGCCAGTTCCGCAAGGCCGGTGGTGATGGCGGCGAGGTCCTCGGCGCTCAGCAGCTGCTGCTCGTGCAGCATGCGGGCATGCGCGAGCGAGGCCTGCACGTCGTAGCGCACCAGGCGCTCATCCAGCAGGTAATCATCGCCCGCCGTGTAAGCCAGCACCCGCGCATCGAGCGGCGCACCCTTGTCCCAGAGCCGGGTCATGGCTGGTGCTGCTCGTGCTCCGGCAGGTGATTGACGTCCGCGACGATCAGCGTGCCGGTGCCCTCGTTCGTGAACACCTCGCCTAAGATGCCCTCGGGGGCGGAGTAGGACACCACGTGGACCCGCTGCACACCGCCCTTGATGGCGTTTTCGATGGCGCGCGCCTTTGGCAGCATGCCATCGGTGATGCTGCCGGACTCGCGCAGTCGCTTCAGGCCTTCCAGGTCGGTGTAGGAAATCAGCGAGCCCGGATCATCCGCGCGCTCGAGGATGCCCGGGGCACCGGTGCACAGGATCAGCTTCTCGGCGGACAGCGCCGCGCCGATCGCCGCTGCGACGGTGTCGGCGTTGATGTTCAGCAAAGTCCCGTTGTCGTCCGCCGACAGCGGGCTGATGACGGGCAGGTAGCCGCTTTCGAGCAGATGGCGGATCGCGGTGGGATCGACGCGATCGATGTCGCCGACCAGGCCGTAGTCGACCACTTCATCGCTGCCCTCGAGCTTCACCGGTTTGCGCCGGCGCGCGTGCACCAGGCCTGCGTCGACACCGCTGATGCCCACCGCCTGGACGTTCAGCTCACGGCAGATGGCCAGGATGCGGGTGTTGATCAGACCGTTGAGCACCATCGAGGTCACATCGATGGACTTCTCGTCGGTCACGCGCCGGCCCTGCACCATCTGCGTCTTCACGCCCATGGCCTCGGATACTTCGGTGAGCTGCGGACCGCCGCCGTGCACCATCACCACCCGCACGCCCATGTAGTGCAGGATGCTGATCTGCTCGATGAGCGATTGTGTCAGCGCCTGTGTGCCGAACACACCGCCGCCGGCCTTGATCACGAAGGTCTTGCCCTTGTACATGCGGATGTAGGGTGCGGCACTCTTCAGCGCGCGGATGGCGGCCGTCTGATCCGTACGATTGATGATCACTGCGGGTCTCCTTTGAGCATTCGATAGAGCACCGCCATCTGCACCAGCAGGCGGTTGTGGGCCTCGTGCAGCACCACGCTGCGCGGGCCGTCCAGCACTTCATCCGCCACGGCCGTATTGCGCCGCACCGGCAGGCAGTGCATCAGCCGGCACTGCGCCGCGGTCCGCTCGAACCAGCTGTCGCGCACGCACCAGTCGGTGAGGGAGGCGCGCAGCGCCGCATCGGCTTCCGCGTCGCCGTAGGCGGTGGTCGCGCCCCATTCCTTGGCGTAGATGATCTGCGCGCCTTCCAGGGCCTCGCGCCGGTCCGCGGTCTCGCGCACCGAGCCGCCCGAGGCCGCCGCCGCGCGGCGCGCCTTGTCCATGATCGGCGTCGGCAGCGCGAAGCCTTCCGGCCGCAGCACGGTAACGTCCATACCGCGCATCGCTGCCATGTGCAGGGCCGTCGCCGGCACCGCGAGCGGCAGTGCCCGCGGGTGCCAGACCCAGGACAGCACGAAGCGTCCCTGGCGCGGTACCTTGAGATCGTCCATGGTTTTCCAGTCGGCGAGCGCCTGGCACGGATGGCTCATCGCCGACTCGAGATTGATCAGCGGCTTGTTCACCAGCGCCGCCATCGCATTGAACGTCGACTCAGAGAGATCCGTTTCCAGGTTCTTGCCGTCGGCGAAGGCGCGGATCCCCATCACGTCGCAGTAGGAGGCCAGCACCGGCAGGCCTTCGCGCACGTGCTCGGCCGCCGGCCCGTTCATCGTGACGCCGAGGCGCGTTTCGATCTGGTAGGTCCCCTGTCCCGGCGTGATCACGAATGAGTTGCCGCCGAGGCGCGCCATGCCGGCCTGCATCGACGCGAGCGTCCGCAGCGAGGCATTGAAGAACAGCAGGCCGAGGATCCTGCCTGCCAGCGCC
>Ga0302314_10002490_pt1 | contig 34073 bp, 30 predicted proteins | sample III_Palsa_N2_3_FD_200533 | JGI IMG/M metagenome (GOLD analysis project Ga0302314, IMG submission 200533) | Peat permafrost microbial communities from Stordalen Mire near Abisko, Sweden - III_Palsa_N2_3 | ecosystem: Environmental > Terrestrial > Soil > Palsa > Peat permafrost | place: Sweden...
TCGCCAGCTCGTCGTTGGCGACGGCGCCGACGCCCACCAGCACCGCGTCCGCCTCGATCAGCCGCTGGTCCGAAAGGCGCACGCCCACGGCGCGGCCATCCTCGCCCTCGATCCGCTCGACGCCGGCGCCCAGCTCGAACACCACGCCCTTGGCCCGGTGATAGTCCTGGAAGAAGGTGGAGAGGGCCTCGCAGGCGACCCGCGCCAGCACCCGTTGCTCCTTCTCGATCACCACGGCCTCGGCGCCCAGCGCACGGGTGGAAGCCGCCGCTTCCAGCCCGATATAGCCGCCGCCGATCACCGCCAGCCTCCTAGCGCGCCCACCGACGGGAGGCGCCGACAGGGCCGCCTTCAGCCGATCGGCATCGGCTGCGGTGCGCAGCTCTAGCACGTCATGCAGCTCGATCCCCGGAAGGGGGATGCGCCGCGCTCGGCGACCGGTCGCGAGGATCAGCGTGTCGTAGGGGATGGTCTCCCCGCCCTTCAGCACAACGACCTTGGCGGCGCGGTCGAGGCGCTCCACCCGGGTGTCGAGGCGCAGCGTGATGTTGTTCTCGGCGTAGAAGCTCAGCGGCCGCAGCATCAGCGATTCCCCGTCGGCTTCGCCCTTAAGCCATGCCTTGGAGAGCGGCGGCCGTTGATAAGGCGCGATGGGCTCGTCGCCGATGATGGTGATGGGTCCTGCAAAGCCGTACTGGCGCAGGAAGGCCGCCGCAGAGCCGCCCGCATGGCCCGCGCCCACGATCACGATGTGCTCAACCCCGGCGTCGCTCACCCGCCCTCCCTTATGCTCACGAACATGACGCCGGCGTCATTCTTGTGCAACCCGTCTTCAGGGCGCGCCAGCTTGATGCGCCGCTTATCGCATGGGACACGCTCTGACCATGACCTTTGAACGGTGGTTCCTTGACGCAGAGGCCCTCGGCGCATTCGGCGGCGCCGTGGGCGCGCGGCTGTCCGTGGGCGACGCCGTGTGCCTCAGGGGACCGCTTGGCGCGGGAAAGTCCACTCTGGCGCGCGGGCTGATCCGGTCGCTGACGACGCCCGACGAGGACGTGCCGAGCCCCACCTTCACCCTGGTCCAGCTCTACGTCGCCGAGGCGTTTTCCGTGGCGCATTTCGATCTCTACCGGCTCAAATCGGCGGACGAGGCGTACGAGCTCGGCCTCGACGAGGCGCTGGACAATGGCGTGGCCGTCATCGAATGGCCGGAGCGGCTGGGGGATGCGCTGCCTCCCGACCGACTCGATATAGAGATCGCCCTGCCCGCGCCGGGCGAGGCGGACGGTCGGCGCCTGCGGCTCACCGGCCACGGCCGACTGAAGGCTCTTGGAGAAGGACGCGACACGTTTGACTGACGGCCCCACCGACCGCGAAGCCCTGAAGCGCGCCTTCCTCGCAGGCGCTGGGCTCGCCGACGCCCGCCGCGAGACCATGGCCGGCGACGCCTCAACCCGCCTCTACGAGCGCCTGCACCTTTCGGACGGCAAGACCCTGATCCTGATGGACCAGCCGCCCGCCGCCGAGAGCGAGCCGGCGTCGCCGGACGCGACGCCGGAGGAGCGCGCCGCCAAGGGTTACAATGCGCTGGCCCGCCTCGCCGCAGGGCGGGTGGACGCCTTCGTGGCGGTGGCCAGCTACCTGAAGGGCCGGGGCTTCTCGGCGCCCGAAATCGTCGCCTTCGATGCGCCGAACGGACTGGCCGTGCTGGAAGACCTCGGGGACGACCTCTACGCCAACCTGATCGCAGGCGGCGCCGATCCCCTGCCCCTTTACGAGGCGGCCATCGACCTGCAGGTGGCGCTGCACGCCGAGCCGCCGCCCGCCGTGCTGGAGACGAAAGGCGCGACGTGGGCGCTGTCGGCCTACGACGATCTAGCGCTGAAGACCTACACCGACCTCTTCCTCGAATGGTGGCCGAAGTACGCGAGCACCTACGCGAACCTTCCGCCCCTTTCGGAGGAGGCGCGTGCCGAATGGGAGGTGCTGGTCGCCCCCATCCGCCAGATCGCCGAGCATAACGCCGTCGTCTTCGCCCACCGGGACTTCCACGCCGAGAACCTGCTCTGGCTGCCCAAGCGCGATGGTCTCGCCCGCGTCGGCCTCTTGGATTTCCAGGACGCGGTGAAGGCCCACCCCGCGTGGGACCTGCTCCACCTTCTGCAGGACGCCCGCCGCGACGTGTCGCCGGAGCTTGAGGCCGCCATGCTGGACCGCTACCTCGCCGCCCGGCCCGATCTCGACCGCGAGACCTTCCTCAAGGACTATCGGGCGCTCGCCGCCCTCAACGCCGCCCGCATCCTCGGCCCCATCTTCGCCCGGCAGGTGGTCTTCTTCGGGCGGCCCAAATACATCGCCTTCATGCCGCGCACCTGGCGCTATCTGGAGCGCAACCTGGATCACCCCGACCTTGCGGGCCTGAAGCGCTGGTTCCACCGCTGGATTCCGCGCGAGACCCGCCCTTGAACGTTCCGACCACAGCCATGGTGCTGGCGGCGGGGCTCGGCACCCGCATGCGCCCGCTCACCGACGACCGGCCCAAGGCGCTGGTGGAGGTGGGCGGCAAGGCGCTGATCGACCACATGCTGGACCGGCTGGCCGATGCGGGCGTCGAGCGGGCGGTGGTCAACGTCCACGCCTTCGCCGACCGGCTGATCGCGCATCTGCAATCCTACGGGCGCCTCGCCATCGCCATCTCCGACGAACGGTCCCACCCTGCGCCGCTGGAGACCGGCGGCGGGATCAAGTTCGCCCGCCCCCTGTTGGTGGAGGCGCCGATCCTGGTGGCCAACATCGACAGCGTCTGGATCGAGGACGGCGAGACCGCCGCCGCCCCGTCGGCAAGGGCGATATGCGACCTCTGCGCCGGCTACGACCCCGAGCGCATGGCCGCCCGCCTGATGCTGGCGCGGATGGCCCGAACCTCCGGCTTCGACGGCGCGGGCGACTTCCGTATGGCGGCGGACGGCGCCCTGATCCCCCGCCGCATCACCGGCGAGGCCACCGCGCCCCTCAACTACATGGGCGTCCACATCGTCGATCCCCGTCCCCTCTTCGACGATCCCCGCACCGAGTTCGGCCTCTTCCCGTTGCAAGGCCCGTTCTGGGGCGAATGGGCTGCGGAAGGGCGCCTACACGGGGCGCTGATGGAAGGCGACTGGATGCATGTGGGCGATCCCGCGGCGCGGGACGTGGCCGAGGCGCGGCTGAAGGAAACGGTCTTGCCGTGAACCTGTCCGACCGTCCCCTCTTTTCAGGCGGCGCCTCCCGCTGGTTCACCATCCCGGCGCATCGGCCGTTCCTCGACGACCTCGCCAGCGTCCTGCATCGCGAACTCGCCGCGCCCGACCCCGAGGCGCTGGCCGACGCCATCGTGCTCACCCCCACCCGTCGCGGCGCCCGCTCCCTCGCCGAAGCTTTCGTGCGGGCGGGGGGCGGCAAGGCCCTGCTGCTGCCGCAGATCCTGGCGCTGGGCGACCTCGACGAGGGTGAGCCGCCGTTCGAGCCCGGCGATCTGGCCTTGGACCTGCCCCCCGCCATCGCGCCGATGCAGCGCCGGTTCGAACTCACCCGGCTGGTGCTCGACAACGCCGGCCTGTTCGGGCGGGCGCTGGACGCCGTCTCCGCCATGGAGCTCGGCGAGGCGCTGGGCGCCTTCCTCGACGCCGTGCAGATCGAGGAGATCGACCCCTCCGGCAGGCTCGACGCCCTGGTGGACGACGATTTCGCCCGGCACTGGAAGCAGTCCGCCGACGTGCTGCGGCTGGCGACCGAGGCCTGGCCGGAGCGGTTGAAGACGCTCGGCCTCGTGGACATCAATCAGCGCCGCACCACCCTCCTTCGCACCCTCGCCGCCCAGTGGAGCCGACAGGCGCCCGATCGGCCCCTGATCGCCGCCGGGTCCATGGGCACGGACCCCGCCACCTCCGCCCTCCTGTGCGTGATCGCCGAGGCGAGGCGCGGCGCCGTGGTGCTGCCGGGACTCGATCTCGATCTGGCCGATGACGCGTGGGACCACGTGGGGGAAGCGCATCCGCAGGGCGCGATGAAGCGACTCCTCACTGTCGCCAAGATCGAGCGCGCCGACGTCCGGGCCTGGCCCGCCACAGAGAGCGCCGCCGAGGCGGTGAAAGGCCGCACCCGCCGCCGCCTGATCAACGAGGCGCTTCGCCCCCCAGACGCCACCGCCGACTGGCTGCGCATCATCGAGAGCCTCCGCAAGGAAGGCGAGGCGTCCGGCGCCGATCCTCTGGCCGAAGGGCTGGAGGGCCTGTCCCAGGCCGCCGCCGGCAATGAGGAGGAGGCCGCGACCATTGCCGCCGTGCTCCTGCGCGAGACGCTGGAGACCCCCGGCAAGACCGCGGCCCTGATCACGCCCGACCCGGCCATGGCCCGCCGCGTCTCCGCCCGGCTGGCCCGGTGGGGCGTGGAGGCCGACAGCTCCGCTGGTCGCCCCCTGGCCAACTATCCGGCCGGCGTGCTGACGGCCCTGACCGCGCGGGCGGCGGCGCGGTCCCTCGACCCGGCGACGACGCTGGCGATCCTGAAGCACCCCCTGACTCGGCTCGGGTCGGATGAGGAGACGCTCAAATACCCTGCTCAGCTGCTGGAGCAGTACGGGCTGCGAGGTCCTGCGCCGCGCAGCTGGGCCGAGGTGCTGGCGCGCCTGACCGACGCCCGCGACCGGCCGCCGCGGGACGGCGAGACCAGACCGCCGGGCCGGATCGCCGCCTTGGGCGACGCCGTGGACCTCTGCCGTCGGCTTGAACAGGCGATCGCCCTCGCCGCCGCGCCCTTCATGGACGGCCCCGCCCCATTTATCGAAGCGGCTCAGGCCCTCGGCCTCGCCATTGAGACGCTGGCGCGAGACGGCGACGGGCCGCTCGGCGACCTCTGGACTGGCGCGGGGGGCGAAGCCGCCGCGGCCTGCCTCGCCGCCCTGATCCGCGACGGCGCCGCCCTGCCCAAGGTGGACGCCTACGCCTTCGCCGACCTGATCGAGACCATCCTGGCCCAGCACCTGGTGCGCACCGGCGGCGCCAACCACCCCCGCCTGCGTATCCTCGGCGCGCTGGAGGCGCGGCTGGTGCGGGCAGACCGGCTGATCCTGGCAGGGCTGGAGGAGGGCGTCTGGCCCCGCACCCCGCCCACCGATCCCTTCCTGTCCCGGCCCATGCGCAAGACGCTCGGCCTGCCGCCGCCGGAGCGCCGCATCGGCCTCTCCGCCCACGACTTCGCGCAGGCCGCCTCCGCCCCCGAGGTGATCCTGATCTCCACCGAGCGCCGGGAAGGGCAGCCTGCGGTAAAGTCCCGCTGGCTCTGGCGGCTGGAGACACTGGCGCGCGGCGCCAAGGTGTCGATTCCCCGCCGCCACGACGCGGAAGCCTGGGCCGATACGCTGGACGCCCCGCTCGAGCCGCGCCCCCCCGCCCTGCAGGCCGCCGAGCGGCCCCGCCCGAAACCGCCCCTCGAAGCGCGCCCGCGCAAGTTGCCGGTCACCCGCATCGAGACCTGGGTGCGCGACCCCTACGCCGTCTACGCCCGCGAGATCCTCAGCCTGCGCGAGCTGGAGCGACCGGACGCGGAGATGGCGGCCTGGCGGCGCGGCACCGCCATCCACCGGGCGTTCGAGCTTCTGGCCACCACCACGCCCGCCCCCTCGGAGCCGGAAAGCTGGTTCGCCGCGCGGGTTCTGGAGGAGCTGACGAAGGCGGGCTTTTCGCCGGCGTCTATGGCGCGGGAGCAGACCTTGGCCGCGCGGTTGGCCGGCTGGGCCGTGACCTTCGAGGCCGACCGGCGGATCGCCGGCCCCAAGCTTCTGATCGAGACCGAAGGCCGCTACGCCTTCGAGGTGCAGGGTCGCCCCTTCACCGTCACCGCCAAGGCCGACCGGATCGAGCTTTCGGGCGGCGCGGCCCATGTGCTCGACTTCAAGACCGGACAGGCGCCCAGTCCTGCGCAGGTGGACGCCGGCTTCTCGCCCCAGCTGACCCTCACCGCCGCGATCCTGATGAACGGCGGGTTCGCCGATGCGGGCCAGCCGACGCCGGGCGAGCTTCTCTATGTGCGCGCCATCGGTCGGCGGGTGGCGGGCGAGGTGAAGTCGGCGGTGAAGAAGGACGGCTCGTCTCTTGATCTGGCGGCGGAGGCGATGGAGGGGCTGGTGCGCCGCATCGCCCGCTTCGACGATCCCGACACGCCCTATCTCGCCTGGACCGCCCCCCAGTTCCTCAGCCAGCACGGCGGCGACTATGACCACCTGTCGCGCCTTTACGAGTGGCACGTCATGGGCGAAGGCGCCGAAGAGGGGGCGGGGGAATGACGCTGGCTCTGGAGCTTCACCCCCAGACCCTGGCCGCCGATCCGAAGCGTTCGGCGTTCGTGGCCGCCAATGCGGGCTCCGGCAAGACCAAGACCCTGGTGGAGCGGGTGGCCCGCCTGCTGCTGCACGACGCGCGGCCCGAGGCGATCCTGTGCGTCACCTACACCAAGGCGGCGGCGGCGGAGATGCAGCGGCGGCTCTACCAGCGCCTCGGCGGCTGGTCGGTGATGGACAACGAGACGTTGGCGAAGGAGCTTGTCGATCTCGGCGAGACGTCGGACGACCTGCCCAAAGCCCGCCGCCTGTTCGCCCGCGCGCTGGAAACCCCCGGCGGGCTGAAGATCCAGACCCTGCACGCCTTCTGCGAGAAGCTGTTGCGCCGGTTTCCGCTGGAGGCCGGGGTGTCGCCGGGCTTCAAGGTGCTGGAGGACGTGGCCGCCGCCGAGGTCTCCGCTACGGCGCGAGACAAGCTGGCCCTCTACGCCCTGAAACACCCGAACGGCGCGCTGGCGGAAGCCTACGCCCATTTCGCCATCGAACTGGATCTCGGCTCTTTCGAGGGACTGCTGAAGACCTTCGAGACCGAGCGGGCGGCGATCGAGCGGTACCTCGACCAGTGCGGCGGCCTCCAGGGCGCGGCGGATCACGTCTGGACCGTCTGCGACTTCGATGGCGAGCCGGCGGACCCCGACGCCGTGGAGGCTGACGCCGCTTCGGCCTGCGACTGGGCGCAGTGGCGGGAGAGCGCCGGCCACCTGACCGCCAGCGGCAAGACCACCGACAACGCCCTCGGCCACGCCATGGCGGCGGTGGCGGAGGCGGGCCAGGCGCTGTTCACAGAGGTCTGGAGCCTGTTCTCCACCAAGGACGGACTGCCCCGCGCCCGGATGGGCACTCAGGGCCTGCCACCTGCGGTGCTGGAGCATCTGCGCGACGAGCAGACACGGCTGCACGACGCCTGCAAACGGGCCAAGGGCGCGCGGATCGCACGGGACACCGTTCACGCCCTCCACCTCGCCCACGCCTATGCCGAAATCTACGAGCGGGAGAAGGCGCGGCGGGGGGCGCTGGATTTCCCCGACCTGATCGCCCGCACCCGGTGGCTCCTGACCGAGCGGGACGACGCGGCGTGGGTGCTCTACAAGCTCGACGGCGGCATCGACCATGTGCTGCTGGACGAGGCGCAGGACACTAGCCCCGATCAGTGGGGCATCCTCGAAGCCCTCACCGGCGAGTTCTTCGTCGGCGCGGGGGCGTGGCAGCGGAGCTTCGTGCGCACGCTCTTCGCGGTGGGGGACGAGAAACAGTCGATCTATTCGTTCCAGGGCGCCGATCCCGACCAGCTCCTGCTCCAGACCCAGGCCTATATCGAACGCACCGGCGGCGAGCTTCAGGTTGTGCCCCTGAAGGAAAGCTGGCGCTCGACGCCGGAGGTGCTGACCTTTGTCGATGAGGTGTTCGCCGACCCCGACACCCGTCTCGCCGTCCGCCCGCCCGTGGGCGAGGATGTGGTGGAGCATGTGCCCACCCGCGCGTCGGGGTATGGCGCCGTCGATCTCTGGCCGGTCTTCCAGGACGAGCCGCATGAGCCGCCCGAAGCGTGGGATGCGCCGCTGGACGCCACTCCGCCCGAGACGGCGCGCAAACGCCTCGCCCGCCGGATCGCCGAGGAGATCAAGGTGATCACGAACGGACAGGCGGTGATGGGGCGCGACGGCCTCCGCCCCGCCACCGCCGGCGACGTCATCATCCTGGTCCGCCGCCGCGACGCCCTGTTCGAGGAGATCATCCGCGCGCTGAAGAAGGCAGGCCTGCCGGTGGCGGGGGCCGACCGGCTGAAGCTGTCCGACCACGTGGTGTTCCAGGACCTGCTCAGCCTGTTCCGCTTCTGCCTCTATCCCGCCGACGACCTGACGGTTGCCGAGCTTCTGCGCAGCCCGTTCTGCGACGTGGACGAACAGGGCCTCTACGACCTGGCCTACGGGCGGAAGGGGGTCCGGCTCTGGAGCGCCCTGAAAGCCCGCACCGGGGAACGCCCCGAGTGGCGTGCGGCGTGGGAGTTCCTGAGCTGGGCGAAGCGGGAGAGCCGCAGGCGGGCGCCGTTTGATCTCTTCGGCCAGGTGATGTCGCGGCTCGACGACGCGGGGCGGTCCATGCGTCAGCGCATCCTGACCCGGCTCGGACGCGAAGCCGAGGACGCCCTGGACGAGATCGCCGCCCAGATCCTCGCCGCCGAGGGCCGGGGCGTCCACGACCTGGAGCGCCTCACCGCCGCGCTGGAGCGGGCCGACATCCAGGTGAAGCGGGAGCTGGAGAGCGAAGCCAAACCCGGCCAGGGCGGCGAGGTGCGGGTGATGACCGTCCACGGCGCCAAGGGGCTGGAGGCGCCGATCGTGATCCTGCCGGACACCACGGGCAAGCCGCCGCCCAACCGCAACGCGCTTTTGAAGACCGAACACGGCGGGTTTCTGTTCGCACCGCGCAAGGCCGACGACTGCGAGGCCTCCGCCGAGGCCCGCGCCCTGGCCGAGGAGAAGACCGCGCACGAGCAGCTTCGCCTGCTCTACGTAGCCCTGACGCGGGCGCGGGACCGGGTGATCGTGGCGGGCCGCATCTCGGCGCGGGACAAGGCGCCGCCCGCCGGCTCCTGGTACGCCCGGATCGAGAGCGCGTATGCGCGCCCTGCGATCGCCGACTCAGCGCGCACGATCGATGCGCGGGGGCAGGCGATCCGCCGCTTCGGCGCCGATCCGCACCCCGCCTCCGCCCTCATGGCGCCTCCGCCCGCCAGGGTCGCCGAGCCCCTGTGGCTGCGCGCCTTCGCGACGCCGGAGGCGGTGCAGCGCTACGCCTCACCCTCCACCTACGCCGAAGGACGGCAGGGCGCGGCGCCCTCGCCCCTGGCGCAGACCGCCGGGCTCGGCCGCTTCCGGCGGGGCGACCTGATCCACCGGCTGCTGCAGCTCCTGCCCGACCTGCCCGAGGCGGCGCGGGCGGACGGGGCCGAGCGGCTGCTGCTGAAGGAGCGAGACCTCACGGCCGAGCAGCGGGGAGAGATGGCGGCGGCGGCGCTGGGTGTGCTGAACGATCCGACCTTCGCCGAGGTGTTCGGGCCGGGCTCCCGCGCCGAGGCCGCGGTGGCGGGGACGGCGGCCGCCCTGCCCCGGCGTCTGGCCATCTCGGGCCGGGTGGACCGCATGGTGGTGACGCCCGGGCGAGTGCTGGTGGTGGACTTCAAGTCCAACCGCCCTTCCCCGGTCAGGATCGAGGATGCGGACGAGGCCTATCTGATCCAGATGGCCATTTACGTGGCGGTGCTGCGCGCCATCTTCCCGGAACGGGCGGTGGAGGCGGCTTTGGTCTGGACCGACGGACCCCGGCTGATGCCGATCCCAGAGAATCTGGTAGAGACCATGCTGGCGCAGATCGGCGAAACCGATTGATTGCAACGGCCGAACGCCTACATCTGTGCGCTAGAGCGCGACGCCGCATCCTTGCAGGCCGCGCAGTTGGAGGATCACCATGACCATCGCGGTCACCGACGAAAGCTTCGAGCAAGACGTGTTGAAGGCCAGCCAGCCCGTGCTGGTGGATTTCTGGGCCGAATGGTGCGGCCCCTGCAAGCAGATCGGCCCGGCGTTGGAGCAGATCGCCGAGGAGCTGGCGGGCTCGGTCACCGTGGCCAAGCTCAACATCGACGACAGCCCCACCACGCCCTCCAAGTACGGCGTGCGCGGCATCCCCACCATGATGCTGTTCAAGGACGGTCAGATGACCTCCATGACCGTCGGCGCCATGCCCAAGTCCAAGATCCTGGAATGGCTCGGCAACGCCGGCGTGAAAGCCAGCGCGGCCTGATTCCTTCTCCTCTCCGGGAGAAGGTGGCGCGCAGCGCCGGATGAGGGGAGCAGGTGCGCTGAAGTTTGCGCAGCGGTTCCCCTCACCTTCCCGCGCTTTGCGTGGGCCCCTTCCTCTCCCCCAGGGGGCGAGGGATTATCTCGGCCAGGTTTCTTCGCTCATGGCGAGGACTTCACCGGCCAGATAGAGCGAGCCGCAGATCAGCAGGTGCGGCGGCGGCCCCTCAGCGGCGAGGGCCATGTCCACGGCCTGCGTCACGGCCTCCGCCACCTCGACCTTCAGCCCCTCCGCCTGCGCCGCGACCACGAGCTCGCCCGGCGGGGCGGCGGCGTCGGCCTCGAAGCCGGTGACGATGATGCAGGCGTGCAGATCGGCGAAGGCGCGGAACACGCCGCGCGCGTCCTTGCGCTTCAGGAGACCGACGATCAGGGTCACGGGGCGGCCGTCGCGCGCCGTCAGCCCCGCCGCCACATCGGCCAGCGCCCGCGCGGCGTGGGGATTATGGCCGCCGTCGAGCCAGAGGTCCGAGCCCCGCGCCGCGGCCTTCTCCGCCAGAGACCCGGCGGTGAGCCGCTGCATCCGCGCCGGCCAGACGGCGTGGCTGATGCCTTCAGCCAGCGCCGCCTCGGTGATGCGCGGATCCCCCAGCGCCAGCGCCGCCGCGATCGCCACGCCCGCATTGCCGAACTGGTGATGGCCAAAGAGGTTCGGCGGCGGCAGATCGATCAGCCGGGCCCCCTCCTGGAACACCAGCCGCCCCGCCTGACCAAAGGCGTCGAACTCCCGCCCGGCGCAGATCAGCGGCGCGCCGAGGCTTTCCGCCTGCGCCTCGATGACCGTGGCGGCCTCGGCGCTCTGGTGGGCGACGACCACGGGGCGCCCGGCCTTGATGATTCCCGCCTTCTCCCAGGCGATCTTGCCGAGCTCCGAGCCGAGGAAGTCCTGATGGTCGTAATCGACCGGGGTGATGACCGAGACCGCCGGGTGGTCGATGACATTGGTGGCGTCGTAGCGGCCCCCTAGCCCCACTTCGATCAGGCAGAGGTCTGCCGGTGTCTCGGCGAAGGCCAGCAATGCGGCGGCGTTGGTGATCTCGAAGAAGGTGATCGGCTGGCCCGCGTTGGCCGTCTCCACCCGCTCGAGGATGTCGGCGAGCTCGGCCTCGTCGATCAGCGACCCCGCCACGCGGATGCGCTCGGCGAAGCGGACGAGATGGGGCGAGGTGATGACATGAACTGACAGGCCCGCGGCCTCGGCGATGGCGCGCAGGAAGGCGACAGTGGAGCCCTTGCCGTTGGTGCCGGCCACGTGGATCACGGGCGGCAGACGGTCCTGCGGGCGACCGAGATCTTCCAGCAGGCGCAGGATGCGGTCCAGCGACAGGTCGATCAACTGGGGGTGCAGGGTCTTCAGCCGCTCCATGGCGGCGTCGTGGGGGCGCAGGTCATCGCTCATCGCGCCGCCTTTGACCTCAAGCGTGGCGTTCCGCAAGAGCGGTTCTCATGGCGGCCTGCAACCGCGCTGCAAATTCGGCCTGCTCGGCGGGGCCGAGGGCGGCGGCCAGCGCCATGGACCGGTTGCGAAGCCGCAGGCGCACGCGGCAGACGCGCCCGTCGTCCTTCTCGATCTCCACCCGGGTGAAGGCGGTGGGTGACGTCCAGAGGGTGGCGGCGCCGTCAGCCCGCTCGCGGATCACCCGCACCTCGTCGTGGGTCACCTGCACCCGCTGACCGACCTTCGCCCGCCGGTTGGAGACGTGGAAGGCGATCAGGACGCCCACGAAGTCGACGCCGAGGAATATGGGAGCCGGAAACGCCCCGATGGCGAACAGAAACACCGTGATCAGGAGATTGAAGGCCAGGAGCACGCCGAGGATCACCAGCAGGCCCTGCCGCGACATCGACCGGTAGGGGCGGATGGCGTCGTCCATGTAGAGGATCGGCTGATCGGTCATGCCATCCTAAGCTAGGCGCTCGACATCGGTTGCGCTACGCCCTTGGGCGATGAAGCCGATCGCCGCCCTCAAGCCCAAGTCGAAGCCCGCCAGGAAACCGCCGGGCCGTCGCCTGTCCCCGGTGGAGAAGACGCGCGTGCAGCAGATTTTTGATCGGTTCGCGGCGACGACCGCCCATCCCAAGACCGAGCTCAACTACAAGAACCCCTACACCCTCATCACCGCCGTCGCCCTCTCGGCCCAGGCGACCGACGTCTCGGTGAACAAGGCCTGCGGGCCCCTCTTCGCCGTGGTGGACACGCCGCAGAAGATGCTGGCGCTGGGGGAGGACGGGCTGATCCAGCACATCAAGTCCATAGGGCTCTACCGCACCAAGGCGAAGAACGTCATGGCCACGGCCCGCATTCTCATGCAGCAGTACGGCGGCCAGGTTCCCCTCAACCGCGAGGCGCTGCAGACCCTGCCGGGCGTCGGGCGCAAGACCGCCAGCGTAGTGCTGAACGACCTCGACATCGAACCCGCCATCGCCGTGGACACCCACGTCTTCCGCGTCGCGCACCGGCTGAAGCTGTCGAAGGGCAAGACCCCGGATCAGGTGGAGCACGACCTGATGGCCATCGTGCCCGCGCCCTACCTGACCCGCGCCCACCACTGGCTGATCCTGCACGGGCGATATGTCTGCGTGGCGCGCCGCCCCAAGTGCGAAATCTGCCTGATCGCCGATCTCTGCCCCTCGCGGGAGCTGTTCGTGGGCCAATAAGCCTAGGCCCGTGATCCCTTGTCAGGGTTGACGCGGCGCGCGGCGCGGGCGAGCCTCGCCGTCAAGCTTGGAGAGACGACCGATGACGATGGTGACCGAATTTCGCGACTTCATCGCGCGGGGCAATGTGGTGGATCTTGCGGTCGGTGTGATCATCGGCGGAGCGTTCGGCAAGATCGTCACCGGTCTGGTGGATCAAATCGTCATGCCGCCCATCGGGCTGATCACCGGCGGTATCGACTTCTCCGACCTGAAGATCGTGCTGAAGGCCGCCGACGCCGCGGCCAAGAAGCCCGAAGTCGCTATCGCCTACGGCGCCTTCATCAACACCCTGATCCAGTTCTTCATCATCGCGGTGGTGATCTTCCTGATCGTCAAGCTGGTGAACAACCTGCGCAAGACCGAAGCCGCCGCCCCCGTGACGCCGCCGGCCCCCACCACCAGCGAAGCCCTCCTGATGGAAATCCGCGATTCGTTGAAAGCGCGGCCCTAAAGCGCTACCTTGGGTGGGTCTTCCTGAGGAGGCGCGGCCATGCGCACCGTCGATATCCTGGACGCCGAGACTAACCCCACCCTGGTGGAGGCGATGGACGCCGTGGAGAGCGGTGCGGAGAGCGAGATCATCATCGCCCGCAACGGGTCGCCTGCGGTGCGGATATTGCCCATGTCGAGCAAACGCAGCGGCATGCTGATCGGTCTGGCCGAGGGAGAATTCAAAGCTCCCACAGACTTTGACGCCTGCAATGAGGAAATCTCGGGGGTGTTCGAGCAGTCGAGGATTTTTCCTGACGAATGATGCTGCTGCTCGACACGCACATCGCCATCTGGGCGGTGACGCGCGACGCTCGCCTGTCCTCAAAGGCGATCGCCTTGCTGACGAACGACGCAAACGAGCTATTTTTCAGCGTCGTCAGCCTTTGGGAAATCGGCGTCAAATATGCGCTACCGGGCACGAGGGGTGATCCGATGCCCATCTCGGCAGCCCGAGCGATGCAGTTGTTCGTCGCTTCCGGCTTGACACCTCTAGACCTCACACCAAGCCATGCGCTTCGCGGCGAAACCCTGATGCCGCTACACCGTGATCCATTTGATCGCTTGCTGGTGGCGCAGGCGCTCGCTGAGTCCCTGCGCTTAATCACGCACGATCAGAAAATCGCCGCCTACAGCGACACCGTGATCCTGGTCTGAAGCCTCAGACCAGCTTCAGCGCTTCGCGGTTCATGGCGCGGGTCAGGCGCGCGTTTTCGGCGGGCGACAGGGCGGCGTGGAAGGGCGGGAACACCGTCTCCTCTTCCTCCTGCATATGCTCCTCCACCAGGTGCTGCAGCGCCTTCAGCTTGCGCATCCAGCGCGGATCGTCCTTGGGTAGGGCTTCCAGCTCATAGAGGTAGGTCTTGATCTCGAACTGTTCGGCGGCGAGGTGGGTGGAGGATGCGCCCTGATCCGAGCCGCGCAGGGCCGGATAGATCACATTCTCCTTCTGCAGGGCGTGCTTGGTCAGCGCGGTGCTGAGGGCGTCCGACAGCCGGGCGCGCTTGACGGCCTGATCGTCGCTGGTGCCTTCGATCTGCTTGAACAGTCGCTCGATCCGGCGGCGCTCGGCGGAGAGTATCTCGAACCAGTCGCCGCTCATGGCCGTGGTGGTGGCCACCGCCGCCTTCTTGGAGTTCAGGAGTGCGAACGCGGTGACGAACCCGACGCCGAGGGCGCCGGCCACCATGGTCCACGACACCCGCTCGGTCTTGGCCTTCGTGTAGGCGTAGCGGGCGCTGTCGTCGGCGCGGCGGGAGACCTGACGGGTCAGGTCGGTGAGATAGCTCGCGCTGTCGTCCGCTCGCCGCGAGGCTTCCTTGGTCAAGCCGCCGAGGTAGCTGGCGCCGTCGTCGGCGCGCTTGGCGGCTTCCCGACCCAAGGCGCTCAGGCGGTCTCGCGCATCGTCCAATACCTGTATCATGGATATCCTCTCCCCCTCCGCATCTGGGCGTCTCCGCTTGGAAACGCAACGGCCAAGGCTCGTGTTCCGGGCTTGCATGCCTGGTTTCATCCGGTCATGGGTCCGTTTCATGTCGGTCCTCTTCAAAACCACGCCCCAGACCTCCGCCAAGATCTGCGGCCTATCCACCCCCGAGGCGGTTGATAGCGCGCTCGGCGGCGGCGCGTCCTTCATCGGCTTCGTTTTCTTCGAGAAGTCGCCGCGGGACGTCAACCCCGAGACCGCCGCGCGGCTGGCGGCGGGCGCCCGATCCAGCAACGTGAAGACGGTGGCGCTCCTCGTCGACCCCAGCAACGCCCACCTCGACGAGATCATGGGCAAGCTGAAGCCCGACTTCATCCAGCTGCACGGCCACGAGACGCCGGCGCGGGTGCAGGAGGTGAAGATGCGCACCGGCGCGGGGCTCATCAAGGCGGTCCCGGTCTCCACCAGCCTGGAGGTCGCCCACGCCGCGCGGGACTACGACACCTTCGCCGACCACCTGATGTTCGACGCCAAGCCGCCCGAGGACGCCGAGCGCCCCGGCGGCAACGGGGTCGCCTTCGACTGGGAGATTCTGCACGGCCTGCGGCTGGAGCGGCCCTGGTTCCTAGCCGGCGGGCTCGATCCCTGGAACGTGGGCGAGGCCATCAAACGCTCCGGCGCGAAGATGGTGGACGTTTCCTCTGGCGTGGAGCGCGGCGCGGGGCTAAAGGACCCGGCCTTGATTACGGCCTTTCTGGACGCCGTGAAGCGAGTTTGATCCTCCCTTGAACGCACCCCTCAAGCCCAACGACTATACCGCCTATCCGGACGCCGAGGGCCGCTTCGGCGACTACGGCGGCCGTTACGTGGCCGAGACCCTGATGCCGCTCGTTCTGGAGCTGAACGGCGCCTATGAGGCGGCCAAGGCCGACCCCACCTTTCAGGGCGAACTCGACGGCTACCTGAAGCACTACGTGGGCCGCCCCTCGCCCATGTATTTCGCCGCCCGGCTGACCGAGCATTTCGGCGGGGCCAAGATCTATTTCAAGCGCGACGAGCTGAACCACACCGGCGCGCACAAGATCAACAACTGCATGGGCCAGATCCTTCTGGCCATGCGCATGGGCCGCACCCGCATCATCGCCGAGACCGGCGCCGGCCAGCATGGAGTCGCCACCGCCACCGTCTGCGCCCGCTTCGGCCTGCCCTGCGTGATCTACATGGGCGCCGTCGATGTGGAGCGGCAGAAGCCCAACGTGTTCCGCATGAAGCTCCTCGGCGCCGAGGTCATCCCCGTCACCGCCGGCGCGGGCACGCTGAAGGACGCCATGAACGAGGCCATGCGCGACTGGGTGACCAATGTGGCCGACACCTACTATCTGATCGGCACCGCCGCCGGGCCGCACCCCTATCCTGCCATGGTGCGCGACTTCCAGGCGGTGATCGGCACGGAGGCCCGCGCGCAGATCCTCGAGGTCGAGGGCCGCCTGCCCGACGCCGTGGTCGCCTGCATCGGCGGCGGCTCAAACGCCATCGGCCTGTTCCACCCCTTCCTGCAGGACGAGGGCGTGCGCCTGATCGGGGTCGAGGCGGCAGGCCATGGCCTGGCCACCGACAAGCATGCCGCCAGCATGGCCGGCGGGCGCCCCGGTGTGCTTCACGGCAACAAGACCTACCTCTTGCAGGACGCGGACGGCCAGATCATCGAGGGCCACTCCATCTCGGCCGGCCTCGACTATCCCGGCGTCGGCCCCGAGCACGCCTGGCTGAAGGACGTGGGCCGGGCGCAGTACCTCTCCACCACCGACGACGAAGCGCTGGACGCCTTCCAGCTCTGCGCGAGGCTCGAAGGCATCCTGCCCGCGCTGGAGCCCGCCCACGCCCTGGCCCGCATCGGTGAGATCGCCACCGACATCGGCAAGGACGGGATCGTGGTGATGAATCTCTGCGGCCGCGGCGACAAGGACATCTTCACCATCGCCGACGCCCTGGACGCCAAGCTTTGACCAAGGCCCGCATCGACGCGAAATTCGCCGCCCTGAAGACCGAGGGCCGCGCGGCCTTCATCGCCTATGTCATGGCGGGAGATCCGAGCGCGGACGCCACCTTCGACATCCTGCGCGGGCTCCCCGCCGTGGGCGCCGACCTGATCGAGCTCGGCTTCCCCTTCTCCGACCCCATGGCCGAAGGCCTGCCGATCCAGCACGCCGCCCAGCGCGCCCTCGTCGGCGGCATGACGCTCCGCAAGACCCTCGATCTGGTCAGGGCTTTCCGTAATCCGCTCATCCCCGCGGACGCGGGGACCCAGCACTTTGCGGAAAGCGCCGCGGGCGGGGCCGAAAACCTGGGTCCCCGCGTCCGCGGGGATGAACGGGATGAGGAGGAAATTCTCGTCCGCCATCACGAACCATTCCTGAAATCCCACGCCGAGCCCGTTCTTAGCAAAGACCGTCAGTCGCCCGCCCAGCCCTGGACAGGCGACACGACCACTCCCGTCATCCTGATGGGCTACCTCAACAACGTCCTCTCCTACGGCTATGACGCCTTTGCGCGCGACGCCGCCGACGCAGGCGTGGACGGTCTGATCGTGGTGGACTGCCCGCCCGAGGAAGCCGATCCGCTGGTCGATGCGCTGGATGTCCACGGCGTCGCCCTGATCCGCCTCGCCACGCCCACAAGCGACGACGCACGGCTGAAGGTGATCGCCCGCCGCACTTCCGGCTTCGTCTACTACGTCTCCATCGCAGGCGTGACCGGCGCGGGCGAGGCCGACGAGGTCTCCGTCGCCCCGGCCGTCGCGCGCGTCCGCGCCGCCTCGGGCCTGCCCGTGGCGGTCGGCTTCGGCATCAAGACCCCCGAGCGCGCCGCCGCCATCGCCCGCATCGCCGACGCCGCCGTGGTGGGCTCGGCGCTCGTGGACGAAGGCGCGCAGGCCGTGGCCGCGAACGAAGACCCCGCCCCGCGCGTTCTAGCCAAAGCCAAGGCGCTCGCCGAAGCCGTGAGGTGCGCCCGCGCGCCTTTGAAGGTCGACTAGAGATGGCGCGAGACGACAACAGCGAACAGGTCCGGGGCGAACAGGCCCGAACCGAACAGGCCAAGACCGAACAGGTCGCCAAGCCGAAGAGCTCGGGCTGGCTCTCCAAGCTGCGGCCCGGCGTGCGCAAGACCGAAGCGCCCCGCCACGCCGCCGAGACCACCGACGACCTGTGGATCAAGTGCCCCGATACGGGCGAGCTGATCTATCGCCCCGACCACGAAGCCGCCCTCTGGGTCACGCCCTCAGGCTTCCACATGCGGATCGGCCCCGACCAGCGTTTCCGCTACACCTTTGACCACGGCGATTTCGAGCGCATCGCCGCGCCCACCGCCCCCGATGATCCCCTGAAATTCACCGACCAGAAACCCTACGTCGAGCGCCTCGCCGCCGCCCGCAAGGCCACCGGCGAGCGGGACGCGATGGCCATCGCCTTCGGCAAGATCAAGGCGACCTCCGCCGTTGTGCTGGTGCAGGATTTCGCCTTCCTCGGCGGGTCGCTCGGCATGTCGGCGGGCGAAGGCTTCATCGCCGCCGCCCGCGAGGCGCTGACGCGCGAGGCGCCGCTGGTGGCCTTCACGGCATCGGGCGGCGCGCGGATGCAGGAAGGCACCCTCTCCCTCATGCAGATGGCCCGCACAACGCTGGCGATCGAGGAGCTGAAGCAGGCCGGCCTGCCCTATATCGTGGTCCTGACCGACCCCACCACCGGCGGCGTCACCGCTTCCTACGCCATGCTCGGCGACATCCAGTTCGGCGAGCCCGGCGCGCTGATCGGCTTCACCGGCCCCCGCATCATCGAACAGACCATCCGCGAAACCCTCCCCGCCGGCTTCCAGCGCTCCGAATACCTGGAAGACAAAGGCATCGTGGACGCCGTGGTGGCGAGGAAGGACCTGCCGGATCGCCTAGGCTCGGTGCTGAGCGTGCTGATGGCCGGGCGGGCGAGCAAAGCGGCTTAGCCATTTCTGTCATCCCGGAAAGCGCGCAGCGCTCATCCGGGACCCAGCATTACATCCCCGCCGGTTCTGGATTCCGGCTCTTCGCTGCGCTGCGGCCGGGATGACAAGTATTTGGAACCGCAAGAAGCGGGCGGCGCGGACTGAGAAGCCGCGCTATTCTCCCACCATGGAACACGCCGCCGAAACCCCCGCCCTCACCTCCATCGAGCGCCTCGCCGCCCAATCCGCCGACTATCACCGCATGGCGCAGGCGCTGGACTGGCTGGCCGTCCGCTGGCGCAGCCGCCCGTCGCTGGACGAGGCCGCCGCCGCCGTGGGCCTCTCGCCGTTCCATTTCCAGCGCATCTTCACCCGCTGGGCCGGGGTCAGCCCCAAGACCTTCATGGCCGCCATCGCCCACGCCGAAGCGCGCTCGGCCATGGCCGACGGGGAGAGCGTGCTGGGCGCCGCGCTGGACACGGGCCTCTCCGGCCCCTCCCGCCTGCACGACCTCTTCATCGCCCAGGAGGCCCTGACCCCCGGCGAAGCGCGCCGCCGCGGCGAGGGGGTCGAGCTCAGCTGGGGTTTCGCGCCCACGCCGTTCGGAAACGGGCTTTTCGTGGAGACGCCCCGCGGCCTTTGCGGCCTCGCCTTCGCCGACGACGGGGAGGACGACGCCGCGTTCGAGGACATGCGCCGCCGCTGGCCCGCCGCCCTCTGGACCCGCGACGACGCCCGCGCCGCGCTGACCGCCGCCAAGGTGTTCGGCGGCCCCAATGGCGCAAAAGGGGGGGTGGAGGTGCCCGTCGTGCTGATGGGCCCGCCGTTCCAGGTGCAGGTGTGGAAGGCGCTGCTGCGCATCCCCGCCGGGCGCACCGCAACCTACGGCCAGGTCGCCGCCTGGGCCGGATCGCCCGGCGCGTTTCGCGCCGCGGGGGCGGCGATCGGCGCCAACCCCATCAGCCTCCTGATCCCCTGCCACCGCGCCATCGCCAAGGACGGCCGCCTGACCGGCTACCACTGGGGCCTGGCGCGAAAGGCCGCCATGCTGGGGACGGAGGCCGTGGCGGCCTATGGGGAGCTGGCGGCTTAGGTCTCGCACCAGTTTGTCATCCCGGAAAGCGTGCAACGCTTATCCGGGACCCAGAGACGCTTCGTGATCTAGGTCCCGGCCCTCCGCTGCGCTGCGGCCGGGATGACAGGCAAGGGGCTAACGCGCGCTCGTCATCCCCGCCACCGCGCCCCAGATCAGCGCCGCCCAGCCGAGGATCAGGAGCAGGCCGCCGATGGGCGTCACCGCGCCCAGCACCCGCACCCCGGTAAGGGCCATCAGGTAGAGGGAGCCGCCGAAAACGAGCCCGCCGAGGCCGAACAGCCACCCCGCCCAGCCCGCCGGCCCGACCTCGGCCCGCAGGAGCGAGAAACAGGCCAGCCCCGCCACCGCATGGGCGATCTGGTACTGGGCCCCGGTGCGGAGCCAGTCCTTGACCACGGGATCGCTCACGCCGTGCGCGCCGAAGGCCCCCGCCGCCACGCCCATCAGGCCGTTCACCGCCGCCAAGGCCAGCCACCACCGCGCCGTCTCGATCATACCGATCTTCCCCTGCGTCACCGTTGCAATCGTCTCGTCCCCCAGCCTACGCTGAACCCGTCCCAGGCCACCAGCCCATTAGAGGCCGGAGCCGGGATGCAGGAGGAGACGACGCCATGGTGCTGACCCGCGCCGACGATTTCCCGATTCACCAGACCCCCGAGCCGATCGCCTACGCCGGCACGGACCGCAATTTCTACGACCGCTATTTCTTCAACGGCTATTCGATGAAGGCCGGCGACACCGCCTTCTTCGCCGCCGCCTTCGGGGTCTATCCACACTTGAACATCGCCGACGCCGCCTTCGTGGTGGTGCGGAACGGCGTCGAGACCGCCCTGCACGCCTCTCGCTGGCTGCAGATGGAGCGGCTGGATCTGCAGGTCGGGCCGGTGAAGATCGAGGTGATCGAACCCCTGAAGGTGCTGCGCCTGCTGGTCGACGCGCCCGAGCAGGCGATCCGGGCCGACATCACCTTCACCGCCCGCGCCGAACCCATCGAGGAGCCGCGGTTCGTGCGCCGCAACGGCCCGCGCACCTTCATGGACTACACCCGCCTGACCCAGAACGGCCGCTGGACCGGCTGGATCGAGATCGACGGGGTGCGCGAGAGCGTGGACGCCTTCGTCGGCACCCGCGACCGCTCCTGGGGCATCCGACCCGTCGGCGCTCGGGATGCCCAGGAGCTCGCCCCGCCCGTGGCGCCGCAGTTCTTCTGGCTGTGGTCGCCCACCAATTTCGAGAGCGGCAGCTTCTTCTTCCACACCAACGACGACGAGACCGGCGCCGCCTGGAACCGCCGCGCCGTCTGGCAGCCGGATGGCGGAGCCATGCGTCACTTCGACGATCCCAAGGTCCACATCGACTGGACGTCCGGCACGCGCCACGCGACCTCGGCAACCGTCACCCTCGGCGCCGGCGAGCACCAGCGCACCATCACCTACACGCCCCTCTACGCGTTCTTCATGCTGGGCCTCGGTTACGGGCATCCCAAGTGGGGGCATGGGAACAACCAGGGGGAATTGCTGGTGGAGCGGGAGGACATCGTCCTGGCCGACGTCGATCCCCGCCTGCCCCACCATCTGCACGTCCAGGCCCTCTGCGACGTGGTCTACAGGGAGGCGTCCGGCTTCGAGCAGAAGGGCCGCGCGGTGTTCGAACAGCTTGCCCTCGGCCCTCATGCGCCGTCCGGGTTCAAGGCCATGCTGGACTTCGCGCCATGACGATCCATGCGCCCCTTACCCTCGACGCCCAGCTCGCCGCCTATCTGACGGACCTCTGGAGCAAGCCCGTCGCCATCGAGAATCTGTCGCGCATCCCCGGCGGGGCGAGCCGTCAGACCTACCGTTTCGACGCCGTGGTGGCGGGCGTGACGCGCGGCCTGATCCTGCGCCGCGATCCGGTGGACAGCCTGATCGACACCGACCGGCGCATCGAATACCTGGCCTACCAGTCCTTCCATCCGCTGGGCGTGCCCACACCCGAGCCGCTCGTCCTGGACGAGGACGGCGGAGTTCTGGAGCGGCCCTTCTTCCTGATGAGCCGGATCGACGGCGGCAAGGCCGCCAGCCCCTTCACCGTCGACGCCTACGCCCCGCATGAAGCGGAGATCGGGCGGCAGTTCTTCACCATCCTCGGCACGATCGCCGCCGCCGATCCGACCGCCCTTCCCATCGCCGCCGCCGCCCGCACGCCCGCGCCCGACGCCTGCTGGTCCACCGAGCTCGACCACTGGGAGCGGGAGCTCGACAAGGACGAGCTGCATCCCAACCCCATCGGCCGCGCCGCGATCCGTCGCCTGCGTCGCCATCCCCCTCCGCCGGCGCAGAAGCTCAGCGTGGTGCATGGCGACTATCGCTCGGGCAACTTCATGCACGACGGGGAGGGGCGGATCATCGCCATTCTCGACTGGGAGATGGCCCATATCGGCGACCCGCTGGAAGACCTCGCCTGGTCCATCGACCCCTTGTGGTCGCACTTTGATCCCACGCGGGTGTCGGGCCTCCTGCCCCGCGCCGAAGCCATCGCCCTCTGGCAATCGACATCGGGTCTGAAGGCCGATCCCGCGGCGCTGCAGTGGTGGGAGCTGTTCAACTCGTTCAAGGGCCTCGTGATCTGGATTTCGGCGGCCAGATCGTTCCGCGACGGCGGCGGGCTCGACCCGATCCTCGGCTTCACCGGCCTCTACTGCACCCGCCGCCACGACCAGATCCTGGCCGAAAAGCTGGAATCCCTGCTGGAGGCGGCATGACCCCGACCATTTCCGAAGCCCTGCTGGGCAACTTCATGACCCTGATGGAGCCGCCCCCGCCGGAATCGGCGGGCGAGTTCATGGCCGGCAAGATCGGCGTCGTCGGCATGATCTCCCTCCTCGCCGCTGAGGAGGCCGAGAAGGGCGCCGCGGTGCGCTTCACCGAGAACCGCGCCATGCGGACCCTCTTTTCCGAAGCCGCCGCCGGCGCCTGGGCGCCGTCGCTGACCGCCCGCTTGAAGGAACTGGCGCGGGGAGAGGATCAGGACCTGACCATCTCGGCCCTCGACCGCAACAACGCCGAGCTCCGCCACGTCCTGATCGCCCTGCAGACTGCGGTGGAGGAGGCGCCGGGCGCGGCGTCGCTGGCCCGGCAGAAGAGGATCGTCCGCCTCCTGCGTGACGGCGCCGATGCGAGACGGCTGGACCTGCCGCCCATGCCCGCGCGATAAGCGGGGTCATGCGCGCCAGACTTCTCGCCCTCGCCGTCACCCTGTCATTGGGAGCCCTCGCGTCCAGCGCTCCGGCGGTCGCCAAGCCGGTGCCCAACGTGTTCGATCACAAGGACTGGATCGGCGTCTGCGACAACACCCTGCGCTGCACGGTGATGGGGCTGGCCCCCGACGACGGGGCGAGCCGGGCCTATCTCTCCATCGCCCGCGACGGCGATCCGACGGCCGCCGCGGCGCTGAAGGTGGTGATCTACTCGGACGCCAACATCCCCTCGGGGCCGGTGCATCTGCGCGCGGAGGGCTTCGACTCCGACATACCGGGCCGCTGGGACGACGACTCTATCGTCGCGACGTCGAAGGACCCGGCCCTGATCGCCAGCCTCGCCAGGCTGGGATCCGGCGAGGCCAAGGCGGTGACCGTCTCCATTGGAAAGGCCAGCGCGTCGCTCTCTCTGGCCGGATCGGCTGCGGCGCTGGTGTGGATGGACGACCGGCAGGGCCGGCTCGGCTCCGTCACCGCCCTCACCCGCAAGGGTCCTCGCCCCGTGACAGCCATGCCGCCCGCGCCGCCCGTCCCGCTTTACGTCGCTGCGCCCAAGGGCTCCGCCGCCGAGATCAAGCCGGTGGTGTTCCCCAAGGCCCTGCTGGCGCGGCCCGAGCTGAAGGACTGCGACAAGGCCCAGCTGGCGCAGACCGACGAGCGCGGCGCATGGCGGCTCGGCGGCGACCTGATCCTCTGGGCCGTGCCCTGCCAACTCGGCGCCTACAACCTCGACAGCAGCTTCTTCCTCAGCGACGCCCGGGGCGGCGCGATCCGCCCGGCGCCCATTCCCTTCATCGCCACGCCGGACTCGACGGAGGCGGGCGCCGACCAAAGCTTCAGCCTCGTCAACGCCGACTTCGATCCCAAGACCATGATCCTCTCCGCCTTCGAGAAGGCGAGGGGCGTCGGCGACTGCGGTGACCTCGACCGCTTCGTCTGGGACGGAAAGGCCTTCCAGCCGCTGGAGGTCGATTACATGCCCGAATGCCGGGGCGTCAGCACCGAAGGCTGGCCCGCCATCGCCCGCGGCCGCCTGAAATAGCCATGAGCCGCCGCGCCCCATGCCGAAGGTGAGCGCGCCGGTTCGGCTCGGCCTCTTCTACGCGGCCCTCTACATCACCACCGGCGCCTACGCCCCCTATATGGCGGTGTGGCTGAAGGCGGGCGGGCTGTCGGGCGCTGAGATCGGGACCATCCTGGCCCTGCCGCTCCTGGCGCGCGCCGCGACCGGGCCGCTGCTGGCGATCTGGGCCGACCGGTTCAAGTTGCGAAGGACGGCGATCCTGGTCCTGGCGGCGGCGTCCGCGGTGCTGTTCGCCGCCATGCTTGCGGTGGGCGGCTACTGGCCCTGGCTGATCCTGTGGTTCCTGGCCTCGACCCTGTTCAGCGCCTGCTCGCCCCTGGCGGACGTGATCGTGCTGCGGCGCGCGGCGCAGGACGGCTTCCCCTACGCCTTCTCGCGGGGCATCGGATCGACCGCCTACATCGTCGGCAACATTGGCGCGGGCGCGCTCCTGGGCATGCTCGGCGCGCCGGTGATCGTGATCTGGACCACGGCGGGGGCGGTGCTGGCGGCGGCGACGACCAAGCTCCTCCTGCCCCCCGAGCCCGTGCTCGGCGAGACCGCGACCGTCGATCGCTGGGGCGGGACCGGCGCCCTGCTGCGCGATCCGGTCTTCATGCTGATGATCGTCTCGGTGGGCCTGATCCAGGGCGCGCACGCCTTCTACTACAGCTTCTCTACTCTCGTCTGGCGGGCTCAGGGGCTGTCCACCGCCCTGATCGGCCTCCTGTGGGGCGTGGGCGTCGGGGTGGAGGTGGCGTTCCTGTGGTTCGGTGAGGCGTGGCGTCGCCGGGTGGGGCCGGAGCGCCTGCTGATCCTCGGCGGGATCGGCGCCGTGGTGCGCTGGACCGCCTTCGCCTTCTCGCCGCCGGTGTGGCTGCTGTTTCCGCTGCAGGGCCTGCACGCGCTCAGCTTCACCTCCACCTTCATCGCCTCGCTGCAGCTGGTGGAGCGGCTGAGCCCGCCTGAGAGCGCGTCCGCCGCCCAGAGCCTGAACGCCGCCCTCTATTCCGGAGTGCTGATCGGCGCGGCGACCATCGTCTCAGGCCCGCTGTTCGACCACTTCGGACCCCTCGGCTACCTGGCCATGAGCGTCATCGCCGCGACCGGGCTCGCCGGCGCCGTCCATCTGCGGCGACGACTGCTCCGCCAGACCTGACAAACGGGCCAGGAGTTCCTAAAGCTTGCCGCCATGACCAGCCCGCTCCGCTCCCTGTTCATCACAGAAGTCTACGAGGGAAGCCTTGCGGCGGAACGGGGCTTCGAGGCCTTCAACAGCGAGCTGAAGGACGCCTGCGCCATGCTGGCGGCGGAGGACCGGGCGGGCCGCGCCTGGTGCAAGGCCAACGGCTATCGCGGCTACACCTCCTACGCCTCCCTCGCCGACCTGCCGCAGCGGGCCAGCGTGTTCGGCGACCTGAAGCGCAGGCTCGACCGCGCGGTGGCGAGCTACGCCCAAGCGTTGAACTTCGATCTCGGCGGGCGGCGGCTGAAGCTCGACAGCCTGTGGGTCAACGTGCTGGAGCGAGGCGGCGTCCACAGCGGCCATATCCACCCGTCGAGCGTGATCTCCGGCACCGTCTATGTGGAGGTCCCGCCGGGCTCGGGCGCGCTCAGGCTGGAGGACCCGCGCCTGCCGATGATGATGGCGGCGCCGACGCGCCTGCCCGATGCGCCCGAGCCGCAGCGCCGCTTCGTCTACCTGCAGCCGCAGGTGGGATCGCTCTTCATGTGGGAAAGCTGGCTGCGCCACGAGGTCATGCCAAACGAGGCCCGCTCGCCCCGGATCAGCCTCTCGTTCAACTACGCCTGAACGGTTCGGCTTGCGCCGCGCACCTGCGTCCGATTAGGTCCGCTCCAAAGAAGACTACGGGAGAAGACCATGTCCGACGCCAGCGTGTTTCCGGTGCCCGAGGCTTGGGCCGCCCGCACCGCCGTGGGCGAGACCGCCTATGCCAAGATGCGCGCCGACGCGAAGGCCGACCCCGCCGCCTTCTTCGGCGCGGCGGCGAAGGCTCGCCTGGACTGGATCACGCCCTTCACCGTCGTCAAGGACACCGCCTTCGACGCCCACGACCTGCATATCCGCTGGTTCGAGGACGGGGTGCTGAACGTCTCCGCCAACTGCATCGACCGGCATCTGGAGCAACGCGCCGACCAGGTGGCCATCATCTGGGAAGGCGACGATCCGGCGGACTCCAGGCGCATCACCTATCGCGAGCTGCACGCCGAAGTCTGCCGCATGGCCAATGTGTTCAAGGCGCACGGGGTGGGCAAGGGCGACCGCATCACCCTCTATCTGCCAATGATCCCAGAGGCGGCCTACGCCATGCTGGCCTCCGCCCGGATCGGCGCGGTGCATTCGGTGGTGTTCGGCGGCTTCTCCCCCGACAGCCTCTCCAACCGCATACAGGATTGCGATTCCACCCTGGTCATCACCGCGGACGAGGGCCTGCGCGGCGGCAAGACGGTGCCGCTCAAGGCCAATCTCGACAAGGCGCTGGAGACCTGTCCCGGCGTGAACACCGTGCTGGTGGTGACGCGAACCGGCGCGGACCTGCCCATGCAGACGGGCCGCGATTTCGTCTACGAGGACGAGGCGAAGGCCGTCTCGGCCGACTGCGCGCCCGAACCGATGGGGGCGGAGGACCCGCTCTTCATCCTCTACACCTCCGGCTCCACCGGAAAGCCCAAGGGGGTGCTGCACACCACCGCCGGCTATCTGTTCTGGGCGAGCTACACCCATGAGCTGGTGTTCGACTATCGGCCCGGCGAGGTGTTCTGGTGCACCGCCGACGTCGGCTGGGTGACCGGCCACAGCTATATCGTCTATGGCCCGCTGGCCAACGGGGCCACGACGCTGATGTTCGAAGGCGTGCCGACATACCCGGACGCCTCGCGCTTCTGGCGGGTGATCGACAAGCACAGGGTGGAGATCTTCTACACCGCCCCCACCGCCATCCGCGCCCTGATGCGCGAGGGCGATGGGCCGGTGAAGGCCACTTCCCGCGCCTCCCTGCGCCTGCTCGGCACCGTCGGAGAGCCGATCAATCCCGAGGCCTGGCGCTGGTACAACCGCGTAGTGGGCGAGGACCGCTGCCCCATCGTCGACACCTGGTGGCAGACCGAGACCGGGGGGACGCTGATCTCCCCCCTCCCCGGCGCCGTGGCCCTGAAGCCCGGCTCGGCCACCCTGCCGCTGCCGGGCGTCCAGTGCGAGATCGTGGACGAGAAGGGCGGGGTTCTGGAGGGGGCCGTCTCCGGCAATCTCGTCATCACCGACTCATGGCCGGGCCAGATGCGCACCGTCTACGGCGACCACCAGCGGTTCATCGACACCTACTTCAAGACCTATCCCGGCAAGTATTTCACCGGCGATGGCTGCCGGCGGGACGAGGACGGCTACTACTGGATCACCGGGCGGGTGGACGATGTGATCAACGTCTCCGGCCACCGCATCGGCACCGCCGAAGTGGAGAGCGCGCTGGTAGGGCACGCCGACGTGGCCGAGGCGGCGGTGGTCGGCTTCCCTCACGACGTGAAGGGCCAGGGCATCTACGCCTACGTGACGGTGAAGGGGCACGTGGAGGTGTCCGACGCCCTGAAGGCGGAACTGGTGAAGGCCGTCCGCGCCGACATCGGACCGTTCGCCGCCCCGGACGTGATCCAGTGGGCGTCGGGCCTGCCCAAGACCCGCTCCGGCAAGATCATGCGCCGCATCCTGCGCAAGATCGCCGAGAACGAGGTGGATGCGCTGGGCGACACCTCCACCCTCGCCGACCCCGCCGTGGTGGACGATCTCGTCAAGAACCGGGCTGGCGCAAAGCCTTAAACCTTACGAGAAGTTCATCAGCGCCCCGCCCGCCGCGTGATAAGGCGCAGGATCATGAAAACACCGCTCCGCATCGCCCTGCTCGCCGCCACCCTCCTGGCGCCCATGGCCGCCCGGGCCCAGCCGCCCGCCCCGGCGGCGTCCCATGTGGTCGTGCCGCCGATCCCGTTTACCGAGCGCACGCTGAAGAACGGGCTGCACGTCTTCACGGCGCGGGATGCGTCGACACCCAATGTCTCCGTACAGGTCTGGTACGGCGTCGGCTCCAAGGACGATCCACAGGGGCGCTCCGGCTTCGCGCACCTGTTCGAGCACATGATGTTCAAGGCCACCCGCGACATGCCCGCCGAGCACATGGACCGGCTGACCGAGGACGTGGGCGGGGCCAACAACGCCTCCACCTGGGACGACTTCACCAACTTCTTCGAGATCATCCCCGCCAACCATCTGGAGGTGCTGCTCTGGGCCGAGGCTCAGCGGATGAGCTCCCTTTCGGTGGATCAGGCCAATTTCGTCTCCGAGCGGGCGGTGGTGGAGGAGGAGCTGCGCCAGAGCTACCTCGCCAACCCTTACGGACGCCTGTCGCTGGCGGTGGACGACGCCTCCTACGACGTCCATCCCTACAAGCGCTCCACCATCGGCTCGATCGGCGACCTCGACGCCGCCACCCTGCCCGATGTGAAGGCCTTCCACGACACCTACTATCGGCCCGACAACGCCAACCTGATCATCGTCGGCAACTTCGATCCCAAGACCCTCGACGCCTGGATCGACGGCTACTTCGACGCCATCGGCAACCCCAACCGCCCCGCGCCCCGCGTCACCGTGGTCGAGCCGCCGCGGACGGGGCCGAAGACGCAGATCGTCTATGCGCCCAACGTCCCCCTGCCCGCCATCGACATCACCTGGGCCATTCCGGCGGCGTCCAGCCACGATCTTGCGGCGTTGCGGATCGCCGACGCCATCCTCTCGGCGGGCGATTCCAGCCGACTGAATCACGATCTCGTCTACGACCAGCAGATCGCCCAGAGCATCAATTCCGACGCCGGGCAGGACGCCCAGCCGGGTCTCTTTCAGGTCCAGGCGGTGATGGCCGGCGGCAAGACGCTGGATGCGGGCGAGGCGGCGCTTCGCGGCGAGGTCAAACGCCTGCGCGATGCGCCCGTGGCTGCCGACGAACTGGCGCGGGCCAAGAACCAGCTGGTCGCCTCGGCCCTGCAGGAGCGGGAGACGGCGGAGGGCCGCGCCTTCGAGATCGGCCACGCCCTCCTCGTGGAAGGCGACGCCCGCCGCGCCAACACCGGCGTGGAGGAGCTCGAAGCCGTCACCGCCGCCGACGTCCAGCGCGTGGCCCGGACCTACCTCGTGGACGACCGCCGGGTGGCGATCCGCTACCTCGACGACAGCCAGCGCCCCGCCGGCGAGAAGCCCGCCCCCGATCTCGCCCAGTTCTCCCCTCACGTGGACGCCGACGTGCTCCCGGCGGACCTTAAGGCCGCCCCGCCGCCCGCCAGCCTGCCCACCCATTCGCCGACGCCCGGCGCGCCCGCCGTGGCCGCCCAGCCGAAGATCGCCGACCGCACCCTGCCCAACGGCCTGCGCGTCATCGTCGCCAAGACCTCGGACGTGCCGATGGTCACCGCCGAACTCACCATGAAGCGCGGCGGCGCAGGCGATCCCGCCGGTCTGGCGGGTCTCGCGGGCATGACCAACGACCTCCTGCCCAAGGGCACGACCACCCGCTCGGCGACGCAGATCGCCGCCGACGTGGAGGCTGCGGGCGGCGCCCTGAAGGCCGCGACCTCGTTCGACGCCTCGGAACTGGTGCTGACCGTCTTGGCCGACCAGCTTCCCGCCACCCTGCCCATCCTCGGCGACGTGGCCCGCCATCCGGCCTTCGCCCCCGAGGAGATCGAGCGCCTGCGCCGCCAGAAGCTCGACGATCTGGCGGTGAACCTGAAGCAGCCGGGCGAGCTGGCCGCCCTCGCCGCCGCGCCTGCGGTGTTCGGCGGAACGGCCTATGGCCACGTCCTCGGCGGCACACCGCAGTCGCTGAAGGCCATCAGGCGCAGCGACGTGCGGGCGGCCTACGCCGCCGCCTTCCGCCCGGACGGCGCCATCCTGGTCCTGACCGGCGACATAGAGCCGGAAGCAGGCTTCGCCCTGGCGGAGGCGACGTTCGGCGACTGGAAAGCCCCCGCATCGCCTCGCGCCGCACCGGCGCCGGTGGTCGCCCACGCCGCCCAGCGCGTCCTCGTGATCGATCTGCCCGCAGCGGGTCAAGCGGCGGTGGTGCTGACCGCCCCAACCATCGGGCGGAGCGATCCTCACTACTACGCCGTCCGCGCCGTCAACGCCGTGCTCGGCGGCGGCTATTCCGCGCGCCTGAATGAGGAGGTCCGCATCAAGCGTGGTCTCTCCTACGGCGCTTTCAGCCAGATCGATGCGCGCAGCGGCGTCGGCCTGTTCACCGCCTCGGCCCAGACCAAGAACGCCTCGGCCGCCGAGGTGGCGGGCCTCGTGCTGGACGAAGCCAAAAAGCTAGGCGCGGAGCCGATCTCCCCCGCGGAGCTGACCTCCCGCAAGGCCTCGCTCGTCGGGGGCTACGGCCGGGCCATCGAGACCAGCGCAGGCCTCGCCAGCGTCCTGACGCTCGACGCCCTCTACGGCGTGGACCTGCGGGAAGTGGGCGGCTATCCGCAGAAGGTCGAGGCCATCGACGCCGATCAAGCCCGCGCCGCCGCCCCCGTCGCGATCGACCCCGCCGCCTCGACCCTGATCGTGGTGGGCGACGCCAAGGCCTTCATCGACAAGCTCAGGGCTCGCTTCCCGAACGCGGAAGTCATCGAAGCCGCCGACCTCGATCTCGACGCCCCTTCCCTCCGCAAGCCGCTTGGCGTTGTGAAAGGAAAATGACAGCGGGTTGCGCGATTGGTTGAGGCTTTGCGCGCTGTCGTGTACCCATCCCGCCAATTGTAAGTGCGGCCCCTGTGTCGCTTCGTTTTTTCGTCGCTTCGCTTTTTCAGGACCTGTTCCGCCCATGACGGCCGATCTCAAGCATCTCCCGGCCTACGACACCGAGACCCTGCTCGCCTGCGCGCGGGGCGAGGTGTTCGGCGAGGGCAACGCCCAGCTGCCGGCCCCGCCCATGCTGATGATGGACCGGATCGTGGAGATCACCTCCGACGGCGGCAAGTACGGCAAGGGCTTCATCCGCGCCGAACTGGACGTCAATTCCGAGCAGTGGTTCTTCCTCTGCCACTTCTTCGGCGATCCGGTCATGCCGGGGTGCCTCGGCCTCGACGCCATGTGGCAGCTGGTGGGCTTCTTCCTCGGCTGGTCCGGCGCGCCGGGCCGGGGCCGCGCGCTTGGCGTCGGCGAGGTGAAATTTCGCGGCCAGGTCAGGCCGACTGTGAAGAAGGTGACTTATAAAATCGACATAAAGCGGGTTATCCTGCGTCGACTGATCCTCGGCGTCGGGGACGGAACGCTCGAGGCCGATGGCCAAGTCATCTATACCGCCAAGGACCTGAAGGTCGGGCTGTTCAGCCCCGAATCCCTGCAAGGCGTTGGCATCGGATCCGATACTGAGGCTTAATCCATGCGTCGCGTAGTCGTCACCGGGATCGGCATCGTCTCCTCCATCGGCAACAACGCCGGGGAAGTGTCGACGTCTCTGCGCGAGGCGCGCTCCGGCGTGATCGCGGCGCAGGAATATGCAGCCCTGGGCTTTCGCTGCCAGGTGCATGCGGCGCCCCAGATCGACTGGGAATCCCTGATCGACCGCCGCGCCGCGCGCTTTCTCGCCCCCGGCACCGCCTACGCCCACATCGCCATGGACCAGGCCATCGCCGATTCGGGCCTGACCGAAGCGGAGATCCAGAACGAGCGCACCGGTCTGATTGTGGGCGACGGCGGCCCCTCCACGCGGGCTATCGTCAACGCCGCCGAGACCACCCGCGAGAAGGGGCCGAAGCGAATCGGGCCGTTCGCGGTGCCGAAAGCCATGTGCTCGGGTCCCTCCGCGGTGCTGTCCACTTGGTTCAAGACCAAGGGGATCAACTATTCGATCTCCTCGGCGTGCGCGACTTCGACCCACTGCATCGGCTCGGCGGCCGAACAGATCATGATGGGCAAGCAGGACATCATGTTCGCCGGCGGCTGCGAGGAGCTGGACTGGACCCTCTCCAACCTGTTCGACGGCATGGGCGCCATGTCGAGCGACTTCAACGACCGTCCCGCCGTGGCCTCCCGCGCCTATGACCGGGACCGCGACGGCTTCGTCATCGCCGGCGGCGCGGGCATCGTCGTCTTGGAAGACCTCGACCGGGCCAAGGCCCGCGGCGCCAAGATCTACGCCGAGATCGTCGGCTACGCCGCCAACGCCGACGCCTACGACATGGTGGCCCCCTCGGGCGAAGGCGCGGCCCGCTGCATGCGTCTGGCCATGGCCGGGTTCGAGGGCAAGCCGACCCCACGGATCGAATACCTCAACACCCACGGCACCTCGACCCAGGTCGGCGACGCCAAGGAGATGGAGGCGGTGCGCGCCGTGTTCGGCCAGGACATCCCCCTGATCTCCTCCACCAAGTCCCTCACCGGCCATTGCCTCGGTGGGGCGGGGGCGCAGGAAGCCATCTACTGCATGCTGATGATGCAGGGCGGATTCGCCGCCGAAAGCGCCCACATCGAGAACATCGACCCGGCGTTCGAGGACCTGCCGATCCTGCGCGCGCGCAAGGACATCGCGCTGAACACCGTCATGTCCAACTCCTTCGGCTTCGGCGGCACCAATGGCACCCTGGTGATGAGCCGCGTCGATTGAGGCTTGGGGACGTCCTTCGGGCCTTAGCGGAGGGCGCATCGCGGCGGGCTCTGGCCTCGCTCCTCCCGGAAGACCATCCCTGCGACGCGCGCCGCCTGAAGCGACTGTGGGCTGCGCCTGCGCCTCGCGTCCTCGCGGCGCCGCTCGATCATCTGTGCCGGGGGGCTGCGGACATTGCGGCAAGGCGCTTTCAGACATCATGCCCCGAGGAAGCCGCCGCACTCATTCATGACTTTCGGCAATCGGGCGCCCGGCCCTACGCCGTGATCGGCGACAGCCACAGCCTGCAACTGGTCCGCAGGGACCGGCGAGGCGACCGCTGGCTCCTGCCCTTCCACTGGCTCTGCCATGCGGCCTCGGCCCGGGGGCTCGGCAACGCGGCGGGGCGGAGCGGCGCGGCGAGCGTGGTGCAGGCGGCGCTGACAGCCCTCCAGCCCCACGAGGTCCCTGTCATCCTGAAGTTCGGGCAGGTGGACGTGGAGTTCGTCCATACCTTCAAGCGCATCGAAAGCGGCCGAAACGCCTTCGACGAGGCCCACTACGCCGCCTTCGTGGACGATACCGCGGATCGCTACGCCGCCGCGCTGAACGGCCTCGTGCTTGAGGACATGCGGCGCAGAACCGTCATCGCCTCTCTCTTTCCCCCGGCGCTTTCCGATGAGGCCTGGCTCGGCGGCTACACCAACGCGATGGTGACCGACCAGCATGGCGCCCAGACCGTCGACGACCTGCCCCGTGCGATCCGCACGCTGGAAATCCCGTCCCTCGACGTGCGCACCGCCATGCATGCGCGGTTCAACGCCAGACTGCAGATCGCGGCGCGCGCAATGGGCATGGGGTATCTGGACTGTTTCACGCCGCTGATCACCAGGGACGGTCGCCTCGCACGCCGCTACCGTGGAAGACGCGACGGCGGCGACCATCATCTGGCCTTTCGAGCGGCGCGCCGACCTCTTATAGCTGGCCTCTGGAACACGCTGGACGGGCAGGACCATGTTTGACGCGGAAAGGACCGACCTGGATCAGGCGCGCCTGCCCTGGGTGGAATCCCCCCGCCTGGAGGAGCACCTCACCACCATCCAGGCCGATGGCGAGCTTCGCCGCTTCGCGGCGGATCTGGCGCGGGATGGGCTCGCGGTGATCGACTTCGACGACGCCAAGACCGCACAGCTGATCGACGCCGCCGTGCTGGA
>Ga0302314_10002493_pt1 | contig 34056 bp, 32 predicted proteins | sample III_Palsa_N2_3_FD_200533 | JGI IMG/M metagenome (GOLD analysis project Ga0302314, IMG submission 200533) | Peat permafrost microbial communities from Stordalen Mire near Abisko, Sweden - III_Palsa_N2_3 | ecosystem: Environmental > Terrestrial > Soil > Palsa > Peat permafrost | place: Sweden...
GGCCGGATTGAGCGCCTCGATCGAATGATTGAGCCAGGCCGCAAAGCAGATCCAAGCCAGATAGGGCAGCATCAGCAACGCGGCGCGCGACCTAACACGCGCGAAGGCGAGGATCGTCGCCACGGTCAGCAGGATCATCAGCAGGATGATCGCGAACGCCGCACCGATCCGGTGCCCCGCGAAAAAGACCGGCGACCAGGCTAGGTTGAGCGCGAACTGCGCCGCGAACAGCCCGACGCCGATCCCGCGCCCGCTCGCGCCTCGCGCCGCCAGGATCATCGCCAGCGCCAGCCCGATCAGGACGTAAAGCAGCGTCCAGGCGACCGGGAACGCCCAGTCCGGCGGCATCGCGGCGGGCTTGGCGAGACTTGCGAACCAGGGGTTGGACGATCCCGATCCGGCGACGGCGCCCGATACGATGCCCAAGAACAGAACTAGCGGCACGGTCACCAAGGCGACGCGCGCAAAAGACATCCGCAACTGACCCGGTGACGCTAACTGGCTCATATACTACCCCATTGCCGGGACGATCGACGGCAAAGGAGGTATCGACTTGCTGCGCCGCGTCAACCGCGCGTGTCGGCAACCTGTTTCATTGCGGTCACCAGGAACTCGATATTGCCCTCGGGCCCCGTGATCGGACTGGGCACGACCCCCTCGACCGCCCATCCAATCGACCCCAGCCACGCCACGACATCGTCGCACACCGCTTGGTGCACCGCGGGATCGCGCACCACACCGCCCTTGCCGACCTCGTCGCGCCCCGCCTCGAACTGTGGCTTGATCAGCGCCGCGAGGCGCGCGCCGGGACGCGCGAGATCGAGCGCGGCGGGCAATACTTTGGCGAGAGCGATGAAACTCGCGTCGCACACCACCAGATCGATCGCGTCGGGAATGAGATCGGCGGTGAGGTGGCGCGCATTGGTCCGTTCGAGCACGACGACGCGCGGGTCCTCGCGCAGCTTCCAGGCGAGTTGGCCGTGCCCGACGTCAACCGCATAGACCTTGGCGACGCCGCGGGTGAGCAGCACGTCGGTGAAGCCGCCGGTCGAGGCGCCGACGTCGATCGCGGTCAGCCCGGTGACGTCCCAACCGAAATGCGTCAGCGCATGATCGAGCTTGAGCCCGCCGCGCGATACCCAGGGATGATCGCGGCCCTTGACGCTCAGCGGCGCATCGGGCGGCAGCGGCTGCCCCGCCTTGTCGACCTTGCGGTCGCCGGTATAGACCAGACCCGCGAGGATCAGCGCCTGCGCGCGCGTGCGGCTCTCGGCCAGCCCGCGGTCGGCAAGCAACTGGTCGGCGCGGACTTTGCTCATGCACCAGCCGCAGCGACTGCGTGCGTTTCACACAATCGCATATTCATGTCCGTCACTTGAAACAATGTTTCGTCTCGCTTATCTGTCGTTTCGCCGCAGGGAAACAACCCACTCGCCACTCGAGAAAGCGGTTCAACAAGGAACGACCCATGCGCATTCTCGAAACCGTCGCCATGCTCGCGATGGTGGTCGGCGCCCAGACGCTCGCGATCGGCACGATCCTCATCCATTGAGGTCCGACCGTCGCGGGTGATGCGGCGTATCGCCGCTCTCGCCCACCGACCTGCCCAAGCCGCCGCGGCCCGCGCCCCGGCGGCTTTCGCGTGTCTGAGGCGGGTAGTTCAGCGGCAGCTTCCTTCTTCGTCATGCAGGACCTGATCCGGCATCCAGAGCCGCAAGCACTGCCGCTCGAAACCCTGGATCCCGGATCAAGTCCGGGATGACGATAAGAAGATATAGGGCTGACGTCTCCCCGCCTTAAGCCCGCGCCTCGCCGACGACGCCCACCGAATTGTGCCGCAGCGCCTTCTTGACCGTCGCGACGATCCCGTCCGCGTCGAGACCCGCCTCGGCATATTGCTTCTCGGGCTTGTCGTGCGCCTGGAAGATGTCGGGCAGTCGCAGCGTGCGAATCTTCAGGCCCGCGTCGAGCAGCCCCTCGTCCGACGCCAGCGTCAGCACATGCGCGCCCAGCCCGCCGACCGCGCCTTCCTCGACCGTGACGACCACGTCGTGGCTCGCGCACAGCTTGCGGATCAGCGCCTGGTCGAGCGGCTTGGCGAAGCGGAGGTCGGCGACCGTGGTCGACAGCCCCTGCGCCTCGAGCTTGTCCGCGGCCTTGAGCGCCTCCTCGAGCCGCGTGCCCAGCGACAGGATCGCGACCTTCTTGCCCTCGCGGACGATGCGGCCCTTGCCGATCTCGAGCTTCTGGGGAACGTAAGGCAGCGCGATCCCGATGCCGTTGCCGCGCGGATAGCGCAGCGCGATCGGGCCGTCGTCGTAGAGCGCCGCGGTGTGGACCATGTGGACCAGTTCCGCCTCGTCGGCCGCCGCCATCACGACCATGTTGGGCAACGTCGCCAGATAGGTCACGTCGAACGAGCCCGCGTGCGTCGATCCGTCGGCGCCGACCAGACCCGCGCGATCGATCGCGAAGCGCACCGGGAGGTTCTGGATCGCGACGTCATGGACGACCTGATCATAGGCGCGCTGCAGGAAGGTCGAGTAGATCGCGCAGAACGGCCGCTGGCCCTGCGCCGCGAGCCCGGCGGCGAACGTCACCGCATGCTGTTCGGCGATGCCGACGTCGAAGAGGCGCTCGGGAAACGCCTTCTGGAATTTGTCGAGGCCGGTGCCGTTGGGCATCGCCGCGGTGATCGCGACGATCGTGGGATCGCGCTGCGCCTCGGCGAGCAGGGCATTGGCGAACACGCCGGTGTAGCTCGGCGGGCCGGGCTCGGCCTTGGCCTGTACGCCGGTGACCACGTCGAACTTCTGCACGCCGTGATATTTGTCCGCCGCCGCCTCGGCCGGCGCATAGCCATGGCCCTTCTTGGTGACGACATGGACGAGGATCGGGCCCTGCGCTGCGTCGCGGACATTCTCGAGGATCGGGATCAGATGATCGAGATTGTGGCCGTCGATCGGCCCGACGTAATAGAAGCCGAGTTCCTCGAACAGCGTGCCGCCCATCGTCATGCCGCGGGCATATTCGTCGGTCTTGCGTGCAGCTTCGGCGAGCGGGCGCGGCAGGCGCTTGCTCAGCCGCTTGGCGATGTCGCGCAGGCCCAGGAACGGGCCGCTCGATACCATCCGCGCGAGATAGGCGGAGAGACCACCCACGGGCGGTGCGATCGACATGTCGTTGTCGTTGAGGATTACGACCAGCCGGTTGCCCGCGGCCTCGGCGTTGTTCATCGCCTCATAGGCCATGCCCGCGGACATCGCGCCGTCGCCGATCACCGCGATCGCCTTGCCGGGCTGTTTCGCGAGCTTGTTGGCGACCGCGAAGCCGATGGCGGCTGAGATCGACGTCGAGCTGTGCGCCGCGCCGAACGGGTCGTATTCGCTCTCGGCGCGCTGCGTGAAGCCGCTCAGGCCGCCGCCCTGGCGCAGCGTGCGGATACGGTCGCGGCGGCCGGTCAGTATCTTGTGCGGATAGGCCTGGTGGCCGACATCCCAGATCAACCGATCGCGCGGCGTGTCGAAAACGTAATGGATCGCGGTGGTCAACTCGACGACGCCGAGCCCGGCACCCAGATGGCCACCGGTGACGGACACCGCGGAAATCATCTCGGCGCGGAGCTCATCGGCGAACTGGGACAGTTGCTCGGGCTTCAGACGACGCAAATCCGCTGGAATATCAATCTTGTCGAGCAGCGGGGTAACGGGACGTTCGGACACAAAGACATCTCCTTGGACCGCGCTCATTACGCCAAGCGACACGTCCTGTCGAACCGTGAACAAAGCTTAATCGCGTTAGATCAAGCCACTGTGGCCGCGTTGCACGCCTCGCACAGGCCGTGGACCTCGATCACCGGGCGTTCGGGGGTAAAACCCGCGCGGCGGGCGGCGGCGCGCACCTGTTCGGTCACCGCGTCGTTGTCGACATGCGTCGCGCGCTTGCAGCGATCGCAGACGAGAAACATGCAATCGTGCCGGCAGCCGGGGTGCGGGTTGGCGATATAGGCGTTGGCGCTCTCGATCCGCTGCGCGAGGTTCGACGCGACGAATAGATCGAGGATTCGATAGACGCTGTTGGCGGCGACGCGGCGCCCCTGGTTGGCAGACAATTGCTCGGTGACGTCATAGGCCGATGCCGGCCGATCGAGCCGCAGCACGTCGAACACCGATGCGCGTAGCGACGTCCACTGCTCGCCGCGCTCCTCGAGCGCCGCCTGCGCGGCGGCGGCAAGCGCCGGACCCTGGTGATGCGCATGCTCATGTTTGCGCGCGAGTGCGGGAGACGCTGCCATGCCCAATAAACTAGGCGCGCGGGTGGCGTCCGGCAAGACCGTCGGCTTGCCTGTCGGCATCGCTGTGCGCGTGGACATGGGCATGTCCGACATGCGCGTTGCGGCGATGGGCGAGCGCAAGCAGCACGACGCCGGCCATCGTCGCGGCGATCTCGGGCAGGCCGTCCGCGCCGACCAGCCCGACGCCCATCAGCGCCAGCCCGGTGCCGCCGAGCAGCAGCGGCCGCCAGTCGCGATGCGCCGCATAGCCGCGCCCCAACGCCACCGCGCCGATCAGCATCGCGATCGTGAAGCCCACCTCGTGCCATGCCGGATTGGCCAGCGCGGCGCCGGCGGAGGCCAGCACCGCAGTCAGCAAGACGGTCGCGACGCAGTGGACGAGGCACAGGCTCGACAAGCCGATGGCGAGGCGATCGAGACGGCCGATCCTGGCATCCTCTCGCGTCGAGGATCGGGTGTCGGAGTGCAGGCTGGCCATGCGCGGCTATATGCCAGCCTCGATGAGATGATACAATATCTCATTCACATAAACTGACTCGTTCGGTTGGCCCTTCTCCGTCATGTCAGCGTAGGCTGGCATCTCGATGGGGCGGGCGCGGCGCCTCTGCAGCACGAGATCCCAGCCTTCGCTGGGATGACGGACGGGTGGAGACGGCCATTGTCCGCACGCCCCGCTCCGCGCTAAAGCGATGGACCATGTTCGAAGCCGCCGCACAGCCGCCCGTCTTCCGCTTGCCGGGGCGCCCCGCCACCCCCCGCCCCGCCCCGCGCGCCTTCGGCGCGTGGCTGCTCGTCGTCGCAGCGATGGTGCTAGCGATCGTGATCGTCGGCGGGATCACGCGGCTGACCGAATCGGGGCTGTCGATCGTCGAGTGGGACCCGATCCTGGGCGCGATCCCGCCCCTGAGCCACGCCGCGTGGCAGGCCGCGTTCGACGGCTACAAGGCGATCCCGCAATATCGCGCGTTCAACACGGGGATGACGCTCGAGGGTTTCCAGCACATCTATTTCTGGGAATTCCTGCACCGGCTGATCGCACGCGTATTCGCCACAACGCTGTTTTTAGTAGTCGCCGTATTCTGGTGGCGGCGTCAAATTCCCGCTGGATATGGGTCGCGCGCAATCGCGATCGTTTTACTTGGCGCTCTTCAAGGAGCTGTCGGTTGGTGGATGGTCGCATCCGGCCTGCTATATCGCACCGAGGTAAGCCACATCCGGCTCGCGACGCACCTGCTCACCGGGCTGTTGATCTACGGCACGCTGATCTGGACCGCGCTCGATCTCTTCGCGCTCGCCCGCGATCCGCAGGCCAGACCGGCGCGGCTGACCGGGCTGGCGGTGACCGCGATCCTGATCCTTGCGCTCCAGCTGATGCTCGGAGCGTTCACTGCAGGGCTGCGCGCGGGTTACGCCTTCGCGAGCTGGCCGAAAATGGGCGATGCTTGGTTTCCTGCCGGCGGCTGGGACGGTGCCGCGAGCACCCTCCACAATCTCGTCTACAATCCGATCGTCGTGCAGTTTCTCCATCGCTGGTGGGCATGGGTGGCGTGCGTCGCGGTGCTGATGGTCGCGCATTTCGCCGCCAAGACCGGCGCCCGCACCGCCGCGGTCGCGATCGCGGCTGCGGTCACCGCGCAGATATTGCTCGGCATCGCGACGTTGATGAGCGGGGTCGCGATCCCGATCGCGGTGGCGCATCAGGCGACGGGCACGCTACTGCTCGGCGCGCTGCTGTGGGGCGGCCACGCGATCGGCCGGGACGCGACGATACGCGAGACGACGCCCGAGCCGCTTCTCGCCCGATGATCGCGGCGCTGGCGATCGCGCTGCTGTCGAGCCCGGCCGATCCGCTCCCCTTCGCGCCGCCGATCGACCAGCCGCTGCGCTACCGTCAGACCGAGCATCGCCTCGCCCCCGACGGCGGCGACCTGCGCTTCACGCTGACCGAAGAGATATCCTACGCGCGCGATGGCGCGGGCTATGTCATGACCATCCGCGCGCTGTCGGCGGACGCGCAGGCGCCCGGCCCGGCGGCTACGATCTTCGAGGCGGCGATGAAGCCGATGCTCGGCGTGCCGGTCAAACTCCATTTGTCGCCCGCGGGCGATCCCGGCGCATTGGTAGACGAAGATGCGACATGGGCGCGGATTGTCGCCGCGCTGGAGGCCTCCGCGCGCGCGCTGCCGCCCGATGATCCGCCCGAGCACCGCACGATGATCGAGCGGACCGCGCATGGCTTCGCCACGCTGGCCCCCGCCGCGCGCGAGGCGATGATGAAGGCGCCGGCGGTGGCGCTGCTCGGGCTCGCCGTCCCCGATCTGGCTATCGGCGACACCGCACCGCTTGGCGAGTCGGTCGAAACGCCGTTCGGTCCCGCCCTGCCCAGCACCGGCACGATCCGCCGCGATCCCGACAGCGACGGCGCGCGACATTATCGCCGCGATCTCGCCACTAGCAGCGCAGCGGCCGTGGAGCTTGCGGCCGGACTGCGCGCCAGGGCCGTCAAGGCCGATCCCGCGACGCGGCGGCAGATCGCGCAGCAGGCCGGCATGGTCGAACATCTGCATATCCACGAGACGGGCAGCATCACCCTGTCGTCGTCGAGCGGCCTGCTGCTCGCCTCGACGCAGCGGACGACCAGCGTCGACCCCGTCGGCGAGCACCCCGTCTCCGAGCAGGAATTGCGCCTCCTGCCCTGACCCGACACGTCAGGTATCCAGATACCCTACGCCAAAACCCCCGTTTTGCTTGACTTATCGGGGACGAATCGTCACTAGCCCTCCCCGTAGCGCCGTCCAGTCATTGGGCGGCGCGCTGCGTTTCACGCGATCACGGAGAACGACGCCATGAAGGCGCTCATGAAGACCACCAAGTCGGCGACGCCGTTCACGGTGGAAAAGAAATGGCATCTGATCGATGCCGACGGTCTGGTGGTCGGGCGTCTCGCCTCGATCGTCGCCAACATCCTGCGCGGCAAGCACAAGCCGAGCTACACCCCGCACATCGATTGTGGTGACAATGTCATCATCATCAATGCCGAGAAGGTGCGCTTCACCGGCAAGAAGACCACCGACAAGGTCTATTACAAGCACACCGGCTATGCCGGCGGCATCAAGGAAACGACGCCCGCGAAAATTCTCGAGGGTCGCTTCCCCGAGCGCGTGCTCGAGAAGGCCGTCGAGCGGATGATCCCGCGCGGGCCGCTGGGCCGCCAGCAGATGCGCAACCTGCGCGTCTTCAAAGGCACCGAGCACGACCATGTCGCGCAGAACCCCGAAACAATCGATGTCGCGGGCATGAACCGCAAGAACAAGGTGGGCGCCTGATGTCCGACGATCGCCAGTCCCTTTCCGACCTCGCCGCGCTGACCGGCGGCGAAGCCCCCGCGGCAGCTGCTCCGGCGGCGCCAATCTACGACGCCGAGGGCGAGCAGATCGCACAGGCGCCCGCGCCCGTGGTCTCGACGATGCCATTGCGCGAAAAGATCATCGACGCGCAGGGCCGCGCTTATGCCACCGGTCGCCGCAAGGACGCGGTCGCCCGCGTCTGGATCAAGCCCGGCTCGGGCAAGATCACGGTCAACGGCCGCGACCAGGAAATCTACTTCGCGCGCCCCACGCTGCGCCTCGTCATCAACCAGCCGTTCGGCGTCGCCGAGCGCGAGGGCCAGTATGACGTCGTCTGCACCGTCACCGGCGGCGGCCTCTCGGGCCAGGCCGGCGCGGTCAAGCACGGCATTTCGCAGGCGCTGACGCGCTTCGAGCCGGTGCTTCGCGCACCGGTCAAGGCGGCGGGCTTCCTCACCCGCGACAGCCGCGCGGTCGAGCGCAAGAAGTACGGCAAGGCGAAGGCCCGCCGGAGCTTCCAGTTCTCGAAGCGCTAAGCTTTACTACAGTCGATACACCGAAAGGGCGGTCCCGGGATGCCGGGGCCGCCTTTTTGTTTTGGGAAGGAAGTGGGCGCCGCGATGTCCAGCAGATAGACGACCTCGCGCCTGTCACCCCGGGCTCGACCCGGGATTCCGCTTCTTGCTTGCCGGTCCGATGGACAGAAGCGGGATCCCGGCTCGAGGCCGGGATGACGAAGACAGGCAAATGACTGCAAGTGGTAGTTAGCGGTACGGCGGCTTGTGCGATCGCAAACGATGGCGTTCTTTTTCGCATTTAATTCTACACACTATAGCGTATAAAGGCAGTGCACTCCCTCGACGTGCGATTGCGTTACCAGATTGTTCTTGTCGCTAAGAATGAGGACTTGCTCTACGCAACTGCGCGTGGACCTGCTGCATTGGGTGGGATTCACTCCACTACAACCGAAGTCGGACTGCTTCATCTGAACAGTTGCAGTTTTTAGCGCTTTCCCAGCGGGTGCAAGATGGTCGACCTCTGCCTGCACGTCGGAAACCTTGGGTGCGCAGGACGTGCATATAAGAAAACTTACGACGCCGATCAGGCCCAAAGCGCTTTTCGCCGTCCTGCCTATGTCTCCGCTGATCATGTGAAGTAGAGTAACCGATCCCGGCCGGCGTGCAACGGCGGGTTTCAGCCGTGCGCTGCAGTCTTGGTAGCGTCCGAGATTGGGCGATAACCGCTACAGCCCTAGCATCTTGACACTTACAACCATATAGGTTACACGCATTTCCCATCCGAACCGCAGGTGATCGCTGCGAGGCGGGTGGAGGTCCGGGTTGAACCCCCGGGCGGCCGGCGCGAAGTCATCCGGGACAGCCGAAGCTTCGCGACCATCATCAACGGCCAGCCCTGGCTCGCCGCCCCGTCGTAGCAGGGGCAGCCTCGTCAGGGTCCGCCACAACACCCGCGGACTCGCTTCAGAGCCGTCCGCGCGGGGCGACACACTGCCCCGCACCCGGGTGCGCACGACAGGACGCGCCGGCCGCTATCCTTCTCCTCCACCAGCCAAGGGCGGAATCCGTCCACACATCCTACAGTTAGCGTGCTCCCCTACCCCGTCATCCCGGACTCGATCCGGGATCCATAGACGCGGCGTGTGGAGCGCGAGCGCCGCGCTCGATCCGCACGCTTCCACCTGGCTAGCAACGCTGCGCGTATGGATCCTGACGTCCGTCAGGATGACGGATGTGGGATAGCGGAGGTCACGCTCACCCCGAAGCGCGTTCCTTGATCGCGGAGAAGCGCACGTCGGGCGCGCGTTCGGCGACGTAGCTGACCTCCCACGCGTCGCGCGCCAGGAACACCGGCGCGCCGTCGCGGTCCTCGGCCATCGCACCGCCGCGGCCTTCGGCGAAGGTCTTGAGCGTCGCGGGATCGTCCGCGGAGATCCACCGCGCGGTCTCGAACGGCGAGGGCTCGAACTCGGCGGCGACGTTATATTCGGCCGACAGTCGCGAGATCAGCACCTCGAGCTGGAGTTGCCCGACCACGCCGACGATCCATTGCGAGCCGACCAGCGGCTTGAACAATTGCGTCACCCCCTCTTCGGCCATGTCGACCAGCGCGGTGCGCAGCTGCTTGGTCTTGGTCGGATCGAGAAGGCGAACGCGGCGAAGGATTTCGGGGGCGAAGTTGGGAATGCCCGTGAAGGTGATCGCCTCGCCTTCGGTCAGCGTGTCGCCGACGCGCAGCACACCGTGGTTGGGGATGCCGATGATGTCGCCGGGCAGCGCGGTGTCGGCAAGCTCGCGCTCCTGCGCGAAGAAAAAGATCGGCGAGTTGATCGCGATCATCTTGCCCGTCTGCACCTGCTTCAACTTCATACCGCGCCTGAACTTACCCGAGCAAATCCTGAGGAACGCGATGCGATCGCGGTGCTGCGGGTTCATGTTGGCCTGCACCTTGAACACGAAGCCCGAGACCTGCGGATCGTCGGGCGTGACGGCCCGCGGGCTGGCGGGCTGCGTGCGTGGCGGCGGGGCGTGTTCGCCGATCGCGCCGATCAGCGCGCCCACGCCATATTCGCGCAGCGCCGAGCCGAAGAACACAGGCGTCTGGTCGCCGCCGCGATAGGCGTCGAGATCGAAGCCGCCATAGCCGCCGAGCGCCAGCTCCGCCTCGTCGCGCAGCCGCTGCGCGCCCTCGGCCGACACCAGGCTCTCGAGCCGCGGATCGTCGAGCCCGGTCAGCTGCTCGTCGGCTTTGTCGGGCCGCGACAATATGTTGGCGCGAAGATCGTACAGGCCTTCGTAGAGCCCACCCATGCCGACCGGCCAGTTCATCGGCGTCACGTCGAGCTGCAATTTCTCGGCGACCTCGTCGAGCAGCACGAACGGATCGAGCCCCTCGCGATCGACCTTGTTGACGAAGGTGACGATCGGCACCGAGCGCAGCCGGCACACCTCGAACAGCTTGCGTGTCTGCGCCTCGATGCCGCGCGCCGCGTCGATCACCATCACCGCGGAATCGACCGCGGTGAGCGTGCGATAGGTATCTTCGGAGAAATCCTCGTGGCCCGGCGTGTCGAGCAGGTTGAATGTGAGGATGCCGCCATCGGGGCCGGGGCGTTCGAAGGTCATCACGCTCGAGGTCACCGAGATGCCGCGCTGCTGCTCGATCTTCATCCAGTCCGAGCGCGCACGCCGGTTATTTCCGCGCGCGCGCACCTCGCCGGCGAGATGGATCGCGCCGCCGGCGAGCAACAGCTTCTCGGTGAGCGTGGTCTTGCCCGCATCGGGGTGCGAGATGATCGCGAAGGTGCGGCGGCTGGCGGAGGGGTGCGCGTCGGCGGTGGTCATGGCGGCGGATGTAGCGGCTCGGGCGCAGAAAGCGAGAGGGGGCGGGCGCGCCACCCCCCGTTCCTCCTGCTTCGTCATCCCGGACTTGATCCGGAATCCATAGACGCGGCGCTCGACCGTTTGGCGCCGCGCGTATGGATTCCCGCCTTCGCGGGGAATGACGGAATTGATCAGTTCGCAACGATCCGATTGTTGCTGCGGTCCCGATCCGGCAGCTTGTGGTCCGGATCGACCTCGGCCGCCACCACGCGCTTGCCCGCGGCAATCGGGACGTCGGTGCTGGTCTGGCGGATCCATGCCTCGGCGGGCAGGCGGATGTCGTCATGGCTGCCGTCGGCATAGCTAACGCGCAAGGTCGCGGGCATCACCAGCGGGTCGCGATTCTCGACCGTCACCAGCGTGCGGCCATCCGCGGCCGGCGCGATCCGCGTCACCGCGACATCGTAGGTCGAATTGGTCAGATACCAGCCGCGCCACCACCAGCTCAGATCCTCGCCCGTCTCGCTCTCCATGAAGCGGAAGAAGTCGGAGGGTTTCGGATGCTTGTACGCCCAGGTCGCGATGAAGCGGCGGAAGGCGGGATCGAAGCGATCGGGACCGAGTATCTGTTCGCGCAGCAGCACGAGGCCCAGCGCCGATTTGAAGTAGGTCACCGGGTGCCGGTAAGTCTCCGTCACCGTATCGGCGCGCGACACGATCGGCGGCGCCTGCGGATCGGCGAGGACGGACAATATCTCGTCGACCGGATTGCCGCCGCCGGGCGCGAACTCGCTGTCGCGCTTGGGGGCATATTCGCCGCGGTTGAAATCCTCGCTCTCGAACGTGTCGATGAAGGTGTTGAAGCCCTCGTCCATCCACGCATCGCGCCGCTCGTCGAAGCCGACGATCATCGGGAACCAGCTATGCCCGATCTCGTGCGCGGTGATCCAGAACAGCGGCTTGTCCTTGTCCTCGGGGCCGTCGAACACGATGCCCGGATATTCCATCCCCGACGCGGGGCCCGCGATGTTGATCGCTGCGGGCCATTGATAGGGATACCAGCGGCGGGACATGGTCTCGACGGTATCCTTGACGTATTGCGTCGAGCGATCCCAGGCCTGCGGCCCTGCAGCCTCGGCCGGATAGTAGGACATGGCGAGCGACGTCCTGCCGCCAGGCAGATTTATCCGCGCGGCGTCCCACGCGAACGCGTCGGAGGCCGAGAAGGCCACGTCGCGCGTATGCTCCATCCGATAGTGCCAGGTGCGCTGGCCTGAGGCCTTGGCTGCGCCGATCTCGGCAGGCGTCACGATCGCTACGGTCTTGTCGCTGGCCGCCGCCTTGGCGAGCCGATCGCGCTGGGTGGCGGACAGCACCTCCTGCGGGTTCTGCAGCGCGCCCGATCCGGCGACGATCATCGTCGCGGGCACGGTCACCCAATAATCGAAATCGCCATATTCGAGGTAGAATTCCTGCGCCAGATAGGGGAGCGGATCCCAGCCGCGGACGTCGTCATAGACCGCCATACGCGGATACCATTGCGCGAGATCGTAGATCGCGCCGCCCTTGACCGGCCCCCACGCCATCCGTCCGCCGAATGCGCCGGGGATCGTGAAGCGATAGCGCAGATGGACGACGAGCTTGCCGCCATTGGCCGCAAGCGGGGTCGGCAGCTGGATCTGGAGCCGCGTGTCGCTCTCGACGGTTTGGACGGCGATGCGCTTACCGCCCTGCTCGATCTCGACGCCCTCGATCGCATAGCCGTCGGTGGTGCCGTCCCCGCGCCGCGGCGAGGCGCCGTCGGCGGCGTGGCTGCGCGAATAGGGGCGGTACATATTCTGGTCGAGCTGGAGCCACAGCACGTCGAGCGCATCGGGGCTGGCATTGGTATAGGCGATCGCCTCCTCGCCGCTCAACGCATGGTGAGCGGCGTCGAGCGTAGCGTGGATCTGATAGTCGGCGCGGTTCTGCCAATAGGACGGCCCGGGCTTGCCGCTGCCCGAGCGATAGGTGTTGACCGGGCCGGGGAGCGCGAGCGGCGCGAAGGCGGCGTGGGGATCGTAGCCGGCAGCATGGGCGGACGAAGCCGAGAGCGCGACCGACAGCAACCACCAGGACTTCCGCATCACGCACCTCCATACCGTTACGGGGCGCGTTCTGCCCCAAGTCGGCGCTGGTGGGAATGCTCGGGATCCACGCAGCGCGCATCCGTTCTCCTGCGCAGGCAGGAGCCCAGGATTTCAGACGCCGCGCTTGCTTTACCGGGGCTCCTGCCTACGCAGGAGCACGCCGCGGGTCGACGCTCAGGCGCCGCTGCCCAGGCACAGCACGATCGCCTCGATCGCGCGCTTGGTCTCGGCGATCGTCGTTACCGCGATCGTGTCGACCTTGGCCTTGTCGGGCACCGGAAAGTCGTTGCCGCCGGGGTAGCAGGCGTCGCCCATGAAGATCATTTCGGCCTTGGCGATCCCCGACGCTTCGGCGAGCTTGGTGATCCCGTACGCCTTGTCGACGCCCTTGCGCGTGATGTCGATCGAGGTCGACCCGCCGATGTTGACCGAGAGATCGGGCAATTCCTTCTGCGCCGCCTTCTGCATCGTCTCGCGCTTCGAGCGATCGGGATCCCACGCCTTCTTGGCGTCGAGCGGGGCCTCCTGCCCGAGCCCCGAGAAGGTGAACTGGCTGCCGCGATCCTCGATCTGCTCGCCCCATATCTTGTCGTCGTGCAGCCCCGCCGCCTTCACCGCCTTGTCGAGCGCGTCGAGGATGTGCATCTTCTCCTCGTCCGAAAAAATCTCGGCGAAGATCGGCGTCCAGGCGTCGTCCACATAGCGATAGAGCTTGGTGCCGGTCGTCGGCATGATGAAGAAATTCTCGAGCCTCGCCTCCCTGGGCAGGCGCCCGACCACCTGCGTCTCGAACTGCGGCCAGTCGCCGCCCGAGATCACGCTCACCGCGGCGACCCGGCTGAGCCGCGCGAGCAGCGTCGCCATCTCCGCATCGATCGCCTCCTTGCTCTCGGCGAGCGTGCCGTCGAGATCGAATGCCACCAGCTTTTTCATGCGCAATGCCTCATGATGGTCTCCTGTTCTAAGACCCTACTCGCGAAACGACGGATCGATCCGGTCGAGCTTGCGCAATAGTGCAGGCCAGGCGAGCAGGTCGGCCCCCATCCGCGTCGCGCGCGCATCGGCCTGCGTCGCGACTTTCTCGGGCGTGCCCTGCGGGGGATTATTGAGATTCTCGCGCCCCGCCGCCAGCATATGCACCTGTGCCTCGCACGCGCGCTCGAGGAAATACATGCGGACGAAGGCGTGGCCGATGCTCTCGCCCACGGTCAGCGTGCCGTGGTTGCGAAGGATCATCACGCTCTTGTCGCCCAGATCCGCCACCAGCCGCTCGCGCTCCTCCAGGTCGGTCGCGATACCCTCATAGTCGTGATAGGCGAGTTCGCCGTGCGCGATCATCGCGGTCTGCGTGTGCGGCAGCAGCCCATATTCCATCGCGGACACCGCCTGCCCGTAAGGCGTGTGAAGATGCAGCACCGCCCGAGCATCCTCACGCGCCATGTGGATCGCCGAGTGGATCACGAAGCCCGCGGCGTTGACCATCGCGGCGCGGCCGACCGGCTTGCCCGCATGATCGATCTTGACCAGCGCGGACGCGGTCATCTCCTCGAACATCAGATGATAGGGGTTGATCAGGAAGTGATGCTCGGGGCCGGGCACGCGCGCGGAAAGGTGCGTGAAGATCAGATCGTCCCACCCGTACAACGCGACCAGTCGGTATGCCGCCGCGAGATCGACGCGCACCGCCCATTCCTCGGGTGAGACCTCGTCGCGTACGCTCTGCGCGATCGTCTGCGTCGCCATCATTCTCTCCTTGCCGCACCGATCGAGGCCGGCGTTCGTACCATGGTAGAACGATCGATCGTCGCGTCCAAGCGTTGGAGCACTTGCACGGGCCCCGCACATGCTGTTGAGCAGTCACATATTTGTCATGGAGACCTTCGATCCGCCAGGTTGCCGCCCTGCCCTATCGCACCGAAGACGACGGACAGCTGCGCGTGATGCTGATCACCAGCCGCGAGACGCAGCGCTGGGTGATCCCCAAGGGCAATCCGATCAAGGGTTTGCGCGCACACGAGGCCGCAGCCCAGGAGGCGTTCGAGGAGGCCGGCGCCGAGGGCATCGCCTGTCCGACGCAAATCGGCAGCTATAGCTACGCCAAGCGCCGCAAGACCGGGCTGGTCAAGACGATCGCGGTCGACGTCTTCCCCTTCGCGGTCACCGGCCAAGCCGCCGAATGGCCCGAGCAGGACGAGCGCACCACCGCCTGGTTCACGTTGCCCAATGCGGCGGCTGCGGTCGACGAACTCGAGCTCAAGACCATCATCGCACGCTTTCGCGAGCCCGCGGCCGCGCCCGGGCTGATCGACCGCATCGTCGCGTTCGGCGAGAAGATCGGAAGGAATATTCCCCTGCTACGCTGGTTCCAGTCGCTGATGCCCAAACAGACGCGCTTCTTCGACCTGTTCGAAGCGCACAGCACGACGCTTTGCGCCGGTGCCGACGCGCTCGCGCAACTGATGCAGGGCGGCCCGGAGATCGAGGCGCATATCCGCGAGATCGTCGTCCAGGAGCAGCGCGCCGACGACATTGCGCGCGACGTGCTGCAGGACGTGCGACGCACCTTCGTCACCCCGTTCGACCGCTCGGCGATCACGGGCCTGATCGGCGTGATGGACGATTCGATCGACCAGATGCACCAGACCGCCAAGGCGGTCGCGCTGTTCGAGGTACGCGACTTTTCCCCCCAGATGCGCGACATGTCGGCGATCATCGTCGATGCGGCACGTGTCACGGCCGAGGCGATCCCCTTGCTGCGCGCGCTTTCGGCCAATGCGGGGCGGCTGCACACGCTGACCGGCCGGCTGATCGAACTCGAGGGCCATGCCGACGAAATCCACGACCAGGGGCTTAAGGCGCTGTTCCGCGACAGCAAGGAGCGGCCGATGGACTTCGTCGTCGGCCAGGAGATCTACGCGCATCTCGAGAAAGTGGTCGATCGCTTCGAGGACGTCGCCAACGAGATCCAGGGGCTGGTGATCGACCATGCGTGACCGCTTGTTCTCCCGCGCAAGCGGGAGCCCAGGGCCGCAAGCGCTGCGTTCGTCAACTCTGGGCTCCCGCCTGCGCGGGAGAACGGAAGAGCTTGCGAGCCACCGCGCCACATGACCCACCTCGTCTTCCCGCTCCTGATCGCGCTGATCGCGGTCGCGCTCGCGTTCGATCTGCTCAACGGTCTCCACGACGCTGCCAACTCGATCGCGACGGTCGTCTCGACGCGCGTGCTCAAACCGCATCATGCGGTCGCCTGGGCGGCGTTCTTCAACTTCATCGCTTTCCTGTTCTTCGGCACGCATGTCGCGACGACGATCGGCACCGGGATCGTCGGCGGCAACGTGATCGACGCGCAGGTCATCTTCGGTGCGCTGATGGGTGCGATCCTCTGGAACCTCGTCACCTGGCTGCTGGCGATCCCGTCCTCGTCGAGCCACGCGCTGGTCGGCGGGCTGATCGGCGCGGGCACGGCGAAGGCCGGCTTCTCGGCGGTGGTGTGGAGCGGCGTGATCAAGACTGCGCTGGCGATCGTGCTGTCGCCCGCGCTCGGCCTAGTGCTCGCCCTGGTGCTGGTGCTCGCGGTCGCCTGGTCCTCGGTGCGCTCGACGCCCAACCAGGTCGACCGCCGCTTCCGCAAGCTCCAGCTCGTCTCGGCCTCGCTCTACTCGCTGGGGCACGGCGGCAACGACGCGCAGAAGACGATGGGGATCATCGCAGTGCTGCTCTATTCACAGGGGCTGCTCGGCCCGACCTTCCATGTGCCGCTGTGGGTGGTGCTGGCGTGTCAGACGGCGATGGGTCTGGGTACGCTGATGGGCGGGTGGAAGATCGTCCACACCATGGGCTCGAAGATCACGCGGCTGACCCCGCCGCAGGGCTTCGCGGCCGAGACCGGCGGCGCGATCACGCTGTTCATGGCGACCTATTTCGGCATTCCCGTCTCGACCACGCACACGATCACCGGCGCGATCGTCGGCGTTGGGGCCTCCAGGCGGCTGTCGGCGGTGCGCTGGAACGTGGCGTCGAGCATCGTCGTCGCGTGGGTGGTGACGATCCCGGCGGCGGCGGCGGTGGGCGCGCTGTTCTACTGGGTGACGCTGCTGTTCTAGCGCCCGACGTACACCCCACCTCGTCATGCCAGCGAAGGCTGGCATCTCAGGGTAGTGATGTTACGCTCGCCAAATGCGCCGAGGCGGCTGGACCTACATCATGACGAACAAGCCGCGCGGCGTGTTGTACGTCGGTGTGACGGCGGAGATTGTCGCTCGCGTCTATCAGCACCGGAACGGCACGGGTCGAACTTCTGCCGCTCGTACAACCTGACCCGGCTGGTGCTGGCCGAAGAGCACCTGACGATCCAAGACGCCATTGCTCGCGAGAAGGCGCTCAAGGCGTGGAAGCGCGAATGGAAGATACGTCTCATCGAGGAAGCCAACCCGGAGTGGCTCGATCTCGGAGCCGACCTCGTGGGACTTCCCTGAGATCCCAGCCTTCGCTGGGATGACGGGGAATCGTAGGTCGCCGTCACCCCATTGCCTTGACGATCTCCTCGACCGTCTTCTTCGCGTCCGCCAACAGCATCATCGTATTGTCCATATAGAACACCTCGTTATCGACGCCGGCATAGCCGACACCGCCCATCGAGCGCTTGATGAACAGCACGGTCTTGGCCTTTTCGACGTCGAGCACGGGCATGCCGTAGATCGGCGAGGTCTTGTCGGTCTTGGCCGCCGGATTGGTGACGTCGTTGGCGCCGATCACGAAGGCGACGTCGGTCTGCGCGAATTCGCCGTTGATGTCCTCGAGCTCGAAGACGTCGTCATAGGGGACGTTGGCCTCGGCGAGCAGCACGTTCATGTGCCCCGGCATCCGGCCTGCTACGGGATGGATCGCATATTTGACGCGCACCCCCTGCTTCTTGAGCAGGTCGCCCATCTCGCGCAGCGCATGCTGCGCCTGTGCGACCGCCATGCCGTAGCCGGGCACGATGATCACCTGTTCGGCCTGCCCCATCAGGAAGGCCGCATCCTCTGCCGAGCCGCGCTTCCACGGCCGATCGATCGACTCGCCGCCGCTGGGGCCCGCGACCGCGCCGAAGCCGCCCGCGATCACGCTGATGAAGCTGCGGTTCATCGCCTTGCACATGATGTAGGAGAGGATCGCACCAGACGAACCGACCAGCGCGCCGGTGATGATCATTGCCGTGTTGTGCAGCGTGAACCCCATCGCGGCGGCCGCCCAACCCGAATAGCTGTTCAGCATCGACACCACGACGGGCATGTCCGCGCCGCCGATCGGCACGATCAGCAGGAAGCCGATGACGAAGCTCAACACGGTGATCGCGGCGAACACCGCGGTGGCGTCGTCGGTGACGAAATAGGCGATCAGCAGCAGGATCGCCGCCAGTATGCCAAGATTGATTACGTGGCGCGCGGGCAGCAGGATCGGCTTGCCGCTCATATTGCCGTTGAGCTTGAGGAAGGCGATCACGCTGCCCGAGAAGGTGATCGCACCGATCGCGATGCCGAGCCCCATCTCGATCCGGCTGACCGGCTCGATATGTCCGGTCGCGGCGTCGAGAATGCCGAACGCGCCGGGATTGGCGAACGCCGCGACCGCGACCAGCACCGCCGCCAGGCCCACGAGGCTGTGAAACGCCGCGACGAGCTGCGGCATGTCGGTCATCTTGATCCGCTGGGCCGTGGTGATCCCGATCACCGCGCCGATCAGGATGGCGACGAAAATCTCGCCCAGCGCACCGGCGTTGACCTGGAGGCCGCCGGTTACCTGACGCGCGTCGACGACGATATTCGACGAGAAGAGGTGCGTCACCAGCGTCGTGCCGACCGCGAGCGCCATTCCCGCCATACCGAGCCGGTTGCCACGGCGGCTGCTCGCCGGGCTCGACAGCCCGCGTAACGCCAGGATGAAGCACACGCCCGCGACCAGATAGGCGAGCGCCGCCCAAGGGTTCACCGCCACCGCTTCGTGCATCAACTCTTCCCCTTGTGGTTCCCCGGCGGACGCCGGGGCCCAGCGTCCAGCGCTGGCCTGGGCCCCGGCTTTCGCCAGGGAACGGCTACTTCGCCGCAGGCCGATCCTTCTTCTTGTACATCGCGAGCATCCGCTCGGTGACCGCGAAGCCACCGAAGATGTTGACGCTCGCCAGCACCACCGCACCCAGCCCCAGCCATTTGGCGGTGGCGGAGCCCTCGGCGGCGCCCGCGATCAGAGCGCCGACTACGATCACGCTCGAGATCGCGTTGGTCACCGCCATCAGCGGCGTGTGCAGCGCGGGCGTCACCGACCACACGACATAATAGCCGACGCAGCAGGCCAGCACGAAGATCGACAGGATCGCGATGAAGTCCATGGCCGGTCAGTCCTTCGCCTTCTTGTCCGCCTTGGACATCAGATCCTTCGCACAGGCGTCGATCGCCGCCTCGCGGCACGTGCCGGTAAAGGAGGCGAGGCGCTCGGGCGCGACGTAGCGCTCGGCCTTGAGCAGATCGACCGAATAGCTGAATCGCTTGCCGTCGGAATCGACCGGGAACAGGATCGTCAGGAAGAGATCGTCCGCGTCGTCGCCCGATTCCACGCGCATATGCTTGGCGGACGGCAATGCCTTGCGCAGCGCCACCGCGAACTTTTCGGTGAGGTCGTCGCCCGCGTCGGACTTGACGTCGGTCGCATGGACGACGGGCGCATCCGCCTGCCCCGATGCGAGCAACAGCGCGAAGAACAATGTGATCATGCGAGCAGCCTTGGATGAACGACCTGACCATCGCGCGTCAGCCGGATCGCGTCGCCGATCTCGGCGTCGAGCACCGGTCGACCGGCCTCCTTGTCCCAGAAGGCGGCGAGGAAATTGTAGAGGTTGCGGGCGAACAGCGCCGAGGTATCCGCCGCCAGCCGGCTAGGCACGTTGCGATGGCCGACGATCCTGACGCCGTGGCGCTCGACGATCTCGCCGGCGACCGCACCCTCGACGTTGCCGCCCGCCTCGACCGCGAGATCGACGATCACCGAGCCCGCGCGCATCGTCGCGATCTGCGCGTCCGATACGAGGCGGGGCGCGGCGCGACCGGGGATCAGCGCGGTGGTGATGACGATGTCCTGCTTGGCGATGTGCGCCGACACGAGTTCGGCCTGCGCCTGGATATAGGCGGGCGACATCTCGGTCGCGTAACCGCCCGATCCCTCGCCCTCGATCCCGGCGACGGTCTCGACGAAGATCGGCTTGGCGCCGAGCGACTGGATCTGTTCGCGGGTCGCCGCGCGCACGTCGGTCGCGGAAACCTGCGCGCCGAGCCGGCGGGCGGTGGCGATCGCCTGGAGGCCCGCGACGCCGACCCCCATCACGAAGACGCGCGCCGCGCTGATCGTGCCCGCCGCGGTCATCATCATCGGGAAGGCGCGGCCATATTCGGCCGCCGCATCGAGCACCGCCTTGTATCCTGCGAGGTTGGATTGCGAGGAGAGGATGTCCATCGACTGCGCGCGCGTGATCCGCGGCATCAGCTCCATCGCCAGGGCTTCCAGCCCGGCTCCGGCATAGGCCTCGACGCGCGTACGCCCATTCTCTTCGGTGCCGAAGGGATTGAGCGAGGCGACCAGCCACGCACCCGGCGCGGCACCGGCGACCGTCAGCGGATCAGGGCCCTGCACGCCGAGCAGGATGTCCGCGCCGGCGACCGCGGTAGCGCGATCCGCGATCGTCGCGCCAGCCTCTGAGTAGGCCGCGTCGGCGATCGACGCAGTCTCGCCCGCACCGGCCTCGACAGCCATCTCGGCGCCCAGCGCGATGAACTTCCTGACCGTCTCGGGTGTCGCTGCGACGCGGCGCTCGCCCGCAGCCGCTTCCTTCAGGACGGCAATCTTCACCCGTTGATCGCTCAGGACGCGATCAGGTAGACGACGATGGCGGCGATGGCGAAACAGGCGACCGCGCCGTAGGTGAAGGCCTTGATAAAGCCTTCGTAGGTCTGTTCGTGCGCCTTGGTTTCCATCGGAATATGTTCGGCCATCGGACCCTCTCCCGTATTGCTGGCGGCGATGTCTAACCGCCTCGCCCGCCGGAGCAAGCGCAATCGTGCGCTCCGGTGGCATTGCGCTTAATCCTGTCTTTACTCACAGCTATTACCAAGCTCGCAATTCCGGGGGATGTGAATGCCGCGCGAGACGATCCGAAGCCTGTTGCTGATCGACGAGGACGCGGCCCAGCGGCGGCTGGTGTCGGCCATCGCCGCGCGCGCCGGCTGGCGCACCGTCGTTGCCGACTCGGGCGACGCAGCGATCGTATCGCTGACCACGCCACATGCCAGCACGATCGAGGTGATCCTCGTCGACCAGCGCGACGATACGCCCGCGCTCGTCGCCACGCTGCGCGCCGCGCATCCCGACAAGGCCGTCCACGTGCTCACCGAACTCGACGGCCTGGCGGTCGCGATCGAGGCGATGCGCGCGGGCGCGACCGACTATCTGGTCAAGCCGGTCGCCCCCGATCGCCTACTCGCCGCACTCGACGCCGCCGCCAATCGCGATTCGATCGAGGGCGAACTGCGTCCGATGGCGGAAAAGCTGTGGCAGCCGCTGTCGTTCGACGAGATCGTCGGCGCCGCGCCCGCCTTCCGCGCTGCGGTCGCGACCGCGGCGCGAGCCGCCGGCGCACGCGTCCCCGTCCTCATCGAGGGCGAACGCGGCACCGGCAAGGAGATGATCGCCGAGGCGATCCATGCCGCCTCGCCGCGTGCCCAGCGCCCGCTGGTGGTCGTCGATTGCGGCGCGGTGCCCGCCAACGTCGTCGATTCGGACCTGTTCGGGCACGAGCGCGGCGCGTTCGCGGGTGCATTCGAGCGCAAGCATGGCCGCTTCGTCGATGCCGACGGCGGCACGCTGTTCCTCGACGACGTCGCAGCCCTCCCGCTCGACACGCAGGCGCGGTTGCTCGCGGTGATCGACAGCAACCGTATCTGGCCACTCGGCGCGCGCGGCAACCGCGAGGTCGACGTCCGCGTGATCGCGACCAGCCGCGTCTCGCTCGCCGAGGAGGTCGCCGCGGGGCGGTTCCGCGAGGATCTGCTCTACCGACTTGCCGGCGTGCACGTCGCGGTGCCAGCGCTCCGCGATCGCGCCGACGACCTGCCCGCGCTCACCCATCACCTGCTCGACCGCATCGCGCGCCAGCCGGGCCTGCGCGAACTCGACATTACCGACGACGCGCTGACGCTGCTCGGCGCCTACGACTGGCCGGGCAACATCCGTCAGCTGCAGAACGCGCTTTTCCGTGCCGCGGTGCTGTGCGACGCGCCGTCACTGACCACCGCCGACTTCCCGCAGATCGCGCAGGAAAGCTTTTCGCGGCGCCGTAACGCCCGCCCCGACATCGGGCGGCGCGTCCCGATGACCGCCGCGGGCGGCGTGCCGCTCTATACGGCCGAGGGACATCTGCGTCCGCTCGACGAGATCGAGGCCGACGTGATCCGCCTCGCGATCAGCCATTATCGCGGGCGGATGAGCGAAGTCGCGCGGCGTCTCGGGATCGGGCGCTCGACGCTCTACCGCAAGCTCGGCGATCTCGGGATCGACAGCGCGGCCTGAGCAGGCGCGTCCGCGGCGAGGCCGAGCGCCGCTGCGATCCGCGTCTCCGCGATCGCGGCCAGCGCCTTGCGGTCCCCCGCCTGCGCGGGATCGACGGCTGCAAGGAAGCGGATCGTCACGCGGCGGCGGCCCGGCAATCCGAGCACGCGCATCATCTCTTCGCCGACGCCCGTGTCGCGCCACGCCAGCAGCGTCGCGTCCACCCCATAATCGAGCGCGACGGGCTGCATCACGACGCGGGGCAGAGGCGGCGACAGCGCCGCGAGCAGCGACGCGCGGAACGGTCGCAAGCCGCGGCCATCGCCCGTGGTGCCCTCGGCGAACAGCGCGACGGGCTGGCGGTCGGCGAGCCCGGACCTGATCTGGTCCGCCTGCGCGCGTACGTCGGCCCGCTCGCCGCGCGCTACATAGACGGTGCGGTTGAGCCCGGCGAGGAAGCCCAGCACGGGCCACGCCGCGACCTCGGCCTTGGCGACGAAACGCGTTCCCGACGCGCCAGCGAGGATCAAGATGTCGAGCCAGCTGAGATGGTTGGCGACGATCAGCACGTCGCGTCGCACGGGCGTGCCGACGATCCGCACGTCGATCCCCGCGGCTCGACCGGCGTCGCGAAGAAAGTGCGTCGGCCACGGCGACCACTGCCCGAACAACCGCCATAGCCCGTGGAGCGGGAGATAGACGGCGATCAGCAACGCGATCGTCCCGATGCGCCGGAACGCGCGCCACTGGTCCCACTTCGTTTTCGAGGAGATGATCGACCCGCTCCCTGTCGCCCACAGCCCAGCATAGCGCCGGGCGGATCGTTCGCAATCGGGGGTCAGCCCGGTGTCAGCGCCTCGTCGCGCAGCCCGCGCCAGACACGCAGCGCCTGCACCGTCTCGAACACGTCGTGGACGCGGAGCAATTGCACGCCCTGCGCCGCGCCGAGCAGCGCCAGCGCGATCGAGCCGCCAAGCCGCTGCTCGACCGGCGCCTCGCCCGCGAGCGCACCGATCGTCCGCTTGCGGCTGGCGCCCAGCACGACCGGCAGCCCCAGCCCGTGGAACATCGCCAGACCGTTGAGGATCGCAAGGTTGTGCCTGAGCGATTTGCCGAAGCCGATACCGGGATCGATCAGCAGCCGGTCGCGCGCTACGCCCGCCGCCTCGACGTCGGCGATCCTCGCCTCGAGCCAGTCATAGACGTCGAGCAGCGCGTCCCGGTAGCGCGGGTCCTGCTGCATCGTCTCGGGTGCGCCCTGATGATGCATCAGAACGATCGGGCAGTCGCTCGCCGCCGCCGCCTCGATCGCGGCGGGATCGTAGCTGAGCGCCGCGACGTCGTTGATCAGATGCGCGCCCGCTGCCAGCCCGGCGGCCATCACCGCGCCCTTGCGCGTGTCGAGCGACAGCGCGATGCCGGCGTGGCGCAACCGCTCGATCACGGGCACGACACGCGCGATCTCGTCGCCTTCCCAGACGGGTTTGGCGCCGGGCCGCGTCGACTCGCCGCCGATGTCGACGATCGCGGCGCCCGCCTCGCTCATCGCGATCGCGCGGTCGGCGGCCTCGGTCGGCTGGTCGCCCAGGCCGCCGCCGTCCGAAAAGCTGTCGGGAGTGACATTGAGGATGCCCATCACCTGCGGCTGGTCGAGCCGCACGATCCGCTCGCCCAGTTCGAGCGGGCGTCGCGGCGCGATGATCCGCGCGAGCTGGCTCCGCGCCATGCCAGACTGCGGCTCGGGCAGGCTGTCGATGAAATCCTCGACGCGCTCGACGGGCATCAGCGCGGTGGCGAAGCGCCCGTCGGCACCCGCCGCGATCGCCTCGACCATCGCGAACCAGACGAGGCCGCCCGCCAGACGCATCGTCTGCCCGTCATAGCCGAACGGGCTGTCGACGAAGCCGGTCGGGCGGAGATAGATGCGCGCCGTCCGGCCGTACCGCGCGATGTCGGCCGCGATCATAGCGTAAAATCCTTCTCCCGCTTGCGCGGGAGAAGGAGGGAGCCCGCGCGCAGCGTGCGGAGGCGGAAGAGGGTGTGCCGGTCGCGGCCGATCACAACAGGCCGACCTGCGCCGCCAGCCATTCCTGCCTGAGCGTATCGATCGGCTCGAGCCTCCCCTCGCGCTCGACATGCCAGAAGGTCCAGCCGTTGCACGACGGTGCATTCTGGAGCTCGGCGCCGAGCTTGTGGATTGAGCCGGTCTTCGCCTCGTGCATCAACGAGCTGTCCGCGCGGACGCTCGCCTGCCAGCGCCGCTTTGCATCGATGACGGTCGCGCCCGGCAGGATCATCCCCGCCTCGATCAGCGCGCCGAACGGCACACGCGTTGCGGTGCGCTTGGTCGGCATCGTCGTCATCGCGCTCTCGTCGAGCGGCAGGGCAGCCGCAATCCGCTCGCGCGCGACACGGATATAGGCGGGCTCGCGCTCGATCCCGATCCAGTGCCGGCCGAGCCGTTTCGCCACAGCGCCCGTCGTCCCCGTCCCGAAGAAGGGATCGAGCACGATGTCGCCCGGCTTTGTCGTCGCCAGCAGCACGCGGTAGAGCAGCGCCTCGGGCTTCTGCGTCGGATGCGCCTTGTCGCCGGCGTCGTCCTTGAGCCGCTCGCCGCCACCGCAGATCGGGAAGCTCCAGTCGGAGCGCATCTGGAGATCGTCGTTGAGCGCCTTCATCGCCTGATAGTTGAAGGTGTAGCGCGCGCTCTCCGACTTGGCCGCCCAGATCAGCGTCTCATGCGCGTTGGTGAAGCGCGTGCCGCGGAAATTGGGCATCGGGTTGGCCTTGCGCCAGACGATGTCGTTGAGGATCCAGAAGCCCTCGTCCTGCAACGTCGCGCCGACGCGGAAGATGTTATGATAGCTGCCGATCACCCACAGCGTGCCGTCGTCCTTGAGGATGCGGCGCGCCTGCGACAGCCACGCCTGCGTGAACCGGTCGTAGCTCGCATAGCTGTCGAACTTGTCCCATGCGTCGTCGACCGCGTCGACCTGGCTGCCGTCGGGGCGGAACAGGTCGCCGCCGAGCTGGAGGTTATAGGGCGGGTCGGCGAAGATGCAGTCGATCGACTTGTCGGGCAACGCCGCCATCGCCTCGATGCAATCGCTGCGGATGATCGTGTCGAGCGGCAGCGCCCCGGCCGTGACGCGCGCGCGCGCCGCGCGCGACCCGACGCCGATATCGAAATGCTGCATGATCGTCCCCACCGCCGTCTCTAAGCGCCACGGATGAGTCCTCGAGGACTCGCGGTCAAGCTAAAAAGGGTTGATTCCTGGCGAGTCGCGAGGCTCACCGGTGCTATGCCGGCGCGTCGCCCCCGCATCTAGCGCCCATCCGAATCGCGGGACTCAACCTGTAGTAGTGTGGCGGTCTGGACTCGGCGCGCGTCTTTCTACAATGCGAGACACAGCTGCGCCACGGGACGGAAGCTGCGCCGATGCAGGGGCGTGATGCCGAGCCTGCCCAGCGCCTCGCGATGCTCTGCCGTCCCATAGCCCTTGTTCTGCCGCCAGCCGTAGCCGGGGTAAGTCGCGTCATGTTCGATCATCATCCGGTCGCGCGTCACCTTGGCGACGATCGAGGCCGCCGCGATCGACCGGCACAGCGCATCGCCCGAGACGATCGCGCGCGCCGGATGTCGCCATTTGGGCAAGGCATTGCCGTCGACCAGCACCATGCCGGGCTCGACACCGAGCGCATCGACCGCGCGGCTCATCGCCAGCATCGTCGCATGATAGATGTTGAGCCGGTCGATCTCCTCGACGTCGACGATCCCCACGCCCCAGCCCGCGACGCGCGTGATGCGGCCATAGAGGCTTTCGCGCGCCACGGCGCAGAGCTTCTTCGAATCGTCGATGCCGTGCGGAACGCGCCGCCGATCGAGGATGACGGCGGCGGCGACGACCGGCCCCGCGAGCGGACCGCGCCCGGCCTCGTCGACGCCGACGGCGGGTTCGGGATGCTCACGTTCATAGCGGAAGCTGGGTGGCATCGCCGGTTACTAGCGCAGGCCGGCCATCAAGAAAACCGCCTCTACGACCATCGTCGATATGCCCGAAGCGTGCATGATCCGGCATGTTAACGGTGTGACAACGTCATGACGCTATACGCGAAGGAAAGGCGAGGAGCCGGAGATGATGCGCGATCGAACCGACGTGATGCCCCGTCCCCTGGCGCTCACCCTCATGGTGAGCTCCGTGGCTGGCAGCGTTTTCTGGATCGGGCTCATCGCATTCGTAGTGCGTTGAACGCCGCGACGCGCCAGAGCACGCCGTTCAGATCGGTGCCCGCATCGAACCTCTCCACTTTCCGGCGATCGTAGCAGGACGGAGCGCGATGACTGTCGATCCGCCGCCGCTCTCCGCTGAACCTCTCCCGTTCTCGCGCCATCGAAAAAGCAAGCGCGGTTGACGAAGCCTTTACGCGACAGGATTATCAGATCGGCCCATGGACGCACGTATCGCCGAACTCCGCACCTCGCCCAGCGCCGCCAAAGACGCCGACGCGCCGCCTTCGATCGTCGTGGTCGGGCTGGGCTATGTCGGGCTGCCGCTCGCAGTCTCGCTCGCTCGCAACTTCCCGACCGTCGGCCTCGACATCGACGCCACGCGGATCGCCGAGCTCGAACGCGGCGAAGACCGTACCGGAGAGATCGACGCATCCCGAATGGCCGGATCGGACCTGCGCTACGCTGCGAAGCCCGCCAGCTGCGAACCCGCTGACGTCTATATCGTAACCGTCCCCACCCCCGTCGACGAGCGCAACCGCCCCGATCTGCGCGCCTTGCTCGGCGCCAGCGAGATGGTCGGCCGGATGCTCGACGGCAGCCGCAAGCCGCTGATCATCTTCGAGAGCACCGTCTATCCCGGCGTAACCGAGGAATTGTGCGTGCCCGCGATCGAGCGCGCCTCGGGGCTAACATGGAAGGACGATTTCGTCGTCGGCTACAGCCCCGAGCGGATCAACCCGGGCGACCGCGAGCATACCGTCGATCGCATCATCAAGGTCGTTGCGGGCGACAGCGCCGAGACCACCGCGCGCGTCGCGGCACTCTATGAGCGCGTCACCACCGGGGGCACCTTCCGCGCCGCCTCGATCAAGGCCGCCGAGGGCGCCAAGGCGATCGAGAATGCGCAGCGCGACGTCAACATCGCCTTCATGAACGAGGTGACGCGGATCTTCCAGAAACTCGACGTGTCGATCTGGGACGTGCTCGACGCGGCGAAGACCAAATGGAATTTCCTGCCGTTCACCCCCGGCCTCGTCGGCGGGCACTGCATCGGCGTCGATCCCTATTATCTCTCGCACCGCGCGATCGAGCTCGGCCATCTGCCCGAGGTCATCCCCGCAGCGCGGTCAGTCAACGACGACATGGCGCGCTGGATCGCGGACACGCTGCATCTGACGCTCAAGCGCCGCTCGCTGCGTATCCTGATCCTGGGCGTCACCTTCAAGGAGGACGTCCCAGACCTGCGCAACTCGAAGGTCGGCGACATCGTCAAGCGCTTCTGGTTTCACGGCCACTCGGTGACCGTTCACGATCCCCTCGCCGACGCCGCCGAGGCCGAGCGCGACTATGGTGTCCATCTCGACGCGGAAGCGCTCGATCGCCGCTACGACCTCGTCGTCTCCGCGGTGTCGCACGCCTATTACCGCGAGATGGACGATGCGACGCTGGCCGGCCTGGTCGAGGACGACGGGTTGTTCGCCGACGTCAAAGGCGTCTTCCGTGGGCGCGACTTCGGGCGAAAAACCTGGACGTTGTAAACGTCAGGACGCCCTGCCGCACGGAAATAGCTGTAGTCCTGAGCCTGTCGAAGAGGCGTCCTCGTCCTTGGCTGGAAGAAAGATGCCTCTTCGACGGATCGGCGCGGGGCGGGTATACCGCCGTCAAACCTCAGCGATAGTGGCGGCCATAGTAACCGCGCCGATAGCTGCTGTGGCGGTAATGATGACGATGGCCGTGGTGCAGCGTGTTGAACAGGCCACCACCGGCCGCACCGACCAACGCACCCGTGCCGATGCCCAGCCCCGGGATCAGCGCACCCGCGACCGCACCGCCCGCCGCGCCGATACCCGCGCCGCGCAGGATGTGACCTGCACTCTGCGCCTGCGCCGGCGCTGCTGCGATACCCGCCGACATCGTCGCGATGCCCGCCACCAAAATCATCTTGTTCATCGTCTCACTCCCTGGATAGGCTGAACCGGCAAGCGCCGGATCGCGATCGGGAGACCAACCCGACCGTTCGCTCGATCTAGTCTGCGGGGCGTGAGGCGATACTGAACGCGATCGATAGCTGAGGTTCAGTTTGGCAGGCGGTCAGCCGGCAGCGAGACGTTCCTCGAGCGCGCTTTGTTCGTGGAGGATGGCCGAGGGAAGCCGTTCGCCGAGCTTTGCGAGATCGCGCGCCGCGAGCGCGGCTTCTTCGGTCCATACCGCGCGATCTACCGTCAGCAACTCCTCGAGCTTCGCACCATCGAGGCCAAGTCCGCCAAGATCGAGCGACGCGGCGGTCGGCACGCGACCGATCGGCGTGTCGCTCGCCTCTGCGCGGCCTTCGAGGCGCTCGACGATCCATTTGAGCACGCGGCTATTCTCGCCGTAGCCCGGCCACAGGAACTTGCCGTCGGCACCCTTGCGGAACCAGTTGACCAGATAGATGCGCGGTAGCTGCGCCGGATCGGACGCGGCCTGCTTGCCGACGCGGAGCCAGTGGCCGAGATAATCCGCCATGTTGTAGCCGCAGAAAGGCAGCATCGCGAAGGGATCGCGGCGCAATTCACCGACCTTGCCTTCGGCGGCCGCCGTGCCCTCGGAGGCGATGTTGGCGGCGAGATAGACGCCCTGCTGCCAGTCATAGGCCTCGGTGACCAGCGGCACCGCGGTCGAGCGGCGTCCCCCGAACAGCATCGCCGAAATCGGCACGCCGGCAGGGTCCGCCCACTCGTCGGCGATCGACGGGCATTGGTCGGCCGGCGCGGTGAAGCGCGCGTTGGGGTGCGCGGCGGGCTTGCCCGAGGCGGGATCCCAGCGGTTGCCCTGCCAGTCGGTCATGCCCTCCGGCGGGGTATCGGTCATGCCTTCCCACCACACGTCGCCGTCGTCGGTGAGCGCGGTGTTGGTGAAGATGCAATTGGCGGTCAGCGTCGCGATCGCGTTGCGATTGGTCTTGTCGCCCGTGCCGGGGGCGACGCCGAAGAAGCCGGCTTCCGGGTTCACCGCATAGATCCGCCCGTCCTTGCCGAAGCGCATCCAGGCGATGTCGTCGCCGATCGTCTCGGCCTTCCAGCCGGCAATGGTCGGCTCGAGCATCGCCATGTTGGTCTTGCCGCACGCGCTCGGGAAGGCGGCGGTGACGTAATGCACCTCGTTGGCGGGCGAAGTCAGCTTGAGGATCAGCATATGCTCGGCGAGCCAACCGCCGTCGCGCGCCATGACGCTCGCGATCCGCAGCGCGAAGCATTTCTTGCCCAGCAGCGCATTGCCGCCATAGCCCGAGCCATAGGACCATATCTCGCGCGTCTCGGGATAATGGACGATATATTTGTCGTCGTTGCACGGCCAGGCGACATCGGCCTGGCCATCGGCCAGCGGCATGCCGACGGTGTGGATGCACTTCACGAAGAAACCGTCGTCGCCGAGCATGTCGAGCGCCTGCGCGCCCATCCGCGTCATGATCTTCATCGAGACGACGACATAGGGGCTGTCGGTCAGCTCGACGCCGATCGCGCTCTTGTCCGACCCGATCGGCCCCATGCAATAGGGCACGACATACATCGTGCGGCCCGCCATGCAGCCATCGAACAACGGCTCGAGCGTCGCGCGCATCTCGGCGGGGTCGCGCCAATTGTTGGTCGTGCCGGCGTCGACCTCCTCCTCCGAGCAGATGAAGGTGCGGCTCTCGACACGCGCGACATCGCGCGGATCTGAGCGCGCGTAGAAGCTGTTGGGGCGCTTGGCGGGGTCGAGCTGCGTCAGCGTGCCCGACGCGACCATTTGTGTCGTAAGCTCGTCCCACTCGGCCTGCGTGCCGTCGCACCAGCGGATTGCGGCGGGCTTGGCCAGCGCCGCGACCTCCTCGACCCAGGCGAGCAGCGCCTGATGGCGCGTCGGCGCTGCGGCCTCGCTCGAAAGCTGCGGATCGATTGCCAGCGTGGCCATATCAGTCTCTCCAACTCGGCCGATCCGCCCGCCTGTTTCGGCGTGCGGCAGCGTCATTCCTGCGATCGCGGGCGATCAATGGACGAGACCTAGCGGGCTATCCGCGCCAGCGGGAGGCTGACAACGCTATCCATCCGGCGCGATGCGGGAATTTCGCGGTGGGATGCCCGCGGCTTGTGTCAGCGCGAGACCATCATGGCGGGCATGGCCCAGAGGGCCGCCGCCCCTGCCCAGCCCGGGCGCGCGCTCGATCGACGCGCGGACGAACCGGCGCGCCGTCGCGATCGCGTCTTCAATCGGATCGCCGCGCGCGAGGCCCAAGGCGATCGCGCTGGCGAGCGTACATCCGGTGCCATGCGTATGGACCGTCTCGATCCGCGCGTCGCACCAGGCGTGCGCAGTGCCATCGGCATGGACTAGGCGGTCGACGAGCATCGCGTCCGCACCGTGCCCGCCCTTTACCAGAACGCTCGAGCCGATGCGTCGCGCCAGCACCTCGGCGCCATCCGGCGACAGGATGGCGAGTTCGGGCAGATTGGGGGTGACGAGCGTGGCGAGCCGCATCAGCCGTTCGAACGCCGCGATCGTCGCGGCATCCGCCAGCGTCGCGCCACTGGTCGCGACCATCACCGGATCGAGGACGATGGGGACGCGTACGTCGTCGCGCGACAGGCGATCCGCCACCGCGTTCGCGACCGCCGCCGAACCCAGCATCCCGATCTTGATCGCATCCGCCCCGATATCGGACAGCACCGCATCGATCTGCGCGATCACCAGCACGGGATCGAGCACCAGCACGTCGGTGACGCCCACCGTGTTCTGCGCGGTGATCGCGGTGATCGCGGTCGTGGCATAACCGCCGAGCGCCATCACCGTCTTGAGGTCCGCCTGGATGCCGGCCCCGCCGCCCGAATCCGAGCCGGCGATCATGAGTATGCGGGGCACCCGCTGGATCGTCACGCCGACCGTCGCACCGCCTCGCACACCTCCTCGACGACCTGCGACACCAGCTGCAGATCCTCCCCTTCCGCCATCACGCGGATCAGCGGCTCGGTGCCCGACTTGCGGATCACCAGTCGTCCGGTGCCCGCGAGCTGCGCCTCGGCGGTGGCGATCGCTTGCTTGACGCCTTCGGTCTCGAGCGGGGCGCCCGCCTTGAAGCGGACGTTCTGCAGCTTTTGGGGAAGCGGCTCGAAGCACCGCAGCAGCTCGGAGGCAGGCTTGCGGCTGACCACCAGTTCGGCGAGCACCTGCAGCGCCGCCATCAGCCCGTCGCCAGTCGTCGCATAGTCCGACAGGATGAGATGGCCCGATTGTTCGCCGCCGACATTGAAGCCGTCGCGGCGCATCGCCTCGAGCACATAGCGATCGCCGACCGCGGTGCGGGCCAGTGTCAGCCCGGCCTTCTCGAGATAGCGCTCCAGGCCGAGATTGGACATCACCGTCGCGACGATGCCGCCGCCCTTGAGCAGCCCGCGGCGCTGCCAGCTGGTCGCGATCAGCGCCATGATCTGGTCGCCGTCGACGATCCGGCCGCGCTCGTCGACGATGATCAGCCGGTCCGCGTCGCCGTCGAGCGCGATGCCGATGTCGGCGCGGGTCTCCAGCACCTTCCTCTGCAGCGCTTCGGGCGCGGTCGAGCCGACGCCGTCGTTGACGTTGGTGCCGTCGGGCTTGTCGCCGATTGTGATGAGGTCGGCGCCGAGTTCCCACAGCGCCATGGGGGCCACGACATAGGCCGCACCATGCGCGCAATCGACGACGATGCGCAGCCCGTCGAGCCGCAGCGCCTCGGGAAAGCTCGATTTGACCGCGTGGATGTAGCGCCCGCGCGCGTCCTCGATCCGCTGCGCGCGGCCGATGCTCTCGGCGGGCGCGAGCCTTGGGGGCAACTCGAGCATCGCCTCGATCGCCGTCTCGTCCGTATCCGAAAGCTTGTAGCCGTCGGGGCCGAACAGCTTGATGCCATTGTCCTGATAGGGATTGTGGCTGGCCGAGATCATCACACCTATGTCGGCGCGCATCGCCTTGGTGAGCAGCGCGACCGCGGGCGTCGGCAGCGGCCCCACCTGGATCACGTCCATCCCCACCGACGTGAAACCCGCGACGAGCGCCGATTCCATCATATAGCCCGACAGCCGCGTGTCCTTACCGATCACGACGCGGTGCCGGTGATCGCCGCGCAGGAAGTGCGCACCGGCAGCCTGTCCCACGCGCATCGCGAGCTCCGCCGTCATCGGCGCCTCGTTAGTCCGCCCGCGAATCCCGTCCGTCCCGAAAAACTTGCGCGCCATGAATGCTCCTTCGTTGGCCGTCTCTTACGCCTGTCGTCGGGTCGACCGCCAGCCCGCGATCGTTGCGGCGTTGCCCCGGACACGGTAGCGCGTCGTCATGACCGCGCCCGAAATCCTGCCCGTCGACGAGATCGCAATCCAACGCGCGGCCACGCTGATCCGTGCCGGCCGGTGTGTCGCGGTGCCTACCGAGACGGTCTATGGCCTCGCCGCGGACGCGACCTCGGGCGAGGCGGTCGCGCGGATCTACGCCACCAAGGGGCGGCCGGCGTTCAACCCGCTGATCGTCCATGTCGGCAGTATCGCGCAGGCTGCAGAACTGGCGGTGTTCCCACACGTGGCGGAGCGTCTCGCCGAGGCCTTCTGGCCAGGGCCGCTGACGATGGTGCTACCGGCTCGCCCCGCTTCTCCGATCGCAGCGCTGGCCACCGCCGGGCTCGCGACAATCGCGATCCGCCTGCCCGCGCACTCCGCTATGCGCGCGCTGATCGCTGCCTCGGGCCGGCCACTCGCGGCGCCGTCGGCCAATGCGAGCGGCAGGATCAGCGCGGCTACCGCGGCGCATGTCGCAGCCTCACTTGGTGACCGCGTGCCATTGATCCTCGACGGTGGTCCTACGCAACATGGCATCGAATCGACGATCGTCGCGATTGATCGCGACCAGTTGCGGCTTTTGCGACCAGGCCCGATCGATGCCGCAGCACTGACGGCTGCGACAGGGCTGCCTGTGGTCGAGATGGCGGGCGCCATTGAGGCGCCCGGCCAGATGTCGAGTCACTACGCAACTTCCAAGCTGCTGCGCCTCGAAGCGCGGGCACGACGCGACAGCGAATGGCTGATCGGCTTCGGTGATGTCAGGGGCGACGATACGTTATCGGCATCGGGTGATTTAGTGGAGGCAGCGGCGCGGTTGT
>Ga0302314_10002494_pt1 | contig 34056 bp, 25 predicted proteins | sample III_Palsa_N2_3_FD_200533 | JGI IMG/M metagenome (GOLD analysis project Ga0302314, IMG submission 200533) | Peat permafrost microbial communities from Stordalen Mire near Abisko, Sweden - III_Palsa_N2_3 | ecosystem: Environmental > Terrestrial > Soil > Palsa > Peat permafrost | place: Sweden...
GAAATTCTGCAAGCCCAATATTGCCGTCCGGCTGTTGGTCGGCGTGGCGGGCACCATGAGTTCGCTAGTACCGCTGCCCGTCATATAATTGGGGTCGACGAACCAGCCACCGTGGTGCCAGTGCTTGGCGATCTGGTCGGCACCAATCTGCTCGATTGGAACGTTCCGTCCGATGACGACCGGGCCGGGTTCGCCGGCAAGATCGCCCACGATCTCACATGAAAGGCCCACCCGCGCGAACGCGGCCGCCAGGAATTCGGCCGACCAGCCGCTTTCCAACCAACCGAACTTGTGAATGCAATACACCGACAGCGGGTCCAACCGCAGTCCCCAGTGCTTCCACCAGATGGCGTTGATCGGTTCACCGGCGAGAACGATGCATCCTTTGGGCGCGAGATGCCGTGCCATCCTTTCCAGCACGGTCCAAGGCCGCAACGCATGGTGGAAACACTCGTAAAACAGGATCATTGCGTAGCGATCGTCGCTCTCGAATGTATCGAAAGTACCGGTCCTCGCTGAAATACGATTGCCGGACGCCGCCGCACGTCGGCTCACGAGTTCAACGAAATCGGGGTTGACGTCGATCGCGGTCACCTCGACGCCGCAATAGGCCGCGACTTCGGAAGAAAGGCCCCACCCGCAGCCCATGTCCAGGAATCGGCTTCCCCGCGGTGGCGCCCCGAGCCGGATGGCGTGCGACAGGCGTTCAACATGCAACGCAAGGCCGCCGGGAAAGCCATGGTCATAGGGATTGACCGCAGCGACGTGCTTGTCGACGTCGAGGCTGGTATGTTCGTTGCTGGTCTGATCGAACTCGCGTGCCGACATCTCGCGATAGAGCGCGATCTGCTGATCGACATAGGCATCACTAAACGGATCGAGCGACTGATCGACGACTATGTCTGGCTGGTACTCGATCCCGGCCCAATAGCGTTCGCATGCCGGATTTCCGGGGCCTCCCAGCCGATCGCTCTGTGCGACAAATTCAGGCAGGTCCCTCGTTCTCATAGCCATCCTAATCACGTCTCCGGGTGGTTGCCGACGAAGGCATTCGTTGAGCGCACAGATGCGCATCGCAATGCCCTCGGCCTTCTCATTTTCGGGGCGCGCGGTCCAGCCCCCAGCCTGCCGGCTCGGTATCGGCTGCGCTTGAACATGATGAGACATGCCTTGCCACCGATGTGTACTGGTCGCGATGCGTCCGCCCTGACGGACGGGGAGGGGGGCGCGGGCAGATATCGGTGAACATGGGTAAGCACTGGCATTGCCCTTATGGCCGGTTTGGCCGACCATGAGCGGGACGTGAGACAAGACATGCAGCAGATCCGTATCGCTCTTCGCGCCATTCCGATATGCGTGGCGTTTCTCTTAGCGATGCTCGTCGTAAGTTCGGCGCCGAGCAAGATAGCGCCGCCGACGACGGTGACGCCGGCCGCGTGCAACAGCGTCGCCTTCCGTCAGATCCCGGATCGTCATGAATTGATGATCGGACGGCATCTACTTAACGCCGGGCCGAGCGACTGCAGCGGCTCGCGCTTCACGCTCGCGCTGTATGCGATCGATTGGGTGACCGGCCATATCGTGCATGTTCGCGACCTCGTCTCGCTCCCTGTCAGGACGGTGGAGGGCGGTATGATCTCTACCGCCTACGACCCATCTGTGATCCGGTTCGGAGGCTCGCTGTGGGCCGCGTTCGAGTGTTCCGGAACGGGTCCGTCTCTCGATGGTGTCGCATCATCATGCATCGCGAGGCTCGATCCAAATACGTATCGCGTCGATCCGTCCACACTCCACGTTATCGTCGCAGGTAAGCGCGGATCGGGAACAGCCGAAGGCCTTTCGGCGAGCGTTCCGAAGCTTTTTGTGTATCGGGGACGTCCCTATCTTTACTGGTCGATGGTTCAACTTGCCGCCAGCCCGACGGCGCAGTATTTCGGCCCGATAGTGACGCGCGGTGCGGAATTGGTGCACGATCGCGAGCCGTCCGGCTCTCTCTGGGTGTCTGGATCGATCGGTAGGTCGCTATCAACAAACGATCCTGTGCTGAGTGTCGAGGTGCTAGGAGTTGTCCCCAGTAACCCGCTGCTCAATGGCGTGGCCGATAGTTTCGACGTAAGGCCGACCGGCGGGCGACTGTTGCTCACCGTCGGGGTCGGTGGGCAGGCCTGTACGACTCCGATCAGCGTTGCCTATGGTTGCTACCGATTCCAGATCCGCGTCGCTGACAAGCCGCTTGGCTATCGCATCTATAACGAGTTGCTGGTTGATCCGCGGATGCTGCCGGCCAACCCGACGGAATACTCCATCTTCGTCGATACCGCGCCGGATAGTCACGTCCGCCTTCTGGGCCGTTACTTCGTGCCAAACACAACCGGATCGGCGAAACCAAATCACAGCTACGGCGACGGTATGAGCTACTATGACATCGGCGCGCCATCCGCGCTCCGGTTCCTTGCGAACGATCCTACGCCGCGCCCGTCTCCGATCGATGCCGTACAAAGTCTCACCCCGGAGTTTGACAGCCTGAAACGCTTTATGCCGGGGTGCAACGCAGGCGATCCGATCCCGGGTCCCGGCGAGACGTCCTGCCTCGCAGCGACCGCACGCTATTGCGCAAGTCAGGGCTATAATGCAGGTGGACTACTCCTGGATTACATAGGTTCGCACGCTGGTGTCGTCTGTGTCGGTATCGGCGGCCAGAGGCTTTCGGTCGAGGTGTCGCGTCTGACAGCAATTGATCATCGCTGCGGTGTCGGTAATCCGGTCAGCGAGGCATGTTCGGGTGCGATCAACGATTATTGCGTCTCTCAGGGCTTTGCAGGCGGTTTCGGCCCTGCCGAGCGCGAAAACGCCACGATGCTCGTGACCTGCATGTCATCGAAGATCGCGACCCTCGTCTCGACGACCTTCGGCGAGCTGCAGCAGCATCAAGCAGGTTGTCGCGAAGACGGTTGGACGTCTTCAAGCGCTTGCCTTTCCGCCGTGGCAAGCGTTTGTCGCGCTTCTGGATACGAAGCCGGTTTTGGTATCGTTCGTCGGATGGCCGCGGTTGCCGTCATTGGCTGCCTTAGAAAAGGCGTTGAAGCATAGTCGGCCTCGGACGGGGCTCATGGCGTTCAATTCATGTCAACGGTCTTGGCATTTCTAGTCTCGCCTTATTCATAATCTGGCCTCTGACCAATTAAATGGATCGCGGGGATGATGACCGGTCGGGCCAATGGCGGCGCAGGGAGGTTCGTCATTGCATGATTTGATTGCCCGCGCCTCGGCGAGACGGAAGACGCCGCGCGCGAAATTAGGAAACAAGTGTCAAACTGCCTATGGAGGACGCATGCTCGCCGGAAGGATTTGATATGGTTCCCGAAATGCCGGTAGCTCATGCTTGGCCACCCGAGCATCTTCGCTTAGCGGTAACCGCAGCCGGTGTCGCATTGTGGGCCTGGAACGTCGATACCGACCTTTTCACGATGGACGAACGCGGCTTCGAATTGTGGGGCCTGCCGTGGCGTGATGCCGTCACGTTCGAGGAGCTCTCGGCGCATATCCATCCCGCGGATCGGGATCGCGTCCGGTTGGCCTTCGCCGCGACGCGTGCGGTGCTTGGACCCTATGAGACCGATTTCCGGATCTTGATCGGCGAAGAGGTTCGGTGGGTGTCGGCGCGCGGCCAGGGCGAGGATGTCGGGATCGTCGGCCGGACTATGTTCGGCATCTTTCTCGACGTGACGGGTCGCAAGCACGCCGAGGAGGGCAATGAATTGCTCGCCGGCGAAATGAGCCACCGGGTAAAAAACCTGCTGACGATCGCCGCGGGGCTGACCGCCATCTCGTCCCGTTCGGCCGCAAGCATCGAAGATATGGCGCATGAACTGACCGAGCGGCTGACCGCACTCGGCCGGGCCCACGATCTCGTAAGGCCGCTGCCGAATGGGCAGGGCGACGCGGCTCTTTTGGGTGACCTTCTGTCGGTGCTGCTTGCGCCCTACGACGATATGGGCGCGTTCAAGGGCCGTATTCGCGTCGCGGTCGAACGCATGGGCGTCGGCGAAGGCGCGGCGACGGGACTGGCGCTGGTCGTCCACGAACTGGCGACCAACTCGATGAAATATGGTGCGTTGTCGGTGCCGACCGGCACGCTCGATCTTTCCAGCATCAGCGATGGCGACGCGATCATCCTCACGTGGCTGGAAAGGGGCGGGCCGGTCGTGACCGCACCCGATGGCGCCGGCGGATTTGGGAGCAAGCTCGTGCGGCGCAGCGTCGGGAGCCAGCTGGGCGGCTCGATCAATTATGAATGGTCGGAAGGCGGACTGATCGTCACGCTCCGCATGGATCGCAGTCGCCTGTCGTCCTAGAGCGGAACGGCCCGACTGGACGTGGCTGGGAAGACCGTCTCGGACGATATGCGCGCATGACGTTTCGTGATGCGCCTCTAGCCTTTGCGATCGCGCTATTTTCTTCCCGCTGATTGGCCGCCCGGCTAGAGTGCCGCGATGAGTGAGATAAAGGCCGTTCCCTTGAAGGATGTCGCGACACTCGCCGAGCCCGAGCGGCTTCAGTTGCTGCTGGATGCCGTCAAGGACTACGCCATCTATCTGCTCGACCGGAACGGCAACGTCAGCAGCTGGAACACGGGCGCCGAGCGCTTCAAGGGCTATACCGCCGCCGAGATCATCGGGCAGCATTTCTCGCGCTTCTACACCGATCGGGATCGCGCGGCCGGCGTGCCGGAAAGGGCGTTTCGCCTCGCGTCGGAAGAGGGGACGTTCGAGGCGGAGGGCTGGCGCGTCCGCAAGGACGGCACCCACTTCTGGACGAGCGTCGTCATCGATCCGGTCCGCGACACGGATGGTTCGGTCATCGGCTTCGCCAAGGTCACACGCGACATCAGCCACAGGCGGGAGGCCGAGGCGAAGCTGCGCGAAAGCGAGCAACGCTTCCGCATGCTGGTCCAGGGCGTGCGCGATTATGCGATCTACATGCTCACGCCCGACGGCATCGTCAGTAACTGGAACGCGGGTGCCGAGGCGATCAAGGGCTATACCGAGCAGGAGATCGTCGGCCAGCATTTCTCCCGGTTCTACACCGAAGCCGATCGGGCCGCGGGCGAGCCGGTCCGTGCCTTGGCGATCGCGGTGCGGGACGGGAAATACGAGAATGAAGCGCTGCGGGTCCGAAAGGACGGTACGCTGTTCTGGGCGAACGTGCTGATCGACCCGATCTACGACGAGGCGGGTGCGCTGACCGGTTTCGCCAAGATCACGCGGGACGTGACCGAGCGGCGTCATGCCCAGCAACAGATCGACACCGCCAAGGAGGCACTGGCGCAAAGCCAGAAGCTCGAGGCGATCGGACGGCTGACCGGCGGCGTCGCCCACGATTTCAACAACCTGCTCACGGTGATCCGGGGATCGGCCGAGCTGCTTCAGCGGCCGGGTCTGACGGACGAGAAGCGGCAACGCTACCTCGCGGCGATTTCCGAAACCGCGGATCGTGCCGCGGTGCTGACCGGGCAGCTGCTCGCCTTTGCCCGACAGCAGCCGCTTCGACCCCAGATCTTCGATGTCGCGCTTCGCCTCGATGGCATGGAGCATATTATCACGACCACGATCGGCGCGCCGATCGCCTATCATGTCGAGGTCGGAGCCGATGCGGGATCGATCGAGGCGGATCCCAGCCAGTTCGAAACCGCGATCCTCAACATGGTGGTCAACGCGCGCGATGCGATGCCCGCCGGCGGCGCGCTGACGATCGGCATCGAGCGGGTTTCGCGAAAGCCGGCGATCCGGCACCACGCCGAGGCGGACGGCGAATATGTCCGCGTGTGGGTGCGCGACACGGGAACGGGTATCGAAGCCGACAAGCTTCCCCGTATCTTCGAGCCCTTCTTCACGACCAAAGAGGTCAACAAGGGCACGGGACTCGGCCTCAGCCAGGTCTACGGCTTCGCCAAGCAATCGGGTGGCGACATCGCCGTCGAGAGTGATCCCGGCGACGGCGCGACCTTCAGCCTCTACCTGCCGCGTGCGGGCGAGGGCGCGGAGGAAACGATACGTCCGCGGCAGGCGATCCACACCGGCTCCGTCCTCCACGAACGGCGCATCCTGCTCGTCGAGGACAACGAGAGGGTGGGGCGGTTCGCGCTCAGCGCGCTGACCGAACTCGGCCAGAATGTGGTGTGGGCGCATCATGCCGTGGCGGCGCTCGAACAGCTCGAACGCGGCGCGGAATTCGACTTGGTGTTCTCCGACGTCGTCATGCCGGGAATGAGCGGGATCGAACTCGCGCGGATCATAGGCGCGAAGTGGCCATCGCTCGCGGTCGTCCTGACCAGCGGCTACAGCCACGCGCTCGCGGAGGCGGGGGGCACCGAGTTCGACTTCGTCGCCAAGCCCTATTCGATGGAAAGTCTCGCGGCCCTGCTATCCTGACGCGGGGTGGTCGCCTGTTCGGCTAGGCTCGCGGAGTTGCGCTCATCCCGCGTGATCGGCCTCCGAAGCCGCATGTCCATTCACCGTCGGAACCGCGTGGGATTGCTCGTCCGCGATCCATCCGCCGGCCGTCGCGACATAAAGCCGGGCGACATTGAGATATTGACGGGAGCGCGCCATCACGAGGTCCGCGCTCGCGCGCTGGTAGAGACGCTCCGAATCGAGCACCTGCAGGATCCCGCTGTTGCCGACCTCGAAACTGCGTCGCGACAGCCGCAGCGATCGTTGTGCCACGACCTCCGCGTCATTCTGCAGGACGACGGCGCGCGCGTCGGTTTGCAGGGCACTCAGCAGATCGGCGACCTGCCCGAAGGCCGACAGCACGGTCTGGCGATAGGTGGCGTCCGACGCCTTGGCACGATCGATCGCCGCAGCCCTCTCCGCCTTGAGCGTCCCGCCGTGGAAGATCGGCGCCGCGAGCCCGGCGAAAATGTCGTACCCCCGGAACGCGTTCTTCAGGACATTGTCGACCGAGGGCGACCCCTGCGTCAGCGTGGCGCCCAGCGTGATGTCAGGATACATTCGGGCCGTCGCGACGCCGATCGCGGCCGTGCTCGCGTGCAGATCCGCCTCCGCCTGGAGGATGTCGGGCCGCTTGTGGACGAGTGCCGACGGCAGCGTGACGGGAACTTCGCTCGGCAGCCGGAAGCTGGCGAGATCGAAGTCGGTCGGCCCCAGATCGGCGGGCGCGACGCCGACGAGCGTGGCGAGCAGGTGCCGCGCCTCGGCAAGCTGCTGGTCGAGCGCCGGGAGCAAGCCGCGGTCGGCGGTATATTGGCTCTGCACATTGAGAACCTCGACGAGCGTGCCTTCGCCGGCGGTCTGGCGCTTCTGCGTGAGATCGAGGTTGCGCAGGTCATCGTCGAGGATCGTCTGCTGGACGGCGATGTTCGCGCGGATCGCGGCGATGCTGAGCACCTGGTTGACGACCTGCCCGGCGAGCGTCAGGTGCGCGGCCTCGGTCTGCCGCTGCTGCGCCTCGGCCTGCGCCGCGACCTGCTCGACCTGCCGCCGCAATCCGCCGAACAGGTCGAGATCGTAGCTGATGCCGCCGCCGACCGAATAGAGGTGGAACGCGGGATTGCCCGATACGCCGAGCGCCGAACTGCTGAAGCCGAAGCCGGCGAGATTGACCTGCTGCTGATCGATACGCGCCGAGGCGTCGACCTGCGGAAGCTGTTGGCCGAGGATCGCGCGCACCTGCTCGCGCGAGGCGGATAGCGTCGCATTGCTCGCCGCGAGCGTCTGGTTGTGCGCCATCGCCCGATCGACCAGCTGATCCAGCTCCGCAGAGCCGAAAGCCTGCCACCAGGCGTGCTGCGGCCCCTCGCCGGGCATTGCCAGCGGCTGACCCGACACCGCCGGCGATTGTTCGGAGGACGGCACGTAGGTCGTCGCGGACGGCGCTGCGGGGCGCTTGAAATTGGGCCCGACGGTGCAGCCGGCAAGCGTCGCGGAGACGAGCAGAAGGGGGATCAGGCGCATGGGAACAATCGTCAATCCAGATGAAGGGGAACGTCGTCGCCACCTGTGACGACCTTGCTCGGTTTACGCAGCAGCAGGAGCAGCGGGATGACGGCGAGCGTCACGACGAACAGGAACCAGAAGGAGTCGATGTAGGAGACCATCGAGGCCTGTCGCGTGATCGACGCATTCATGCGCGCGACCATCACCGGCAGATCGAAATCGAACCCCGGGGAAGACTGCGCGAGCACCGGATTGTCCGGCCTTATGCCCTCGACGAGCCTTGAATGGACGGTCGCGCTGTTGCGGATCGTCATGACCTGAAGCACCGAGATGCCTATCGCCGACCCGATGTTGCGGATCAGCGTGAACATCGCGGCGCCTTCGTTGCGATAGCGTGTCGACAGCGTGCCGAAGGCGATCGTCGACAGCGGCACGAAGATCAGCCCGGTGCCCAGCCCCGACACGAAGCCCGACGTCACCATCAGATTCTCGCCCATGCCGAGCGAGAAGCCCGCCATCATGTACATCGACAAGGCGGCGAGCGCGAAGCCGATGAGGATCAGCAGCCGCGCGTCGAACCGCTTGATGAGGACGCCCGCGAGCGTCATCGAGATGAACGAGCCGAAGCCGCGCGGCGCGGTCACCAGCCCGGTCAGCACCACCGGATAGCCCATCAGATTCTCGAGCATCGGTGGCAGCAGCGCCAGCACCGAAAACACCAGTACGCCGAGCATGAAGCCGAAGACGCAGCCGAGCGTGAAATTGCGATCGGCGAACAGCCCGAGATCGATGAACGGTTTCTTCGCGGTCAGCGTGTGCGTGACGAAGAGATAGGCGAAGAGCAGCGTGCTCCCCGCCTCGATGCAGATCTCGGTCGAGCCGAACCAGTCCTTGGTCTGGCCGCGATCGAGCATCAGCTGCAGCGATCCGATGGCGAGCGCGAGCATCGCGAAGCCGAACAGATCGAGCTTGGTGCGTGCCGCCGCCTTCGTCTCGCTCAGGAACAGCGTCAGGCCGAAGAAGGCGATCGCGCCGATCGGCAGATTGATGAAGAACACCCAGCGCCAGCTGAAATCGTCGGTCAGCCAGCCACCCAGCGCGGGGCCGATGATCGGCCCGAGCACCGCACCCATCGCCCAGACCGACATCGCCGGGCCGTGTTTCTCGGGCGGGTTGATGTCGAGCAGGATCGCCTGGCTCATCGGCACCAGCGCGGCACCGAACACGCCCTGCAGCAGGCGGAAGCCGACGATCTCGCCAAGGCTCGAGGAAATGCCGCACAGTGCGGATGCGATCGTGAAGCCCACCACCGACCAGATCATCAGCCGCCTGCGGCCGAACCGTCCGGCGAACCAGCCCGTCAGCGGCGTGCAGATCGCGGCCGCGACGATGTAGGAGGTCAGCACCCAGCTGATCTCGTCCGCCGACGCGGAGACGCTGCCCTGGATGTGCGGCAGCGCGACGTTGGCGATCGTGGTGTCGAGCGTGTTCATGACGGTCGCCGCCATCACCGACACCGTCACCAGCCTGCGGATGCCCGGCGTGGGATAGACGGCTCCCGCCGCCTCCGCGCTCATCGCGCCGCGCCGGATGCGCTCCCGCCGAACAGGTGACGCTGGAAGCCGGTGTCGACCGTGGCGTCGACGCTGAGGCCGGCGTGGAGCGGCACGTCGGTGGGCGGATTGTCGATCTCGAACTCGACCGGCAGGCGCTGCACGACTTTGACCCAATTGCCGGTGGCGTTCTCGGGCGGCAGCAGCGCGAAGCTGTTGCCGGTGCCCGGGCTGAAGCTGCTCAGCCGGCCGGTGAGATGCAGGCTGGGGAAGGCATCGATCGTGAACGTCGCCCGCTGGCCGACGCGCATATGATCGAGCTGGTCTTCTTTGAAATTGGCCTCGACCCAGATGAGGACGCTAGCAAGCGAGAACACCGGGCGCGCCGCGGACACATAGTCGCCGACCTGAAGCTGGTTGACCTTGGTGACGATGCCGTCCTGCGCCGCGCGCACCACCGTATAGGCGAGATCGAGCCGTGCGCGGTCGAGCTTGGCCTGTGCGGCCTGGACGGCGGGTTGCCGCTCGATCGGCACCGAGACGCCGCCGGACAGCGTGGCGGCGACGCTCGCATTCTTCTGCTGGTTTGTGTGGATGCCCTGCTGCGCGGTCTGCTCGGCGAGCAGCGCCTGGTCATATTGCGCCCGCGACGAGATGCCCTCGGCGAGCAGGGCCTTCTGGCGCGCCGCTTCGCCCGTCGCATAGTCGAGCTGGCTCTGCGCGGCCTTCAATTGCGCCTGGCCCTGGCCGTAGTTCGCGCGCAGCGCCCCGACCTGCGAGCGCGCATCGGCGAGCGCGGCCTGCGCCTGATCGACCGCCGTCTGGAACGGCGCCGGATCGATCCGGAACAGTACCTGCCCCGCGCGCACGCGCTGGTTGTCATGTACCTCGACCGATACGACCGGCCCGCTGACATTGGCCGCCACCGACACGAGGCCGGTCTGGAAATAGGCGTTGTCGGTCGATTGATAGCGACCGCCATGCAGATAGATGGATAGCGCCACCAGGATCGCGACCACCACGCCCAGGATCAGCAACGGTGCGCGCATCCGCTGGCGCCGGGAGCGGCCTTCGACAGGATCGACGCCAGGATTTGCCAACGGCGCTCCCGTCACCAGATCCGGATCGGCCGCGACGGCATTCTCGAATTCTTCCGCCCGGTGATCCAACGTCATGTCGCCCGTCATTCATGCATTTCAGATAATCGCTTGCCCCCTAACGCAGTTGCAGCATAAATCGAATGATACCTCCTCACGAGTTATATGAATCTGAATCATGGCAGACATCGATTTCAATCTGCTCCGGGTGTTCGATGCGCTGATCGAACTACGCAGCGTGACGCGTGTTGCCGATCGCCTCGGCCTGACGCAGTCCGCTGTGAGCCACTCGCTGGGCAGGCTGCGCCGCATGCTCGACGACCCGCTCTTCGTGCGCGGGCCGCGGGGGCTGCAGGCGTCGACCCGCGCCGAACAGATCGCACCCCGCATCCGCGCAAGCCTCCAGGAGCTTCGCGATGCGCTCGCGCCGGACCATTTCGTCCCGTCGAGCGCCACCAAGACGTTCACGATCGCCGCCGGCGCCTATTTCTGCACGCTGATCATTCCCGCTCTGCTCGAACGGCTCCGTCGCGAGGCACCCGCCGTGACGCTGCGTGTCGTCCCGCTGATCGAAAACGGCACGACGATGCTGGACCGGGGACTGACCGACCTTGCGTTCGGTCCGGTGGAGACGATGCAGACCCGCTTCGTCGTCGAGCAGCTGTTCAGCGACGACATGGTCTGGATCGCGGCACCGTCAAACCCGCTCGCCGAACAAACGCCCGATCTGGCCACGATCATCCAGCATCCGCGCGTGAGAATGGCGACGAGCCGACCCTTCTCGGCGCCGCGACCGCTCGAAGAGGACCGGGTATCGACGACGGATCAGTTGATAGAATGGGATCCCTATCCCGCGGAGCTCGCGCCGGCCACCGTCTATGACTCGCTGACGGCGGCGATGATCGTCGCGCGGACCGATCTCGTCGCCTGCATACCCCGTCGCATCGCGGAGCGGGAAAGGCGGCGCGAGAACATCGTCATTCTGGAGCCGACGCATCCGGACGGGACGATCGCGGTCGCCATGATCTGGCATGCCCGCAACCGCTCCGATGCGGCGCATGGCTGGCTGCGGGCACTCGTATCGGACATCGTGAACCTCCCTGTCGAGACCGCGGATCGATGATCTGCCGTACGGGAGGGCGTAAGATCCGTCCGGCCCGCTACCGCCAGAAGCGCTTGACGTCGATCAGTCGCTCGTAGGCGTCCTCTGCCTTGGCAAGCAGCCGCGCCGGGTCGCCGCTCTTGCCCGCCGCGAGGATCGTGTCGGCATTGCCTATGCCGAGTTCGTCGAACAATGCACGACCGCTGGCGAGATCGTTGAGATGACCGAGCTGCGTCTGCAGCGCCTCGAGCGAGCCGAGGAAAGTCTCGCGACGACGCCCGGATTTCTTGCCCGGATACAGGGGGGCGAAGAATTCCGCGGCGTAACGCAGCTTCTTGCCGGCGATGCGGACGCGGTGGCGTGCCTCCTCGTCAAGCGCGGCGAGATGACGCCCGCGCCGCTTGACGCGGCGGCGCAGCGTGTCGAGCGTCGCCGCGGTAAAGTCGGTCGCCGGCAGCGTGCGGAGGCCGACATCGGCGTCGCGCCACGCCCCGATCGCGATCCACGCGACGAGATCGAGCATCAGCGACCGCACGCTGGACGATTCCAGCGCGGCGACCACCGCGTCGAACCGGCTGTCGCGTGCAACGCGAAGTCGGGCGAGCGCATCGGCATCGTTCAACTTGGCGATCATCACGTCGACGTCGCGCACCTGTCCGAGCAGGCCCGCGAGTGTGCGCAACTCTGCCTTGAAGCGATCGAGATCGGCACCGGCCAGCATCTCGCCGAAGATCGACAATGCGGATCGCAGCCGTCGCAACCCGACGCGCGCCTGATGAAGCGCTTCGGGCGCGGCGGTCTCGAGCAGCAGATCCTCGTTGAGCCTGAACTGGCGGAGGCATGCGCCCGCGATCGTCGCGAACAGCGTGGCGGTGTCGACGTCGCGCGCCAGTCGGATCGGGTCGGCCTTCACCGACGCTCCCGCATCGCCGGCGAGCAGCGCATAGCCGCGCTGCGACTTGGTCATGATCCCCAATCTGAGCGGAATGCGCGCGGCGATCGTCGCGGCGAGCGTGAACAGGTCCGCGCGGTCGCCGTCGAGCAGCTCGAGTTCGATCTCGCACACCGGCGACGTGCGGCCGTCGGCGCATACATGGCCCTGGTCGGCGACCAGTTCGATCCGGCTGGCGCCATCGGTATGGACGATGCTCGTGCGGTTGATTGCGACGGTGAACACCGGTTGCGGCCGTTCGCCGTCAGCGAGCGCGTCACCGATCACCGCCGCGATGTCGTCGAGCTCGGGTTCGTCGCCGGCGACCTCGCGCTCCCACTCGCCGCGCGCGAACAGGCTGGCGGCGTTGCCGCCTTCGGTCTTGATCGTCTGGATGCGACGATCGCCGGTGCGGCGGATGCGGAGCGACAGCCCCGCCTTGCGCAGCGCATGCGTCGGCGTATCGAAATAGTTTGAAAGCTGGTCGCGCGACGTTGCGTCGCCACTCGTCATCAGCGGATCGGCGAGCAGCGTCGCGATCGCCAGCGGATCGGTCTGGAGCTTGAGCTCGATCTCGTTCTTGCCGTCCATGTCGTCAGTGTAGCGGGACGCCGTGCGTGCGGCTAGCGCGGCATGTCACCGCACGCCGGCAAGCGATCGCCGGAAAGCGACGTGAGACGTACGCGACGTCGGCGCGGTCACGATCCGACGTGTCGGTCCGTTCCGTTGTTCAGATAGTCGCAGATGGCGGCCCATTCTTGGCGCATGCCTTTGTCGGCCGCGCCGAGCTGGCGCACCGCAAAGGCCATCGCGGCGTCGCCATAGGTCGCGCGCAGCGCATCCGCGATGATCGAGATGCGGCTGTCGTCCGCAGTGCTGGTATCCTGCAATCCCATGGCGTCGATATTCCCGAGAACGCAGGCTCGGCCCCTCGAGCCTGTGGGCAATCGTAAAATTAACCTAAAGCAAGACGGGTGTCGAGAGCGTACGCCAGGCCGATCGGCGTGATGATGCCACGGTTCAGCGTTGATATGCTTTCGGCAGGCTGCCTTCGGTGGGCGTTATGTAGCGGTCGCGCAGCTCGGTCTGGCGGGTGCGCATCGGTTGCGGCCTTCCGTCGATGTAGACCGCGACCGGCGCCGAGGCGAGTTCGAGCGGATCGCCGTCCCACACCACCACGTCAGCACGGCGGCCGGGGCGCAGCGATCCGATCTCGCCGTCCATGCCGAGCGCGCGCGCCGGGCCCGAGGTGATCGTCGCGAAGGCGTGACCCCAGTCGAGCCCGGTCGCGCCCGGCACCTTGGCGATCGCCACCAGATTGCCCGCGAACTGGGTGAGGTCGTGCTGCTGCGGCGAGTCGGTCGCATCCACGGTCGAGATCGCGACGGGGATGCCTGCCTGTTCCATCCGGCCGACGTTCGATTCGGTCGCGGCGACGCGCTCGAACTGCTCGGGCAGGTCGGCGAGTGCGGCGGCGATCACGGGGACGTGCGCGGCGGCGATCTGGCGCGCGACCATCCAGCCCTCGCTCGCGCCGACCAGCACCAGCTTTAGCTGCGGATAATCGTGCGTCAGCGCCAGCACCGACAGGATGTCGCTCGCGCGCTCGACATGGACGAGCAGCGGCATCCGCCCGTCGATCACGAGCAATAGCGCCGCCGCATCGCCGCGTTTGATCAGTGATCCGCGCTCGCGGCCGCCGAAGCCCGCGGGATTGCGGCGATAATCCTGCGCTTCGGCGAGCGCGTCGCGAAACATGGCGTAGGCCGCCGGCCGGCTGCCGCCCGCCGTGCTGCCGCCGTCCTCGCCGAGCTCGACATATTGGAAGGCGCGCGCGCGGCTGACCGGCGGGTCGCCCAGGCCGAGCGTGATGACCGCGCCTTGCCCCGCGAAGATCGATCCGCCGGTGCCGGGCGAGACGAGCGCGCTGGTGATGCCGCTCGCACGCTCGATCCCGATGATGACGCCGTCGGGATTGATCGCGGTCGAGACGTCGATCGCGGCGGCGAACGGCGATTTCTCGGCGCTGGTGTCGTTGCTCTCCTCGATCCCATTGGAATCGGCCAGGCCGAGGTTGGTGAGCCCTGCGACGAGGCCGGGTGAGACCCATCTGCCGCGCGCGTCGATCATGGTCGCGCCGGCGGGAACGGCCACCCCGGCCCCCGCCGCGACGATCCGTCCGTCGCGGAACACGACGGTGCCATCGGGGATCGGCGCGCTGCCGTCGCCGATCGCGACGGTGCCACCGACGAAGGCGACGGTCTGCGCCGACAGCGGCGTGGCGACCAGCGCGACCGCCAGAGCCAAGGGAGCGAGCAGCGCGGCCTTCACTTGACGTCTCCCGTGCCGGGCTGGCCGAGCTCGAAATCCGATACCGGTCTCAGCTTGGGATCGTTTTCGTCGTAGAGCAGCGCGCCGTCGATCCACACCTTGTCCGGGCGCGTGTAGACGCTCAGCGGATTGCCGTTCCACAGCACGAGGTCGGCCATCTTGCCGGGCTTGAGGCTGCCGGTCTTGTCGGCGATGCCGAGCGCCTTCGCGGGGTTGTAGGACAACCACTCCCACGCCACCGCATCGGGGATATCGATCCCCGCGCGGCGACCCGCGGCCTGCGCCTTGGCGACCTCCTGATTGAGCCGCTGGATGCCGTTCTGGTCGTCCGAATGGATCATCCCGCAGGCACCCGCCTTCTGGATCAGCGCGAGGTTCTCTGGGATGCCGTCGTAGCTTTCCATCTTGAAGCCGAACCAGTCGGCCCAGACCGCCGCGCAGATGTCGTTCTGCTTGAGATAGTCGGTGATCTTATAGGCCTCGACCGCATGGTGGAAGGCCGCGACGTGATAGCCGAACTCCTTCGACATATCGATCACATTGGCCATCTCGTCGGCGCGGTAGCAATGGTTGTGGACGAGGATCTCGCCGTCGAGCACGCCGCGCAGCGTATCCATCGAAAGATCGCGGGCAGGGGGCTCGCCGCCGTCCTTCTCATATTTGTCCCATTTGCGCTTATACTCGACCGCTTTGGCCCAGGTCTCGCGATCGACCGCGATATTGCCCATCCGCGTCGAGGGTTCGCGCCCCTTCGATCCATAGACTCGCTTGGGATTCTCGCCGCACGCCATCTTGAGGCCATAGGGTGCGCCGGGGAATTTCATGCCCTGCACGGTGCGCGCATAGACGTTCTTGAGCACCACGGATCGGCCGCCGAACAGATTGGCCGAGCCCGGCAGGATCTGCAGCGTCGTCACGCCGCCGTTGGCCAGCGCGCGTGAAAATCCGGGATCCTGCGGCCAGACGCTGTGCTCGGCCCACACTTCGGCGGTGACCGGCGCCGTCGCCTCGTTGCCGTCGGACAGCGCCCTGATGCCCGGCGACGCGTAGTCGCCGAGATGGCTGTGGATGTCGATGACGCCGGGGGTCACCCATTTGCCGGTGCCATCGATCACGGTCGCGCCCGCGGGTGGCGCGATGTCCTGCGCGACCTGGACGATCTTGCCGTCGGCGAACAGCACCGCGCCATGATCGATCCGCCCGCCTTCGCCGTCATACACGGTGACGTTGCGGACGAGCGTCGGTACGCCCGGATAGGCATGATAGGTCGAGGGGAAGGGATCGTGATTATACGCCTTGCCCTTGCCGGGCGGCGGAGACGACGCGGCGGTCTTCGGCGGTGCCGCCGCCGCACACGCGACCAGCGACAGACAGACCGCACTCGACACTAGGCCGCGGACGACACGCGACACCCGATTATGCTTCACGACGGCCCCCGACGCTGAACGATTGCGGCCAGCCTAGCCGCTTCCGGGCAGCGTTCAAGCGGATAACGGATCGGCCCCCGATCGGTTCGCAAACGCGCCGCCCGGCGCCCCCGCGACGTTTCCATGCTGTCGCGAATGTCATCTTTGAGACTTCAGCCCGTCACACATGCTCGGCAATATCGAACGACATGGCGGTGATTTCGTGGCGCACGTCTTTCCCGGTGCGGGAAGCCGGCGCCGGTGACGTCCAAAGGTCGATGGGACACGATGTGAACGACATTGCAACGCTCCAGCGGCCGATCCGCACCTGGCATGACCGCGACGTAGACGCAGATCTGCTCGGCGTGACGGTGTTCGATCTCGATCGGACGATCACGCGGCGCGGCACCTATTCGCCTTTCCTGATCCACGCGGCGCTGCGGTGCGCGCCGTGGCGGCTGCTGCTTGTGCCCGTCGTGCTGGCGTGCATGATCGGCTATCGGCTCGGGCTGATGGAACGCAAGGCGCTCAAGCAGCGGATGCACGCGCTGATGCTCGGCAAGGCCGTGCCGAGGGCGACGGTCGAGCGGCTCGCGGCAAGCTTCTCCGAGCAGGTTATGCGCGCCAACGTCCATCCCGCGATGCTCGATCTGATCGCGCGCGAGCGTGCCGAGGGCCGCATCGTGATCCTCGCGACCGCGGCGCATCGTTTTTACGCGGCGGCGATCGCGCGACGGCTCGGGATTGATCGCGTCGTCGCGACCGAATCGGTCTGGCGCAACGGGATGCTGTCGCCGACGGTGCTGGGGGAGAATTGCTACGGCGCGGACAAGGCGATCGCGTTGCACCGGCACCTGCGCGCGACCCGGCTCGATCGCACGGCGATCACGCTGCGCTGCTATTCGGACGACGCATCGGACCTGCCCTGCTTCGAGGCGAGCGACGAGGCAGTCGCGGTCAATCCCTCGAAGAAGCTCGCCCGCACCAGCGCGGCGCGTGGTTGGCCGGTGATCGAACTGCGCTAGACAGCGCGACCGCAGCGCCGCGTTAGGGCTGCGGTGACGAGGAGGGCAGCATCGGCTGGCCGTCCCGCTGGCCGCCTTGGCCCCCATGCCGATACATGCCGCCGCGCATCGCGGCACGTTCGTCCGCGGAGAGAATGCCGTCGCCGTTGGTGTCCATCCGCTTGAAGCGTTCGGCCGACGCGGCATCGATCTCGGCCTTGTCGATGAAGCCGTCTCCGTTGGTGTCGAGCCGGGCAAACGCCTGCGCGGGATCGTGGCCGCCGCCGCCACCGCCATTACCGCCGAAATGACCACCGCCGTGATGGCCGCCCGCACCGCCGCCCATTCCGCCGCGCGCGCTGGCCTGTGCAGCCCATTCAGCCTGGCTGACGCGACCGTCGCCGTCGGTGTCCGCCGCCAGCATCCGTTGCGCCTGAGCCGCCTGGAACTGCGCGAGCGTCACACTGTCGCCCATCTGGCCGCTCGTGTCCGCCGGGGCAGGCGGCGGCGTCTGGGCGATCGTCGTGCCGGCGACAGGGAGCAGCAGTGCCATCAGCGCAGCGCGGAGCTTCATGCTGGTCATAGACTATCCTCTTGCAACGGGGTGATCGAGAAGCAGCGGAAGGCGGCGGACATATCCTCGCGCGCCATCAATAGAATAATTTGCGCAGGCTGATCCGCACCGTCCGGCCCAGCGGATCGAGATAGTCGGGTTGGTAGGCGAGCGGCGTCGCGCCGGTCCCGTCTCGCACGCGCTGGCGGGTATCGAGGATGTTGTTGACCGCCAGCGTCAGCCGCATCCCGCGTGCCCAGGGATGGCGAAGCAGCGCGGGCTGCTGGCCGAGATCGACGAACAGCCGGAAGTTCGCAACCGCGAGGCTCGAGAAATGGAGGTTGCTCGCCGCCGCCGTATCGGTACCGGCGGAGACCCGCGTCGCGCTCTGCCACGATCCCGTCATCCGCGCGCCCATGCCGCCCTGCGTCAGCCCGACCTGGAGATCGACCTCATGCTGCGGTTGACCGCCGCCGGTTCCCGTCGCGCCGCCGTTCAACAGGTCGAGCGTCGGACCGCCCGGCTGGACGAGGATGTCGTCACGGAAATACCAGGTGTGATAGAGCGAGATCTGCAATCGGCCGCCGCTTTGACCGCCGCCGCCACGTCCCCCGAAGCCGCCTCCGCCACCACCGCCGCCGCGCCCGCCGCCGCCGCCGAAGCCGCCGCCACCCGATCCGCCACCGGGCGTGCCACCATTTGGAGATCCGCTGCCGCCGGGAAGGCCATTGCCGCCGGGCCCGCCCGCGGTAGCGTCGCCCGTGGCGTTTGCGGCGGGCGTGCCTCCGCCGCCCGATCCACCACGACCGAAGCCGCCTCCACCCGGCCCGCCGCCGCCGCCGGGACGCTGGAAGGCGCCCGATGCACGCAACGCGCGATAGGCGTCGATCAGCGCCTGCGGCGTCTTGAGCTTCTGCGTGAAGTTGACGCCCCAGCGCACCTCCTGCCGCCGCTCGCGTGCAAGATTGATCGGGCGATCGTCGATGCTCTCGAGATCGCCGTCGGTGTCGCGCTCGAAGCGATCGGGGAAGGCGAGCTCGATCGCCGAGGAGGGCGAGGGGAAGGCGGCGATCGCATTGCGGATCGTGCTGCGGATATAGTTCGCCGAGAGCGTCAGATCGATCGCCTTGAACGGCTTGATGGTGAGCCCGAGCTTGTCGACGTTGCGCGTGTCGGCACGCAGATTGGGATTGCCGCCGGTGGTCTCGCTGACATCGACGGTCTTGCCGGTGAGATAGTCGAACACTGGTACGTCGGGCGTCACGACCACCGGGCCGGCGAGTTGCTGGACGGTCGGGATGGCATGGTCGCGCGTGGTCGATGCGATCAGCGTGATGCCGTCGCGCGGCGTCCAGTTGAGGCCGTAGCCGAGCGTCGTCTCGGTGCCGAAATCGTTATAATGGTCGACGGCGAGGTTGGTGTTGGCGGATAGCGTGCCCAGAAAGCCCAGGAAATGGTGCTTGGCGCTGGCGATCGGCAGATCGATGTTGACCTGCGCGCTGGCGTCACTGCGTGCCTGGCTGGTGTGCTCGACGACGCCGCCGCGATCGGACGTCGTGTCGAATCCGCTGTCGGTATAGCCGACCTTGAGGCTGGTCGAGAGCGGGCCGGCGGGCACGTCGAAGACCGGTCCGTTGGCGACGAACTGGACGTTGCCCGCGTTGGAGATCGCGGTCGCGGTCGATCGCGACCGGCCGCCGATAAGCGAGGCGGGCAGCGTCCCGAACGGATCGACGGTCGCGTCGCCATCGGTCAGCGCAGTCTGGAGCGCGCTAGCGTCGAGCCCGGTATCGGTATGCGTGCGCGTGTCGCCATAATCATAGCCCGCGGTGAACGACAGCCGCCACTTGGCGACGTCGGCGTTGACCGTCGTGCCGAGATGCGCGGTCAGCGTCGTGATATCCTGCCGCAGCGGATCGGTGCCGAGATAGCGCGCGACGTCGGCGTCCTGGCCGGAGGTGTTGAACGGATCGTTTGCAGGCACCAGCAGATTGGCGGACGGCAGGCCGCGCAACGATCCGCTGTCGCTATAGTCGAACGTGCCGTTGAGCGTCGCGTTGATCCGCTTGCCGAACGGATGCGCGAGCACCGAATTGAGCCCCACCGTCTTCGCCGAGGGTGCGATCGTGCGATATGGCGCAAGATCGGTGATCGGATCATCGGGATGGTTGGTGGCAGGAGAGTCGATGTCGCGCTGGCTTTCCTTCAACGCCGCCGTGTCGGTGGCCTTGAGATCGAGGTTGAGGCGGTTATCGCCGCGGATGCGCAGCAGGTTGAGGTCGCCCGTGCCGCTCTCGGCGCCGCCGTCGGTGGTGGTGAGGCCGTCGCCCTCGGTCGTGATCGCGCGGAAGCGGCGGCGTAGCACGATGTTCACCACCTTCTGGTCGGCGGTGTAGCCATATTTGAGCGCCACTTCCTCGGGCAGGATGTCGACGCGCAGGATCGCCTCGGTCGGGATGTCGCGGATTTCGGTGAAGCCCGATATGCGACGGCCGTTGAGCAGCACCACCGGCGCCTCGCCGCCGCGCCCCCGGTCGGAGCGGATTTCGGGCGCGAGCTCGTTGAGCAGGTCGGCGACCGAACTCACGCCATAGGCGCGGATGTCTGCCGGACCATATTGGAGCTCGGGCGGGATGTCGCCGACGACCGCGCCCGGCAGCGGCGGCCGCACGCCATTGACGACGATGTCCGCGCTGTCGTCGTCGTCCGCTGGCGGCGCGGGTTTGGCGGGCGCCGGTGTGGAAGCGCGCTGTGCCGCAAGCGGCGCCGCGATCGACGACATGACGAACGCCGCCAGCATCGGCGCCCGTAAACGCTTCGAGACAACGAAATCCGGCTTCAACGACAATCCCCCCACGGTCGGCGCCCGAATAATCGGGCCATGCTTGCAGCAGATTTCAAACCTGAAAGCCACGCTGCAAAAGCACCGGTCATTGCCTCGCCCGCAATATCCCGCCATGCATAGCGCACATCCTGCCGGAGCCCGCCATGCGCCTGACCACCCGCTTCATATCCTTCCTGCTGGCGGCGTTCGCAACGCTGTGGCTGACCACCGCGGCGACCGCCAAGCCGCCGCTCGTGCTCGCCGCCGCTAGCCTGCAGGAGTCGCTCAACGCCGCCGCGGACGCATGGGCCGCGCACCATCACGAGCGTCCGGTTCTGTCGTTCGCGGCCTCCTCCGCGCTCGCCAAGCAGATCGATGCGGGAGCGCCCGCCGATTTGTTCATCTCGGCGGATGAGCCATGGATGGACGACGTGCAGAAGAACGGCTTCGTGTCGCCGGGCACGCGCGTGTCGTTCCTTGGCAATAATCTCGTGCTGGTCGCGCCGGCCGACAGCAAGGGCACGATCGCGATCGGCCCCGGCTTCCCGCTCGCGCAGGCGCTGGGCAACGGTCATCTCTCGATGGCCGATCCCGATTCGGTGCCGGCCGGCAAATACGGCAAAGCCGCGCTGACCGCGCTCGGCGTGTGGCCCAGCGTGCAGGGCAAGGTGGTGCGCGGCGATAGCGTGCGCGCCGCGCTCGCCTTCGTCGAGCGGGGCGAGGCGCCTTTCGGCATCGTCTATGCGACCGACGCGCTGTCTTCCAAAGGCGTGCGGATCGTCGCGGTGTTCCCCGCATCCAGCCACGCGCCGATCACCTATCCGATCGCCCGGCTCGCCGCCTCGACCAGCCAGGATGCCGAAGGCTTCCGGCTGTTCCTGATCTCGGCGGAGGGCCGTGCGATCTTCCGCCGCTACGGCTTCCTGCCGCACCGGCCGCAGGCGCTTTGACGGGGTGCTGCTGTCGCCCGACGAGTGGCAGATCGTCCGCCTGTCGCTCAAGGTAAGCGGCGTCGCGGTGGCGCTCACGCTCCCGCCCGCCTTCGCCCTGGCCTATCTGCTGGCGCGCGGACGGTTCCCCGGCAAGATACTGATCGACGCGCTGGTCCATCTGCCGCTGGTGCTGCCGCCGGTGGTGACGGGCTGGCTGTTGCTGATCGGTTTCGGGCTGCGCGGCCCGATCGGAAGCCGGCTGCACGACTGGTTCGGGGTGACGCTGATCTTCCGCTGGACCGGCGCGGCGCTGGCCGCCGGCATCATGGCGCTGCCGCTGATGGTGCGTGCGATGCGCCTCTCGATCGAGGCCGTAGATCGACGGCTGGAGGGCGCGGCGCGGACGCTCGGCGCCTCGGGCTGTCGCGTGTTCTGGACGATCACGGTGCCGCTCGCGCTGCCCGGCATATTGGCGGGCGTCGTGCTCGGCTTCGCACGCTCGATCGGCGAGTTCGGCGCGACGATCACCTTCGTCTCCAACATTCCCGGCGAGACGCAGACGCTGCCGATCGCGATCTATGCCGCGCTGCAGGTGCCGGGATCGGACGCGATCGTGACCCGGCTGGCGCTGATCTCGGTGCTGCTGTCGCTGGGCGCGCTGGTAATATCGGAACTGTTGTCACGGCGCGCGGGGGCGGGACGGGGTGGTCATGTCCTCTGACGCTACGCCGTCGTTCGACATCGACGTGCGTCGGCGGATGGGGCCGGACGCCGAGGTCGCGCTGCGCTTTACCGCGGGACCGGGGCTGACCGCACTGTTCGGGCGGTCCGGCGCGGGCAAGACAAGCGTGTTGGCGATGGTCGCGGGGTTGCTGCGTCCCGACACCGGCCACGTCCGCGTCGCGGGCGAGACTCTGTTCGATGCGGCGAGCGGCACAAGCGTACCGACGGCACGCCGCGCCGCGGGCTATGTCTTCCAGGACGCACGGCTGTTCCCGCATTTCCGTGTCCGCGGCAATCTTCGCTACGGGATGCGTCGCGCGACGCGGCAGGCGATGTCGCTCGACGCGGTGGCGGTCTTCCTCGGTATCGATCAGCTGCTCGATCGCTGGCCGCGCACGCTGTCTGGCGGCGAGGCGCAGCGCGTCGCGATCGGGCGCGCGTTGCTGTCGGGTCCCCGCTTCCTGCTGATGGACGAGCCGCTCGCCTCGCTCGACATGGCGCGTCGCGGCGAGGTGATGCGGCTGATCGAGCGCGTTCGCGACGAGCTCGGGCTCCCCATCCTCTACGTCAGCCACGATCGCAGCGAGGTCGATCGGCTCGCCGCGAACGTGGTGGAGATGGGATGAGCGCCCGGGTTCCTTCAGGCGAGACGACTACCGTGCGCCCTGGCCGAACAGGATGGTCCTCTCCTCTTCGCTCATCGGCTTGGCGTTGGGATTGACCGTCTCGGCCAGGGCATAGGCACGCACTGTGGCGGGCCGCTGGGCGATCGCATCGTACCAGCGCTTGAGGTTGGGGAAATCGTTCAGATCCTGATCCTGCCGCTCGTGCTGGACGATCCAGGGGTAGCTCGCCATGTCGGCGATCGAATAGGCCTCGCCCGCGAGGAACGGCCGATCCGCGAGCCGCCGGTCCATCACGCCATATAGCCGTGCGGTCTCGCGAACGTAGCGATCGATCGCATACGGAATCTTCTCGGGCGCATAGCCGCTGAAATGATGGTTCTGCCCCGCCATCGGCCCCAAGCCGCCCATCTGCCAGAACAGCCATTGCAGCACCTCCGCGCGGCCGTGGAGGTCGCCGGCGATGAAGCGATCGGTCTTCTCGGCGAGATAGAGCAGGATCGCACCGCTTTCGAACAGCGCGATCGGCTCGCCGCCACCGACGGGCTGCCGGTCGACGATCGCGGGCATCCGGTTGTTGGGCGCGATCTCCAGGAAGGCCGGATCGAATTGCTCGCCCTTACCGATATTGACCGGCTTGATCGTGTAGGGAAGCCCCGCCTCCTCGACGAACAGCGTGATTTTGTGACCATTGGGCGTCGGCCAATAATAGAGATCGATCATAGCGCGTTCCTGGCTGTTTCGTCGGCGCGCAGATGGGGGGCGAAGCGCCGCTGCGCCAGACCGTGACCGTAATGTTTCGACGATGGGTTCACCGGCCCCGATGAGGCGGCTAAGGGGGCGCATCGGGCGACGCCAAGGAGCAGACATGGACGAGACATTCCGCCAGGCGGCGCTGAGCTATCACCGCGAACCCCGCGCCGGTAAACTGACGATCGAGCCGACCAAGCGGATGGAGACGCAGCGCGATCTTGCGCTCGCCTATTCGCCCGGCGTCGCCGCACCCTGCCTCGAGATCGCCGCCGATCCCGACAAGGCGCGCGACTATACTGCGCGCGCCAATCTAGTCGCGGTGATTACCAACGGCACCGCGGTGCTGGGGCTGGGCAATATCGGCGCGCTCGCCTCCAAGCCGGTGATGGAGGGCAAGGCGGTGCTCTTCAAGAAATTCGCCGGGATCGACGTGTTCGACATCGAGGTCGACGCGAGCGATCCCGATCGGTTCGTCGAGGTGGTGGCGGCGCTCGAGCCGACGTTCGGCGCGATCAACCTCGAGGACATCAAGGCGCCCGAATGCTTCGAGATCGAAGCGAAGCTGCGCACGCGGATGGGCATCCCGGTGTTCCACGACGACCAGCATGGCACCGCGATTGTCTGCGCTGCCGCGGTGCGCAACGGGCTGCTGCTTCAGGGCAAGAAGCTCGCCGACGTCAAGGTGGTAACCAGCGGCGCGGGCGCCGCCGCGATGGCGTGCGTGCGACTGCTGATCGCGATGGGGCTGCCCCACGACAATGTCACGCTCACCGACATCAAGGGCGTCGTCCACAAGGGCCGCGAGGGGCTCACCCCCGAGCTCGAACCTTTCGCGCGCGATACCAATGCGCGGACGCTGGGCGACGTGCTGGCGGGCGCCGACCTGTTCCTGGGCCTGTCGGCCCCCGGCGTGCTGCGCGAGGAGTGGCTGCCACTGCTCGCCGACAAGCCGCTGATCCTCGCGCTCGCCAATCCCGAGCCCGAGGTGCTGCCCGAGGTGGTCGCGCGCGTGCGCCCTGATGCGATCATCGCCACCGGCCGGTCGGATTATCCCAACCAGGTCAACAACGTCCTGTGCTTCCCCTACATTTTCCGCGGCGCGCTCGATTGCGGCGCGACCGAGATCAACGCGGCGATGGAGCTGGCGTGCGTCGAGGCGATCGCCGAACTCGCGCGGATCGAACCCGACGAGACCGTTGCGCGCGCCTATGGCGGTGCGCAATTGCTGTTCGGGCCCGAGCATATCATCCCCAAGCCGTTCGACCCGCGGCTCGCGCTACTGATCGCGCCCGCGGTGGCGCGTGCGGCGATGGCGACGGGCGTCGCGCGCCACCCGATCGACGATTTCGCCGCCTATGAGCAGCAGCTCCAGCGCTTCGCCTACCGTTCGGGCCAGTTGATGCACCCGGTCTTCGAGCAGGCACGCTCGACGCTGAAGCGCGTCGCCTATGCCGAAGGCGAGGACGAGCGCGTGCTGCGCGCAGCGCAGGTGGTGATCGACGAGCGGCTCGCGCGCCCGGTGCTGATCGCGCGGCGCGACATGGTGTCGGCGCGGATCGCCAAGCTCGGCCTGCGGATGAAGATCGACGAGGATTTCGAGATCGTCGATCCGCTCGCCGACGAGACGATCCTGCCGCGCCTGATGGAAAGCTATGCCGCGCTCGTCGATCGTCGCGGGGTCGCCCCGGCGGCGGCGCGGATGCGCGTGCGACGTCGACCCGCGATCGCGGCGGCGATGCTGCTCCACGAGGGGCTGGTCGATGCGGCCTTGTGCGGGGGTACTGCAGACTGGTGGCAGCAGACGGGCGACATCCTGCCGATCATCCCGCGCCTGACCGGGCTCAAGCGCGTCTATGCGCTGTCGGTGCTGATCGTCGGCGAGCAGACCTTGTTCTTCTGCGACACGCACATGAACGTCGATCCGACTGCTGAGGAGGTCGCCGAGATGACCTTGCTCGCCGCCGATGCGGTGCGGCGCTTCGGGATCGTGCCCAAGGCGGCGCTGCTCAGCCACAGTAATTTCGGCGCGTCCAACTCGCCGTCCGCCAAGAAGATGCGTCACGCGCTGCGGCTGGTGCGATCGGATGCGCCCGAACTCGAGATCGACGGCGAGATGCACGCCGACGCTGCCCTCGAGCCTGCGTTGCGCGAGCTGATGGTGGGATCGAGCCGGCTCGAGGGGAGCGCGAACCTGCTCGTTATGCCGACGCTCGATGCCGCCAACATCGCCTTCACCCTTCTCGCCGCGGCGACCAACGCGCTGCCGGTCGGCCCGATGCTGCTGGGCATGTCCAAGCCGATCCATGTGCTTACCGCCAGCGCGACCGCGCGCGGCATCGTCAACATGTCCGCATTGGCCGCATCGGGCGACGCGCTGGGCGGGTGATTCGACGCCACGGCAACGAAAGCTCAACATCTCGTTGCTATGTCGCTCCCTCGGAAATGCGAAAAACGTGTGCCGAGGAGGGATTATGACGGCGTTCGAGATCAAGACCGGGATCGAGACTGGTATTGTCAGTTGTTGCGTCGTCGGCTTCCTGCCGGACGACGAGGCGAAGCAACTGGCGATCGCGCTATCTGACGCGATGTCCGCAGCCCGGCGTAATAAAATGCCGCTGCGGCTGCTATTCGACAATCGCCAGGGTGCGGTATTTTCGGCCAAGGCTGCGGAAGCGTTGGTGGTGCTCAAGGGCGAGTATGACGAACGGGATCGCACCGCGGTTCTCGTGTCGAACAGCATAAACAAATTGCAGGCCAAGCGGACGGCGGGGCGGGGCACCGAGATATTCCTGTCGGAGTCCGCTGCGATCACATGGCTGAAAGCCTGGGACTGACCGCCGAGCCGTCGTGACATAGCGCGCCGCGAGGTCCCTAGAGCCCGAGCCCCAATTGTGCCGGACCCTCGGCGTCCGCCTGATCGAGCGCCGACAGCGTCAGCCCGAGCAGCCGCACCGGGCGTTCGACCGGGCATAGCGCGAGCATCAGTGCCTTGCCCGTCTCGGCGAACTGCGCGCGGTCGGCGACGGCTTCGGCGAAGCTGCGCGCGCGCGTGATCTGGCGGAAGTCATCGTACTTTACCTTGAGCGTGACCGTCCGCCCGCGCGACTGCGACGCCTCGATCCGCGGCCAGACCGTCTCGACAATGGCGTCGAGCGCCTCGATCAATTCGGTCGGGCTGCGCAGATCGGTGAAGAAGGTGTTCTCCGCGCCGACCGACTTGCGAATCCGATCGGGCCGCACCGCACGGTCGTCGAGACCGCGCGCGGCCTCGTGGAGATAGCCGCCCCAGCTTCCGAACGTGGCGAGCAGCCAGTCGCGCGACTTGGCGCGCAGATCGGCCCCCGTCTCGATACCCAGCCGGCTCATCTTCTCCGCCGTCTTCGGCCCGACACCATGGAAGCGCTTGACGGGCAGTGCGGCGACGAAGCCCGGGCCGCGCGCAGGCGTGATGACGCACTGGCCATCGGGCTTGTTCTGGTCCGATGCGATCTTGGCGATGAACTTGTTGTAGGAGATGCCCGCGGACGCGGTGAGCCCCGTCTCCTCCTTGATCGCCGCGCGGATCGCGAGCGCGGTCGCGGTGGCGCTGCCGAGACCGGCCAGATCGTCCGTGACGTCGAGATAGGCCTCGTCGAGCGACAGCGGTTCGATCAGCGCGGTGTAGCGCGCGAAGATCGCACGGATCTGGCGCGAGACGTCGCGGTAGACGTCGAAGCGCGGCCGCACGAACACGAGATCCGGGCACAACCGCCGCGCGGTGACCGACGGCATCGCCGATTTCACGCCGAACGTTCGTGCCTCATAGCTCGCCGCTGCGACCACGCCCCGCTCGCGCGACCCGCCGACCGCAACGGGCTGCCCGCGCAGCGCCGGGTCGTCGCGCTGCTCGACGGAGGCGTAGAAGGCATCCATGTCGACATGGATGATCCGACGCCCCGGCGGGCCGGCGATGGGTGGCTGGTCGGTCACCACATCCGCATGTCAGAGATGGAGGTCGCTCGGCCCCTCCAGATGGAGATAGGTCGCGTCGAACTCGCCGATTGCGGCCAGTGCCTTCCAGTCGACGATCGTCACCGACCGCCCATCCAGAGCGAGCAGACCCTCCGCGCGAAACTTGGCCATGACGCGATTGGTGTGGATCGGCGTGATGCCGAGCGCATCGGCGATGTCGGTCTGCGTCAGCGGCAGCTCGAAACTGCCGCCGTCGACGAAGCCGACACGCTTCAGCCGCACCGCGAGCTCGCAAAACAGATGTGCGGTCCTCGCCCGGGCATCGCGACGTCCATTGTTGAGCAGCGCCTCGCGCTGGATCGAGGCGTCGAGCAACGTGTCGTACCAGAAGGCCCGCGCCAGCGCCGGATAGTCTTCGGCGGTCCGGAGGATGGCGGCGTGCGGGATCAGCACGATGGCGGTATTGCGCACCGTTTCGATCGTATGATCGGCGACCTTGAACAACACGGTGTGGAGATCGACCATGTCGCCGGGGACATGGAAGGAGATGATCTGTCGCCGCCCGCTTGCCGCCACCTTGTAGCGATAGACCATGCCCTCGACGACGGTACAGCAATGCGTCGGTTTCTCGCCTTCCTCGACGATACGCGCCCGCCCTGCGCTCTGGACGAGCTTCTGCGGCAAGCCGGTGAGCGCCATCCGCTCGTCGCCCGTCAGCGCGTCGCGGGCTTCGATCTTGTCGATAAAGCGATCGAGATAGTGGCTGACGGTCGTATGCATCATCTGCGTTTGTTCTCCGTCACTTCCTTGCCCCCAAGGACGATCGATACGCAAGTGTCGTCGCGAAGGAACAGGCTCCGGATCGATGCGTCTGGCCGACAGAGGAGACAGGGCGATGTTCGGAACGGTTGCGAAGTCGATGCTGGTTGGTGCGGTGCAGAAGGGGACGGGCGTTCCCCAGTCGGGGCCGATATCGACGACGCTGCTCACCACCGGCGTGTCGCTGATGCTCATCCGCGGTCGGCGTCCGGTCGGGCTCGCGCTGGCGGTCGTGGGCGCCCTGCTCCGCTGGCACGAGCTCGAGGAGGAGCGACAGGCCGCGCTCGTCGCGCTCAGGAAGCAGCAGGCGCTCGACGATGCCTCTGCGGCCATAGCACCGCGTTGACCGTCGCGCCGAGCAGGATCGCATAGGCCGACACGTAGAACCACATCAGCAGAACGACGACCGCGCTCAGTGACCCATACGTGGCATTGTAGTTGCCGAAGCGCGACACGTAGAAGCCGAGCCCGACGGTCGCGGCGAGCCATAGCAGGGTGGCGAGGCCCGAACCCATGCTGATCCACTGCCAGCCCGACGGCGCGCGATTGGGGCCGAAGCGATAGGCGCCGCCGATCGTCGCGCTGGCGAGGATCGCCGCGACGATCCAGGTGCCGAGCTTGATGACGAACAGCGCGACAGGTCCGAGCCCACCCAGCACGGTCTGGAGCCAGCCCAGCACGGTCGCTGCGAGCAAGCCCGCGATTGCGACCGCAACCGCACCCACGATGATCCCCATCGAGACGAGGATGCCCATCACGAAGCTGCGCGGATGGTCCTGCTGACCGTAGATCACGTTGAGCGCGCTCATGATCGAGGTCGATGCCCGCGTCGCGCCGTAGACGGCGAACAGCAAGGCGAGGATCAGCCCGAAGCCGGTCTTTCCCGATGAGGCGGTCACCACCGCGACGAGCTGGTCGAGGATCAGCTTGGCGGCATCCTTGGGCACGATCGACACGATCGTCCTGATATGGTCGGCGACGGTGCCGGGGTCCGCGATCAATCCGTAGCTCAGGATCACCGCACCGAGCAGCGGCACCAGCGACAGGAAGCAATAGAAAGCGACGCCGGCCGCCATCAGCGTCATGTTGTCCTGCCCCATCTTGGCCCACAGTCTGCCGAAGAACCCCACCGAAGCGAGTTCGGCCTGGTGCGCCAGATGTTTGGCCTGATGGATGCGTCCATCAGGCGCAGGCGGCGTGGCGTCGCCGAGGATCGTCTGTTCGTCGTGCATCGCGGTTCAACCCGCGACGTCGTGATTATGTCCCGTCGATGAACGGGTGTTGGCGAAGGAACCCATTGCGCAGTCTGGCGTTTTCGGGCCGGGAGCGATATGTCGCATCGACGTCGTTTGGGGGATTTGGGGTTGCATTCAGGCCGTGTGGACCAAGTGCGGCGCAGTGTGTCCGTTCGGCTTCCCTTGCATGTGTCGGCCGTCGCGCTTGCGCTGATGCTCGCGACGGCGGGTGGCGCGCGTCGTGCCGATCCGTCGGCCGCATCGGACCAGCCGCAGCAGGCGGTCGATCCCGTCGGCGACCCTTCCTTCAACGCCGCCCTGCCACCGCTGGATGCTGTCGCCGCGCCGCCTGTCGCGACCACCGCAGCGCCGCCGACGACCGCCCCCGTCACCGATCCGACATTGGCGCAGCCGCTGCCGCCGCTGGCGGGTTTCGATCCTACGCCCGATACCGCCAAGGCAAAGGTGCCAAGCGGCGAAGAGACCCGCATCCGCTATACGATGCAGGTCGACGGGCTGAAGAAGATCGGGCTCGAGACGCAGTTCCGGAGCCTTTCCGAACTCGAGAACGGCAAGAAGAAAGCCGCAAACGCCGCGCAGGTCTCCGCGCGCGCGGTCGACGATGTCCAGCTTGCGGAGCGTCTGCTTCGCGCGGAGGGCTATTATGACGGCGCCGCTTCGTCGACGGTCACGCTGGTCAAGGACCAGCCGGGGCAGGTGGTCGCGACGATCAGCGTCACGCCGGGGCCGCGCTACACGGCGTCCAGCATCGCGATCACGCAGGCCGATCCCGATCCGACGAGGCGCGCGATGGAGGCGCTCACCCCGCAGTTCAACGTCGGTAGTCCGATCCGTTCGGTGCTGGTGGAGGGCGGCGAGGCGCAGATATCGCTGGCGCTGCCACAGCAGGGCTATCCCTTCGCGAAGGTCGGTCAGCGCGACATCCTGCTCGACGGCGACACGCACACCGGCGACTATACGCTTCCGCTGACCGCCGGTCCGAAGTCGAGCTTCGGCGGGCTGCAAACCAAAGGCGATCAAATATTCTCGGTCGATCACCTATCGGTATTCCCGCGCTTCCAGCGCGGTGATGTCTACGACAGCCGGATGACCGACGATCTGCGTCAGGCGCTGGTCGGCACGGGCATCTTTTCGACGGTCGCGATCCAGCCCGTCGACACCGGCGTCAAGGCACCCGATGGCTCCGAGGTGGTCGATCTGCTGGTGACGCAGGAAAAGGGCCCGTGGCGGAGCTGGGCGGGTTCGGCGGGCTATGGCACCGGACAGGGCATCAAGGCGGAGGTGAGCTGGACCGATCGCAATCTCTTCCCGCCCGAGGGCGCGCTGATCCCGACCGTGATCGGCGGCACGGAGGAACAGGGCGCCAATCTCGCTTTCCGCCGCTCCAACGCCGGCCAGCGCGACAAGACGTTCCAGATCACCGGCGGCTTCGACCGCACCAATTACGACGCCTACGAGGCCAACACGCTCAGCCTCGCGGTCAACTGGTCGCGGCAGAGCACGCCGATCTGGCAGAAGCGCTGGAGCTACACCTATGGCGCCGAGATATTGGGCACCAACGAACAGGGCGCTGCGACCGACGCGACCGGTGACCGTCCGCGTCGCAACTATCTGATCGCCGCGCTGCCCGTCGAGATATTGTACGATCGCTCGAACAACCTGCTCAACCCGACGACGGGCTACCGCCTGCTCGTTCGCGTCAGCCCCGAGGCGTCGATCCGGAGCGGCTTCAAGGGCTATGCCCGACTGACCGCGCAGGGGACGGCCTATCTGCCGATCGGCAAGTCGATCGTGCTCGCCGGCCGGGCGATGGTCAATTCGATCGAGGGCGTCAGCGACATCAACGACATCGCACCCTCGCGGCGCATCTACGCGGGCGGCGGCGGATCGGTGCGCGGTTTCGGCTATCAGCAGCTCGGCCCCAAGGATGCGCAGAACAACCCCATCGGCGGACTGACCTCGACCGAACTCGCGTTCGAGGCGCGCTATCGCTTCGGCAATTTCGGCGTCGTGCCCTTCCTCGATGCCGGCCGGGTCGGCGACAAATCGACGCCGGGGTTCAGCGGCCTGCGCTACGGCGCGGGTATCGGTGGGCGTTACTACACCAATTTCGGCCCGTTGCGCTTCGACGTCGCGACGCCGATCAACCGCCAGCCGGGTGAATCGAAGATCGCGCTCTATATCTCGATCGGGCAGGCATTCTGATGGCGGGCGGAGACGAGACGATCGTGCTGATCGATCGCCGCCCCTTGTGGGTGCGGATCGTCAAATGGGTGGCGATCGTGCTGGCGGCGTTGCTGCTGCTGATCGCCGCGTTGATCGTCGGACTGAACACCGGTCCGGGCAAGCGCTTCATCGCGGGGCAATTGGCGGGCTACACCACCGCCTCGGGGATCAACATCCACGTCGGCGAGATCGAGGGATCGATCTACGGCCACATGATCCTCCATGATCTCGAGGTGCGCGACGCTAAGGGGGCGTTCCTCACCGCGCCGTCGATCGACATCCACTGGCATCCCTTCGCCTATATCCACAGCAAGATCGATCTCGACAGCGTGACGGCGGGCGAGATCCGCATGCTGCGCAACCCGGCGCTCAAACCCGTGCCGAGCGATCCCAACGCGCCGACCATCCCCGACATCGACCTGACGCTCGGCCATCTCCACGTCGATCGCTTCCTGCTCGATCCGCCGGTGACGGGGCAGCGCCACATCGTCCGCATCGACGGCGGCGCGGTGATCGCGGACCGTCGTGCGCAGCTCACTGTCGACGCCGGCGCGATCGTCGCGCCCGGCGTGAAGGGCGGCGACACGCTGCATCTGCGGATCGACGCGGTGCCGTCGCAGGATCGGCTGCTCGTCGACGTCAAGCTGTCCGCGCCCGCGGGCGGCGTCGTCGACAGTTATGCCAAGCTCGGTCGCGCGCTGACTTTGTCGGTGGGCGGGCAGGGCAACTGGCATCACTGGCGGGGCCTTGCCGCCGCCACCGCGGGTGGCCAGCCGCTGATGAACGTCGCACTTACCGCGCAGGACGGCAGCTTCGGCGCGCATGGCGGCGTGATGCCCGGCATCCTGCTCACCGGCCCCGCCGCGCGGCTGACCCAGCCCGCGATCCACATCGACGCCACCACGACGCTCGACAAGCGCAAGGCCGACACGCATGTCGCGCTGTCCTCGTCGGCATTAACCGCGCAGGCGGCGGGGCTGATCGACTTCGGCCAAAGCCGGCTCGGCGATCTCAAGATAAAAGCGCGGCTGCTCACCCCCGGCGCGATCGCCCCCAACCTCGCCGGCCGCAACGTCGCGGTCACCGCCGCGCTCAACGGCCCGTTCGCCAGCCCGAGCGTCGCCTACAGGATTTCGGCGGACGCGATCTCGTTCGGTGCCAACGGCATCGAGGGGCTGGTCGCCGAGGGCAATGCGACGATCGGTCAGCAGAAGATACTCGTGCCGATCCACGCGACCGCGAAGCGAGTCACCGGGCTCAACGCGGCGGCGGGTGGCCTCGTCACCAACCTCAAGGTCGACGGCGACATCGCCTATCAAAACGGCCAGGTCTTTTCGGACAACCTGCACCTGCGATCGGACCGGATCGACGCCACCGCGCTCGTCCTCGCCGATCTCAAGAGCGGCAAATATACCGGCGCGCTCAAGGGCCGGGTCAACGACTATGACGTCAACGGGCTGGGGCGGATCAACCTCGTCACCGATGCCAGGCTGGTCATCGCACCGGGCGGCGGCTTCGGGATCAAGGGCCATGTCCGCGTCGAGACGAGGAAAATCGCCAACGCCAGCCTCGCGCAGCAGCTCGGTGGCAATGCGCTGATCACCGCCGACGTCGGCTATGATCCCAAGGGCGGCGCCAGCGTCACCAACCTGCGGCTCGCCGCCCCCGATCTGCGCATCACCGACGGCGCGGGCAGCTATCGCCTCTCCGACGGCGCGATCCGCTTCCGCGCTGATGCCTGGTCGCGCACCTATGGCCCGGCCAACGTCGTCGCGAGCGGGACGGTCGCCAATCCGGTGGTCGTGCTCAAGGCCGCGCATCCCGGCGTCGGCATCGGCCTCGCCAACCTCGACGCGACGCTGACCGGATCGGCGGCGGGCTATCTGATCCGCGCCAGCGGCGGTTCGGATTATGGGCCGTTCACCGCCGACGTGCTGGTGCGCGCGGGCAAGGGGCCGCTCGCGGTCGACATCCACAAGGTGCTGATCGCGGGGATCGGCGTCCACGGCAGCGT
>Ga0302314_10002497_pt1 | contig 34044 bp, 32 predicted proteins | sample III_Palsa_N2_3_FD_200533 | JGI IMG/M metagenome (GOLD analysis project Ga0302314, IMG submission 200533) | Peat permafrost microbial communities from Stordalen Mire near Abisko, Sweden - III_Palsa_N2_3 | ecosystem: Environmental > Terrestrial > Soil > Palsa > Peat permafrost | place: Sweden...
AGGCGTTGAGCCAGTCCGCACGCCGGCACGATCTGGTGGCAGTGAGCATCCGCGACGCGCGCGAGCAGACCCTGCCGGATGTCGGCCGGGTGGTGCTCCAGGATGCGGAAACGGGCGAGGTGATGCAAATCGACACCGGTCGCCGGCGCACCCGCGAGCTGTTCGCAAGCCTGGCGCAGAAGGGCCGGGAGACGCTGCAGCGCATGCTGCATGCCGAGGCCATCGACAGCCTGATGCTCACCACCAACGAGCCTTACCTGGGTTCCTTGATCAATTTTTTCCGGCGGCGTGAGGCGCGTCATCCGTGACTGCGACTCCCGACATCCGCGACATCCGTCCGCCGTACCTGATTCCGCTGGACTGGCGGGTGCTGGCGCTGATCGCGGCAGGCGTGGTGATGGTGGTCGCGCTGCTGTGGTGGGCATGGCGTTGGTACCGTGGCCGGCAGCCACCCCTGACGCTGTTGCAGCGTACCCTGCGACGGCTCGAAGCCACCCGCGCGCTGATGCAGGCCGGCGATGCGCGGGCCTTTTCGGTGGCCGTCTCGGATGCGGTGCGGGCCTATGTCGAGGAGCGCTTCAACGTGCTCGCCACGCACCTGACCACGACCGAATTCCTGCGTGACTGCCTGGGACAGGTCGGCTCGGCCCTGCAGGCACACGAGCAGGCCCTGGGTGAATTCCTGCGCTATTGTGATCTGGCGAAATTCGCGCGCTGGTCCCTGGATGCCCAGGAGATGCAGGGAATGCTCGCCAGCGCCCAACACTTCGTCGAAACCACGGCGGCCTACAAGCAGACGCCGACCGCCATCACTCCAGAAACCATCGATGTACCGATTCGCCAATCCTGAGTTCCTGTGGCTGCTGGCGATCCTGCCGCTGCTGCTGATCTGGCGCGGTCGTCGTGGCCCTTTGCCGGCGATCGAATACCCGAGCCTCGCGCTGCTGCGCGAGGTGGCGCGGCGTACCCGCAGCCGGGTCGGGTCGGTTTCAGCCGGCCTGCCGCTGCTGGCGCTGGCGTTGTTGATCGTGGCGCTGGCACGTCCCCAGGAGGGCGCGAGCAACGCGACGATCCATGCCAGCGGCGTCGACATCATGCTGCTGCTGGATGTGTCCGGATCGATGCAGTCGCTGGACTTCAGGCTCGAGGGCACGCCGGCCAGCCGGGTCGATGTCGTCAAGAGCGTGGTGCGCAAGTTCATCGAGGCGCGACCGAACGACCGGATCGGACTGACGATCTTTGCCGGCCAGCCTTACCTCGTGAGTCCCGTGACGCTGGATCACGCCTGGTTGCTGGGCAATCTCGACCGGGTCCGGATCGGTGACATCGAGGATGGGACCGCGATCGGGTCCGCGCTGACCTCGGGCCTCAATCGCCTGCGCAATCAGACCGCGAAGTCAAAAATCATCATCCTGATGACGGACGGACAGAACAACGCCGGCCAGATTACCCCGATCACGGCGGCCGAGGCGGCGAAGGCGCTGGGTATCAAGACCTACACGATCGGCATCGGTGTGCGCGGTGAGGCGCCGATACCCGTGACGGATGCCTTCGGTCGCAAGCGCATCGTAATGGAGAAGGTGGATGTGGATGAGGACACGCTGAATAGGATCGCCACGGCAACCGGTGCGCGCTTCTACCGGGCAACGGACACCGATTCGCTGAATCGCATTTACGATGAGATCGACAAACTGGAGAAGACGGCCTTCACGGTGCACAGTTTTGAGCGTTGGCAGGAGCTGTTCGACTGGCCGGCGCTCGCGGCGCTCGGCGTTCTCGGCCTGAGCCTGTTGTCGCGGCTGACCCTGCGCACGCGGATACCGGCATGACGCTCCTGAGTCACGTGGCGCAACCGCAGTGGCTGCTGGCCGGCGTGCTCGCCGTGCCGCTGGTGTTGCTGCTCTACGGTGGGTTCGATCGCCTGCAGCGGCGGCGGGTGCGGGCATTCTCGCTCGCGCGGGACAGCGATGCGGCGTCCTTCGCGGTGTCGCGGCCGCTGCAGTGGCTGCGACGCATCCTCTTCGCCCTGGTGGTCCTGGCCTCCTGCGTGGCATTGGCCCGCCCACTGGGCTCGATGCGGATGGAGGAATCCGAGCGCCGCGGTCTCGACATTCTGTTTGCGATCGATACCTCGCGCTCGATGCTGACGCCGGATGTGAAACCCGATCGTCTGAGCCGCGCGAAACTTGCGGTGGAGGATCTGCTTGATCGCCTCAATGGCGACGGTGTGGGCCTCGTCGCGTTTGCCGGCGAGGCGTTCCTGCAGGCGCCGGTGACCACCGACTATGAGGCGTTTCGCGAGACCCTGGATGCGCTGGACACGAAGACGATCGCGCTGGGCGGCACGGACATCGCATCGGCCATCCGGCTGAGCGAGTCGACGCTTGCCCTGCGGGGCGACACCGAGAAGGTGCTGGTCCTGATCACCGATGGCGAGGACCTCGGCGGCGACGCGCTGCTCGCCGCCCAGGCCGCTGCCAGGCAGGGGCTGGTCATTTTCACCGTCGGGGTGGGCACCGAGGCAGGGGAGCTCATTCCCATTCCCGATGGCGGCGGCGGCACCACCTTCATCAAGGACCCTTCCGGCAACTACGTGAAGTCGCGCCTGGACGCCGAGATGCTCAGAAAGATCGCCGCGATCACCGGCGGCGTCTATGTTCCGCTCGGGCCGCAGGGGCAGGGCGTCGTGAAACTCTACGAGGACAAGCTCAGGAATCTGTCGCAGCGCCAGCTCGCGGACCGGCGGGTTGCGGTCTACGCGGAGCTCTTCCAGTGGCCGCTGGGCGCAGCCATCGGACTTCTGATCCTAAAGTGGTTGCTCGGCGTCGGGGTGCGCCGCCGCGTGCCGAGCGTCGCGCCGACCGGTGCGCCGCTGGTTGCGGCGGCGGCCATTGCGCTGGTGCTGGTCGCCGCCCCGCGCGCCCACGCCTCGCCGCTCACCGCGCAGGACGAGTATGACGCCGGTCAATACACTCAGGCGCAGCACGATTACGCGCAGAGCCTCAAACTGGATCCGAATCAGAGTCACCTCCAGTACAACCTCGGAAACGCGGCGTACATGGCGGGGGATTTCACGGCTGCGGCCGCCGCGTTCAACAACGCGCTCAAGACCCAGGAGATCCCGCTGCAGCAGAGCGCCTACTACAACCTGGGCAACGCTCTGTTCCGCCAGGGAGAGCAGGCGGTGAAGACCGATGAGGAGGCGACCAAGAAGATCTGGCAGCAATCGATCGGCGCCTACGACACGGCGCTGCAGCTGCGGCCCGGTGACGGCGATGCGAAATACAACCGCGACCTGGTGCAGATGCGCCTCAATGCCTTGAACCGGAAGCCGAAGCCGCCGCCCCAGAACAAGCAGAACCAACAGAACCAGAAAAACCAGCAGAACAAGCAGGACCAGAAGAGTCAGCAGGGCCAGGGCGGCAAGGGCGATCCGCAGGACAAGCAGAATCAGCAAGGTCAGCAGAATCAGCAGAATCAGCAGAATCAACCGGACCAGCAGGGCCAGAAGCAGAACCAGCAGAATCAACCCAATCAGCAAGGTCAGCAGAACCAGCCGAGCCAGCAGAATCCGCAGGGCCAGCCCCAGCCGAACGGTCAGAATCAGCAGAACCCGCAGAACAAGCCGGGCGAGCCTGGTCCGCAGCATCCCCAGCCGGCGGCCCAGGACGAGGGTAAAGCCGGACAGATGTCACGTCAGGAGGCCGAGCAGCTGTTGGATTCGACGAAGGGTGAGGAGCGGCATCTGATGATCGGCACGCGCAACGGCAGACCCGAGAACCCCCCACCGCCGCTGAAGGACTGGTAAGTGACGGCTTCGCTGCGCCACGGCTTCGCGTTGCTCATCCTGCTGCTCGCGCTCGGCGGGGGATCAGTTCACGCCGCGACCCGCTCCACCGCCACCCTGGATCCGCCGAGCTTTGCGAGCGACGAGTCATCCGAGCTCACGGTGACGATCACCGGTGATGAGGATGCGGTGCCGATCATTCCGCGTGTTCCCGGCCTCGTCATCAATCCTGACGGCCAGTCGACCTCGATCCGCCAGGTCAACGGTGCAGTGACCGCGGTTTTCTCGCGTACCTACCGCGTCACGGCGAGCCACGAGGGCACTTACACGATTCCGCCGATTCAGCTCGGCAGCATCTCGACGGTACCTGTGACCGTGCACGTCACTGCGGCAGGTACCGGCAGTCGCGCACGCCCCGGCGGGGATATCTCCGGCGCCACCGAGCGCACCGCTGCGGCGGACGCGGCCGCGGCGGTTCGCGCGGCCACGCCGATCATGAAGGTGGTGCTGCCGAAGAACAAAATGTATGTGGGCGAGCTGATTCCGATCCAGATCAAAGCTTACTTTCGCGAAGGCATCAGCGCACGACTGGAGGGTCCGCTGGCGGCCTCCGGCGACGCGTTTACCGTGAGCAGCCTGGAGAAGCGCCCCATCCAGACCGAGGAGTCGGTGGCGGGAATCGGCTATACGGTGCTGACCTGGAACTCGGTGCTGGGCGCGCTCAAGAGCGGTGAGTATCCGATCGCCCTCGAGTTGCCGCTGACGGTGAACGTGCAGCTTCCCGGGACCGATTCGGACATGGCCGGGCGATTGCGGGCGCTGTTCGGGACCAGCGCGGCCGGTGCCTTCATGAACGACTCGGATTTCGGCAATCTTTTCGGCAAGATCGTTCAGAAGAGCGTCACGGTAAAACCGGATCCGACGCCGATGACCGTTCTGCCGCTGCCCATCGAGGGCAGGCCTGCGGATTTCTCCGGTGCGGTCGGCCAGTTTCAGGTTGCAAGCGATCTGGCACCGGTCACCGGTGCGGTCGGTGATCCGCTGACCTTGAAACTGACCGTGACCGGCAAGGGCAACCTGTCACGGGTCAGCGCGGCGGCATTGCACGATTCAGCGCAATGGCGGGTCTATCGCAGCGAAGCGAAGACGACCACCGACGATGACACCGGCATGCAGGGGCTCAAGACCTTCTCGCAGCCGGTGGTGCCGCTACAGGCCGGCCCGCTCACCCTGCCGGGCCAGTCCTTCAGCTATTTCGATCCGGAAGCCGAGCACTATGTGACGCGCGAGACGCAGCCGATCCGGGTGAGCGTTGCGCCGGGGGCCGCAGCCACCCAGGTCGCGCCGAGCCTGCAAGCGGCTGCCCCGCGCGGCGGATTTGACACCTCAGGCGACGCGGCGGCGCAGGATGTAGCGGTGACGGGGAGGTATGCCGCGACCTTGCAACCGATCGTGTGGCGCCGCTGGTTCCTGGAAGCGATGCTCGCTCCGGTGGTCCTGATGCTGGCGACGGTGGTGCTGATCCGGCGTCACCAGCTGCGTTCGGGTGATCCGGCGCTGGCGCTGCATGCTGCGCGGCTCGCGGCCGTGAAAATCAATATCGAATCCATGTCGGCGGCGCTGGGTCGGGGTGATGCCGTCGAGTTCTTCACCGCCGCCCGCCACGCCCTGCAGGAGAAGCTGGCGGATCTGTGGCAGGTACCAGCGGAGTCGGTGGACCGGGAGCTGGTGGCCGCAAGGCTCCCCGAGGGGAGCGCGGAGCTACAGGAGATTTTTGCCGTCGCCGAGAAGGCGAGTTATGCCCGAGAGAGTCCGGGTGCCCAGTCGCTGCAGCAGTGGCACCGACGCGTCCTCGAACTGATGGATCGCCTGGACGCCATCGCATGAAAAGCATCGCATGCGCGCTGTTGCTATTGCTGTTCGCCGTCGGCGGGGCCCGGGCCGATCAGTCGCTGCTCGCGACCGCCGAACACGCGACCGCCGTCGGCGACTACAACCTGGCCGTGCAGAGCTACGAGCGGATCGCGGCCCAGCAGGGCTATTCGGCTCCCATGCTGTTCAATCTGGGCAATGCCTGGCTGCGTCTGGGCAAGCCGGCGCGCGCCATTCTGGAATACGAACGGGCACTGGTACTGGCGCCGCGCGACCCGGCCATCGAAGCGGGCCTCGAGGCGGCGCAACAGCGCGCCGGGATCGCGGCGCCCGCGGTGGGGGCCTGGTTGTCGAGCGCCCGCTATCTGAGTTTCGACACCTACGCCTGGGCCGCGCTGGTGGCGATGTGGGTGCTGTGTGCCGCCATCGTCCTGCTGTGCGTGAACGGGGTGGCGCGCCGGGCGGCGGGTGTGCTGATCCTGCTGGCGGCGGTGACGCTGTGTGCGAGCGCCGATGCCGCGGTGCTGTGCTGGCAGGACCTCTACCGCGCGGTGATGCAGGAGTCCGTGTCCATGCAGCTGGCGCCGGCGCAGTCGGCGGCCGCCAACGGCAACCTGCGCGCAGGCGAGGTGGTCTGGCTGCAGGGGCATTACGGCGGCTTCGTGCTCGTCCGCACCGCCGAAGGCCATAGCGGCTGGGTCAGCGCGGGTGCGGCGGTACCCGTGCGGGCGTCCCGGCCATGAATCCGCCGGAGGAGGTGCCCGGGGAACTGGTCGAAATCCCTTGCGCGCAGCTCGCCGCGGAAACCCTGAATGCGCTGATCGAATCCTTCGTGCTGCGCGAGGGCACGGATTATGGTGTACGGGAAGTCCCGCTGGCAGCCAAAGTCGCGCAGGTCAGGCGCCAGCTGGAGCGGGGCGAAGCGCAGATTGTCTTTGACCCGGCGACCGAAACGGTGGATATAAGAGTTGTCTTGACAAGACGTACACAAAGACCACGCTAGCGAATGACTTGACGGGTCAAGGGCTCGCCGGCGGAGCCGTAAGGGAGACAACTATGCGCAACGGGCTGCGGGTTGGTGTGGCACTGCTGATGCTGTCAGCGGCGACGGCGGCAATGGCGAACACGACGCCGGGTTCCGCGGCCACCAGTTCCCCGGTTGAAAGTTCGGCGGCTGTGGCCGCAGAGGCCGCTGCAGCCCAGGGTCTGATCGATCCACTGCCACCCATTGAAGTATCGGTGACCGCGCCGGAACCACGTTATGTTGCGCCGACACTGCGTGATCGCCTGGGCCGCATCTGGGCACCCGTGTATTTGAATGGCAAGGGGCCGTTCCGGCTGGTGCTGGACACCGGTGCCAGTCATTCAGCCGTCATCGCCAGTGTGGCCGCCGACCTTGGCCTGCCGCTGGCGAATGCCGGCACCGTGATGCTCCATGGAGTCACAGGCTCCGCCATCGTGCCCTTCGTAAGCGTCAAAACGCTTCTGGTCGGAGACCTCGAAGCGCATAACCAGATGCTGCCCATAGTGCCGGATGCACTGGGCGGTGCGGACGGTGTTCTGGGCATGGAGGATCTGGAGGGCAAGCGGATCTTCATCGACTTCATGCACGATAAGATCACGATCAGCAATTCCCATGGTCACCGGATTGAATGGGGTTACGAAACCATCCCGCTGGTACGTGCGCCCAATGGGTTGTTGATGACGACGGCTTACATCGGTGGCATCCGCGTCAAGGCGATCATTGACACGGGCAGCCAGGCATCGGTCGCGAATCTGGCGCTGCAGAACGCGTTGCGCGTCCGACATGCGATGCGCAATCTGCAGCCTGCCTCGATCATGGGCGCGACCGATGATGTGCAGATGGGTGAGAACGTGCCGATATCAGCGGTGGAGATGGGCCCGATCATCATCCGCACGCCGTACCTCACGGTCAGCGACCTGGATATCTTCGAACGTTGGAACCTGACCCGGGAGCCGGCCATGCTGATCGGTATCGATACGCTCGGTCTGCTCGACAGCATGGTGATCGACTACCGGCGGCTGGAACTGAATATCAAGATGCGACATAACTGAAGGCAGGAATCTGCCGCCGGCAACTTATTGCCGGTGAGGTGCGCTATCTGCGTCCTGGTTCGCGGCGAAGCGGTGGGGGCGGCGGCATGCTGAGCGGGATTATGGCCAAAGTCAGTATCCAGGAAGTCCGCAAGCTGCTGCTCCCCATGGAGACGGCCGTGGATGCCATTCTGGAGCTCGATCGCTCCCATGGGGGAACGCTCGCCAGCGGGCGGCTCACCGAGGTGCGTCTGGAAACCGGGGACGATCCCGGCCTGTTGCTGGTGCTCACGCCCGGCTCCGGCAAACCGGCCGTGGAGAAGCGCTATACATTGGCGGCGATCGCCGCCGCCGCCATCCATTACTGTTTCCGGGCCCGCATTCCGCTGCCGCGACAGGGGACCAAGAGCATCGAAATCGTGCCCGAGGGTTTCCAGCTCACGATTCAAACCCAAACCGAGATCCTGCGGCTACATGGCCCTGTTCCGCAGGTGACCGTGGCGTCCGAGTCCGGTGCCGCAGAGGCGCCGGGAGCATCGGATGAGATGGCCGCCGCCGCGACCGACCCGGTAGCCACCGCTGCCGCGGAGGCATCGCCAACCGTGGCACCCGGCGAGGCGCCCGAGGCGGCTGCGGCCTGATCAGCGACGGCTCCGCGGCAGGCTTCCATCCGCTGGAATTGAGCCGACATAATCTGGGAATGGCGGCGAACCTGCCAATTGCCACCTGCGCGGCCGCGGCTGCGGTTACTATCGCAGTGCACCTTGAATGAATTACCCCAAGGCCGAGGAGTCCCGGTGTCTGCAACTGGAACGCGCTGCGCCGCGCCGCTCGGCCCCTGTTCGGAACGGCGGTCCGCCTCCGACCGTCGTAGTCGGACCCTGCTTTCCCTCGCTACCAGCAGTTCCCGGCGTCGGCGCCACGGACCCCGGCGAGTCGGGGACGCCAGCCTCGCCGGCACTGATTGGTATGCCCCGCAGTGGCTGGCCGCGGCGGTCCTCATCCTGATCCTGTGCGTGGTCGATGCCCTGATGACGCTCGCGCTGCTGGGCCACGGCGCGCGCGAGGCGAATCCGGTGATGGATGCGGTCGTGCACGGCGACGGGCGCATATTTGCGGCCCTCAAATTTGGGCTGACTTCGGCCGGAGTGGTGGTGCTGATTCTGCTCGCCCGGGTGCGGGCGTTCGGACGCCTGCCGGTCAGCGCGCTGCTTTACGGGGTCCTGGCAGGCTACCTGTACCTGGTGTGTTACGAATTCAACCTGTTGCGGGTGCTCGTACCGGAGTACTTCTAGGCAAAGCCCACGCTGCCTGCACCCGTGACGCGTTTCATAGCGTCGCGGGTTACGTTAAACTTATCCTTTGCCGCTTGCCTTTCCCAACCAAGGTCTGGAGTGAACAGCAGCCTGCCTCACCGCGGGACCGCCACCACCAGGAGTGACAGGGGTGCCCCCGATCGGGTGCGCGCCCTGGCGTCTATTTGATGCCGCGACGTCCCTGCTGCGCCAGCCCTCACTGAGCACCCCCCGAATGCTTGAATCCACACCTCTATACGGCGGCAACGCCGATTATCTCGAAGCCCTGTACGAGCAGTATCTGGGCGACCCGGCCTCGGTACCGGCGCAATGGCGCGTGTACTTCGACGGCCTCGGGCCACGCCCGACCACCGAGCGCGCCCATGGCCCGGTCATCGCCGGCATCGCCGCGCGCGCCTCGCGCCCAGCGGCACCGGTCGCGGCTGCGGCGGGCGGCGCTGGGGTTACGAACGGCGCGAAGCAGGCCGCCGTCTCGCGGCTCATCCAGATCTGGTCGAATCGCGGTCACCTGGTCGCGAAGCTCGATCCGCTCGGGCTCATGAGGCGTGCGCGCCCCAGGGTGCTGGAGCTGCAGTATTTCGGTCTCACCGATGCGGACCTCGACACCGAGTTCTTCACCGCCGCGCGCAACGGCAGCATCCCCGGCCGCATGAAGCTGCGCGATATCCTCGCCAGTCTCGAGGCGATCTACGGGGGCACCATCGGTGCCGAGTTCGCGCATGTCTCGGCCTCCGAGGAGCGGCTGTGGCTGCAGGAGCAGTTCCAGGAAGGGCAGGTCAACCGTGCCTACAGCGTCGAGGAGCGGCGTAATATTCTGTGGCAGCTGACCAGTGCCGAGGGCCTGGAGCGTTATCTGCATACCAAGTACGTCGGGCAGCGGCGCTTTTCGCTCGAGGGTGGCGAGTCGCTGATCCCGCTGCTCGATGATGTGATCCAGCAATCCGGCGCGGGTGGCATGGAGGAATCGGTCATCGGCATGGCCCACCGCGGCCGTCTCAACGTGCTGGTGAACCTGCTCGGCAAATCTCCCGCGGACATCTTCTCGGAGTTCGAAGGCAAGTACGACATCGCGCGCCTGCAGGGCTCCGGGGATGTGAAGTATCACAAGGGCTTCTCCTCGGATCTGAAGACCCCCGCCGGCAACGTGCACGTCGCGCTCGCCTTCAATCCTTCGCATCTCGAAGTCGTGAATCCGGTGGTCGAGGGCTCGGTGCGGGCACGCCAGGAGCGTCGCGGCGACACCCTCGGCGCCCGCGTGTTGCCCATTCAGATCCACGGCGATGCGGCCTTTGCCGGGCAGGGCGTGGTCACCGAGACCCTGCAGCTGTCGCAGACGCGCGCCTTCTACACCGGCGGCACGCTGCACATCATCATCAACAACCAGGTCGGCTTCACGATCTCGGATCCACGCGATGCGCGCTCGACCATGTATTGCTCCGACGTTGCGAAAATGCTCGAAGCGCCGATCTTCCACGTCAATGGCGATGATCCGGAGGCGGTGGTGTTCGTCGGGCGCCTGGCGCTGAAGTACCGCGCGAAGTTCCGCAAGGACGTGGTCATCGATCTGGTGTGCTATCGGCGTCTGGGTCACAACGAGGCCGATGAGCCGGCCGCGACCCAGCCGGGCATGTACAAGGTGATCCGCCAGCATCCGACCACGCGCCAGATCTACGCCGACCAGATGGTGAATGCAGGCATCATTCCGGCCGCCGATGCTGCGGCGATGATCGAGCAGTATCGCAACGGCCTCGATGAGGGTCGCCCGCAGGCGCGCGCGTCGCTGGGACTCATCGGCAACAAGTTCACGGTGGACTGGACCAAGTACCAGCACGTGGACATGGGCGAGCGGGTACAGACCAACATCACTCCGGAGCAGCTCGCGCGGCTCGGGGCGAAGCTGGTCGAACGCCCCGAAGGATTCGTGCTGCATCCCCGCGTCGCCCAGGTCATCGCCAACCGGCAGAAGATGATCGCCGGGGAAATGCCCATGGACTGGGGCTGCGCCGAGAACCTGGCGTATGCCGCCTTGCTCGAGGATGGCTTCAGCGTGCGCATCGTCGGCCAGGACGTCGGCCGCGGCACCTTCTTCCACCGCCACGCCGTGCTGCATGAGCAGAATACCGATGAGTGCTATGTACCGCTGCAGCACCTGCGGGCGCATCAGCCGCGCTTCGATGTCTATGATTCGGTGCTGTCCGAGGAGGCGGTGCTCGGCTTCGAGTACGGCTACTCGACCACCGAACCCAATGCGCTGGACATCTGGGAGGCCCAGTACGGCGATTTCGCCAACGGCGCGCAGATCATCATCGACCAGTTCATCAGTTCCGGTGAGTCCAAGTGGGGCCGGCTGTGCGGACTGGTCCTGTTCCTGCCGCATGGCTACGAAGGTGCCGGCCCCGAGCACTCCTCGGCGCGCCTGGAGCGCTTCCTGCAGCTGTGCGCGGAGAACAACATACAGGTGTGCGTGCCCTCCACGCCCGCCCAGATGTTCCACATGCTGCGCCGGCAGATGCTGCGCTCGTTCCGCAAGCCGCTCATCGTCATGACGCCCAAGAGCATGCTGCGCAATGAGCTCTCGGTGTCATCGCTCAACGATCTGACGAAGGGCGCGTTTGCCTCGGTCATCGATGAGATCGATGACTTGGCGCCGGCCCAGGTGCGACGCCTGGTGTTCTGCAGCGGCAAGGTCTACTGGGACCTGCTCAAAGCGCGGCGTGCCGAGAACCTCAAGGATGTGGCGCTGCTGCGCATCGAGCAGCTGTATCCCTTTCCGAACGATGGCTACGAGACGGCCATCAAGCGCTATCCGAACATCCGCGATGTGGTGTGGTGTCAGGAGGAGCCCCAGAACCAGGGCGCCTGGTACCAGATCCGTCATCGCCTGGATGCGCTCGCCCGCCGCGAAGTGCTGTACGCCGGCCGTGCCCCGGCTTCGGCACCGGCCACCGGTCTGTCGAAGATCCATGAGACCGAACAGAAGCGGCTGATCGAGGCCGCCTTGCATGCCACGGCGCAGGATGACTCGAGCAGCACGACGCAGCGTCTGGCGACCCTGGGTACCGCCCGCAAGAGTTCCAACGAACGCAAGTGAGCTGCTGGAGGATTTGATGAGTATTGAGATCCGAGTGCCGGCGTTGCCGGAGTCCATCGCCGACGCGACCCTCGTTGCCTGGCACAAGCAGCCCGGCGAGGCGTTCAAGCGCGATGAAAACCTCGCGGACCTGGAGACCGACAAAGTGGTCCTGGAGGTCCCCGCGCCCGCCGATGGCGTCATGGGGGATCACAAGTTCGAAGTCGGCACTACGGTGACCGAAGGGCAGGTGCTGGCCATCATCTCCGAAGGCGCTGCACCCGCGGCGGCGCCGGCCAAGCCCGCTGCCGCGCCTGCTGCTGCTGCGCTCCCTGCGGCGGCGAAGTCCGCGGCCCCCGGCGATGCCGCGAAACTCAGTCCCAGCGTCCGGCGCCTGGTGGAGGAGAATGGACTCGACCCGACCGCCGTCCCAGGCACCGGTCGCGACGGCCGCCTGACAAAGTCGGACGTCACGGGCTTCCTGGACAAGAAGCCGGCGGCCGCGCCGGCGAGTGCCCCGGCACCGGCTGCCGCCAAGCCGACCCAGGCGCCGACCGGCCCACGCGTGGCCCGCGCCGAGCAGCGTGTGGCCATGAGCCGTCTGCGTCAGCGCGTCGCGCAGCGCCTGGTCGAGGCGCAGTCTACGCAGGCCCTGCTGACTTCCTTCAATGAAGTCGATCTGGGTGCGGTTCAGGAGCTGCGCGCCCGCTACAAGGATAAATTCGAGAAGAGTCAGGGTGTGAAGCTCGGCTTCATGTCCTTCTTCGTGAAGGCCACGATCGAGGCGCTGAAGAAATTCCCGGTGCTGAATGCCTCGGTCGATGGCGCCGACATCGTCTATCACGAGTACTACGACATCGGTGTGGCGGTCTCGACCGACCGTGGCCTGATGGTGCCGATCGTGCGCGATGCGGACCTGAAGAGTTTCGCGGACATCGAGAAGGAGATCACCGCGTATGCGACCCGCGCCCGTGCCGGTCAGATCAGCATCGAGGACATCACCGGCGGCACCTTCACCATCACGAACGGCGGGGTGTTCGGCTCACTTTTGTCGACCCCCATTGTAAATGCGCCACAAAGCGCCATCCTGGGAATGCACAAGATCCAGGATCGTCCGATGGTGGTGAATGGCAAGATCGAGATCCGGCCGATGATGTACCTGGCGGTCACGTACGATCACCGCATCATCGACGGGCGCGATGCCGTGCAGTTCCTGGTGAGCATCAAGGACAGCCTTGAGGATCCCGGTCGCATGCTGCTCGGCGTGTAGGAGATTTCATGGCTGATTCGTTTGACGTGATCGTGATTGGCGGTGGTCCGGCCGGCTATCCGGCGGCCATCCGCGCCGGGCAGAATGGCCTGTCCGTCGCCTGTATCGATGAGTGGAAGAACCACGACGGCACTCTGGCCTTCGGCGGCACCTGCCTGAATGCCGGCTGCATTCCGTCCAAGGCACTGCTGGAGTCCACCGAGCTCTATCACCGCGCGCGCGAGGAATTCGCCGTGCATGGCATCCAGGTGCCGGGTGTGAGCATGGACGTGGCCATCATGCAGAAGCGCAAGTCCGGCATCGTGAAGAAGATGACGGATGGGATCATGGCGCTGCTCAAGGGCGCCGGGGTCACTCCGCTGCAGGGGCACGGCCGGCTGCTTGCCGGCAAGCAGGTCGAATTCAAGGCGCATAGCGGAGAAGTGCGCACCCTGACTGCGAAGCATGTGGTGCTGGCGAGCGGTTCCACCCCGATTGAGCTCAAGTCGGCGCCGTTTGATGGCAAGCAGATCATCGATTCCTGGGGCGCGCTGGAGCTCACCGCGGTACCCAGGCGCCTCGGCGTCATCGGCGCAGGCGTGATCGGCCTGGAACTGGGCAGCGTGTGGCGGCGGCTCGGCAGCGAAGTGATCGTGCTGGAGGCGCTCGATACCTTCCTCGCGATCGCCGATCAGCAAGTGGCCAAGGAAGCCGCGAAACAGTTCAAGAAGATCGGCATGGATATCCGCACCGGCGCAAAGGTGACGGGCGCCGCGCTCAAGGGCGAGGCGGTCGCGGTCAGTTATACCGATGCCAAGGGCGAACAGTCCCTCGAAGTCGACACCCTGGTGGTTGCCGTCGGTCGTCGGCCCTTCACCGCAGGCCTGCTGGCCGATGGCACCGGTGTGCAGCTGGATGCGCGCGGTTTCATCACCGTCGATGACAAGTGCCGCACCGGGGTCGAGGGCGTCTGGGCCATCGGTGACTGCGTCCGCGGCCCGATGCTCGCGCACAAGGGCAAGGAAGAGGGGGTGATGGTCGCGGACCTCATCGCCGACCGCTATGGCGAGGTCAACTACCGGATCGTGCCCTCGGTGATCTACACGGCGCCGGAGATCGCCTGGGTCGGTGAGACCGAGGAGCAGGTCAAGGCCAGCGGCCGTACCTACAAGGTGGGTGTATTTCCCTTCCTCGCGAGCGGTCGCGCGCGCGCGCTGGAAAGTACCGCGGGCTTTGCGAAGCTGATCGCCGACAAGACCAGCGATGAGATCCTGGGGGTGCACATCATCGGCCCGATGGCCGGCGAACTGGTGGCCGAGGCGGTCCTGGCGATGGAGTATTCGGCGAGCGCCGAGGATCTGCAGCGCACGATCCATGCCCACCCGACGCTCTCAGAGGCGCTGCACGAGGCCGCCCTGGCCGCGGATAAACGCGCAATCGATAATCTGAATCGTTGAGTCAGGAGCGCGCATGACCGTGGCGCCCGGGTTCGATGCCGTCAAAGCGGCGCGCGCACGCATCGCGGGCCGGGTGCGCACGACGCCGGTGCTCAGCAGCGGGTTCCTGGACCAGGAGCTGGGTGCGCGGCTTTACTTCAAGTGCGAGAACCTGCAGGTCTCCGGGGCATTCAAGGCCCGTGGCGCCTTCAACGCGGTTCTGGCGCTGCCGCCTGAGCTCGCCGCCCGCGGTGTCGTGACCCATTCCTCGGGCAACCACGGCGCGGCACTGGCACTCGCGGCCCGCAGCCGCGGCATTGCGGCCTATGTGATCGCCCCGCGCACGACCCCGGCCAGCAAGCAGCAGAACATGCTGCGCTATGGCGCGCAGCTACGACTGTGCGAGCCGACCCTGGCGGCGCGTCAGGCCGCGGCCGAGGAGGTCGTCCGCGAGACCGGCGCGACCCTCATCCATCCCTACGACAATGCCGAGGTGATGGCGGGGCAGGGAACGGTTGCCCTGGAGCTGCTCGAGCAGGTGCCGGAACTGGACACGATACTGTGTCCCATCGGGGGCGGTGGCCTGATCAGCGGGGTGGCCGTTGCCGCGCACGGCATCAATCCGCAGCTGCAGATCCTGGGCGCCGAACCTCTGGGGGCCGATGATGCCGTGCGCTCGCGCACGGCCGGCGTGATCACACCGGTGGCACGGCCGAGTTCGCTGGCCGATGGACTGCTGGCAACCATTGCTCCGAGCACCTTCGAGGTGATCCGCAGCCAGGTGCACGCGGTCGGCACCGTCACCGAAGCCGACATCGTCACGGCGATGCGCCGGGTCTGGGATGACTTAAGGATCCTCATCGAACCGTCATCGGCGGTGCCGGTGGCCGCGCTGCTCAACGGCGCGCTTAGCGTCGCCGGGCGCCGCGTCGGCATCGTGCTCACGGGCGGCAACGTCGATCTGCAACGCCTGCCGTGGACCTGATTCTAGGTCGGCAGTGAACGCAGCCGGATGGTGGAGGCGTGCTTGGCGTGCGCCAGCCGCAGCAGCATCATCTCAAGTTTCACGGGTCGGATCGGGTAGGTGAGCGTGTGCCGCAGGCGAAAGGCGCTCAGTCGGTTGCGTACCAGTGCCAGTCGCTGCCGATCGGTGCAGAAGACGCGGATCACGTTCGGCCACTTGGCCTGGATGTCGTCCAGGAGGGCCAGCCCGGAGCCGTCGTCGAGGCGCTCGCAGGCGACGACGACCTCGAACGCGTGGCTGTTGCGCAGCAGTTCGATGGCCTGGGCCTTGCTCGTTGCAACCGTCAGCGGCTGTCTGCCGCGGATGCGCGTGATGCAGTGCTGGAGCATCGCGTGATCGTTATCCACCAGAAGCGTCTTCACGGGAGTGATGATAACGCACCCCGAGCGCATCGAAACTAGCGGGTGCGTCGCACCTCGGAGACATTCGGCACACTTTGCAGGCGCCGGACGAGTTTGCCGAGCTGCTCGAGATCCCCGACCCCCAGCCGGAAGGCGACCCGCGCGATCCGGTCCTCGTCGGTGAGCGTGTTCATGCCCTCGATGCTCAAGTGCTCCTGGGCAACCACGTCGGTGATGTCGCGCACCAGCCCGCGCCGATCGTAGGCGAACACCACCAGCTCGACTTCCATCAGGTCCTGCTCCCCGCTCGACCATTCCACCTGCAGCTTGCGTTCGGGTTTCTCGGCGCTCATGCGCCCGAAGTTGCGGCACTCGGCGCGGTGGATGGTGACGCCGCGACCCATCGAGATGTAGCCCACGATCGGCTGCGGCCGAAGTGGGGCGCAGCAGTGCGCGAGTGTGATGGGCAGATCGCCGACCCCTTCGATATCGATGGGGTTGCGCCGCGCGGTGCCGGCGGGCCGCGCCTTGCGCGCAGGCAGTTCGGGGGTCGCCGGACGTACCAGGCGGATCAGCGCCTGCGACAGCTGCGTCGCGGTGATCTCCCCTTCACCCAGCAACTGGTAGAACTCATCGGCGTCCGGGGCATGCAGCTGCGTGATCAGTTCCGGCAGCAGCGCCGCATCGGCACCTGCGCGCTGCATCTCGCGCTCGGCGATCGAGCGACCGGCGGCGCGGTTGTCGGTTGCATCCTGGCGGCGGAACCAGCCGCGCACCTTGGTACGGCTGCGGGGCGAGGCCAGGTACCCGAGCTCCGGTGCGAGCCAGTCACGGCTGGGCGCCGCGTGCTTGCCGGCGATGATGTCGACGACTTCGCCGTTGCTCAACTGGTAGGTGAGCGGCACGATTCGGCCGTTGACCTTGGCGCCGCGGCAGCGATGCCCGAGGTCGCTGTGGACCTGGTAGGCGAAATCCAGCGGCGTGCCACCGCGGGGCAGTTCCACGACTTCGCCCTTGGGCGTCAGGGCATAGATGTGATCGGCGAAGATCTGGCCGCGCAGGCTCTCGAGGACATCCGGTTCACCTTCCGGTTGCTCCCCCGGGTGCAGCAGGCGGCGTACCGCTTCGATCTTGCGCTGATACTCGGCATCGTGCGCGCTGCCTTCCTTGTACTGCCAGTGGGCCGCGATCCCGAGCTCGGCGTGTTCATGCATCTCGCGGGTACGGATCTGGATCTCGACGCTGCGCTGCTCTGGTCCCACCACGGCGGTGTGGATCGAGCGGTAGTGGTTGTCCTTCGGGGTCGCGATGTAGTCGTCGAACTCGGCCGGGATGTACTGCCAGTCCCCGTGCACGACGCTCAGCGCGGCATAGCAGTCGGCCACCGAGGCCACCACGATACGCACCGCGCGCACGTCGAAGATCTGTTCGAAGGGCAGATGTTTGCGCAGCATCTTGCGGTAGATGCTGAAGATGTGTTTGGGTCGGCCGTAGACTTCGGCACTGACGCCCGCGGCGGCCAGTCCGGTGCGCAGCTGGGCGCAGAACTCCTCGATGTAGCGCTCGCGATCGGCGCGCTTCTCATTGAGCGCGGCCGCCAGGTGCCGGTACTCCTCCGGCTCCAGGTGCCGGAAGGCGAGGTCCTCCATCTCCCATTTCAGTTGCCAGATGCCGAGCCGGTTCGCGAGCGGCGCGAAAATGGCCCGTACCTCGGTCGCCAGTCGCTCGCGTTCGGATACCGCGAGGTCGCGCGCGTGCCGCAGCCGCACCAGCGCTTCGGCCAGACGGGCGAGGACCAGGCGCTGATCCCCGACCACTGCGAGCAGCATCTTGCGGACTGTTTCAGCCTGATGGGCATCCAGCCCGCGCTCAGGTGACCAGTCGCGCGCCAGGCCGATTTCGCCCAGCCGCTGCAGGTCGATCGCCACCCGCGCCGCACCCGCCCCGAGCAGCCGCCCGAGGCTCTCGGGCGTGACGCCCGCCCGGCCCAGCATCGGCTGCGCCAGTACCGCGGCCGCCAGCTGCTCGTCCCCGGTCAGGGCGCCGATGACCTCGGCGGCCTCGGTCGCCAGCGCGATCGCGGCTTCGGGCGCATCGCTTGCGGGCGCGACGGCCGCGCGCATGCCCGCGATGGCAATGCGCAGCTCGGGCGGACAAAGTTGGGCGGCTTCCACGGCCCGGTCTCCTCGCGGCCTGGGCGCGCACGGCGTGTCGCTGCGCGCAGAATGCAGCTATCATACCCGCCTCAGTCGCAGGCCGGGCCTGCAGCATTCAACACAGTGCAATACGAAGGCTACGGACCGGGCGGCACTGCCGTTTTGATCGAGTGCGCGGGCGCCGGGCCCGCCGACATGGCCGCGCAGCTGCGCCGGGTGTTCGCGGCACACGGGGGGCACCTGGGAGCCCAGGGCTCGGTTTCCTACCTGTTTGCGAGGACCGGGGTTCTGACCTACGCGCCCGCCGGCGGCTTGGTCCCGTTGGCGGAACTGGCGCTGGAGGCCGGAGCCGAGGACGTGCATGCGGGCAGTGGAGGCATCGAGATTCTCACCGATCCGGAAGATTTGCCGAGTGTGCGGGCAGCGCTGAGCGCGGCCGGCTTTGTCGCCCTGAGCGAGCAGATCACCCAACGCGCGGCCACGACGGTTGCCCTCACCGGGGAGGCCGCGCAGGCGATGCGCAGTTTTCTGGCCGGCGTCGGCGCCCTCGAGCCCGTGCAGGGCATCTACAGCAATGCGCAGTTTCCGTAGATGAGTTCCTGGCGGCAGTTCGATCCGGACGCGCGTGCGCAACCGCTGACGTTGAGTACGGCCGCGCGGGTGCGCGTGCTCGGTCTGGATCCGGGCTCGCGGCGCACCGGCTTCGGCGTCATCGATTGCGAGGCCAATGGCCACACCCATATCGCGCATGGTTGCATCGCGGCCGAGGGCGCTGCCATCGCGCCGCGGCTGCGGGCCATTTTCGAAGGCATCGACCGGCTGATCGCGACCTACCAGCCCGATGAGATCGCCATCGAGCGGGTGTTCGTGAATCGCAACGTCGACAGTGCCATGAAGCTGGGCCAGGCGCGTGGCGCGGCACTGTGCGCCGTGCCGCAGGGCACCTCGGTATTTGAGTACGCGCCGCGGGCCATCAAGCTTGCCGTGGTCGGATCGGGGGCCGCCGAGAAGAGCCAGGTTGCGCACATGATGAAGATCCTGCTGCAGCTGGCCGCGCCACCGCCCCCGGACGCGGGTGATGCGCTGGCGGTGGCCGTCTGCCACGCCCACACCCGCCGCCTGCAGCTGCTGGTGCGCGCGCAGTGATCGGTTTTCTGCACGGCCGCATCGCCGCCAAGACGGCCCCGGCGGTGACGGTGGATGTGGGCGGCGTCGGCTACGAACTCGAGGCCCCGATGTCGACCTTCCTGAACCTGCCCGCGGTCGGTGAACCGGTGCACCTGATCACGCACCTCGTGGTCCGCGAGGACGCGCACGTCCTGTACGGCTTCGCCACCGAGGCGGAACGGCGGCTGTTCCGCAACCTGCTGAAGGTCTCGGGCGTGGGCCCGAAGATCGCCCTCGGGGTGCTCTCGGGGATGAGCGTCGAGGGCTTCAACCGCTGTGTCATCGCCGAGGATGTGACCACCCTGACCCGGATTCCCGGCATCGGTCGCAAGACCGCCGAGCGTCTGATCATCGAGATGCGCGACCGGGTCAACGTCATGCCCGCCGCCCCCGGATCCCCGGGCCGGCCCGCGGGCGGCGATCCGCAAAGCGAGGCGTTCGATGCCCTGGTAGCGCTGCAGTACAAGCCGGCCGAGGCGACGCGCTTGCTCAAAGCGATCGAGGTCGGTACACATTCCACCGAGGAACTCATCCGGATGGCGCTCCAGGGCGCGATCCGTGAGTAATACAGGAGACGATTTGGATCAATCCCGCATGACCAGCACGATCGCGCAGCCCGGCGAGGAGCTGCAGGAGCGCGCGATCCGCCCGCAGCGCCTGGCCGACTACGTCGGTCAGCCGCGAGTGCGCCAGCAGCTGGAGATCTTCATCACCGCGGCGCGCCAGCGCGGCGAGGCCATGGATCACGTCCTCATATTCGGTCCGCCGGGACTCGGCAAGACCACCCTCGCGAACATCATCGCCGTGGAGCTGGGCGTGAACCTGCGCCAGACCTCCGGCCCGGTGCTCGAACGACCCGCGGATCTTGCCGCGCAGCTGACCAACCTGCAGCCCCGGGACGTGTTGTTCATCGATGAGATCCACCGCCTCAGTCCGATCGTCGAGGAAGTGCTGTATCCGGCGCTCGAGGATTGCCAGCTCGACATCATGATCGGCGAAGGCCCGGCGGCGCGCTCGATCAAACTCAAACTGGCCCCGTTCACGCTGGTGGGCGCCACGACCCGTGCCGGCCTGCTGACCTCGCCATTGCGCGATCGCTTCGGCATCGTGCAGCGCCTGGAGTTCTACAGCGTCGCGGACCTCGAGCACATCGTCACCCGCTCGGCGGGCATCCTGGAGGTACCGATCGCCGGCGGCGGCGCGGCGGCGATCGCCGAGCGCTCGCGCGGCACCCCGCGTATCGCCAACCGCCTGCTGCGCCGGGTGCGCGATTTTGCACAGGTGCGCGCCGATGGCCGGATCGATGAACGCATCGCGGTTGCGGCCCTCGGGATGCTCGACATCGATCACCAGGGGTTCGATGCGCTGGACCGCAAGGTGTTGCGGACCATCATCGACAAGTTCGACGGCGGACCGGTGGGCATCGACAGTGTTGCGGCTGCCATCGGCGAGGAGCGCGGCACGCTCGAGGATGTCATCGAGCCCTTCCTGATCCAGCAGGGCTACCTTGCGCGCACGGCGCGCGGGCGCATGGCCACGCGCACCGCGTATCTGCATCTCGGGCTCGCCCTTCCGGCGCGTGCCGCTGCCACGCTGCCGATTTTCGAGGAGGACTCGTGAAGGTTTTCTCCTGGCGCACGCGGGTGTACTGGGAGGACACCGATGCCGGTGGGGTCGTCTACTACGCCAATTACCTGCGGTTCATGGAACGCGCGCGGACCGAATGGCTGCGCACCCTGGGGTATTGTCAGCGCGATCTCGCCAGCAACCACGGGGTGCTGTTCGCGGTGACCCGGGTGCGCATCGACTATCGGCGACCGGCGCGGCTGGATGATGAGCTGTGGGTTACCTGCGAACCGCGTAATGTGGGCGCGGCATCGGTGTCCTTTGCCCAGCAGGTCACCCGCATCACCGCCGCGGTGGCCGCAGCCGACTCGGCTGACTCTGCCGGCGCCTTCGAGCCGGCGCCGGGCCTGCTGGCGGAGGCCGACGTGCGCATCGCCTGCCTGGATGCGCGGACGTTCAAACCGGCGCGGACGCCGGAATTCTTGTTGAGCGCCTTCGAGGCGCAGGAGAAACTCTAGGATGCCAGCCGATCTGAACATTATCCGTCTGGTCATTCAGGCGAGCATTCCGGTGCAACTGGTGCTGGCGCTGCTGGCCTTCGCCTCGGTGATGTCCTGGGCCATCATCTTCGACAAACGGATGGTCATCCGGCGCGCGAGCCGCGAGGCCGACCAGTTCGAGACCAGCTTCTGGTCGGGCGGCGATCTCGCGCAGCTGTATCGCAGTGTCGAGTCGCGCGGCCGCACCACGGGCATGGCCAACATCTTCGAACTCGGCTTTCGTGAGTTTGCGCGACTGCGTCAGCAAGGACCGGTGCCCGTCGACCAGTTGCTGGAAGGCGCACGCCGCTCCATGCGCGTCGCACAGTTGAAGGAGATCGACCGCCTCGAGCACAGCCTCTCGACGCTGGCGACGGTGGGTTCAACCAGTCCCTACGTCGGCCTGTTCGGCACGGTCTGGGGCATCATGAGCGCCTTCGCCTCGCTCGGGAATGCGCAGCAGGCAACCCTCGCCATGGTCGCCCCGGGAATTTCCGAGGCGCTGATCACGACCGCGGTGGGCCTGTTTGCGGCGATCCCCGCGGTGGTGGCCTTCAACCGTTATGCGGATCAGGTGGGTCGGCTGGAGGTGCGCTACGACGCATTCATGGAGGAGTTCTCCTCCATCCTGCAGCGGCACGCCGCCCGCAAGCACGCCGGGGAGGCCTGACTCCATGGCGCACCAGTTGTCCCGCGGTCGGCGCCTGATGGGCGAGATCAATGTCGTTCCCTACATCGACGTGATGCTGGTGCTGCTCATCATCTTCATGGTGACCGCGCCGCTTTTGATGCAGGGAGTGAAGGTCGATCTGCCGAAGGCGAGCGCCGAGCCCCTGACCGCGGACCTCCTGCGGAACAACAATCCGTTGGTACTGTCCATTGACCGCGAAGGGCGGTTCTATCTCAACATCGGTGGCGATCCCCACCAGGCGTTGGATGAGGCCACCGTGCAGGCACGCGCCGCTGCTGCACTGCACGATAAGGCGGACCTGCCTGTCCTGTTGAAGGCCGATTATCGTATCGAGTACGGAAGAGTGATGGAGGCCATGGTCGTGCTCCAGCATGCCGGCGCACGCAAGGTCGGGTTCGTGAGCGATCCGCTGCCGGACACGAGGAGCCGGAACTGACAGCGTCGCCCGCCAACCCGGAGCCGCCCGCCAGTGATCGCCGGGTCTCGATTGCAATGTCCGTGCTGTTGCACGGCGCCCTGGTGGGAGTCCTGGTGTACGGCTTTGTGCAGTTCCGGAAGCCGCCGCCACCGCTGAGCGCGCTGGCGATCGACGCCACGGTGGTCTCGCAGGCCACGCTGGACGCGGCCCGACGCCCGGCGCCGCCGACTCCGGCACCTCCGACGCCGACAGCGACGCCGGAGCCTGCGCCGCAGCCGGACGAGAGTGTACCGCCACCGCCGGATCCGGCCGCGCAGCAGGCGGCGCAGCAGGCCGAGGCCGCGCACCAGGAGGCGGCCGCCAAGGCTGAGGCGGCCCAGGCGCGCGCCGCCGCCGAGCGCGCGGCGCAGCACAAGCAGGCGGCCGAGGCGGCAGAAGCAGCCGAGGCACAGCAGGCGGCGAAGGAGCAGGCCGAGCGCGAGGCAAAGGCCAAGGCCAAGGTCACTGAGGAGCTGGCGGCCCGCAGGGCCGCGACACAGGCCGAGGCCCAGGCCAAGGTAGCCGCGGCGGCCAAGGCGCAGGCTGCGGCGAGCCAGGCGGATCTGCAGAAGAGCCTCGCGGCGGAGGAGCGACTGGATGCGGCCCGCAACAACGGGGCCCTGGCAAGCTGGGAGGCCCAGATCCAGGCCCGCATCCAGCGTGCCTGGCTAAGGCCGCCCTCGGCGCATGCCGGGATCGACTGCACCTTGTATGTGACGCAGGTGCCCGGGGGTGAGGTGACGAACGTGAAACTGGGGACCTGCAATGGAGATGACGCCGTGAAGCAGTCGATCCTGGATGCGGCCTACCGCGCCTCACCGCTGCCGCCGCCGCCGGATCCGGCCCTGTTCGAGCGCAACCTGGAACTGTATTTCCGACCCACTGACTGATGCGAGCAATGAACAAAGTATTTTCAGGAAGAGTCCGGTCCGCGTGGTGTGCCGCGCTGTGCTGTCTGGTGCTGTTGCCGGGGTTCGCCGGGGCGCAGCTCAAAATCGACATCACCTCGGGGGTCACCGACGCGGTGCACATCGCCGTCGTGCCGTTCGCGAGCACGGGGGGCGCCGACAACGGGGTCGATGTCGCCCAGGTCATTCAAAGCGACCTGGAGGGCAGCGGGCGCTTCAAGGCCATGGCGCGTTCGGCCATGACCGCGACGCCCTCGCATGCCCAGGACGTACAGGCGGCGGTGTGGAAGGCCGCGGGCAATGACTACGTGGTCGTGGGGCGCGTCACGCCACTGGCCGCGGGACAGGTCGCCGTGGATTTCGAGCTGTTGAACGCATTGACCGGTCAGCAGCTCGTCAATCCCCGGTTCGTTGCCACCCCGGCGGCAATGCGCGATGCCGCGCATCGTTGCAGCGACGTCATCTACGAAAAGATCCTGGGCGTGCGCGGCGCGTTCGCCACCCGCATTGCCTACGTGTCCGTGGATGGTCAGGCGCCGGCGCAGCGCTACCAGCTGCTGGTCGCGGATGCCGATGGCGTCAATCCGCGTGTGATCCTCGAGTCGCATCAGCCGATCATGTCCCCGGCCTGGTCACCGGATGGCCAGTGGCTGGCGTACGTCTCCTTCGAGAACAAGCATTCATCGATCTGGGTGCAGAGGGTGAGTAGCGGTGAGCGTCGCCAGGTATCGGCGCGGGCGGGCATCAATGGCGCACCGGCCTGGTCCCCCGATGCGCACCGGCTGCTGCTGACCCTGGGTGGCAGCGCGGGCAACCCGAATCTCTACATCCTGGATCTCGGCTCGCAGCAGCTGACGCGTCTGACCGAGGGGCCGGCGATCGACACCGAAGGCGCGTGGGCCGCGGACGGCAAGTCGGTGTATTTCACCTCCGATCGCTCCGGCGGTCCGCAGATCTTCCAGATCGGCACCGAGCCCGGCGCGCGGCCCAAGCGCATCACCTTCGGCGGCAGCTACAACGCACGGCCGCGACTGTCGCCGGATGGCACCCAGATGGCGATGGTGACGCAGGATGGCCCGAACTACCGGATTGCCGTGCAGGATATGAACAGTGGCACGGTGCGCATCCTCTCGCATGGACGCCTGGATGCCTCACCGAGCTTCGCGCCCAATGGCGCGATGATCATTTTCTCCGGCATCGAGGGCGGCCACAGCATCCTGCAGCGCGTCTCGGTGGATGGGCAGACCTCGCAGCGACTGCGCGCCGATTCGGCCGAGGTGCGCGAACCGGTCTGGGCACCCTTTACGCAGCCCCAGGGCTGATGTGGTACAAGTTTCGAAATTGATGGAGAGCACGATGCGAAAGATACTGACTGTGCTGCTGATTGCGACCGCGATGACGCTGGGAGCCTGCGCACACAAACCGCCGCCGCCGACCAATACGGCGGCGCCGACCCAGGTCCCGGGCGCGGGTGCCGAGGCCAATGGCGTCGGGGCCAATGGTGTCGGCACGGGGGTCAATGCGGGTACGGGCGAGGACATCGCGGGGCCGCAGGAAGGCATTCTCGCGCAGCGGATCGTCTATTTCGCCTTCGACAGCAGCGATATCTCCGGTGACGGCGCGGCGCTGGTTTCCGCGCATGCCCATTACCTGGTGGCCCATCCCAACCTGCACATCCGGCTGGAGGGCAACACCGACGAACGCGGTTCGCGCGAGTACAACATCGGGCTCGGTGAACGGCGTGCGCAGGCCGTGCGGCGCGCGCTGCTGCTGCAGGGCGTCGCGGAAGCACAGCTGAGCACCGTCAGCTACGGGGCCGAGCGGCCCCAGATCGATGGGCATGACGAGACCGCCTGGTCGCGCAATCGCCGTGTCGTGATCAACTACGTGCAATGAACGCCATGAACGTTACCCGTTGGCTGCTGCCGGTCACCGCTGCGATCTGGCTGGCGGGCTGTGCGACGACACCGGAGGAGGATCCGGTCCTGCAGGGAAAGCTCAGTGATCTCGACACCCGCACGCAGAACATCGAACGCGTGGTGCAGAACCAGAGCCTGCTGAGCCTCGCGCAGCGCGCCGATCAGCTGCAGAATGAAGTCAGCGTACTGCGCGGCCGGGTCGAGGTGCTCGAGAACGACAACGACACCCTGCGCAAACAGCAGCGCGACCTGTACGCGGACCTGGAAAAGCGGATCACCGCGATGGCGGCGGGGCAGGCCCCGGGACCGGCCGCGGCCGGGCAGCCGGCGCCGGGCGCCGACCAGGCGGCCTACAACCAGGCCTTCGACATCCTCAAAGGCGGCAGATATCCGGAGGCCATCACGGCCTTTCAGCAGTTCCTGCAGACCTATCCGCAAAGTGGGCTTGCCGACAATGCCCAGTACTGGCTGGGCGAGTCCTACTACGTCACCCGCGATTTCCAGAGTGCCGCGGCGGCCTTCCAGGCAGTGCTGGATCGCTGGCCGGACTCGCGCAAGGCTCCCGATGCGCTGCTGAAGCTCGGTTATACGCAGGCCGAGCTGCTGCATACGGCACAGGCGCGCGCGACCCTGGCCGCCGTATCGACGCGCTACCCGGGATCCGATGCCGCAAATCTGGCGGCCGCGCGGCTGCTCGCGCTGCCGCCCGATGGCGCCGCAGGCGCCCCAAGGACGCAGTAGCGGGCAGTGGTTCGCCTCAAGCTCACCGAAATCTTCCGCTCGCTGCAGGGTGAGGCGGATACCGCGGGCATCCCGACGGTGTTCGTCCGCCTGACCGGCTGTCCGCTGCGCTGCCAGTACTGTGATACCGCCTACGCCTTTCATGGCGGGGAATGGGCCACCCTCGAGGAGATCCTGCAGCAGGTGCGGGATTTCGATACCCGGCATGTGTGCGTGACCGGCGGGGAGCCGCTGGCGCAGAAGGGCTGTCTGGCGCTGCTCACGGCGCTGTGCGATGCCGGACTGCGTGTGTCGCTGGAGACGAGCGGTGCAATGCCGCTCGCCGGTGTCGATCCACGCGTGGTGCTGGTGGTGGACGTGAAGACCCCGGCTTCGGGCGAGGAGTCGCGCAACCGCTACGCGCAACTGCAGCAGCTGCAGACGAAGGACCTGGTGAAGTTCGTGATCTGCAGCCGCGAGGACTATGAGTGGAGTCGGGCGCGGCTCGAGGAGCTGAAGCTCGCCGCCCACTGCACGGTGCTGTTCTCACCCAGCCATGAGCAACTGCCGCCGGGACAGCTCGCGGACTGGTTGCTCGAGGATCATCTGCCGGTGCGCTTCCAGGTTCAGCTGCACAAGTATCTGTGGGGCAATGTCCCTGGAAAATGAAGTGATGGTCGTGCAACGCGCTGTGGTGCTGTTGTCCGGAGGCCTCGATTCGGCCACCGTGCTCGCGATCGCGCGCCATCAGGCGCTCGAGTGCTACGCACTGTCGGTTGCCTATGGGCAGCGACATTCCGCCGAGCTCGATGCCGCGGCGCGCGTGGCCGGGGCCCTGGGGGCGCGTGAGCATCGCGTCATGCACGTCGATCTGGCGGGCATCGGCGGCTCGGCACTGACGGATCCCACACTCGAGGTGCCGGAGACTGCGACGCCCGGGATCCCGATCACGTACGTGCCGGCGCGCAACACCATGATGCTGGCGCTGGCGCTGGGCTGGGCCGAGGTGCTGGAGGCGACCAGCATCTACGTCGGTGTCAATGCCGTCGATTACTCCGGTTACCCGGACTGCCGCCCGGAGTTCATCGCCGCGTTCGAGGCGCTGGCCGCACGGGCGACCCGCGCGGGGGTCGAGGGGCGGCCCCTGCAGATCCGGGCGCCGCTGATCGCATGGACCAAGGCGGCGATCATCCAGGCCGGAACGCAGCTGGGCGTGGATTACTCCATGACCGTCTCGTGCTACCAGGCCGATGCCTATGGGCGTGCCTGCGGCCGCTGCGACTCCTGCCGGATCCGGCGCGGCGGGTTCGTCGCCGCCGGCGTGCCCGATCCGACGCGCTACGTTCAGGTCGCTGAGCGGGTTCCGGGGAGCCTGTAGTATCATGCGCGCCCCGCCGCGATGGGGTGTTAGCTCAGTCGGTAGAGCATCGGACTTTTAATCCGCTGGTCGTGGGTTCAATTCCCACACACCCCAATTAGAAATCAATGCGTTACGACAGATTTCAACGTGGCGGACCGAACCAAAGTTGCACCCGTTGCGCCTGGGTTCCACTTGTGTTGTGCGATGTGCCTGGGATGGCCGGCTGCGGAGAACCGCCCGAGCCGCAATCCGTGAGGGCGCGACAGTCACGGGCTTTGGCGCCCACTGCCGGCAGGGGCGTGGGAAGCCACTGATTTCCTTTCGGCCACGAGGATTGCTTCGAGGCGCAGGTCCCCATTGAGGATGGTCTCCTCGGCACCTTGAATGTTGCTGTCCCACTCCTGGAGGATATTAGTGGCTTCGGCCTCCGACGTGAGCAGGCCAAGATGCGTCCGCAAGTCTTCGGAGGAGGTATTGAAGCACCGGATGCTCCAGCACCACGGTTGCAGCCGCGAAAAACGCCGCAATAGCGAAACCCAAAACTAAGTAGATTCTGCTCACGTCCATAGGTCATTGTCTGTTCTTCTGCCGCCCCAGCCAAGATCTCCGAGGCGAAAATGTCGCGCCCGTCATTTCTTATCGGCTCATGCGCGCTCTTGTTAAGGATTGATCCGACTCCTGCCCGTGTGCGCGCAACTATCCGACCCCGCCGAGCCTGATGGGCAGGGGTTGGACAATCCTCAAGGGAGGAAACCGCGGGATCATGCCGATGAGGTCAGCGGTGGCGATGGGCTATGGGGATTAGAGCATTGAGCGGATCGATGTAGCACAGCTTTGTGCAGCCCACTCAAGCAGGATGGCGATGGGATGAGCGCCGAGAGCGCCGATGTCGTGACCGGGCTGTCGTTGATTGGTGCAAGAACCAAGTGAACCTTGACGTACAGCAACAGGGGTTCGCAGCGGTGCCCCATGACGCAGCGCTGACGGAAAGATCGGTGATGAGCAGTTGCTGATCATGGTGAACGCGGTGGCCCACGGATGTGCGGTACGCGCGTGAAGGTCTCGATGACCAGCATGGGAGCGCCGCAGTGTCGACACACGAAAGTGGGCCTGGAGCAGCCGTGATCGGCACTACCGGTTCTGGGGTCAGCGGCCGGCATGGGTGCCGGCTGCTGAAGCAGAGCGCGAACCGTGGCGATGTCGTGCCTGCGGGAAAGCTACCGCTATATTCCGTCGGGCGTTAGGTGTGGGTGCATTTCCACCAACTCAGATTGCAGGTCACTAAGCCACAGCCGACGCTCCGGGCAGATCAGTTCGGCTTCAAGCTGCAGCCCACAGCCGGGGCGGTACTGGGGCCGCGGCTCCTTTGAAGATGCGTCTCTATTCAGAGATGGCGTGTGACTGCCGTACCGCCCTGTCAATAGACGCTCTAGATTCCGGGATAATCCCATCTGACCGCTTCTGCATGTAAGCTCACCATTGGCTTTACGCACAGGCTCCTTTGCGCATCTGCCTACGAGCGAGGGCGCGGTTCATGTCGCACAATCGACGAGCACTTCTCACGAGCGCAGGTTCGTTGATGCTCCTGTCCGTACTGCCGGATCGTCTGCTGGCAAACGGAGCGATGGATACGAGAATCCGCCGCGCGCGGCCGTCGGATGCGGCATGGCCATCACAGGCAGCGTGGAAGCGACTCAATGAGGAAGTCGGCGGAAATCTGCTCCCGGTCCACTTTCCGTTCGACGTGCTCAAGTCCGCTCCAAATAGCGCCACTGCCGAGCGTCTTCTGAAGGAGCTTGCAAATGAGCTTGCAAATCCCTATCGGATCGCGGACACGCCCGCGTTGACGCAGACGCTCGGATGGGTCGATGCGTGGGTGAGCAGGCCCAGCGTGTATGCGGTTGCCGCGCGCAACGCCAGCGACATCGCGGCCGCAGTCAGGTTCGCACGTGCGAATCATTTGCGGCTGGTCGTCAAGGGCCGCGGGCACAGCTATCTGGGAGCCTCGAATGCACCTGACTCGCTAATGATCTGGACGCGCCACATGACCGATACTCACATGCATTCCGCGTTCGTCCCGCAGGGGTGTCAGGGCAAGGTCGCACCGCAACCCGCCATCACGATGGGCGCCGGCACTCACTGGATGCAGGCGTACCAGGCGGTCACAACCCAGCGTGGTAGATTCGTCCAGGGCGGCGGATGCACCACGGTCGGCGTCGCCGGGCTGATCCTTGGTGGCGGATTCGGAGGCCACTCCAAACGCTATGGCACGGCAGCATCAAGCCTGTTGGAAGCCGAAGTCGTCACGGCGGACGGTTCGATCCAGATTGCGAACGCATGCGTCAATCCCGATCTGTTTTGGGCGCTCAAGGGCGGTGGAGGTGGCACTTTTGGCGCGGTCAGCAAGCTCACGGTCCGCACGCACGAGCTCCCCGAGTACTTCGGCGTCGTCATGTTCAATGTCAAAGCGCCTTCGGACGAGGCATACCGCAGCCTGCTGCACGCCTTCGTAAGCTTCTACGCCGAGCATCTCTTCAACGAGCATTGGGGGGAGACGGCGTACGTGGGCTCGCACAATGTGATCAGGATCAGCATGGCTTCGCAGGGGCTGAACCGAGAGCAGTCACAAAGAGCCTGGCTGCCATTCCTGGATTGGGTAAAGAAGTCCCCGAACGGATATTCGATAGCGGGGCCGGGTGAGCCAATGGTTATCGCAAGCCTCCCGGCGCGACGGCTATGGGACGTTGATTGGCTCGGGGAGCACTGGCAGGAGCTCGGGTTTCCCAGTCCGGTATTGCAGCGGGACGGACGGCCCGGATCAACACCGTCGGATGTCTGGTGGAGCGGCGACGCAGGACAGGTCGGACAGTACCTCTGGGGCTACGAATCACTCTGGTTGCCATCGTCTCTGCTCGCAAGCGCCTCCCAGGCGCGCCTTGCCGACGCGCTGTTTGCTGGGTCGCGACACGCGGGCATCGGATTGCATTTCAACAAGGGCCTTGCCGGTGCCCCAGGCGAGGCGATTGCGGCTGCGAAAGACACAGCTATGAATCCGGCTGTCCTGACCGCCTTCGCGCTGGCTATCGTGGCTGACGGGCAGGGTAGCGCTTATCCGGGAATTCCGGGGCATGAGCCCGACATCACCAAGGCACGCGCCAGCGCGAAGGCGATCGATGAATGTGTGGAGCAACTTCGCGCGGTCGCCGGGCGAAGCGGATCCTATGTGAACGAGACCAACTACTTCGAAAAAGATTGGCAGCGGGCCTTCTGGGGTGACAATTATCCAAGGCTCGCCGAAATCAAGAAGAAGTACGACCCGAGCGGGCTCTTCTTCGTCCACAACGGAGTGGGCTCTGAGGCGTGGAGCAGGGACGGTTTCACGAGACTGTGAGCGGCGGCACTCGGTTTTCGCCGATTGGGTGAGACCTGGAGGTCCGCTTTGGAGGAGATTGGGCGAAAGACTCGGATGACCGAACGTGGCCGGAGGACGGCGGTCACAACTGCAATCACTTCAATCTTGTTGCGAATTATTCAGGATCGGCGACGCGTGGACCCTTAGCGGTCGTCGGCCAATGAGCGCTGTCGGCTATTCACTTTGCCCAGTCAATGCAGCTATGTTGGTAACCTGGAATCTGTACCCAGCCTCCGCCTTCGCCTAAGGTACAAAATGCAGACCGCGCAATACAGCCTGCCCTCCAAAATCACTGCGGCCACCGCCGGTTCGGTGGTAGTGGCCCACCCAATTGATGCCGGCTTCAACGTAGCGGACGTACAGTGTCTGCAGGCACCGGTATGCGGATGTCCGACACCTACTTGATCTGATAGAACCTGATGCGGATTGCCATCGGCGGTGCCGCTGCCTTTGGGCCGGCGCCCCCTGTCGCTAGCGGGGCTGATCTCTCCAGCTCCAGCGAGGCGATGAAGGTGCCACGTGTCAGCCACTCAAAAGGGCTGCTTTTGGGTGCTTCAAACGTTGGCCGAAACCAGCTGCGCTCGCCGCCTGCTGCGCCCATTCCGCAGCTGAATCCCTGATTGAGGATGTGGATGAGGGTGCCATCCGTGGCGCGCAGGAAATAATCCGCGGACAACGTGCCGCAGCCGTCCGCGTAGCGCAGCTGGAAGTCCCAGCCACCTGGAATAACCTCGCCCGTCAGCATCGGGCCGGCGATGGTGCCCCCGGTGATCGGAATGTATTGACGATGACCCAGATCGGTATCGCCCAGCACGACAGCCGGCGCGAGCGTGACGCGCTCTTCGAAGACAAACTCTACGCGCGGCATAGCCCCGGCCGGGGGTGGTGCGCCCAGCGGTGCCGGTGGCCGCTGTGCCAGCGCGGCACTCGTCAGCCCCATACCGGCGAGAAGCACCGGCAGCGCCCTTCGCATCGTCACCAGGACTGGAACGGACATGAGTACCTCCGAGGAATGTGGCTGCGACTTTCAGTATCTTCGCGCGCAGGACAATTTGGAAATCCAGTTAGGGTCCTCGCGCGTCGCGGATTGGATCTGCGATCAGCTTTACGCAGCAGCCCATACAGCATCGACCGTTCGCTCCGCGACAGTCGCCCGAACAGATACTGCTCGTGGAGCGGCACCAGTGCGGCGATGCACCGCAGGTTGGTGAGCCCTTTCGGCGTGACGTGGAGAATACCGGCGCCGGTCCTCGGCCGAGCGCTTGCGCCGCACCAATCCGCCGCGGGTACAGCGCCACCTGCCCCACGCGCCATGGAGCGGACCACCCAGCCGGATGCCATGTACAGGTACAGGTACAGGTACAGGTACAGATACAGGCCGATCACAGGGCACCCTCCGGGCTGAGTGCGCCGTCGATGAGACGCGTTCCTGCGCAGAAGTGTCGCTCTGGCAATTTCTTTCGCATGCAGCGCATACCGTGATTGTCGCGCATTCTAAAATTGTCGTTACAATTCTCGCGCGCACCAACAGAACCGGGGGGATAGCCGATGATCACGCCATCGCGACTGCGTCGCCGCCGTCTGCTTTTCGTCAGCGCGGTGCTGTGGGCTGCGGCAGCGGCGACGCAACAACTGCCCGATACCAGCTCCGAGCCGGACACTCCGGGTACTGGACCGTATCCGGCCATGAAGGAGGAGGTGACCTCGCTGCCCAATCATGTCGTCTATCGGCCGCGGGACCTTACCGCGCTGGGCACCGGGAAACTTGGTGTGGTGGCCTGGGGCAATGGTGGCTGTTCCGATGACGGCGCCAGCACGCGCTTCCCGCTGCTCGAACTGGCTTCGCACGGCTACCTGGTGATCGCCAGCGGCCACATCCTGAGCGGCCCCGGCGCGCCGCCCAAGCCAGCCGCTGCATTGGCACGTGGGTCCGGCTCCGCGCCCGCCGCAGCGGGTGGTCCGCGGCAACTGCCACCGCCCAGGACCAAGGCGTCCGATCTCAACGATGCCATCGATTGGGCGCTAGCCGAGAACCAGCGCCAGGGCAGCAGCTATTTTGGCCGCATCGATCCGAAGCAGATCGCCGTCGCCGGCTGGAGCTGCGGCGGGCTGCAGGCGCTGATCGCCGCGCAGGATGCGCGGGTACGTACGGCTGTGCTCCAGAACACGGGTATCTTCAATACCGGACCCAGCGCCATTTCGGGTATGGATCTGGCCAAAAGCGAACTGCGCAAGCTGCACACACCGGTGTTGTACATCCTGGGCGGACCGACCGACATCGCCTACGCCAACGGCATGGATGACTTCAAACGCATCGACCAGGTTCCGGTCGCGGTGGCGAACATAGCGACCGGGCACGTCGGCACCTACTTCCAACCCAACGGGGGGCCTGTGGCATCGGTTGCGGTGAGCTGGCTGCAATGGCAACTGCGCGGGGATAAGCAGGCCGCGGCGCGCTTCGTGGGCCAGGATTGCGGTCTGTGCAAGGATTCGAGCTGGACGCTCCAGAAAAAGAGGATTCCCTGATCACAGAATAATCCCGTAGCCATGGCGTCCCCGGATCATTGTAATTCCGTCACCCGGGAATTAAGATGGACGCCTCGGATACAGGGGGTGGAACCGCATGCCCGCGCAGGTTACGGATCTGTACTACGTCGGACTTGCTGTGCCGGATCTGGAGGCGGAGCGGCGGTTCTTCGGCAAGACGTGGGGCCTGGTGCAGGTGGCCGAGCAGGCCGGAAAGGTTTACTTCGCGGCCGAAGGTTCGACGCATCCTTTTGTCCTCCGTCTGCGCCAGGATGACGAGAAGAAGACGGATCTGATCAGTTTCCTCGCGGCGCAGCGCGCGGATGTGGATGCCCTGTACCAGCGGGTCGGCGGTCAGGGATTCAGGATCATCTCTCCGCCAGCGTCGGCGCAGGAACCCGGGGGTGGGTATGGCTTCCGCTTCTTTGATCCTGACGGCCGCGCGATCGAGGTGGTCAGCGATGTGGCGCTGC